>JAAUXU010012530.1_pt1 | contig 109754 bp, 102 predicted proteins | sample 7278151 | NCBI WGS metagenome assembly JAAUXU01 (sample SAMN14350113, study PRJNA611818) | marine sediment metagenome | isolation source: surface marine sediment (1.8m) | place: French Polynesia: Moorea | collected 2018-08 | reverse complement strand
CTCAACGCCCTTTTGTTTTTGTTTTTTCTTTGGTAATTTGTTGGTTTTTGGTTCCCCCTATACATTGTTATTTTTTTTTTGCGCCCCCCCCCCCCCCCCCCCCCCCGCCCCGAGTTTCTCAGTCGCACCTGCGCGCTTGCAGGAGGTAGAGAGAGATGGAAGAGCAGGCATGTCGATGGTTAATTTACCCCGGTAATTGCTTAGCCGGGCAAAAAAAAATGGACGAGCACTACTGGCGAGCGCGCGCTCATGTTACGAGATGTGGATAGATAGAAAGTTTGTTTTGGCTTCTGTCGTCAACCCCTACGGTGGGTGGAACGAAATGGATGGGGCTCTCTTCCCCTTTCGCGTCACAGCTGTTGATGGTTTCATTATGTGAAGAGGCTCTATTAAGCCGGCGGCGGGTTATAGATTGACAACACGCCGTTTAGGTAACGCCGGCCGGAGAAAAGTTTTCCAGAACGTCAATGGACCATAGTTGGACGGACATAAATCTCTGTGGAGGCAGAGAGTAACTAAACGAAGACTGCCAGGTTGGTGAATCAAACACTGTAGTGATGCGGACGAGGTGATGTTTTATAAATGACCATCTCATATGTGCGTATGTGGCCGTATCTTTCTCTCCCTCGCCTGTGATGCCCTTGGCAGAATTTGTGCTTGCTCGATTTCCTTCTTAAGACGAGAGAAAGCGGCCAAAGGACTGAGCGAGCAAGAATTTCGTCAAAGATCAAAGAAGTTCGTTTCCCCTCTGTAAACAATTTGCTGCTTCTTTGTGATGCCCTCAGATATGGTTTTTCAGGGGTGTTGAGCACAGAGAGAGAGAGAGAGAGAAGCAAACAGAAATGACGATGGAGTCAGCGCGATTGAAGTTTTGGAAGGGATAGAGAAGAAAGAAAGCTATGAGCAAACTTTTCTGATAAGAGAAACAAGCGATGGAGTGAGAGGAAGGGGGCAAGATTGGGAGAACCGATTGCAGAGTCAATAGTGCACGCCTTGAGCATTTCTTGGCCTGGCAAAGCAAACTTTTCGTTCGGTTGGGTTATCGCAAGTTGCATCTGGATATATAAGAAAATACCCGCCCATGCCTAATGGACATTCACACAGGGGCAGTGCAATTTCAGCGCTGCCACTTCAGTCACGCATCCGATATCTAAGCCTGCAGCATCCCCCACATTGGGCTTGTTTTATCGAACGAGGCATCGTCATCCCCTCTGGCCCTTAAGATGGCTTATGGGACTCTTGTGTTTTATCCGAATTGAGTGACAGACTCAGCAGCAGTTCTGATGGCTGATCCTTTGGCTCCCTTTCTTCCCCCCCTCGCTCCATGTCTCTCTCCACTAAGCTCACTCTCGACTGCTTAAGAAGCCTTCGTAGTACCAGTAATGCTTGGAGAGCGAAAGCGAGAGAGGAATCTCATTTGGGAGGAGAAGACGACGAAGACTGTTGCACGGATCGATGAACGGACGAATGAAAAAGAGACGCCGCTCACTGGAGCTGCTGGCAACATGTGTGCGGGATCCCAAGTCGAGATACCAATACAGCCTCGCCACGAGCCAGCGTGTGCCGCAATAAAAGCCGTGCACTGCAGCGACGCCGCTCTGGCAACCGACTCGCTTTCATTACAAGCCAGCAAGGCGACTTTAAAAAGACTAAGCTTGCGCTCACAAACAAAGAGGCCCGGTGACTCAGTCACGACGCACTTGCGTCCTTTTACTTACGCACGTCAACTTAGTAGTACAAGACGGCGGCGGCGGCGGCGGCGGCATTCGCAGCTCAAAGATGGGTGCCGCATATTAATAAGGAAATCAGCCGCAGACTCAGTACAGTCAGAAAGAATGAGAAGGCCTCAACCGACAGACTTCTTCATGTGTTCGTCTTCTCTTCATCCATCGTCAGCCGCTGCTGCCCTTGCTGCATTTAATTTCTGTCAAGTATAGCAGTGTTGAAGATGTGAGAAGAAGAGAAAGGAAGCAGGGATCGTTTTAATCGCGCATAACGTCTTCTCTTTCCCCTACACTAACCATCCTCTTTTCCGTCTGGATATATTCTTTGAGGAGAGAGATGAGAGCCAGCTTTTCAGATGGGAAACAGAAGCACCAGAGAGAGCAGTGGAGACTAATCTGGCCATCTTATTACGACTTCACATTCCCTAACAACTTAGATAAGCTCTGCTCTCTTCTGCCTCTCATCTACAGAAGACGTAGCCAGAGCTGGTGCGTATGTTACGTACCATACGTGCCTTCGCTCTGGCGACCGATTTAAAGGCTGATGCTAAAGAGGTTTCTTCTTGGTCCGCTCCCCCCCTTTCTAAACCAGCCTGCGTCCTCGTCCTCCTTCAGTCGACGATCCCAGCCACCACCACAGCTGCGAGGGTTCTTGAAAAGGGGAGCGAGACTCTCCGTGAGAGAACTGAGGCTGTTGCTTCTCTCTCTCTCTTCCCCTCCTTAAACGGCCCTGTGGAGTAGGAGGAGGAGGAGGAGAAGAAGCTGCAAAATGTGTAGAAGGCAACGGGACGACGAGGGGGGGGGGGGACTGACTGTTGCAACGTAGAAATGCCAGCTAGCAATCGACAAAGAAATCTCTTTCTCCTCCATGGTTGCTGCTGGTGCTTTCCCTTTAAGCTTTGCTTGCCCCGCTATTAAGAGGGGTACATAGTGGAAGAAGCAGCCGCCTGGAGGCAGAACAGTGGGGAGAAGAGAGTCGAGAGTTGGCAATTCGTATAATGAGAGGCAAGGGAGCAGGAAAGGAGAGAGAACGTGCAATCGGTAATTGCTAACTACTGAAATCGCCTTTAACGTCAAATTGTGGTCTCCCCCCCCCCTTTTTGTCGAGCGCCAAGTGATACCTCTGCCGCGGTCTCGTGGACGAGCTCGCCCACGCACTGCCGGCCGGAGATGGTGCTTGGTAGGCTGCTCATTGGAACGAACAGATGATTTCCTAGTTAGCGGGAGCTCACCCCCCCCCCCCCGGTTGACATCTCCGAGCAGCCGGGATAGCCATTCAATCAGAATGGAGAGAGACCATTCAGACGACAGTCGAGTGGGCGTGGACAAACATCTTTCACCCGATCGGGAATGAATGTCCTCCTCGATCGGACTCCGGCAGCGGGATTGCTTGCTTGCGGCAACGCTCCTCGCTCTCGCTCACGCTCAAACTCTTTCTGTTTCTGGCCCGTTCAACTTTCTGGTTGCAGAGAAAAACGGAGGACAAACGACATTTTTTTTGTGGCCTGCGCGCCATACTGTACAATACGTAGTATGTGAAACCCAACAGGCCTTTTTCTGGCGTCTAAGATGAACAGCACTGCGCACGATTTAGTGCAATTTCTTGCGCGATGCCAAGACCACGCACCACCTCCAGCTAGATATGGCCATACTTTTTTTTTGAGAGAGAGATATGAGATGGTCGTGCGCTCGTGTGTGTGTGTGAGGGGGTGTATGGGTGCGTGGGTGCGTGTGCGTGCGTGTGTGTGTGTGTTTGCTTGCTGAGTATGCACGAGCGACGCTCCCTTTCTCTCCCTTCTTCCCCCTATCCCTCCCGGTGTTTGTTGATGCCAATCGTTGCCCTCACTCGTTTGGAGGTTCCTAGCTCTCTCCCCTCTCATTTTCTTGCTTCCTGCTACTACTACTACATATTGTACGAACATCTACTGTACTATAGACGAGGCTTCTTTTCCATCGTCTCCGTAGAAGAATGTCCCACTCAGCACTCACCGACAACAATGCGTGCGTCCATCCAAAAATGGCTGCTGCTGGCTACTGCACACTACTTCTTTTACTGCTTTTGCCTCCTGCTTGCAAACACAGCATCCGCTACGTATGTAAGCTCACGCATAAATTGATAACCCTCCTTTAAGTCAAGCGGGTATACTGAAGGGGAAACGATGCAATAGTGGCAGAAGGAGGAGAAAAGCGAACAGCGGGAGAGGCTTTTAAAAACGGATCTGAATTTGCGGCGCATGCATTTTGCGGAGCAAAAACGATGCTTTGGCAGCAAAGGAGAGGGGGGAAGAAGGGTTGGGGTAGGAAAGCAAGCGTCGCTCATCCTCGGCTTACACGGCCGTGAAATATAATATGAGGGCTCTTCAGGGACTGTTTTACCAGTATTTCTCCAGGGAGAAGGAAGGGGCAAGAACTTCTACGGCGCTCTCGTCGTACGTGTACGTACAAGCGTACATACATATGTACGTACCCACTTGCGCCGTAGCGAAATGGGGGGGCAGCCAAGCATGCCGTTCGCCCGGAGCAACAGCCAACCGGAGACCGAGGGGACCCTTGTTCTGGGAGATGAGCAGCGAGCGCAACAAGAAAATGCAAACGTTCTTTTCCTCCCGAATGATCGCAATAATGGAACGACGGCGCCCGCGATGGAAGCTTTTGGGGAAAAGAGGAAATGAAAGCCTCCTTCCCACAACCTCTCTCCCAAGCCCCACTGAGGAGCAACAGTGGCATCTTCAGAGGTCTTTCTTGTGCGTACGTTGAGCCACGCACGGTACATATGGAATAATCGATGTTTCACGAGCTTGCTAAATACGCAGCTCTGCCATTCTGTGCACCAGCCGAGGAAACACCACGTTCAGACCCAGCAACTCTGTCGTACCACTGCTTTTCTCTCTCTCGCTCTCGGGAGAGGACGACGGCCTCTCCACGTCTTGGCTGCTAAGTTGCGGCGGCGAACATGCATTATTATTATAAGAACATGCACGTTCTCCAGCATTCAGTGCCTCTCTCGCCCTTATAGTTTTGTGTGCCCAAGTATGCATACGAATACTAAGGAGGGATAGCAGCTCACGGACCTCGCCATCTGGAAAAACCTTTTAGTGAATGAAAAAGACTCCTCAGGTCCTGGCTCTGTTGCCGCGTCAATCCATCTTGGCTAGCTGTCACCGAGTATGCAGGCCCGCCTACGATGAACCTCAAGAAGTCTCCCTTCGTACGTCTTCGAGCTCCTGCTACAACATCTTTTTCTTTCCCTGGGCGCGCAAGAAAACGAGCAACAACGTAGCGAAGACGTCAGTCCGACGGATGGACAAGCGAACAAACGAATGGATGGATGCTGTGTACGCGCCCCACATACAGCGAGGATGTGTGTCTCTCTCCCGAGCATCAATGCCCCGACTAGCAGTGGCTTTCTTGCATGATGCCAGCGGCGGTATATTGTAGGAAGAAAGTATAGGAAAGGCTATTTCTTCCTTCGGCGGCGTAGGCGGCCGCGGCGGCTGCCGAGGCGCCGCGGGTGATGATGATTGTGTCTAGAACACTTTCTTGGCTGCTTGCCGAGTCCCCTCCAAAGGAGCCGGAGGAGGAGGAGGAGGACGAGGAGAAGTAGACAGAAGAAAGTTGCGCCTAATTCAAGGCAACAAATATCATTAACGACTACGTGGTGCGCACACGTGGCCAGGAGATCGTCTTCTTCCAGTCTTAATGGCAAACCGGTTGATTGGAAGCCGGGGATGGGAGTCACAAGCGTCAAAGAATCCCCGAGGAGAAGAAAGAGGCCATTGAGACGAGAGGACTAATGGAACGGACAGAGAGAATAGAGAGCAATTGGACACATTGCCACGTACGCATACGTGGGTGCGTCGGTCAGTGGAAACTTCGACCAGGCATAAAACGGCCCGACGCCATTGCTTTAACTTCTTCATCATCTTGTTATCCGCCGAAGGGCTGCGAAAGTTTTCGGCCAAATATTTTCCCTCTGGTGTTTCCCCCCCCCCCTCCTCCTTCCCCAAAACATCGCCCTCGCTGTTGATCCATTAGCTGTTGGCCCGACCTCACGTGAGAAGAGAAATTCCCCAGAGGCTCTTTCCCAGTAATGAAGGCGATTGGGCTGGCTGTCATAGTACTGCAGCAGTATATAGCAAGTTTGGAGGGGATAGAGAGAAAGGCGGAAAATCGGACACCCGTGGACAGTTCACCACAGCAGCAGCCTCCTTTTGGGGGAGGCATTTAATCATCCGCCTATCAGGAAGAAACTTTGAACAGTTTCCCTGGCTCTTCACTGCAGCAGCCAGCAGCCCTCTCGGGTTACGTAGTAAAGATAGACAAAAGATTATTGTATCTCTTCTCTCGTTCTTCCAACGGGGCTAAATTTGCATCCTCTCTCCTGCGTCAGCGGATCGAAAGCTCCCTTTGCTCTCTCGCTTGTCCGATCATATCGTGCCCTAGCAGCTCCCAGGAGAAATGTGGGAACACTTTTTGTCGGCTTCTGCGTATAATCAAGATATTCAGTCCTGTTGGACAATCATGTCGCTCCACAGAGAAAGAGAGTTTTGATGCTGTGCGTATGTATGTATGTATGTACAGTACCTTCCGTTGGAACGGACCCGACGTGTGTCACAGTGCGGCGCACTATGGGGGACCGCGGGACAGGACTGGACTGTACGAGTACCGGCTATGATAGCTCATCTCTAGATGACGTTGCTATAACGTTGTAGATATTCTAATAATCTTCACGAATGCTGCACTTTGGCACCAGTTTGTAAAGAGAAATGAGAATTGGCACTGACAGATCTCGAACCGACCAGAACGGTAGAGGAAGGAAGGTTTGCTTCTTTTGAGAGCGGGAGAAACTGAACTGATGGAGACAGCTCAGACGTCCAAGGGAGCCAATTTTCCTCCATGAAAGAAGCTTCATAGTCCCTACTACCTTCCTTCTTTGCATAGTAAAAGTCCTGCAAGTCAGCCGCAGTTCCTTTCCTCCTCCTGCTCCTCCTGCTCCTCCTGCTCCTCCTCCTCCTCCTCCTCCTCCTCCTCCACCACCACCACCACCACCACCAGGGCTGCTATCGGCCAGACCATTCTGACTCTTCGCAATCGGGCAAAACAACCCACCTAGCAAGTTGCTACTGCCGCTGGAATTGCATTGAGCTCCCTTTTACGAAAAACTTCGATTATTTATGGTCCTATTCCCGGAGAACTTCTCCCCTTTCCTTGGTCAAAGTTCCCCTCCTTTCTCCGTCGCTCCAGTAGCAACAGGCCGACAAAGAAAAAAAAGTGTGTTCCCCTTTAGTATTCCAAACATATCATCGAAAGGAAAAGGGGCGCAGCACAACGTCCCGATCCCCTTCTAAGCCGCCTGGGGATTTGATCGAAGCAGGGGAAGGGCAACTCCTCCTCCACCACCAGCACCAAGACCTCCCACCTCAGGAAGAAGAACGCTACACTGCATGCCACCGCAGCACTGGCGGCTGGACAGGTTTTGCTTGTCTGAGGAGGAGGAGAGGCAGGAAATCGTGGATATTTCACACCAGAGAGCAATAGACACACGCTCTCGAAGTTGGCGCTGCCGCTGCCCCCGGCGCTGCCGCTGCTGTTGGGAACAACTATCGGAGAAAGGAAAGCGAGCCCGAGAAAAACGTTTCGAACGCCCTTTTCGTTACTATCAGGTTAATTTCGTCAAAGCAGCAGCTGCAGCAAATCTGGAAAAGAAAGAATTCCCCCCTCCTCTTTCTTATCATTTTAGCCGACAGTTGAGGCGCCACATGTTGGAGTTGGAGCGCGTTTGTTTCGGTGCATACGATTCATTGTACGAGCAGAAGTAGTTCTGTCGAGTTCGCACGACTTTTCTTCGCTCCCTGGTTGTGCTTGTCCTCCTGACACCCCTCTCTTAAGTCTACATCCATAGGAGTATACACACTTGCACTACGTAGTATACGTATGCAGCACTACATACTTAAGGACGGTCACCACCAAACTTCTTCTTTGGGACCGTGCCTGCACTGGCCAGCCGCAACTTTGTTTGCCAACATTGTTGAACAGAGAAGGGGTTTGTGCGTTGTCCGTGACACAGAAGTTGCTTCTCTCTCTCACTGTGTCTGTCTGCGCAGCGACTCCTGATGGACAAGAACACAATCCAATCTCGTTTTCTGGACTGCAGTAGCGGCAGCAACAGTCTTCTTCTTCTTCTTCTTCTTCTTCGAGACCTTTCTATCTTCAACCCTCACGCTCGAGAAGGAGAGCAGAGGGTAAGTTGAGAGACAAGTGAGAAAAAGGAATTGATCAAACTTGACCCCTCTAGTGGCATTTCAAATTGTGTCTCGTGCTACGCGCAGTCAGTCCACCTTCGCATGTCTCCTCCCTCCCCGACTTTTGTGCATAGCAGTACAGACATGGACATGTCGTGCTGGACGCGTGTATGTGCGAGTTCGGCGGTCCAGTTACTGCTCGCATACGAAGTTGGATGGCTTAAAGGGTGGAAGAAAAAGGAGGATTTTTGTAAGGCTTCCTCTCACTTTTTGTAGGTGCAGAAGAAGAGGCATTGGAGCTTTCCAAAAATCCCTCAAAATTGCTCATCCGATCTGTTTCCGCTTCCTGCTTTCGCGTCATGGGAAGACCTCTCTAGCGGAAAAAGTTCCGCGGGAATTTTTCTTGCGACCGGTGTCATTGCATTGGTCACGGGTACTTTGTACACGACGGAAGAGAGGTGGAAAAGTCGATGGGAGCGCGCGTGCATGCGAAAAAGTCTGCTGCTCCAAACGCTGTCTCTCGCCCCGCCAGGGGGAACGTGTAATACTCGTATATGGTATAGTGGTGCGTAATGGTCCTCACTAAAAGCTTGACACATAGCTGAGTGGTGTCGATTTGTTTTCTCCCTTCACCAACACGAGCTAAAAATATTGTTCTGTATGGGATCTCTCTCTCTCTCTCTCTCTCTCTCTCTCTCTCTCTCTCTCCACCCTCGTACTAACGTGAGTTGAGAGGAGAAGACTTACAATGACAAAAAGGATTCAAAAATCCCCGCCCACTCACACTTCACTGTACATAGAAAGTGTGCGCGGTTTATCGATTATTGTCCGCTAACTTTTGTTATCCAATCGAGGTTGTGGGAAGAAGGGTTGACGAAAAAAAGTGATGCTTGAGAGCAGCCAACAAACAACAGGAGACCAAGTCCGGGTCCGTGCTGTGTACCTGCAAGACGGGTGTAAAGATTGTTTTTGCGTCTCCGTGCTTGATCGAATCACGCTACATTTGTGTAAATTGACATTGGCAGCCGGCTGCTAACACGGATAGCGTTATATCAATGTACCATTATTTTGAGATTACCATTGTGTTACTCCCACTGCCTCCTCTTCCCTAATGGGATGGAAGGGCAAAAATCGAAGACACTCTCTGTCAGCCACTGGCCTCGTAAATACAATTATGAAAGTAACCGTTCGCTTCTCTCTCGCTCTCTCACGCGTCACATCCCTCTCTTGCTCTCCCTCCCCTCCTCCGTCCCCTCCTCCGTCCCCCAGTACGAGTGGGCGACGACGGAGGAGGGCAAGAGAGAGAAAAGATTCGTGCGCTCTGCAGATGGCATAATTTGATTTGTTCGGAATCGCTGCAATGGAAACCGACTGTGAACAGGATCTTTCACTTCTCTTGGGCTGGGAGCTTTCACACAGACCACGCGAATCACTTCCTTCTGTCCCTCTCTCTTTTCCTCCCTCCCCGCACCAGAAGGTCGTAAGAGACGAAAAAAACTGCACTATTTGCATCAATTGCTCACCGCCAGTGCCAAAAAAAATCTCTCGGCAATAAATCTGGAGAGAGAGAGCATTATTTGGGAGGATAAATCAAAAAGGAGACTATAACTTATACTCACCTCTCCGCGTGATTTTTCCGCCGCCACATTGATTCCACTTCCGGACTCCCCCTCCTTGGTCGCGTCCCACCTTCTCCCCCTTTCAGAAATGGAGATAGCGAGCGAGTGGGCAGTTGCTCGATTCCTGAGAGGAAATTAATTCGATGATGTTCGTTCTTTCTCCCAGACGCCGAAAACGAGAGCCAAGATTTATGGCGTCGAGAACCATCATTAGCCAGAATACTACATCATGGCACAAGAGGGAGAAGCGAGAAGAAGAACTTTCCGTGGAATACATATCTGCTGCTTCTGCCCTTTCCGTGCCAAAGCTCTCGAGAAATATACGGTTGCCTTATACTAGATCTGGATGGCGTGTCCAAGGAGATAACAGGATTAATTATTATGCCATTCATTTGTAAATTTCTCATTTCGTACGGTGAAACACGTACACTGCAGTGGGAAAGATGATCCTCCGGCCAGTTCTTAACGGGGTTTTTGTACTGTGCTAGCGAGCCTTTGTCTACGTCACATTATAGCTGACATAAGGATAGACAATGACGATGTACTGAATATTAATTTCGCTTTGGGGGTCCTTCCTTCCCTGCGGGTGTTTTACCCCTCAAAACATCCAGTTACGTTCAATACATGTGTGTGTGTGTGGATGTGTATGTATTAGCTCCAAATTAGGTTACCCAGATGGCGGGAACTGTGGGGGGCTGCATACTGAAAAAAAGAGAGATTTTTCGATCATAACTCGATCCTCCATCCTTCTCCTGCCATTTTCTCTCGGCGTGCGTACATAAAAGAGCCACATGTTCTCAACTCGGACCTCGACAAAAAATGTCATCATTCTTAACAATCAGAATGACAACGTCCCAATGCTCAAGCTGTGAGTGAGCATGTGGCTGAATGTCTGCCGCCGCCTTTTTTCTCTTAAAAGCTGAAAAGAGTTGATGAGGCTCGATGAGCGGCATATGATAATGCAAACAGCAACTGTGCTGAATCACTGCTGTAGAAAAGAGTAAGAAGACTAATCGTTTTACGCAAGACATACTACATACACATGAAACCTAATCCGAACGCGCCCAGCATCAAGCACGACCGGTTACCTAACATCTACGCACGCATGTGGCTGCCGCGCAGGGGGGATACGGATGTGGACGGATGCGCTCATGTTTCTTGGCCGGACGATATCCATGTATTAATATCACACAGGTTGCCAGGTGAATAGCTCTGCAGTTGCGTGTAAGAGTCGCTTGGGGTCACTCACTGGCACTGCTGTTGAGGCAGACGAGCTACATATGTATACGTTTTGCCCATGAATGTGCAATATACGCTGTACTTAACGTACTGAGTACTTCGCTTTGCTCATCCACGGGCCAAAATTATCGACGTGGGTTTGAATTGTCCCTATCTAACTCTTCAACCAAAACCACTCGTGAAAGACTTGGCGGATCAACTTTGCCTAGCTATGGGCCATCCTACTTACTGTACACGTCATGTGTATGAGCTTTGGATACAGCTCCTTCAGGCCTTTCCCCTGCCTTGAGGCAGTACGAAGCCCTATCACCTAGCAGGACGTTCACATTGTTGCACACCAAATCTGTACACCCAAAACCCTTGCGCAGTGAACAGACCAGGTCCTGCTGGATGGCCCTTATCTCGTTATTTGCACCTCGGGGTCAAACGCATCCACCAGGAAGAGGTGACTAAGGGACACTCCCGTCATCGAGGGGGCCAACGAGGGTAACCATTTTGGACCTTGCGCAAGGATCTGTTGCCTCATTCATAACAAGGACTTGCAAGCCACAGTAATTTTGCCCTTCAGAAGACACTCCTTGCACTTCTCCTCCATGGTCTTCCCGTTAAGTCAGCCAAGGAATACTCGAAGAAGAACTCTTGCTTATTCACTTTATGGAGTGGCATGTTGCAGCTAATCACCAACTTGAAGAAATCCTTGACCACTGAGGGGAAGGCCTCTTTCTATGGAAGATTGAGAGGCTTCTGCTTCTGCATAGACTGCGAAGTCCAACCCTCTCTTGTTCGTGGCACTTCAGTGTGCTCGGCAATCACACATCAACTCGTCATGTTGCAACTGGAGGAGCTGAGCTTTTAGAACGGGTATTTTTATGCTGGCAAATGGTCGGAGTGCCGAAACTCTCAGATGAAAGCATTGGAGTCAGTCACCTTCGACATTTTAACTTTCTACCTTTCCCTTTCTCTTGTTTTCTCTGAGGGCACGTGCGACGAACGGGCTCCAACTGTTTGCAAACGTCTGGAGGTGGAGTCATTCTCATTTCAGCTGAATACGCAGCTAAATCACGATTACTTATGGAAATATGCAAATGCAGTGGAATAATGCGAATAGAATATCACAGCACTATATCTATATCTTTGGTCATTAGTGACGATGCCAAACTTAGGGAACACAAAACGACGATTGATAGAGAATCCCCACTTTTAAGCAAAAGTGTGATGCCCCTGCGGCTGGGTTTCTATAGAGCTAGTGAGGTCTACGTACGAAGCTCCCGCAGTACTTGAATGTGCGTGACCCTGGCTGATGGTCTAATCCTACAAGGCGCGGGTAGAATGATGATGGCAGCCATCTTGGAGGGCTCAAAATTCGCGAGTTTTGAGAGAAGTTTAGAGCAAGTCTCTCCAAAGAACCGCTGCTGCCAGGCGAGACCCCTACAAGGGAAGGCAAAGCTGTTTTAGGCAAGTACTTCAGCCATGCAGACCTTCAGCACCTGGTTTTGATTGACGAGTAGAGCGGCCGGTTGGAGATTTACTACTTCACCAGGAGAAGTCACGAATCGAATAAAAAATCACCACCTTAGGTGTGTCAGTTTTGATGACAATCGATGGCCAGCCGCACCTTGAAGGCCACGGGAAGAGGAGAATCTATTACGACTACTCTTCTCCTTTTCACCATATTGCAAATAGTTGCACCGCAGCCAGCACATTCAGTCCCCCTCAACCAGAGGAATACTAGGGTTGTAGATTTTGTTAGGTCATCAAGGACCGTGAGATGGTCAAGGCAAGATTTGACCAGGGAGAGAGGTGCAGAAGCTTCTGAATATCATTGATGACATCATATGTGGTCAGCGTTCACAAAAACCCTGTGAGGTCCGGTCGCCAAGATCACGGAGGTCAAGTCCGGGGGTCACGGCTACCTGGCATATTCGAAGACAAGGAAGCTCCACCGGCAGTTCCTGAAGAGACATATGTACATAGACGCTTGTGGGCCAAGAGAGAAGGTGATTCTGGGTGCTGAATACTTCAGAGCTTTGGCAGAGTACATTGGTGGGAAAGGCCCTTGAAAGACCGGGGCGAAAGTAACTGTTGTGAGCGAGCCCCAGGTTGGGGACATTTGGCATACATGTGTGTCTTGGTGGAGCCTGATTTTGTTGTGTTGTAGGTGAAGAAAAAAAAGAAGTGCCCCCAGTACGTCGACGTGCTGTATGTCTAACACACCTGCTACTCGTGCTTGCAGGAAGTCTTTTTAGACTCTCTGCTTTCTAATCATGCTGAAAAATCAAGGAATGTGTAAACTGCGGAACTGCTTATGTCAGATATATACGTTTGTGTGGTCGTGTGCTTGTGTGCATTCATGCGTGCGCGTGCGCACTCGTGCAATCAACAAATGTGAACAAATTACGCTTTGAGCTGGTCGAAATGTTGAAAATGAACGAGCGAAGGGAGCCAAATATGAAAAGAGAGTGAAAATTATCGTTTCTCGCATTTTTATGCAAACAGTATGAAAGCAAATCTGCGATTGTATGTTTTTCCTATCTCTCTAGCTGTGACTCTAGTGCAACTGGATGCAAAGATGAGACAAAATGCTTTATCTCATCGTTCCTTAGGTCACATTCCCTGCACACCCGAATACAAACTATTTACTATTTAGTCCTGCCGACAGAGACAATGATCTGCAATTGTTCAGTTGTCTATCTGACAGGAACATTGCTGCAGATGAGAAGAGGACATCAACGTTCACAGTGGGGAGAGTCCTTGAAGTTCGCAACGTCTGACGCGGCTCATTCCAGTCAGAAAGTCATGTTCCCGCCAGCTTGTGCTTGGCAACAAAGATTGCTGCTGGGTGGTGCTGAGAAAAATAGTAAAAGTATCAGTCAGTCCTAAAAACACAAAGAAAGAATGACAGGAAAGGAAAGGAAATCTGTCGTTTTCCCCAACAAACTGCAAGATATGTGAAAAGTAGTTTTGATGTGATCGCACACGATTCTGGTGTCTAGTTGCAACATATACAGTTTGTTCTTCCAATGTTTTGGGGTGGTCCGCATCAAATTGCACACTGTTATGGGATTTTAGGTACACATTGCACGGTTGTGATGAGGCTTTGGAAGATTTTTGCTGCTGTAGTGAAAACCTTTAACTATCAATCGCCATGACTATTAGCTACTTTTGGACTGTCCTGTCCTGAATGCTGGTGGACCCAGGCACAGGACCTGACTTGCAAATGCTGCTAGCCAATGGTATAAGATATAGCTTATGTACACAAGAGCTGCGTTATATTTTCGACAATGCAGCGACCCCTCCCTAGGGTTGACTGGAGACGCATGAGTGAGAAACATCCAACCCTTTTCAAGACATGTTAACTTCGATTTCCTCCCCCCTTCTTTTTTTGCATTCTCACCCGATTTATTGCGCCGTCAGTCTTTCAATTTGAGTCAGGACTCAAAGCTGTCTGCATCCACTATTACGTACACTCACACACGTCAGCCGATAAGGCGCGCTGGCTCGCCCGCTGGCTCGCTCGCGGGCTCGCAGGTAAGTAACTAATTGGGCAGGTGGTGGAGCAAAGGTAGAGACAATTTTGCAGCTGGCTCTTCGGTCGCTGCCTCTGAGCATCTCTTTGCCGACACCATTTGAGCAAAGTCTGTCACGTTGTCAATTATCTTTCTCTCGCTTTCGTCCTGTTCCTTGCGCTCTCTCCAGCTGGATTAGAATTCACTGGGCAAACAAGGGGTGCGCGAATTAAGAAGGGGGAGAAAGCGGATTACGGATGGAATTTCCGAGTAGAGCTGAGCTTCCTCCTAAAAGCGTGTTGCTTCCAGTGCTATTAGCTTATACTATATCAACATTTGCTGAAATATTTAACACGTCGACCCTGGCGTGGACAGAACATAGCGTGTGTATTTTCGTACGTGGAGGCGCATTGAGAGAAGTGAAAGAAATCGATGGCAGAAGTTTTTGACTGTGGAAATCTGTAGGGGGGGAGGGGGGAATAACGAAGGAAAGGCTCGAAACTAAACGCAGAAAAGGAAGAAAAAAGGCTGGGAAGAAACATCTGACAGCTTTATATCGGGGGATTGGGATGACGGCAGCAGCGGCAGCTTGACTAATGCCAAGGAAAACTTTTCAGTGCTACTGCAGACTGGAAGCCCGAAGGGTCCCAAAAAAGGGATCTGTTCTTTGTGAAAAGGGGAAGGGTGGGAGAAGCAACAGTCTGATTGTCATAGCCAGTGATGGAAAGGTTTCTGTGGAATGAGAGAGGAGGAGAAGTGGAAGAGAGCCTACACGTAGCAGAACGTACATACGTAGTAGAAGGAGCGCATTAGGTACTCCACCGGAGTGAAGGCAAAAAAGGAGAAAGTTCAAATAAAAGGGGGGCGAAGGGAGGAGAGCTAAAGCTAAATTAGGAAACTGGCAGTGACGTGACTCGAGGGGAAAAGTTTGGCCGCTCCGATGGATCTCGCTCCTGATTAGCTGCGCTTAAACTCCGGCCTGAACTATGTATATGTTCCAAATCGCATACTCACTCCCGCCAGTGCATGGTATGTCAAGTACGCAGAACCAATCAGAAAGTTCTCTCGATATGCAAAGCGCTTTGGCATTTGAAAAGCCAACAAACTTTATCCTTGATGGATGAAAATCGATATCCGCGAGCGAGCATCTAGGTTTGACTGCCAGGAGTTGAAACTTCTCCTCCCCCCTCCTTGGATGCTCGCGCTGGTCTCCAACTTTGAAACTTTCCTACAGTACCTGACTGCGTACTTACATTAGTCCGAGAGATGATGAATAGGCGATGGAAAGGATATCTCCTTCTCACCGTGCCTAACTCAGGGAGAGAAGGCAGAAAGATTTTTCCGGCATAATTTTGGGGTCGAGATAACGATGGGAGTGAAGGAGGCCTCCAACCAGCCCAGCAGCAGCCACCCGCGGATGGAGAAAGATTGAAACGTGCGACTGTTTTTGTGTGCTCGTACGTCGGTATGCCGGTGAGTGGATGATGATCGCGCAGTTGGCGTGAGTGAATCATGTCATCGATAACTGCTCAGGCACTAATCGCCATCATTGCTGACTCGACTGCTGACTTTTTGTGTGCCCACGTAAGATGCATGTGACTAAGAGCGAGGACGAAAGACTGACTCAAATTGGCCGGACCCCTCGTTTCCCCCCACACCCTTCTCGGCAGAGTCGAGGCAAGGCCCGGAAAAGAGTGCGTCGGCGTTGGGCATTGTAAATTTATTCACGTTCCGCTTCTTCTTCCTTCTTTTTTGGCCTCCCTGCAGAGAGGAAAGAGAGCGGGACTGACAAGGGGAAGCGCCCATAAAATGGCTAAAGGGGCCAAAAGGAGGGGAAGGAGAGGGGGGAAGATAACGGCAGAGAGAACAGCAAGAGATTTCTCGTTAGCGAGAGGGGCCCAACATGTGGAAATGTGGACGAGGAGGCGGAAGCAATAACTCAATCCATTTTTGAAGATGAAACATCGACTCGTGGACGGACGGAAAAGCATGACAGACGGACAGACAGGCGGACAGACAGACAGGCAAACAAACAGACGGACAAACAGCCGAACAAACAGACGGACACACCGACAGACAGACAGGCAGAAGCTGCACTCGCGCATGCTTACGTGTGTTACAATCCTATAGATCCTTCCATATATCCTGTTATGAATAATGGAGTTTTTGAAGAGCTTCCAGCCAACTTGACTGACTGACAGCGAGCGAGGAGAGTTTTTCTTTCTCTTTTCTTTTACTATTCCCTGCTGCAAGTATGGAATGTCTACGGTACGCTATGTACCTGCTATTCACGGGGGAAAAAATGGAAGCTGGCCCTTCTTTTTCGCATATCCTTCAGCCCATCGAGAAAGTTGACAAGGGCTTCAAGTTCTGTCAGCAAGGGTTTTTCGGCTGAGGAATATTTTGGAGAACTATTTGAATAGGTACGTGAGGAGACTGAATGCCTGAGGGTGAGGAAAAATGCGCAACAGCTAACACCAGAGGAAGACGTAGTGAAGAAGTTTCTTTTAACCCTTTTTTAGGAGTGTTGTATGGATTCCTCGTTTCCCTCTCGTTCGCTTCCTTCCGCATCGATAGGGATTTCCAATAGCTTTTTCTTCTTTTTCTTGGAGTGTGATCGTCGTCGTTGCCTTCGTCGTCGTTGCCTTCGTCGTCGTTGCCTTCGTCGTCGTTGCCTTCGTCGTCGTTGCCTTCGTCGTCGTTGCCTTCGTCGTCGTTGCCATCGTCCTCTCCTTCACCGTTCCTTCCTTCTCCCCGGGGCAATCCATTCCGTCCCAATGATGGCACCAATGCGTGAGCGCGTGCATGCTCACCGGAGCAGAATCCGGAAGGCTTTCACGTGTAGTTGTAATAACGTCTCTTCTGGCATGTAGCGGCAGTCCTGACTGTTGCTGCATCCGCAGCAGCAGCGAGGACGAGGACGACGACGACGACGACGACCCTTTTCCCTCGCCCTCCTTATCCCCTTTATTGTCTCTGGAGATGGCCTCACGAGGAGAATGCGCGCATACATGAGTCCTGGAAGAAATCTCCTACTACACTTGACAAGAAGTCCTAGGCTGCAGGCGGGCGAGAGGATGCAATCTGGAGAGAGAGACCATCCGGCAGAAATGGCTCCCTGCGAACAGAATTGTTTCCCCCTGCTCTTCAAATGGCGACGGCTCAACTACTCGCTTTTGTGTCATCACGGCCCATGAATTCGCTTGCTTTCTTGTCAGATCATTTCGCATGACACAAAAATGTCTTCCTTCATCTCCTCGCTCGTTGCTCCGAGAGATTGCAAAAAGTAATTTGTAAAATTTGCAAACTGTTCAGTAGTCAGTGCGTGGAACCGGAGGACGACGTGAATGGCAGTACCACACAAATATGGGATACTTTTTTCTACCGAGAAGGAAGTTTTCCCCGGGCCAGACATATGCATATGCAAAGGTCATGATATTTCGCTATTTACTCGGACATATGATGGATATGGTGAAACATTCTCTGCGGATGCTTTCGTTTGCTGCTTCAGCTGCACCGTGGAGGACGTGAACAACGCCACAGACGGTAACTTCGCTCGATGTCCAATGTTTCAATCATGTCAATTTGTTTTTGTAATCAGGCAATTATATTTGTTGAAGGCAAACCTTTGATGATTACACTGCTCTGCTTTCTAACGCACATGCCCCTCATGACTCGTGTTGGCAGGGGTAGAATACAGTTCGTAATACTGCGCTAATGCCGCATACGTAAGTGCCACAAGTGATTCATGGCTGGCTTTTGCCTAGTATCTTAAGTCAGTTGCCTATGCAAGTACTGCACACTCTGTACACTACATCTCTTAGCATAGGCTTTGACAGCGCCACTTGCATCTCTTCCCGGTTATTAGGCACGGTCTCTGTCGCTTCCACCCAGATTCGCGTCCGGTGCCAAATCCGTTACATGGAGTCCTATAATAAATGGTATGTAAAGTCTCCGCTCTGTGCGTGCGTGTGCGCGAGGACGTGAACAGAGACATGTTGGGTCGATTCACGCTCCTCTCCTCCTCCAACCCAACTTTTGGCTGGCACCCAAGTTTCCATCCAACAGTCTTTCTCGACTATGCGTACCCTTCTAGTTGGATAGAGAGGAAGAAGAGAGAGGCACCTTTTGGGTAAGGAGGGAAATGCCAAAGTAGGCGTGTTGCAGCAGCAGAGATAGTAGTTGCCTCTTTCTCGATCCGATTGTTGGCATTCCTGACTCCTTCCTCCACTACCACATATCAGCACACTCCACTCCACTACCTCCTCCCTCCCCTCCTCCTCCTCCTCCCCCCCCCCCCCAAAAAAAAGGACGTCGTCGTCGTCGTCGTCGTCGTCGTCGCAGGCGACGTGGGAATGAATGATGATGGGAGTCATCTGAAGCGTTGGAGCCAAACCTCGCTCGCTCTCAAAAGGAGAAAGGAGAGATTTCTGCTGTTCCAGGAAGGAAGCGGGTCAACTTGTTCTCTTTTTTCTGCCAAGATGCGCTACAACCCTACTATGGTCGGGTATGTCTACGTTCCTGACTTTTTTCCTTACACCACCTCCTCCTTGGAGAACGAAGGCGAGGACATAAATCACGCAGATAATGGGCATATCATGTCTGTGACGACGACGACGAACCAAAGAAAGATTCCGCCATTACCCACACGCGTTCCAAAGCGAACAGGAGGGGGAAAAGGGAGGCCGGGAGGGACATCGAAATCGCCGCAAAACATCCTCACTTTAGCTGGACCGGCCGAAGAAGTGATTAGTCCTCGCATTGAGACAATGGTTTGCTTTTGCCGCATCGCTCGAGGAGGCCATTTCCGCAACCATTGAGGGACCTCCGAGGCTCTCGCCTTTTTTTTCCCCTTTACGAGAAGACGAAGGAGGTCGAAAAATTCCGCTTCTGTAGTAAGAAGGAGATCGACTATTAACCAAGTTTTTCCCCCTCCCCCCATTCTTGCACCGCGCGCTCTTTCTCGCTCTCTCAGTTTTTCCGATTCCAAGTTCTCTCTCTGCCATCACGCACGAGCGAAAGTTGTAATGGGTTGGCAAAGGTGAACAGAGAGAGAGAGCCAAAGAAGGAGAAAAGGGACGAGGACTGCAACAGCGCAAATCGTGAATAAAAAGTTGGCGGATCAGAACCGCGCCCATTTCCTCTCTACCTGTACAACTCCTCTGACAGTTACTGCATTGCGAAAATGTTTGCTGCCTTTATGCTATACACCAGTCAAGGCCAGAACAAAGCGAAATAACAGTTGCCCTCCTCATTCTTGCAGAGATCAAGTCCATTTAACAAGTTGGAGACAAATAGTCGCATGCCAAGGATTTGCACTGTAGCAGCAAACTTTCTAGCGTTGGGAAATTATGAGGGGAGTCTTGGCTGCCTGCGATTAAACACAATTATTGCCTGCCCGCCTCAGGAAGAACCGCAGTAAAAGAAAGGGGAAGCATGCGATAAAAAGGGCACAATGCGGTTAGTCAAGAGTTGTACCAGGGGTCAGTAGTACTAGACGTCATCTCTCATCAACAGTGGTCCCTCGTCCCTGCTTCCGTGATGTATGAAAATTAGCCTTATCAAACGAGAAAAATTAGCACAAATTATTAGACTGCGGGTTTAGAAAGCCGCAGGTCGTCTTGGCCATGTTTGGTGACGGCGGAGCAGACTCGCTGCACTTCTGTTGCACTCCACCTGCTCGTTCGTACTTTGCAGCTAGGAATGGTTTTCACCATCTTCAGCACTGATGCGGCCGCATGTGAGGCCGACGAGGGAGGACCAGGAGAGTCGGACGCTCCGCACGTGCTGTCAGTGCTGCTAGATTCCAAGACCTATGCAGCAGCCCCGAAATGTACGGCCTCTTTCGCCTGCAGTGCCTCATTCCCAGTCTGTCCCGTGACGGTTTACCCACTTGAGCTGGACAGCAAGAGCGCAGCAGGTGCGCGGGCTTTGCCACGTTTCAGGACATCAAGAAATACATCTTGCTCACATCTTATGGCCCAAACATTTAGTTTTGGGCGCGAGGAGCGACGCCTCATTTTCCAGGCACCACTTCCTCCCTCCCAAGTCGCCCAAGTGGCGCTCAAGCGCCCAACCTGGGGACACTGCTGAGTACTGCGTGTCCGCGCGTGGCACGATCCTAGGACCAGTCACAGTCTTGTCCACAAGGCTACAATAGGTACGTGGTACTTACAGTATCTTTCCCTTTGCGTGAGCGTGCTTGATCTAATTATGCGGAGGGTGGACGGAGCACATAAATCCTGATTTTTTATGTTGTCCCTTTCTCCTCCTCTGCGCTCCTGGGCGGGGAGGAGGAGGGGGGGGACAAGCAAAAAATGTGTCAGGTCAGGCACGGTAGCCAGGTTTGCCTAGTTGTTCTTTCTCTTACGTTGTCCCGGATTACTAACATATAATCGAATGCGATAACGTAGGGAGAAAAGTACCCAGAGTATTAGAAGGGAGCTGTTGCAGTGAATTCCTCTTTGAGAAGAGAGATTTTATTGCTCTTTCCGCTCCCGACCGCCATTATGCATGCGTTTGAGCGTCGGTAGTCAAATCGAGCGCGGAGCAATTGAAATGAAAAGTTGCCTTTTCTTCGTCTTCTTTCACACTCTTTCTCTGTCGAAATTGATGATAGTCTGGGCGTTTTCGATCGCAGGAGAAGATGGCTTTTGGCGCGCGCGAACATTACACTATATTGGATCATGGACTTTACGTTATGAGCGTTGAAAGGAAGGGGGGGGGGAAGGATACCCAAAATGCTAATGGCAGCAGCCTCCCTACCCTCGTCCTGCCGGCTGTGATGATGAGCCAGAAATTTATGAAAGCCTCTCTCTCTCTCCTCAGGAGAAGGTGATATTAATGCATAGCGTCAACCTCAGCCTCTTCCTTTGCCTCGGTGTCCCCGACCGATGGAGCATAATCGAATCTCTCCTTTGCATCTTCTTTCCTTTCAACCCGTGCCAAAGATCCTGCCTGCTTGTTCTCCCACTACTTACGCTGCACTATCGGGACTCTGTACTGCACGTACGTACATAATGTATGTAGCAGCTAGGTACATATTATTACTACGGACCGTGCGTGTATGTGAGCACTAGCGTGCAAAGGAGGGTGCGATAATGGCTGCATCCATCATCAGACAGTCGCTGGCGCTGCTGACGAACGCGACGACAGCGGCGGACCTGCCTCTCTCTCCCTTGAAATGCTTGTGTGTGCTATTACGTACATCGCACAGCAGTGGAGGTACCAGAGCAGGAGGAGGAGGGGGAAAAGCAAGAAGCCATTTATAGATTGCACCCCATTCGCTCCAGAGAACATCTCACTTCTTTCGGAAGGGAAAAGAGAAATCACTGTTGCAATGGGTTGCAACAGCCGAGAAAGCAGTGGAAGAGCCAGAGTGCCGAAGGAGCAGAAGTAGTGGAGGCCCACTTGAAATTTCCTCACAACGTTGACAAAGTGTCAGTTTTACTTTCCCAGGAAGGGCAACTTTTTCAATTTTGATAGAAGAAGCGAGAATTTCGATCGTGGCCTCTTCTTCTTTCTCTTGGAGTGGTTTTGAAGCATGGCTTGATCGGCGCCCCATTCTGTCTCCTCCATGTCTTCAACACTTTCTGCCATCTCCAGTTGCTCTTCAGACATACAAGTAGCAGCTTCAACGGGTAGCATTGGCGATGGAGTAGAAGAAAATGTGCTTGATAAAGTAACAGCTCTCATCATCGATGATGACATTGTAGCAGTGTTAGTCGAGGCAGAGGTGGTGGGAGTCAGCAACAATCGTACAATGGATGATAACTGAGAATGAGAGAAAACAGTGGAAGATTGAACCGTAGACAGTGGCGGCGTCGTCGTTGACGTCGTCGTTGACATCGTCGTTGACGTCGTCGTCATCGTCACTGTTGTCAATGGCAGCGTAATCACTCTGAGCGGCGTCACAAAGGACGTAGGAGCTGAAGTTGTACTAGAAGTGGTCGTCGTCGGCATTGTCGTGGGAGCCGTCGTGAAGGGAAGTTCCGTAGTCGCCTTTCCGCTCACTGTGGTATCTAAAAACTTAAATGCAACAACAAAAGCATCTTCACTGTAGGAAAACATACTTACTGCAGAGTCCATTAATACACTCTGAAGCAAATGCGCAGGCCGAACAAGGCGGAGCTCTGACGTAGATCGCCCGTTTCCACTCGGTCCGTAATTGCATACCAAGAGTTTTCGCAATAGGCCGCGCTCAGGCACGTGGGTCACTTGTCCACACCCTAGGTGTGCAGTCTTGGCCCAAACCATCTGGGTATAGTGTCCAGACGCCGGATCAAATCTGCGAACTCGGGCATTTGTACGTAGGCACAATACTTCAGCAGAACACACAGCCGCACTACATACTTAAGATGCATGTACTATTGGACCGAGTGCGCAAGAATTAGGTTGCGAACGATGTGCTCCACTTCAACCGTCCCTAGCACGAGGAAATGAGGACTGCTGCAGCAGGTTCAACCTGAGCAGCGAGTTAGACTTAAGGTGAGAAGGAAGTTTCACCTCAAAACGTACCTTCATAACGTTAGGTCATTTCATAGTGGGAGAAGCTGATTTGGAGTGGTAGCTGCTAGGTTCTTTGTCGATGAAAGACATGACAAACAAATTGAGGAGCAAGTGGAGGGTAAAAAAATCAGCGGTATGAACTTTTTTCAGCGGTTAAAAAAAGTCAGAAGACACATAGAAATGTCAGCGCACCTGTATCGTATAAAGAATATCAACCTCTCATTTGTCCAAAAGCCTCGAAACCGACCAATACACTAGCCTTGTGCAGGGCAACTGCTTCAATTTTTCTCTTGCAACCTCTCACAATCTGCAATCTCTTGCAATCTCTCAACCACCTGTGCAACCTGGCCACGAATGCTGTCTTATTTTTTTTGTTGCTCACTATCACGAGTAGCTTTGCTCATAATCGTGTCATATACCTTGGTTGTGACAAAACTAGCTTTACATCAATGCCACTGTCGCCTCATATCATGGTTGAACAGAGGAGCTACACACCACTTTCCATGTTAATTTCCATGCTAATTCTTGCGCACCTACATGCATGTAGGTGCAGGGGATGCGGCCTGCTGCATGAGGAGTACATACCTGTACGAGTCAATGGTTCTAGTATCAAAATTCCTGACCTCGCTGTGCCATCCTCCAAGACCCAGAATTCCCTCCCTGATAGTGTTACCGAGGTCTGAGTCTCTGCTTGAGCTTGTCTCATACACGTTCTGGCCCACCCTGAAGCGCATGGTGTCGCGAATTTTGTCATGGCCAAAAATGCACTGCTCGGCCCACCGCTGGGCAGCCAAGGCCAGCTCATCATCCCACATGATGTACTGAGTGAGCAAATGAGATGTAAAGGAATTTGTCACTTTAACATGTATCTTTCACTTGCTTGCATATTTGCCGCTGGAGGTTGAGGCCCATGTCTTCCTCTACGCTCTTGTCCCAAGGCCATGCGGGACCTCAATTCGTTATGAAGGGACACCAGCAGCTCTTTGTGGGTGCTGTTTAAGCCGGACGAAATAATAGTGCCGCATGTTGAGCTTCTACCCTGTTATGTAGGGGAGAACAATGGTAAAGGTTATTTGAACATTCTGTACTGTAAGCTTGCATGCGTACGTAGGCTACGGTCGATGGTTCAGAAATTCAAGGAAACTTCACCTGATGTACAAATAATGGCATTGAAGGATCGCCGAATGTTATGCGTGTATGGCTTCTGATAAACCATGCAGTCTGATTCCCTTGAGTTGCAACTCTGTTTGCATTAATTTACTCGTCTATTTAGCGTCATAGAATTTTCAAATTTTGCCAAAATGTAGGTTTAAAGATTGCAGGAATATTGCAATTTCGTCTCATCACCATGAGACATACTTTCGCCAAGCGCAGAGTGCTATCGTTTTGGAACTTTGACAATACGAGCGCGGATGACCTGTTCGTCCAACGCAGCCTATACTAAGGTGATGGTGGCCTCCAGGACATTGAAATTTGGGTAGGACATCCTCTCCGCCTAGCTCGATATGGAAAAGTCCATGGGATTCATGTCAAGTTTTGCAAGCCATTTCAACTTGTGCAAGAAGTCATGAACGTTATCTTGGCACCATTTTTGAGTCAGCTCCCGTGTATGAAGTGTGGTGCCATCTTGCATGAATAAACAGCGAGTCCACAGTCCCTGCAGCCACAGCAGAACCTCCTCCATCATCTGGATGTACTTGGTGTTAGTCTTCATCCCCTGCTCCACAGACGACAAGGGAGACTTTTTCCTCGATGTTGTGATTGCTGCTCTCAAAACTGAAGACGTGCACTGGCGACGGTTGATGAGCTTGAAGTGGTCAACGATGGTCTCGTGGTTGATGCTATACACATCATCTGTGCTTTTTTCCAATCTGGACTAAACTGCAAAGAGTTTTTCATCACTCCACGCCACATCTTTTGGCCCCTTCTTCAGTCTTCAGATGAGCTCTTTTGTCCTCGACAGTCTTTCCTCCTTTGAGACCTCAGACAGAAGGTGACAATACTTTTTGGCCTCCACGTCATCTTCAAATCCTTGGGCAAGACTTGGTGGATGGTCGATGGAGACATGGGGTCTGTCAGGACCTGCTTCTTGGCCCCGGAGCCCACAGACTTGCCTGGGCACGTCCCCTCAACGCTCGCTCATTCTCTTGATTGCCTCTTATGTCCATTATGTTTATGATCAGCGACGACATTGGGAGCGGTTTTCATGGATTTTGTTGTTTCTGTTAATGTTTTCCCGATACATCTCCTTCTTTAAACTGAGTTTGGCAGCAATCTCTATGTCTCTCAGGCCGCCCTCCTTCGGCCTGATTATGCTTGCCCTCCCCATGTTTGTTAGAATTTGCTGTGATTTTCAGTTGGTGGGCATCATTTTGGCATTCATTTTAGCTGATCTAAGCAAACAACTTTGACAACGACAGAAAAAGAAGTCGCCAAGTTCTAGGCCTTTCATTGATACCAAAAAGACCCACATTGAGGAAGACACGTGAAGGAAATAAAGATTAATACCAGAGTCACAACACAACTGAGAGAGACTACGGAGTTTCGTCGGCAAGGCGATAAATTGTCTGAGCTCGGCACAAGTTTGAATCATGTAAAGTTTCAAAGTAAACAAAAAAGTCTGAAGTACCAAGGCGGGCTTCTGCACTGCTAGAAAAAGCCAGAAAAAGCCAGAAAAAGCCAGAAATAGCCAGAAATAGCCGAACCTTTTGGACACTGATTTGAAAAAGGACCCAGGCTGATTTTGGTCTGGCTTCTAGGGTACCAAACTGCACCAGAGCTCCCGATTGAGTGCGCAAGTTCTGCTATTGATCCAGTGTTAGTTGGTCCAGCCCAGCTAGAAGTGAGCTTATGACATAAACACTTGGCTTGATCTCTTCAAGACTGATGCTGAGTGACAGACATTTTCAAGCAAACCACCTACCTGATAACGACACAGGGTATGGGAGAGTGAGATTTCACAGTAAGGATTTTGGCCTCCGGCGCTGATGCTATAGCTGAGTACAAGTAAACACAGTTCGGGAAACATGTTTGTTGTTACTCCTGCCTGTCATGGTTGAGACACGACTGACGCGACTCTGAACAGAATGTTTAAGCGTCAACCGGCAATTTCTCGCTTGGATAGTTCCTGAAGCGTATGACAGCGAGGTTTTTCGGACAGATGTCAGGCAAGGAAAATCAAGAAGGAGTTATTAGCACCTATGGACTGGAAGATGTAGCTGGATTGTGTTCTAGCTATTTTTGCAATAGCACATGACGGGCAATCTGCAAAGTTGCACTTTTCAACATGATGTCGACGCTGCACAATTTTTGCAGTGCAAACTTTTACGGAAATTGTTCTTCTACAACCATATGGCTATTGTGTTGTTGTGATCAGTCGTGTTTCTCCCTTGTTGCAATTGTGCCCAAATAGATTTAGCTTTCCCGCATTGGTATATTTGATTTATTCTTTGTTGTAACTAGAATCAGAAAACTCTACTGCAGATAAAAGCGATTTTTGGATCATTGCCACTTTTCCAGGTAGTGGATTTTTCGTAGGATGGATTGTTTGGTTCATTGACCACGGGTTAGAAGACCACATTTTTAAAGACTCGTAAGGGGAAGGGTATTAACAAAATTAATTTTGTGTGGTTTTGCTCTTAGCAAGAAGACGGAAAGAAATTTAAACATTTAATTAGAATTAGTTAGCATTTAAACATACTGCAAAAGTATTGCACGCCCCAGCTGAAAAGGTCTGATATCTTGAGTGCAGAACTGCCGCCAATGAAGACTACAGTTAAGAGTTTGAAATATCAATTGTAGCTCTCTCGACTGATGCGCCGCCTCTCCGTGTGGTCTTAGAGAGAGAAAGCTCTAAACAATGTACAATGTGTAATGCCACTTCCCTCGCCTTTCAGGCTTTGGAGTCAAACTTTGGATAATTGTAATTCATTGAGCGGCATTTTCCCCAGCTTCCAAGGAGTTGGATTTCTCTAAAGCCAAACCGTGTGTTATTTCTAGTTTTTTTTAGATGCCTGACTTGTAAGGGAAGTAGGGACGATATTCACATATGGAGACTTTACTGCCTGTCTCGCGCACAGCCTGTACAGGCAGGCTGCAAACACTTTGCGGCCCTTGAACAGGATAGAAGGCTGGCGGAAAAGTTGTTTCTTACTACCTGTGTATAGATGCATAGAAGAAATCTGACGTGAAAAAAAGGCCTACTAGTTACGCTCCACGTCGCATGCATCTTTTTATGGCTCTCGTAGCACCGGGCGTGACATTATTCACACAGCTAAAACTGGCATAGCCTTGACAGTGTTCTCGTGGTACATGGTAACACAAAATACACATTCGCTATTAGTATCCACTATAAAGCACACCGTGCCCTTGTGTTGCACGCGGATCCCCGACTTTTTGCGTGCTCAACGTGCATCTTATGGTGAGTAATAGCATCCTCCTGTTTGGTACATACTGCGCAAGTGTGTGTGTCATTCGAGGACGCACGCATACGTACATTGAAAGCTAAATGCTGGGAAAACGCCGGGAGACGCGTCACGGCATCCACACGCACATCAATGATGTTTTTTCAGTGGGCCCACGTGCAAATTCTTTAATTCTACTCATTCTCAATTTGATTAACTACACAAGTTTCTCTCGTTCACTTGTGGTGCGCAATAAAAGACTGACGTCATCGCATCCAAGTAAAGTTCCTTTGTTGTTTAAAATTTCTATTTAGTACTTGATGTGGCGCATCTCTTTACAAAATGAGGAATTTCCTCGCCCTTTAGACATCAAGAGCAGCCTTCTTCTTGTTCACTTCGTCCACGCCTTTTCGCTGTACCAAATAATCAGAGACGAAAAAAGCAGCAACAGCGGCGGGGACGGACGAAATTAATCTTGTCCGCAACAAGACTTTGACTCATCCTCCTCCCCTCGGTTGCGTTTTCCGTGACTAACGACTTCTCTTTGCTGCCTTTCTTTGGAGGCTCAGCCTTTTTAGCTTTTTCTAAGCCGAGACAAAGGAAGCACAAAGTAACTTTAGTGAACAACGCAGACACAAACTTAACCAAATTTCCTGATAATAAATTCTATCATCCCTGGGTATGATGCATGCATTGTTTGTGCCTCGCACGGCTCTGTGGGCTGCATTTTTTCTTCTCAACGCTTTCGAAAGGGTCAGGAAAGCACTACACCACAATGGGCCATGTGTGGTGTAAAAAGCAGGGGCCCTGCACGCATAATCTGTGAAACAGTAAAGCATTACACGAGTACGGATGTATTTCGAGTATACCCCATTACCTTCTGGGTGTACCATCATCCTTTTTTGTGCCTATGTGAAAGAAGGGGAATAATGAGGGGCACGAGAGAGGCGACTTTCAAGACTGTAAATGGGCCAAGCTAACTTAGAAAGCCCCTGAAGGAACCTCAGATGAAAAGCCTCTTTGATAATGTTAAGAAATGGGTCAGTTTCCAGGATGAGAGTAACCATTTGCTCTTGAGTAGAGGCAGGTCTTACTGCTACGGGCTTCTTCTGCTCACTCTTCTTAACTTTTTTTTACCCTTTTTGCATTGTGCTGCGTGTGTCAGATAAAAGCGCAACTCTCGGCAGTAAAAAAAAGCACCCGCTAATTCCTCACGCAGGACTGTAAACAAGAGATTTGTGCGAACGGCAGTTCGCGCAGCGGATCGCCGTTTATTCTTCTTGCGCCCATCAAGACTCGTCTAAACAGTGCGTATTCAAAAGAACGTAGCTACTGGGCTTACAGTGCACATTTCTGGCTCACACTGTGCTGCATATGTTATAGTGAGGCGCGAGAGTACATTGGCCAGTGCTGTTGTACATCCGACAACAGTGATGCGCGCATGAGGGCAAAGCGCGCGCATCGTAAACATATAACATAGGCTTAGTACACCACTCAACTTCTGTATTGTGTGGGAAAGAAAAAGCTTTTCCTGAAGGAGGGGCATCATGAAGCCACACCGAAAAAAGTGCGGGAGTAATATCGAAAAAGCATAGAGGTGGTATCGAAAGACCGCGGAACTGATATCGAAAGAGTTAGGAACTGAAATCAGGAGTGCATTGAAGCAACACCGAGAGAGGATGGAAGTGACACAAAAAGCCTGCTTTCTAACTACAAACCTCTAGAGTGTGACTTGCCTTTGTCATATCAATGCACCCATGCGCATGCACTAGATTCACGTTTAATACCGCATTGTCCCAAATGTGCTCTGCACTACAAAGACGCACCTGGGCTGAACGGAAAAGAGACGCACTCAAATGCTACCATTATTTTCATTGATGTATCATGCAGCTTGACATTGTACAAAATGCCTATGTTTTACTTTCATTGCTTTCAAAATGTCTATGAATACTAGTAAAAATAAGAATTAGACGTTTGCTGAAAGAAAGAAACGCCACAAGGAAGAACATGACTTCCACCAATAATTGCCCCGTTGATAGATCCCTAAAAGAATTAGGTTAAAATGGGTGCTTATTTGAGATAAGACAGCTGTGTTCGGTAGCAGTATGGGCAAAATATGCGATGCTACTAACGGAGAAACATCCACACGCATGTGCACGGCGTCACACATCTACGATGGCGCGCATCGAAATTGTCCCTGGAGTTATTCTCAAGAATGGAGGCATCTAGAGCTCAGAAGCTTCTAGTTGGTGCTAATTTTTGTACAATTGGATGCGTCATGTCATCCTGTGACTAAAAAGCGCAATTTCAACTTAACTTGCTCTCCTTTGAGTCCAGGGTCACGTTGTCACGGTTTTTTTTTTAAAAAAAAATGTTTTATGAGGGTCCTTTCTATTTCATTCCTTAAAAACTCCACCATAAGCCTCAGTTATGGCCTCTACCCTGCTCCAAACCACTGTGCCGCGGCTCACTATACAGTCGCTGTCCGTGTCATTCCACATGTCATTGACTGGGGACTTCAAGGACTCTGCATTGCTACTGGACGGGTGGGATAATAGATGTTGGGATTTATGCTGAAGAGCGCGGCAATATCCTTGACCCTGTCCCTTGCAGGGATCCACTCAACTACTCTTTGCTTTACTAATTGAAACTGTAAAATGCTGCTGCCACACTTTTCAGCTTGGTCCTGAACCGCTGGCATGTGCTTCTAAAGGATCCGCCTCACATGACGATCCACACGTTCCCCACAAAGACCCTCAGCTAAGTCAGATTCTTTGAAGGGACTATGCAGGCCTTTGTCTCCAGATAGGCCCGAGCACTAAAGTCCAGGAGTGACCAGTCAGGGAACTGTGGTGGTCAGAAGCCTCTGGACCAGAGGTCAGTGAGTTCCTCATGGCACCACCTCTGTATGACCTCAGCTTTGTGACCTAGAACATTGTCTATTTTCCACATATACCAAAGTAGGCCTCTGCAGAACCGTTCTTGTTCATCCTGAACGTCACTGTCATCTTCATTACATCAGGAACTCCTCAAACAATGCCAACTTCATTTATGATTCACTTTAGGGCGCAACGCTGGAAATTATGAAAAATTGTATTAGCTGACTTGACAAAAGACCAAGAGCATTTGAACAAACGTTTGAACATATAGTAGAATGGTGCTGTAATGTAGTACTCTAGGTATTACAGGACTACTGGGCAGAAGTGTGCGCAGCACCCTGTGCATCTGCAAACCAATGTACTGCAAGAATACAATACAGCAGGGTCTCCGATGTCACTTACCACTCCCAAAGAGCCGTTTCGATATCACTTCTTCGATATTACGTCATGATACCTTTCTTCACCCCACCCGGTCTAAAAAAAGGACTCCATCAGGTCTCTGCGAGGCTCTGTTGATGCCAGCCTCATCTATCTCGGAAGATCAAGAAGGAAAAAATCGGCACAGGAGAGGATCCATCGTCGTCGGCAAGGGCCACGCCCACAAGAGCGGCAGTAGCAGTAACCATTTTTGGGAGAAATCGCGGTCGAGGAGGAAAATTTATGATGATGATCCCTCTGTTGACTTCAGCGGTGGCCGCCACAAGCGTTGACTTACGAATGTGCCATGCATTTGTGGAAGAAGCCCTAGATAGAGTGACTGCTCACGTTTCTTTTCTTTCCCAGACCCTACCATTTGGATATGTGGTCGAGATGGAAAGCAGCAGCTCTTTTTGCGGTGAATGCTGCTGCCCAGTGAGAAGGGTTTAGGTTAACTGAATAAATAGCAGTTCTTTTAATGCCCTTCCATGAAACACGAAAATATGACACCACTGAATGAGAAACACACCCATACTCGACATCCTGTTCTGAGCACAATAACTCAGACACGTCTGACTCTTAAACACGAGCGACGTCACGCAAGTACCCGGTAACGAAGTGACAGCACCTCATAGTGGTCCAGAGTATACAGTTATGTAACATTTCCAGAGTTTGTTGTAGGCCTAATTCTGATCCAGAATCCAAGATTTTTTTCTGCTCGCCACGGCACTATCGCGTGCCTGCAACGTACTTACAAGTGTCGCACTGCAAACGTAACTTGATTGATTTACATCGTAAGTACAAGTCTTTCTATTTCCGCTGGCAATGCAGTTCATCGGGAAGTCCTCGGGCGCCTGCAACAAACTGTAGGCCGCATTCTTGACGGCAACGACTAAACTCGCGATAGTAGGTGGAACAAGACAAGACGCTTACGCACGTCACAACGTGATAGCAGCTAACAGGTCACTTGTTTACAGGGAATGCGTAAAGGTAGCGCAGTAAATCCATTCAAATACTTTTATTGAATCCTTTGGCATAAGTAATGATTAAGAGTTATATACGTGTCGGGGGCACATATTTACACTCGGTAACGGCGGTGTCAGAATTCCCAGCCTCATTCGTGACTATGAAGATTCAAACATTCAAATGCTTAATGATGAAGTGCATCCTCAGACCGCGATATCCACGGTTATGCACAGTCTTGCACAAGAAACACGTAAATTTGCCTCCACCCTGGTTGAATACGTGAGGAGCGATGTATTCGTTAAGGCGCCGGGTGAGTGGTGCGTCTTCTACCATGTGGCCCAGCAGATGGTGGCGTAGGTTGAACAGGTCGCGTTGTATCGAAGAGCACACCAAGCACCGGTACTTTGCGCCTTGCTTGGCGCTCATCTCGCGCACGAACGAGGACAGCTCGTGAGCCAGGTTGGCTGCAGGGGAGAGTCATACAACAAGAAGACGCATTAGCACATAAGTTCACGACACGTTAACATAGACGCACAGGACTGAAGAGTCAGAACTTTCTCTCGGTTACAACGGTATGTCAGTATCCAAGTGAACATTGATATAGTGCATAGTGAGCTGGGCGCCAACACCTGCCAACACTCTTTTGCAAAGCAGACAAGAAAACGACTTGGCATCTTGCTTGAATATGACTTGGTTCATGACAGCATCCAATCGCTCCACAAGCTCGCTGCTACCAAAGTGATGCACCAGCAACATATGTCTCTTGAAGTCGCGTTTCTGGTGGTTCCGGTACGTGCACTCTAGACATTGGTAGCTACCATCAGTAGCCCGACCAACCATGGTAGAAAGATAGCGGCGAATACCCCGGGCGACACCTGACGAAAGCAAAAGAGCTAGTATTAACGGTTTTGCAATATCTTTATTGCGGCAATATTTAATGCGAAATGCGAGACTCTTTATGACCATACAACTTACAATGTATACAATGTATTAACAGTTTCAGACTTCAGTTCAGCAATTGGTCCTCCACTCTAAAAATTTCCACGTCCACTTTGTTCCAGAGTGGATGCCTGTGTTTCATGTGCGTGAGGAAAACTCTTCTTCGGCGCATTCTCCTAGCGCAAAGAGGACACTCATATATTGCATTGACGTCGATGTGTCTCTCCACCACGTGATAGCGGACGGCGTCGCGCTTCAAATTAGAGCCACAAGCGAGACACATAAAGCGGTTCACGCCCTCAACCGGCACAATGTTCACTTGCCTGAACTCGACGACTCGGCGTTGGATCTCCTGTTTCACGGAAAGGCCATCTGCGGAGAAGAGAAATCCTCCCTTAGTCCAGTCATCAGTGGATTATATAAGCACTGCGCTTTACGTTCTATGAGTAATAAGAAACATGCACATATCGACGAGATCTTCATATCAGCACCACAACAGTCGTCTCCTCAACCCAACACGGCATCTGAAGCTTCTTCTCCGTCGCCAACGACTCTCATTGACTCCAAGTCAGTCTCATTCAAGGTTTCCTTCGTCATGGCGTGCATGACCCGCAAGTGCTTCACAAATCCTCTTCGCCTACGTATAATCTTTGCGCACATGGGACAGCCGTATATTGCACTGGCGTCCACGTGCATCTCCAGCACGTGGTTAAAGACACTTTTGATATGACTTAGTCTGGTGCCGCACTCCAGGCACAGGAAGCTGCCGTTGGCTGCTGGAACCACACTCCGCTGTCGGAATTCGCTCACGCGCTGGTTCAATTCCTGCTTCTTGAACGCAGCAGCGTCTGAGAAAGAGAGAAATCTTTTTTTAGCGGGCTTGCACGGATGTTAGGGACAATTAGAAATGTCAGGCTCGTCAGCTTCAACCATCTCTTAGCAGTTCCACATCAGTGATTCTGAGCTGAGGATGCGCTTTGCTTATGTGAGATCGAATCTTTCTCTTCGTGTTTGAAATGTGATGGCAGTTGGGACAACGAAATGATGCGCCAGTGTCTATGTGCCTCTCCACGACGTGGTTTCTGATGCTGTGATAGTGTCCCAACCTGGTACCACACTCCAGGCACAGGAAGCCCAGGTCGGAATGTACTATGTTCCTCCTCTTAAAGTCTTCCGTTTGCTCTTCGATCATTCTTCTCCTCCTCACAGCTAAAAGATAAGAAAATAACGACAGTTTCTTGAATGCAGCAGCGTCTGAGAAAGAGAAGTTTATTTTTTAGAAGGCTTGCACGGATGTTAGGGACAATTAGAAATGTCAGGTTCATCAGCTTCAAACATTCTTAGCAGCTCCATGTCAACCATCTCTTAGCAGTTCCATATCAGTGATTCTGAGCTGAGGATGTGCTTTGCTTATGTGGGATCGAATCTTTCTCTTCGTGTTTGAAATGTGATGACAGCAGGGACAACAAAATGATGCGTCAACATCTATGTGCCTCTCCACGATGTGGTTCCTGACACTCTGAGTGTGTCCCAACTTGGTGCCGCACTCCAGGCACAGGAAGCCCCGATCTGAACATACTACGTTCCTCCTCTTAAAGTCTTCTGTTTTCTCGTCGATTATTCTTCTTCGCATCACAGCTAAAAGATAAGAAAATAGCAAGTTTCTTGAGACGGTAAGGAGCACAACGCATCATGATGCATCTGTTTACACGTTTTCTCTGTACAGTTCCGGATCGACACATTCTGCAGGCCACTGGTGACCCACGACCACGTGTTTCTTGAAGTTCATCCTGTTGCTAATCTTTCTAGAGCAAACTGGGCAGCAGAAAATTGCATTAGCGTCAATGTGTTTCGCTACGATGTGATTGTAAATGCTCTGGTGATTGAGCTTCGCACCGCATTCCAGGCAATCGTATCCTTCTGTAGTAGGAGCCATTCGAGTGTTTTTGAAATCCTTAATTTTCTGTCCTCTTGCTTTCCTGCGCTCTTCTCGGCTATACAAGAGCACTAAAAGAGAAAAACGATGACACTTTTCGAGCAGCACGTGAATATGCTCATGCACCACAATCAAATGAAGCCTGTCCGAGTTCTGGTTCGATAACTCTTTATTCTGGGGATGCAGTAACTGAACATGACTGTTTTACAAAATGCCACATAAGAAATTTTATCATTATCACATTCTCTCGTATCCCTAAACGACGTTCACCCTGAATAGATCAGTGTTTAATCCCTTCCAGTCTCTATGAATCCGTGAAATATGAGACTGGAACGAATTCTTGCTCTTGTAGATGGAGGAACAGGCAGGACAGCGGTAGTGCACTTGTAGGCTTAGGTGTCTATCCCTCATGTGTCTCTTCGTGTTGCTCTTGTACTTGATCATGGCACCGCACAAGAGGCAGAGCGTGCCTTTGTCACGCCCTGTGGTCTTTGTCCTTATGAGCTCGTCAAGTTGGCGTTCAACAGCAGCTAAAAATGAGACGTAGGAAATGAATGGACATCTTTAACATGACAGAGTAATGTCACCCGTTAACCCAACGAGGCCATTCGCTTTCTCTGATCTGAAATTCTTCTACGCTACCTTCCAACTTCTCAAGACTTCTCGTCAAGTGCGAGTGAACAAGTTCTTGTTCCTGTAGATAAGGCCTCGCAGTGGGTATTACTATCTCATCCGGGCTTTCTACAAGCACCGTACGTTTCTTGTGTGAACTTTCGGAGCTCTTGGGTTCTTCACAGTGGCAGAGGGTAACACTTTGAGTCTTCTTGGTCTTGGATCAAACGACCTCGTCAAGCTGGCGGTCAACCAACGCCACCAACGTCTGAACATGGGTAACGCTGGCGTCATTCTTTAGTATCTCCTCGTTCGCCTTTCATCTGGTAATGTTCCAATGCTCCTCCTCGCCAGTCTCGATGCCTTCTTGACAGGTGTGATGAGAACGAGTTCTTTGTCCGATATACTGAGTGGCACAGAGGACACCGGTACGGCATGGGATTCAGGTGCATATCACTCATGTGCCTCCTCACTGACTTACTCACGAGGGTCACGCCGCATGTCAGGCATAGGATTCCTCCATCTTTTGTCGTCGTAGAATTCATCTGCACCAATTTCGTTACACGATCGAAATTAGCTGCGCCTAAAAATTAAGGAGTCAGTCATCATGATGGTCACCAACGGTGCTATATTCCGAGTCTTGGCACAAATACATCAAAAATGAGTTATAGTAGGACCCGCTTATATCGACCACTCCTCTACGTTGTCCACATTCATCTGTGAGCATTCTTATTAATCATCCTTTCCCGGATGTACGGTTCACCTGCCTATATCAGACTCGTAGTCCGAATTATCGGCCAGTACCTGTCTGTTCCAGGTGGACAATATTAGCGGGCCCCACTGCATTTAGGATCCTGCATCATGACTATGAAGGGGCGGCGAGATGTACGACATAGAATCAAATGTTGAAGTTGAAGTCGAAGTGATCGGAGGACGACCAAAGACAGCACAACTTCTGAGATCCAACCCTTTTAGCTCTCTGTGACGATATGAGATATGAGTTGAGAAGGATCCCCTGTTCTTGTAGATTTTTTGACATTTCGGGCAAACATAAACACAGTCTTTTTCATAGTGCAAATCTCTGAAGTGCACTCTCAGAGTTTGCCTGGATCTGACTACTGATCCACACATGAAGCACATAAAGCCATTAGCCGCTTCCATGGAGTTCTTCACCACCATCTCCTCCAGAGTTTCATGCATGTTCCTTGGATCTGAAACAGCGTTGTGTCCGTTTAATTACTGAGCAGGGTGAAGGGTGTTGACAACAGCAAACGTTTCGTGATCGATGCCTTTCAACTGCTTGTGCGCGAGCGAGACGTGATTCGCGAAAGAGTTCTTATTTTTATAGAGTCTTCTACAAATGGGACAGAGATATTGGCGGTTGGTGGCATAGTGTTGATCCCTGAAGTGAGTCCTTAAGCTACTCCTCAGCTTTACGATCTTCCCACATAGGAAGCACAGAAAGCCAGACTCAGTCTCTGCAGAATTTGCAAACACCGCCTCGTCCAGACGTTTCCTGGCCAAATCTGAAAATTTTCACCAGCCGTTAAATATATGTCGTCATCATTCTCCTTAATAATTAACAACGAAAGTTTCGGTATCAAGCCCTCTCAGTTCCTTATGGCTAGCGTAGACATGCTTGCCAAAAGCTTTTGTTCTTGTACACTTTTTGCATATGGGACACGCGTACTTGATGTCGTAATGCTGATTTCTGAAGTGCCCATAAAACCACGTCTGAGCTTTTAAGCTGATCCACAGGTTCGACAAAGGAAGTCGTCGTTGGTCTTGGCAGAGTTGTTGATCTGAATCATATCCTCCAGAGAAGCCTTCACGTTCAAATCTGAGAGATCTTCAGGTATTTCGCAAGCCTTTACTTATTCTTGTTTTAAGTCGAATGTAAAATCGTCATGTCTGACGATATAGGCATCCAAGTTGAGTCCTTTCAAATCCCTATGATTCAACGAAATGTGCTTGCTGAAGGAGTTTTTGTTCTTGTACACTTTTTTACACATTGGGCATAGGTACTTTAGGTTGGGTGCAAAATGCTGGTCTCTAACATGCATATGCACTGCCCGCTTGGATTTTACGATTGATCCGCACATGATGCATAGAAACCCACTGGCGGTCTCAGCAGTGTTGCCCAAGATCATCTCCTTCAGCGTTACATTCTGGGTAGGATCTGAAAAGACGGTGTCAGTGTTGCTCTCAGTTTCTCTGGGACAAGATTCCGCAGTAGTCACTTTCACGTCCTCACACCTGACACTTCATCTGTAACCGAGTTCAATCCAATCTTCCAGATCTCTTGCTCCACTTGTACGCTGTTACTATGACCTGTCACTACGACACAATCGCCATAAGCACATCTACTTTTGAACAGTATCTAAGACACAACGAACAAGATCCAGGCAGGACTCACAAAAGCACCTTGACAACGGACCAACGTTTTACTTCAGCTAAGTGCCGATAGTGCTCTCATGATTGTATTCGACGTACGCGTCGTGGTCGATGTTGGTCAACACTGGTACTGGGCACACGTTCGCAGGAGCACTCAGCTAAAGTAAAGCTTGGCCTTGGCATACTTATGGCTAGTGTGGGCCCAGGTACAGCACTATAAAGGGCAATCATTCTTACCTTTTGACTCCTCAGCACTCCCTTCGACCATGTGCTCTTCGAAAGCCTCTTCTCCGTAGTACTCCTCCTCGTCGTCACCGTACGGAGCATCGCTCCCATATTGGCCCGTATCGCCGTCGTCACCCCCATCATTTCCAACATCTCCACCATCGTTGTTGGTTGGAGGTAATGACTGCTGCCCCGAAGGATCCTCTGACTTGATGGGAGTCACGTCTTGTATGTCGGTTTCGTCTGCCGGGGGAGGTTTCGGACGCGACAAGGTCCCAGAGGTAGATGGGCTGGGAGAGGTCCGGGCAGAGGCAGTCGGCTGGGGAGCTCTCTTTTTCGCGGGCGTCGGTCCGGCGGATGATGACGGCCGCTTAGCAGGGTTTGAAGTGGAAGGCAGCGATTCCGACCTATTGGAGGCGCCATTTCCCTGAGTGAGTCCCTTGATCTGGAGCTCCTCTGCGGCGGCCAAAAAGGAGTTCAATTCGTCTTGGCCCACATTGACTTGGCCCTCATACATAAAGTCGACGACGTGTCGGAGATTCCTGGATGATATTCCATTTAAGTAGATGACTGGATGGAGAAGGCCGGAGAGGGGTAATGGCAGCGTTGTGCTCGAGGCGAGGATAGACTGAAAGAGAGGAGACACGGCGCTCAGGATGACCTTGTGCGCCCGAATCATCTCCCCACCCGAGGCCGCCAGCGAGACGTCGAAGAACGCCTCTTGAGTACGAAGGGATTTGAATGCGCCGCAGACGTTGGACCCGAAGTCGTCCCACCGGAGACAGTAGCGATCTGACGTCCCCATTGCGACTCAGGAATGCTCCACTCCTAGCCGACAAGGATGGGGGCGAACCAGCCCACGGGGTGCAGTCAAGGGTAATGGCCAACACGGTGGGTGGAGCACAGGCAAGTGAGGACAAAGGCGTCCCTGAAGACCACAGGAACTCGGAAGAAACCGGAGCAGACCAGAACCAACGCGATGGCGGCGCAGTGAGTCAGTCCCTGGAGCATAGAGAAGAAGCTGCGCTGAAGGAGGAGCTGCCGGAATGGCTGGCCGGCCTGCCTCAGTTGGCGGGAGACGCCTACATGGAAGAGTTGCCACGAACCGTGAAAGTGGTCCCAGACCACAAAACTGGAGCACCTTATGGGGCACCAGCGGCTCCATCTGAGAGAGTCACTACAGTGGGGTGCGTGAAATCCTCCTTTCCCATTGGAGGAAAGTTAGGGAAAGTTCTTCCCTGAATTGGCCGAATCGGCTGAGCGGTCCGGTGGGTTTACTGGTCTTTAACTTTCACGATGAAGATTGTTGTTGCAGAATATGTGAACATTATTTGTTGCAGCTTGAACTCCGCCAGAAGCCATGTTATTTTCCCTTGTTCCTTGTCCATTTCAGCAAGTACAGGAGTGTAGCGTGTCAATTCTTCGCTTGACTTAATAGGACACCTCCATAGATTGAGCCACTGCTGCTTCTGCTTCTTCAGGCACCAGCACATGATGTGATGAGTCAGGAGTTAAGGACCCTTAAACCAGCTCAATGCAGGTCCAGCAAGCATTCTTCTCCTAAGAGCACTCACTGCCCCTATGGTCCACAGTTTAAAAAAAGTGATGGTAAAATGTGAAAGTCTTTCCTCTTCCATAGTTTCGACGAGTCAGTAACATTCGGAAAAAAGCACGCGCAGCAATAGTCATTCAAATGGAGTGAAAATGGCACATTGCTAGTCTGACTTCTTGTGCACATTATGTAATTTTTTTGCAGATTTTTTCGACCTTTCAATTGCAAATCAAAGGTGCAGAAACATTTTTTCTCTTGAATTGTCTATGGTTTTTTGGTTAATGAAGTGAAATTATTGTTTCATCGTCCGTCCACTCTGTGATTATAACAAAGTCGTGTCAAGTCTCTGATTGTGACCAAGTCGTCAGTAGTCACACTTTAAAGGTGCTTTTAATTTCAGTGTCCAAAAGGATCTAGGAATCTCTCCCGTCTGATGAGTATAATGAAGCAAAATTTGGAGGCCGAAAATTTCGAGCATTACCGGATTTTTCCAAATTTTAGCCAAAACATTACCGATTACCGGATTTTCAAAAACTAGAAATGTATTCACTTTGACTACCTTTACCTGAAGTTGCTGAAACTTAACACAACCCCAGACATTGTTTTATGAGCAAAGATTTGGCTGCTTAGCCACAATGTTACCCCAGAAGGTAACAAAGACACGTGTCCTCGGAGGCCGGTGCACCAGGACAGTAGCAAAGAGTTGTCCGGCTTGGCTTAGAGGCCTCAGAGTATCAGGCCTTAAAACACTGAAAAGTCTGGGTGTAGTTTCAAATGTTGAATTTTAGTCTTGTGTTCTTGATGAGAGCGTATAAACTAGAGAGCTCCTCATGACCAGCTTTGTGTCGGTGACCCACCAGACAAGTAGTGCCGGACGGATGCACAGTGTAATTCGGATTAACTGAATCTTTCTTGTTTAACCCAATGTTATAGCTGGTGGCTAATGTAGTTGTAGTTAAACGGAAACAACCTAAATGGCAACTCCCCTCAAGCCGAATTTCATGGCCGATTTGGCCAGGTAAGGCGAGCTGGCTGGAGGTATATCTTACATACTTTTTTTTCGATAAACTAGCGGGCCTGACCCGGCACGGCGAGAGAACGCGGTTAGGGGAGCCATTTATTCTTACTGAGGGGAAGGAGAAAGGAACCAGACGGGACTTTTTCCTGACTTTCGCGTCGTCCCATGGTTCATCCGTGAATATAAATCCAAAAGAGAAGTTTGCTTTGTTACTGTTGCTTCAAGGATTTAAGGAATCCCTTTGTCTTCCTCCCCCCTTCTCGCTGTAGAAATAAATATGTCCCCCCCCCCCCCAAAAAAAATGCGCCCACTGCCTCCGTGTCGGGTCAGACCGCTTAAGCACTATTTGTTGGAGCCAGTATCTAGGTACACCCAGAGAGAAGGTAGGCTACAGCTATAGCTGCCGCTTCGGCACATGCAGTGTGGGAGCCGCGCCGAGCAGCTCCTGGTGCCAAACCAATGGCCAAACCAATGTGGTGCCAAAACAATTCCTCAATTCCTCAGGGATCCCGATTTTGCGACCTGTGATGGAAATGGTCTTCACAAATTTGCCCTATGAGACATCTATGTATATAGAAATATTTTAAAATGCATGTGCTCTCAAGGGCTGTCGATGGCGAACTCATTTCCGACAACTACCGGCATACGACGCAAGAAATTTGAATATTGTCGGTCGCGTAGCAACAGATTGCAAAATATTTGAACACTCTTTCTTATGGTATCTGCACACAAGTTTCGTTACTCTTGCCCTATACCCTGTTCTCTGCCATTGAGGTTGTGTGCGTTGCCACCGAGCAAGGATTCCGCAGCTGTTCTCTGTTGCCACGTCCCCAGCAGCTTCGGCAGGCAATGGTTATTCCTACGTCAAGAAGGTGCAAAGGCAGAACCTCTTTGTTACATAGGATCTATAGGACGGTATAGGACCACCTTCCCTAATCTTTGGGGACCACTAGAGCTGTTATTCGAGATTTTTTCCAACCGACCGAGATAAGCTGGGAAACTAAATGCTCACCCCAAAAGAGCTTGCTTTAACGTTCAGAATGGCGTACTGCATGCAGAATCTTGACGTAACGATATCTTCAGTTGCGTAGGAATTGATTATTGTGAATATTGTGCTATCATGCAGTCGACTCCGGACACATCGTCCCGGAACTCCACTTATATCATCCAAAAGTGGCATGTTCTGATTTTTTTTTACTTAATGAGTTACTCCAAGTATACCGGAACGTCCTCATTGACATCGTCTACCTCAAAGTCACTATTGATATCGTCTACCTCAAAGTCACTACTGGATCAGCTAGGAATGCAAGAAGTACGGGAGCGAGAGTAGCGAATTATTCGCTGCACATTTCTGCACCTTTCCCCAAAAGGTTCCCTTACCTGCAAAGTCACCATTTCCTTCTGTAACTTGTACTTATTCAGGACCTCTAATTTCTCCTCCACAGACCTGCATTTTTTTATTTTTGGAATCCATTTTGGGGGAAAATACAGCCCATTTTTGCATGTATAATGCCAAAAACAATGTTTTCATTTTTCCTAAACCTGTCATTTTCACTGGAAAAATCATTTTGCTCTTTACCCGTTTGTCGGAAACTCCGGTCATATGGTCCAAATGGCCCCAGTTCCGAGTGGACGAAACTTACAAGAAAAGCACCAGTTCTTTGTTTAGAGCACCAGCAGCTGATTGATATGAGAATAAAGCGAAATACTCATTTTGGGCACGGGTGCAATGCATTTTTGGCCCCGCGCACATTGTGTCGTTGCACACAAAATTGGCAAACAAACCCTTCAAATTAGGAGCTACCGTATCATGACACCCCGTGTCAAACATACGGTATTTTTGAAAATCCGGTTCTGGTTGTAAGTGCCAGTTTCCAGTTTATTAAGACACTACAGAGCTGATTTTGGTGCCATCCGACTCCTGATGTTTTAAAGTTTTGCTCGATGAGAACAAAACATGCCCACAACTGCCAAAGCAATCAATTCAGGGAATGATAAGGTCCTTTTGTAGTGCATTGTGTACAACACACGTGCAAAGAATATCGTAAGATGCCTGTGAACTTTTTGAATATATACCCAGGTGTAATGTAATCTTGAACTTCATCCTGCCTTGCGTTCTCACTTCAAGCTTTATTCTGCAAAAAATTCTGGCTCTTTTTTGCCCTATAAAGTATCTGACCTTTTAAACTAGCATAGACTTTCGAAACGTTCTTACTACATTTCCCCCCTTTTGGCCTTTGTCCTCTGTTTGGTGAGAAATTTACTGATCTTAGAGGAAATTCGTATGAAAGTTTTAATTTAGGGAGGACTCTAAGGTTTTGTAGAGGGGTGAACCATTCCTGGAGGTGATTCCGGTCAAAAATTATGAATGATTGAATGACTTCGAGCCGAGTGCAGCATCTTACAGCGCAGCGGTTTTGTAACTTTACTGCCATTTGGTGACAAATTCATGAAGTCGGAGGTCGACTGTTCGGGGTGGTTCAACAATTCTAAGACAGTTTTTCACTTTTGTGCAATTTTTAAAATAATTTTGTAGTTGATTATCTGTCTTGACCACACCGCCTTCAAGGCGCACAACTGAAGGCGCAAGCGAAAGCTCTTGCATGTTTTGTGGAGAAAGTGAAACACCTGTCCTAAGAATCCCAAGGTTATTTTACGTGAAAAATATGTTTAGCAGTTTCTACGTAAAAATCATGATCTCTCTTTACTACAGCACCTGTTATTGTTTTAAACTGTTACGTCAACATGGAGAGGTGAGTCTCGAGATCGCGTTACTGTCGATATCAGGGCGGTATCGAAGGTTGGCTAATCGGATCATGATCGATACCGACGAAACCGTGGTCGATACAGTCCTACAGAGCATGAAGGAAAGAAAGAAAGCGAGCGACGATGGGCAGACTCAAGCAACAGTGGTGGCAGGCACGGACGAGCGACGACGACGACAACGAGAAAGAACAAAGACAGACAAGAGAGGCGTCACGATCGTGCCTGACGCGAGCGAGGGGAATCTCCAAGGGAAAACCGTTCTCGACCAGGGAGGTCCTCGCGAGGTTGCGCAAATTCGACATCAGAATTTCCGTCCTCCCTGCTATTCAAAGGGACCGCCCATGGAAATCGATGCCGATATCGATCTCTCGGACCTCGCTGCTGCTGCTGTTGCTGTTGCTGCAGTAGCCCGCCGACCGGGCCGATGGAGATGAGGAGATGGACCTGAGCAAGGAAGCGACGATCTCAACGTCCAAGGGGGGCGTTATTTTCCCCTTTATCTGAGCACGCAGTACTATGTGTGTCTCATCCATTCCCTCCTCCGATCCAAAGAGGCTTAAGAAGTCTCTGCAGTCGCCGGCGGCCAACGGGCCGCTCGGCCTCATTTTTGCGGGCGTGCGCTCGCCCCGATGCTCGATGCTGCTCTTGCTGGTCTTGCTGCTCTTGCTGCTCTTGCTCCTCTTGCTGCTCTTGCTGCTGCAGGCAGAGTGAAGAGAAAGAGAGAGTGAACGGAGCAGGAAGAAGGAGGGCACCACGGCTCAGGCAGGAAGAGGAGAGGCCTCTTGTAGGAGAGAGGCAAAGGAAAGGGGGCCGGGGCCAGGCCAGAGGGAGCCTGGGCAGCCGTCGCCGCCGTCGCCGCAGCCGTCGCCGCCAGACGTCTTCGTCTTCTTGCGGAGAGAGCGAGGAAGACGACGACGAAGTGAAGTGAGATAGATGGCAGTGTGGGGCGAGCCGGGCCGTCGAGGAGGAGTTGCGGTCCAGAATCAAGACGAAGAATCGCCGCGGGGTCGCGGAGGCCGACGCGATCGCCGCGGAACCGGAGGAGGGCCCGGACGCCGCCGCCGACGCGTTCGGAAGCCGGAGACCCTGGCGATGCATCCGGGTGGATTCCAGTTGAAACGTCGACCGAACTGAAGGACGAGGAAGAGATCGCGAGAAGGTAAGACCACAATTCGCCGTTCTGGCCTCATCTGTCAGTTTTGCATCCGGACTCCGGGTCTGTTCCGCGAGGACCCCGCACGTGTGTTCCCAATCGTCTGGCGACGTCTGTGACCTCAGTCCTGCCCAGCCGTCACTCTGACAGAGCAGCCGTCAACTTGTCAAAGTTTGGGACCGTCCACTCTTGCCCTCCAACAGTCCCGCAGCTGCGCGCCAGCCACTCGTGGTTGTAGCTGGTGTTGGCGCCGCGCTCGTGGCCGAGGGGGCAAGTGACGTTATTAATGACGCTGTCGCCTTTCGAGTGAAACGCTTCTCTCGACATTTTCCTCGCTTTTTATCGCCAGAGGAAACGAGTTACTGGAGTAGGAAGGAAGGGGCCATGATGACGATGAATAGGTTTTAGCGCGTCGTGATCCGAGCACTTACGTGCGCCCCCCTCCCCCATGCCCTAACCTGTGTGCACACTTCCTCGAGAGTTCTCGGTGTGCATGACTGCACGCTCGGACACCGCGCTCATGTCGTACATGCAGCTATGCTGGGCTCACCCCGCTCGCTTACTCACTCACTCACTCGCTCGTTCGCTCACTCACTCACGCACGCATGCACCAAGTATGGGCGGATAGCTGGGCACGCCCACGAGCAAAAACCCATTAGCTGCAACACTTTTTCTTTCTTGATGGAGAGACCGAGCACGATTCCTTGGCCTCCAACGCTTGGGAGGAGGTCTTGAAGGCCGCAGAAGCAGCGATTTGGAGAAGGAAATTGGGCTCCTTCTTGGACATAGTGTTCTTCAGCAAGGAGAAGAAGTCGATCGATCGTGTGAGTGAGACCTTCCTTCCGATAACGCCAAGATGTTGAAACCGCAAAGATTTGCTCTAAGTGGTCAGATGAAAATATGTTCGTCTGACAGAAAGAAAGAAGGACAAAAACCACGAGGGGAGGGTTGAAGAAATCTGTAGCTGCGTGGGTAATAATGGTACTTTTGAAAGTGTTTGCCAATTTTATATTTTGCACGAATGAAAAATGAGGACATCATCATTGTGTACAAGGCCGAGTATTTGTGCAAAGTGGAAACGTCCCGGCTGCTGTTGCAAAAAAAGAAGAAAATATTTTGTACGGCTGAATCCTTCCCCGGTCATTGTTCTTGGCGATGGCGGCGGCGGCGGCGACGGCGGAGGTGATGGCGACGACACACGTGATAGACACGCAACGGCCCATCATAGCGTGTGCTTTTTGCCAGGCCTCCTCAAGGGTTTCAACAAGGGTGTGACTTTGTGTTTGTCCGCTAAATAAAGACTTGTTACATATTGAGGTTAAGGTGAGAGATAGATCGATGCATGAAGCAGAAGAAAATAAAGTTGCTGGTGCACGTTTCTATACACAATGTGACAGTGTCATGTTCTCAAAAAAAGCAGCGAATAAGATACCTGCATTGATGTGCGGGTGAGCAACTCGTACTGTCCGTCAGTGTGAAGTCGCGTTATCTCAGTGTTGTCTTTACCTATGGGGAAGAAACTTGATGCATCTTTTCACAATTAAAGGTTTCGTTGACAATGATTGACACTTGGCAGCTAACTTTTTTTGCTCGTGTGGAAATGAACCCAACCCTTTTAGTCGCTGAATAGCTATTTACGGAAGGAACTTTTATTGCTGAGAATGACAAATGTTAGGACTGTTTCCCAGCAGCCAACGAGCGAGGGAGTGTGCGCACTGCAACAGTTGAGAGTCCGCTATGTTCTCATCATTGCCTTCAAAGCCTAATGACATCTGTTGGGATGCCAAGGCATGTTTTTCCTGGACGACTGCACTGACTCAGGTGAGACAGGAAGTGTGTCTGTCTCTTCAAGCAACTACATACACGTTCAGCGGTTACTTTTTTCGCATGATTCGCGGCGTTCATAAGACTGCGGGAAGGTCACACCTATCAATTGTGATGCCGCGAAATGTCAAACTTTGCCCATATACCCGCAGTTGTCGGCGCCGCCGCCGCCTCCGCCGTTTATTTGGCAGCTGCAGCGGCATGATATCGGGTTGCCAGAGGCCTGAGTACATGCACTCCTCCTATTTCACGGATCTGGGAGCTCATAATAGGACGCATTAGAGAGTAATTCTTTAGTAAGTGCCGAGACCTCTGGTTTGAAGAAAGAATGAGCACGAGATCATTCCCTCGTCCTCCTTCAGGGGCGCTTTTCACCCAGTCCCATTCCAGTTAATGTTGCCAAATGTACTGCACCTCGCTGCACAGTCGAGTACATAACATCACGTCACATCACATCAGAAGCAAGCTTACTCGCTCGCACGAGCTCCAGCAGGCGCAAGAACATGATAATTGAATTGGGGAGGGTCGTTCCTATCATTACTCTCCTAAGGGAAGAAGAAATTTCTCAGTCCTTGCGGTCCGGCTTAAGCCTCCAGGGCTTTAACTTAAGTCCCAGATAAGGTTGCTTGCACTTTTATTGTGGGAGTATCTCCTCAACTGTCTGTCCTCATTGGCGGTCGCTGAGTCCAAGGTAATGATGTTCCCCATTGCCCTCTGGTGCGTCAAACAGCACGCATGCGTTCTATAGCGATAAATCTTAGCCACTCAGGGCTTATCGATAAATATCACCTAGGCTTTTTGCCTTGCCCTCGCTACGTTCATCCTCACCTCGTGGCGTGTTACTCATCATTTGTTACTCCACTTTTCAGCCGAGAATAGAGTTAATTTCGTGAAAAGCATGAAAACGCCCTCCTATTATCTCTCCTCAGGACCCCCCCCATGACTTCGGTGCAGACTGACTACAGTCGTGCTAGGGCTGTCGATCTCGGAAGTCGCAGTAATGGGCCTCCAAGGAAGACATCGGTCCTAGAGCGAAAGTCCACGTTCGAAGCGAAGGAGGTGAGAAAGAACGACCCTTGCTCTTATTCGTTCTTAGCAATGCAGGACCTCGAAGTAGCCCATGCTATGAAGGGGAGTCGAGCAACGACCCGATCCATGAGGAATTGCAATTTCTGATCGCTCTCCTTGCCAAGGCAAACAGCGTACTGCCTTGGTTTCTTACGAAGCATTCGTTTCCTTCTAGATGAAGTCTCCGCCGCCTCGATCGCTGTCTCTCGCCGACGGCAACTCGCCCGTCGTGGGAAAGGCCGTCAAGGAAGGACTAGTGTCGCAGATCGCCAGCAGGTTTCAACAGCAACAGCAACTGGAAGACAGCCGGCGAGACCCACGCGAGAACCCAAGGCCGCCAGATGCGCCGAAGAAGCCTCTGTTTCGCTATCCGACGGATCCCTCCTCTTCTCGAAGTGGCGACTCCGATGAAAACAGCAGCAAGAAGCCTCTTGTCAAGCGTCCAGTGACAAGGACAGAGAGCCACCATGCAAGATTCAACAGCGCCAGAGCTATGTTCGAGAAGATGGGCAGCGCCGACGAACTGGACGCCGTCAGGCCCGGGAGTCGGGCCAATCCTGCCTCCAGAGCCTCAAGCGTGGGCAGGAGGCCGGGGTCCAGGTCGTCGGATGAGAATTGCGCTCCGTCCAATGGTACCATATGCGAAGACAAGAACACGTATTCGCGGTCCAGATCCATCAGCCCCAGGGCTTCTTCCCTACAGCAGCGAGGAGGCAGGATTTCTAGAGAGGAGCAGCGGTTGCAAAACGGTCACCATGAGACCAGCAGCCTGCCCTCCAGCGCCAGCTACCAGAACGGCCTAGCCGAGACGACAGCCGGCATCGTCAAGACTCGCCGCTTGTCTTTCCAGCAAAAAGAGCAGAGCTGCGATGCCCTAATGGAAGGAGTGTCTGAGAAGAGACAACAGCAACATCGAAGTTGGTTCCCCGGAAAGACTCAGCAGGTGGCGGAGAGTGTGGACTCCCCCAGGAGGATGAGCGTGCAAAACACGCCAAATCTGGTGAGCGGCGGCGGGAACGGCAACAGCAGCATTGACTCGAGTAGCCCACTGCCCTCGGCCAACCTGGACCTGCCCGGTGATAGAAGGCCACTAAGCGCCAGAACTTCAACTTCGTCAGACTCCATTGAAGATTACATCAGAAACTGGAAGAAATCGAGCCCCTCTACCTCACCTACCGGCAGGCTGGAGGAAGATGTGGAGGAGGCAGAAAAGTCACTTGACCAGAGGTGGGGAAAGTCGCATTTACTTCTCCTGTGTCGAAACTGTTACAAATCTCATTCTCAGGTCGGAACCTTCTGCCAGCAAAACTCCAACAAGTGTCTTGACGACGACGCCACCACCGTCGTCGTCGGCAGGCGTTTCTCCTGTCATCACCGACAAGAATTCGCCATCACTTGCCAGCGTCGATCCCCGCGGAGGTAGAGTGGGCAATTTCCGGAGCAGATTCGAAGGTAATTCGCATGTCTCTTCCTCTCGTTAGCCCCCGCATCAGATGTCATCACCATGAGGGTTACGCAGTCTTAACCCCTCAGGCATTCGTGCTCGCGTGTAGGATACGTGGAGAGGAAAGCGAATTTGCTTCCGCGCAACTTGCATTCTCGTCTTCTCCCACCACGAGTTGCGCGACTATGTTTGCCCGAGAGCTCTGGTAGCATCAGATGGTTCCTCCTCCTCTTCAACCATTACTTTTTTCTGGTTTGCAGACGCCAAATCATGTTTCTCCGCCTCCCCCTCCACTGCCGCCGGCCCGTCAAAACCTCTTTTGTCTCCCAAGCCGAACGCAGACTTGGTTAAACGGTCTTCCTTCTCAAAGAAGTCTTCCCCGGCGATCCAGCAACAATCAGAGAAGGAACAACGCTCCGACGAGGTCATCGAAATGGTCTCCTCGACGTCCATAAGGTTGAGCCAGCAGACCAAGTCCGCGGACGCGGTAGACAGAGCATCGCTGGCAGTGTCTTCCACAGAAAGTATAAACAATAATGCCATCTTAAAGAGTGAAGATAAGAGACAATGGCAAATGTGTGGTGCCGATGCTGGTGTTGTCAAATCACCAAGCGTGACTCAAGGCGACAGAGAAGAAAAGACTTCTAGAGTGTTGTGCGAGCTGAAGCAACCGCCAGACGAGAATACACTTTTTCAGAGCCTCGAGCCGTCAGAGTGTCGAAAAATCGAAGAGGAGTTCGACAGATTGACGAGTTCGATCGACGTCAAAACTGTTGGTCCCGTCAGCGTCGACGAGACCAGTGACCATTCCTCCTCCACCAGCAACAGCGATCACCAGAATGAGAGCAACAGCAACAACATCCCGTTCGCTGACGAGGATGCCTCTAGCGTCCTTGTAGAGGCAGGAAGAGATCACCCCAAAGAAGAGAAAGCCATAACAGCCGAAGCAGTATTCAATGACGAGCAGTATTCGCCGGTTGAAGCTGTGAATCGTGCAGTGAAGCCCGCCAGGTTGAACGTGTCATCATCTCCCGTAGTTGCTCCTCAAGAAAGTGAGGAAGATTCTAGCAGTGCCTTGGCAGAGCGCAAGGAGTCCCTCTCCTCCCGAGGTGGCAGCTTCGTCGTGGATTCTGGCTCTGAGGCTGACGAATTTCAAGACGAGATCCACTTCGACCCCACTATCTCAAGTGGCCATTTCATGGGCGCCGACGGCGGATTCAGAAACACGCCAATCACGCTTGGTGGCGGTCAGTCGCAGACGGCCACGCCAGCTGTGGACGAGATGACACCTACAGAGGCAGAGAACATGCTGAGCACTGAGCTGTCGGAGCTCAGGGGAAAGCTGCTGTCAGATGAGCAGGCTGAGGAGGTAACTGCCCTACTGACACCACCAGAAAAGGACCTGCCGCCACTACCTAAGAATGACCAAGAGACTCCGGTCACATCATCGGACATTGGGAGCTCAATCGATTCGTGGACGGCGAACAGAACGGGCTCTACTGGGGCTGGCAATGGTCTCGACAGTGCTCTGGACAAGCTGGACAGCCTTGTTTACAACAAGACCACTGCTGAGCTCCAAGTCGGGTACTCCGTTGGCAAAACGGACACCAGCGGCAAAGCTTCCGTTCCTAGAGTGCGTGAGGCGTTCTACGACGAGCAGAACGACGTCCATGTGTTTGAAGACGGTCACTACTGGTTCGAGATTCCCGGAATTGACGGCAGCTCAGCGCTGGAGGACTTGCCAGCACATTGTTACAAGGCACCTGGCCGCCTGCGCTTCTCCTCAGACGCAATACGTCAGTTTTCCACATATGCTGTTGACGACTACGATAGGCGGAACGACGAAGTGGACCCCGTGGCCGCCTCGGCAGAGTATGAGTTGGAAAAGCGCGTCGAGAAGATGGACACTTTCCCGGTGGACCTGCGCAAGGGCGCAGACGGTTTGGGCTTAAGTATCATAGGCATGGGCGTGGGTGCCGACACAGGCCTTGAAAAGCTGGGCATCTTCGTCAAGACAATCACGCCAGGTGGCTCAGCAGAACGAGATGGACGAATCAAAGTTAACGACCAAATCATAGAGGTGGACGGACGGTCACTGGTGGGAGTGACCCAAGCCTACGCTGCCTCAGTGCTGAGGAATACATCAGGGGTGGTGCAGTTCATCATTGGCCGAGATAAAGACCCGGAAAATAGCGAGGTGGCTCAACTCATCAGGCAGTCACTTCAGGTGAGGTAGATTTAATTTTTTATGGATAGGCAATCTAGTAATAGGGTATTTATTGAACTTATAGCCGCAGGACGATGATGATGATTCAGAATCATGGGTAAGAAAGAGCAAAACCTTTCTCGAACTAGTTGCTGAATGTTACCTAAAAACTCATTGTATCCCTAATGCATCAATCGCAGTACGAGGAATACTGGGTAAGGTAGTGAAAGAGACTGCAGTAGCCTAGTTCACATCATCACTTAAGGTTGTCTTTCTAGGCGGATAAGGAGAGAGCGGAGCGTCAGCGAGAATACATGGCTCAGCTGGAGCGCGAGGCCAGCTACGACTCGAGTGAGCCGACTTCCATGACCAATTCCAGCACCCAGGAGGGAGAACTCACCATTCAGGGCCCAGAAGAGCTTCAAAGGAAGGACGATGTGGGCGAAGAAGAGCAGATGCATCAGCAGGAAGATGAGGAGGACGAAGACGAGGACAAAACACTGGCCACAACACCTGACGAAGAGGGCAAGGAGAAAGTCGCGACGACAGTACCTGCGTTCGACGAGACCCCTGACAAAGAGTTCAGCGTGGACGACATGGTCTTGCTGAGGCAAAAGTTGGAAGAGGTAAGAAGCTAAAACATTTTTTCATGTAATACTACTAAAGTTCGTCCTTTCCTCCAGTTAACTCCGTCGTGAATACGTAGATTAGCGATTTTGTCTTACTTCCCGAAAGTGACTGACATTTTGTACAGCTAACTTGAGTTGCATGATACACTTCTGTGTGACTGTCTTCAGTGGGTAGTGAGTATTTGTCCTCACCACATAGCTTATAGTTTACTGTAAATGTGAATTCGTTCTATGCTTTCTACGTAGACTTGGGATTTTTGTATGTAGAGGCTCTCGTTTCAGGCCCAGTACCAGAACACTGCAATTGAGGAAGAGATGCTTCGTATACAGTCGAAGGTACGTACAGTCATAGGAAGCTTAAGGGATACATTTTTACTAACACTTCCAATATCGTCTACCTTCATGCAAAGTTTTAATTGAAGTGTCACTTTTCGTTTCACTTCAGATCTCCAACGGCTCAACGAATGATCCAGACAGACAGTTTAAAGACGCGGATGAGAAGAAAGCCTATGAGGTGAGAGCAAAGTATGTTTTGCCTTTATTCTCTTCCAGAAGAGGAAATCGCTCAGACCTTCGACCGTTTTGCATAGATCTATCGAACTGACACAGATTCGAAAGTTGTCGACTAGAAAGCGAAGAAAGCGTGATGCAGTGTGGCAATCTTTTGTCCGCTGAAAAGGCAACTTGCCAACAGAAGAAGAGTCACTTAACGTCCACTTGGACATTGAATTCTTGTCCGTTTGTCAGGAGCAAGCAGGCTAGAAGGAAAATGCAGTAGTACGATTCAAAGTACGGTACGTTGAGGCCAAGGCTTCCACTCCAGTGAACTGCATTTTTCTGCTGAAGTGTCAGTGTTGTACGTGGCTTTTACTTTCTTTCAGGAGGAGGTCGAGGCCTTGCATCGAAAGTATAACCACGCGAAGCGGATTATCGCCGAGCTAAAGCGCCACGAGCAGTTCCTAGCCGTGCAGTTGCAAGAGCGCGATCACGAGTACAACTCACACCTTCGACTACTGCGCGAGCGAGTGCTTCAGCTGGAGAGCGAGCTGGCCACCACTCAGAAGTTTGCGGGCATGCCCGTTAGATTGCCTTACGAGGGAGGTAGTCTGTCCAACGGAAATCTCTCTCCACCTGAGCTGCTCAAACAGCCACCGGTACGTGAAGAATTAATGGCTTTTGAATGGTCTCTGGGGATCATTACGGGTTTTTGACGTAATTGCTTTGATGTGTACATTAGGGGTCGAGCCGAAACGTGTAGATGTGGGTATGACGAAAGAATTGATCTATTTCATACTAATCGCTACTCTTCGTAGGTATCTTTGGAATGTGCCATTTATCTTGATAGTGACGGAGGCATTGGTTATCGATATAGCTATCAAGTCTTGTCTCCTCACAGATTATTCCGGACGAGGTCAGCATGGATGGCGAGATTTCCGAGACTGAAGATTCCATCAAGGAGGATCTCGACGCGGTGATTCCTTTCCACCAGCTGCTCGATGTCTCCGCAAACAAGTCCAAGGCAGAACTGGCCCACAAGGGGTCAATGATGGCACAGAGGCAGAGGCCGTCCACAGACGCTCTTCGGACAGCAATACTCAAGAGATCGGTGTCATCGTCAAGCACCGTAAGAAAATATGAATCATCTGACACGCAACCTTCATTATGTTGCTCGTATTCCTGCCATACGTAGTACGTCGTACGCGTACGGTAAATTGACATGAGCTCAGAAGGCATAACGTTACGTACGTACATGGCGGAAAACCTGCAACAAATGGTAGGGTGGGAGTAGGGCGTATCCTCAACGAGGTGTCAGTGCCAAGTGCTACTGCGTATATGCTACTACAGTCGGCTTCCGTTAATTGACTCACGGGGTCAGTGGGATCCGTCGAATTGTTGAGTTATTTTTTTCCAGAACCAAATCAAACTATTTTACTACCTAAGTGACATTGCTTTTTAGGGTCGAAGACTCCGCTTACTTGGGTCAAAGCGGCTTTTCATTGCTTTTTATGCAGACCTACAGTAGCAGAAACAGGAACTGACTGGTTCATCTGGGCGGTTCTTCCCTGCCAAGTATGCCGATTTCCCCCCCAAACCCCACAAAAATTCCCAAGTTGCTCCAGCACCTTTAGTTTATGACCGTCAAACACCACCAGACTTGGAACTTTCTCTCATCGCTAAAGAGCTGAAGAAATGCATGGAGTCATTGGTCGAAATTTCTCAACTTTGATTAAAAAGTTGGAAACTGCTGTAAAGGAAGTAGTGCAAAGCTTACTTAACCAAAGTGTCATGGATCTCTTTTCATGCATCAGCAAAGATGTCAAATGAACCCCTCGAATGACTCAGCTGCTTAATGGACTCAAAAGTTCTGGCCCCAACGTCACCCAATTAACAAGAGTAAATTGTAGTAGGTATTTTTTCAGTAGTAACAGCTCAGAATTTACGTTCGTTTAAAATTAACCTCGGATTTTCTGTTTTATGACCATAAAACCACCTTCCCTGTGCATTTCAGACTGACAGTGCTGTGGACTCCCCCCACACTGCCACCAGCGCCTCTCGAGAAGAGACTCCTGATAGTGCCGACAGCGGCTTTAATACCAGCATCGTTGTTACGTCAACCTCATCCAAGATCTTCCAAAAGCCGTCAATGCCTCTTCCGACGACTTCGGTACCAAATCTCGCACCGAATGCCCACAACAATTCCTTGCTTCAAGAGATAAGACAGAGGCAGGAGTCGTCCTCCACGTACGCCAACCTTCCTCCAGTCAGTCCACAAGTCAGCCAGCCTACTCAGCAACATCCTGTTCCATCTCCCAAGGTGATGGGAGTGGCACTGCCTGGAATGAACGAATCACCTCTAGGTAGTCCAGGAGGCCCCTCATCACCAGCTGGAACAAGTTTAGCGGACCAGCTCAAGAGTAGGCTAGAGGAGAGACGGAGGAGCAAGGAAGGCGAGTCCTCAACGGGCGCCTGCGTGCCGGAGAGCATTGCGGCAGACATCGAGCAAGCCGTCAAGGTGGCCAACGAGAATGGTGAGTTCAGTCTTATGGTGCTACGTCACGGTTTATAAACTTACTTTGTAGTGCGTGGGTAGGCATTGCCACCCAGTCCCTGTGTGATTGTGTGCATAATCATCAACCACTTGTATATATAATTGCATTTTCGGTGTCGTTTGGTGTTCTGACTTTGTTCCTTGCTTTCTGCTTGCTTGCAGTCCGAAAAATCACGCCTCCTTCTTCCTCCTGTAACACATCCTCCACTTCGTTCCACCAAAGCGTCATGAGTCCGCAGCAGCAGCCCCCCCACCTGCCTCTTCATAGCCACAATAACCCTCACCATCACACGACGACAACGCCACAACCGCCTCCGCCGTCGTCGCTTCAGCACTCTTACATTGGTCATCCACATCCGCCTCGATACAACTATCAACAGCCAAGGCTACCGCCACCTTATCCTGCCACTCCTCAAGTCATCCTATCACAGCACACGCAACAGCAATATCAACCCCATCATACAACTCAGCACCCAGGCAACGCTGGACACGTTCCATATAGCCCAGTGGCTTCTGGTCTTCCTCAGAGACAGCAGCAAGGCCACCCACAACAGCCTCAGCAGTATGCGTATAGGCCACCCACCTTCGCAGGACCAAACCAAAGGGTGCCGATTCTCTTACCGCAACAACAGCAGCAGCAGCAACAGGTCTCTATGACGGCCTCTTCTTACGGGTCTCCATCAGCGGAGGGCAAGGCCAACTTTTCCATGCAGGAGCAACCTGTTCACAGATCGTACATCGGTAGGGATGCACCTTACAGTAGTAGTATCTCCTTAACAGGAACCACATCTTCCCAACTGTATATTGTACTAATACTCAGTGGCTCTAAGATTCCTGGCGGTGTAGATGCCAACCTCAGACTAAGCGTAGCTCGACAACGAAGACCTCCAGCGACGTGGACGCCCTGGTGTATATGGTACTGGGACTTTCGATTCGAGATCCGTTTGCAGTCATAGATCTTAAGCTGCCGAGGAATTAACTTCTTGAAGCTGCTTTAATGAAACTAAATCATCACCAACGCTTTTGTTCCTAGATGTTTTTCCCTTTGCACATAGTCATCACATGCTCAATCGCACCTAGCACTCATGTTAATTTGGTCACGTTTATTTTTCTGCCCACCTACGTTTTTGAAGAACCGTCCGATGCCGGCGTCATCCCTCCAGAATACAGGACTTCGTTTCCCACCACCCCAAAGCAACGGCATCCATACCAGTTGCCGCAGCAGCAAGGTTCCCCTGGTCAGCAGCAACAACACGATTTGCCAGGATCACGAGAGGTTGACCCAATAGCCGTCAATCAGGTAGAGGAGTGGGCCAAGGAGCAGGTAGGGAAGACTTTTTGCACGTGCACTTTATTAATGTTTTAACGCTATTAGATGACATTGCATAACATTAACTCACGCTATGTGCTTTTGACGCAGAGGATGTTTCATGAGTTTTCTCTTTGCAGGTGTGCCAGTGGCTTCTGGCCTTCGGGATGGAGTCTTACATAACCCTGTTCATGAATAACACCATCAGCGGTGAGACTTTGCTCAACCTTGACGGCGCTGGCCTTAAAGAGCTGGGCATCAAGAACAAGGAGGACCGAGAAAAGATTAAGAAGAAGATCAAAGAGCTCAAGGCCCACAATGACCGAGAAAAGAGGGAGGCCGAGAAGGAGAGAGCAAAGCGCGATAAATTATTAAAAAAGGCAGAGAAGGCCAATAAGAGGAAGTAGGAGAGGAAGTTGTGCTCTCCTCTCCGTTCCTCTCTCCCTTGTAGTGTTAGTCCCAGAGGACCAAAGCTCCCTCGAACAACGACTCTGTGATGAGCTCTATGGTAAGGGACGGGTCGATCTCGGAACTGTGCGAGAGCGAGTAAACTTGAAAGATGTGTGCACATTTGGGATGTATGGCAGCTTTTTTATAGACCACTTTTTCTTATTAGTGTTTCGTTGTAGTGCATAAAAAGAGCCGAAATCTTACAGTTGAGCAGCGAAGAGAAGACTTTTACTACGTCCGTTGGTGGAAATGTGCTGAATTGTACTTACATCCTGCGTAGATAATGGTGGCTGCACTTTATTATTGTTGTTCCATGTCATCACCTTGGTGCTCAGTTTAACTTATTTCCTCTGTGTAACTGCTAGAACCACTTTGCTATGTGAACGCAGTCATTCATGTCGCTTTCCTTGATAGTACTACACAAAATACGTGCCAATTCTGTGCGATAGCAGTTCTTATGTTCACAAATTAGTACCTACAAATCAGTTTCCATTATGTGATCCTTTTATAGCCGAGCTTTATACCATGTACTTATGTACTACAATATCCGGCGACTTCATACATCGAATATATACTGTAAAATGTACATGAACGTAGACAGTGTTAATTTTACTCCGAACTGCTTTCCCCTGTGCTCTCCTGCGAACTTTCAGAACTATCCACGCTCTCCTCACCTGGGGTCGAACTTTTCAGTTGCACCGGCGAGGCCTTCTTTTCTTTCTTATCCTTCTTCTTATGCTTCTCAGTCTTCTTCTTCTTATCCTTCTTTGCTTTTTTCTCCTTGTCTTTCTTGCTCTTCTTAGCCATGTCCTCATGATGATCAGCGGGGATGATGCTGCTTCCGGGGACTTCCGTTCGACTCGGATGCACTGTAGCCGGATTCCGCCCGGTGGAGGCGGAAGGTGCGACAAATCCCATTTCGTAAGAGGCCACGTTGGGCGCTTGCTTTTGCTCTGGATGTTCACGAGCTGGTGGGATGGTAAAGCCACCTGGATCTCCGGACGACATCTTCAGGCGGGTGTGTCACTGGACAGCAGCCTCGCAGAGGTAGTAGCCTCACCCACCTTGAGCAGCAGCGGCAGCTCTCCTCACTTGCAGCTATCCTCTTTCTTATCACGGAATGTGAAAATCGTCTGTTCAGTGTCCTTATCAGTATCAAACTGACGTACGCTGTCATGATTTGTTAGAATGAAGTGACTCAGATGCAACTGCGTCTGGAAGAGCCTTCATCATCTCATTGTTGCACACAGCACGTGCATAGTACGGAGCATACGGCAAATTTGCAAGCAGCTCAGGGAAAAGCTGCAGACTGCTGAAAAAGAGCAACATAAAAAAGTTTTTGAGTTTGGTAAGAGCCGCAGTTATTAGTACGCACATTGTATTGTTTATTTCATAGGCACAACTTGGGTTTGCAATCGAATTACTCAAAATCATTTCACACACATTTAAAAACTTGTGATTAAAACTTGATAAAAAAATTAACTTTTGAAGCTTTGTAGCGATAATTTAGCAACACTGAATGGATAACCTTCGGCTTGTGGATTTATCCCAGGCAAGAGTAGGAGAAAGAAGTTCTCCGATAGTTTCCTATGACAATTTGGCAACCATTTATCAAGCAAAGCAGTGCATGAAATTATTCCTAAATCAATACTTGGCAGCTTTGGTTTCATTAACCAATTGGGACTCAGTTTTTTCTGGTGTGTGAGAAGTCTATGTATCAGAGGTATCTGCATAGTAGTCTGTATATCTAATCACTTTATGCAACACTTTCGTTGTGAGCCAACTGGGAATTAATATGTCCCAAAAGCAGAAGGAAAGTAAAGCTAAATAACTGTTTGTGTCATGAGGCATGATGTAGAACCCGGCATTCGATTATATGCCCTGCACTGCTGTGCTTTGTTTCACTTGAGATAGTTGCTGGGAATAGCATATAAGACAAAGTCAGTGTGTGTTTTATGGTACATCTACTATGCATGTAAATTCGCTTTCGAAATTGAAACCCAATTCTTTCCTGAAGCGGAAGTTTCAACTTAAAATTTTAAAAATTACAATTTCGTTGCAAACCCTTGTCATCTACATCTCTCTATATAAAGCTGTTCGGGTATGAACGTATGTATGTTTGTGCCCCTCTGCCGCTCTCAGTTCTTCATGGATCTGGCTCATTTTTGGCATGCGAGACCTTTGGGTCAACAAGAAGGACATAGCCTATGCAAAGTTGCATTACGAGGCCGTTTTGAGGCCGAAATCGAGGTTAAATGTTGCATTTACTACATAGGTCATAGATAGCTAGGCCAATAGGTATAGCTAAGCCTGCATGACTTTGCTGTGTGGCACCAGTACTTACCAGTAACTTTCTACGGCTAGAGAAGGAGTCAGTTGAAGTGGACAGTGAGCTGGACCACAGACTTGGTAGTTACACCCAGACCTCCGGCGTGGCAGAGCCATCTATTGGATCTCTGATAGGCAGCTTGGAGCAGAATGACATCTTAAGTAGTGACGTTGGGGGTGGGAGGTTTCAAATCCGGGTACTATAGGATATTCCACCATCAATAATGGAGGACTGCTCATCTCTACCACGGACTACTTGCATGCATCCCTATCGCTCACCCCTCCTTCTCCTCCCTCCCCTCAAGCTGTCATTCTTCCTCCAAGCTGCCTATCAGGGATCCAGTAGATGGCTCTGCCATGCTGGAGGTGTGGGTGTAACTACTAAGTCTGTGGCTGGACCAGTGAGCTGTTAGTAAGTCTTACTAACAGCTCACTGGGCTGGACAAACCCGGCAAGCCCAACTTGGGCTTGACCCATCAACTGACGGCCCGCTGCCATCACTGCCACGAGCTGGGGAGAACAGGAGAGTATCCGGATCAGCCAGTTCCAAAAGTAACAACAAAAATAGGGCATGGTGAGATCGAGGCGCATGGACAGCGTGAAGTAAGTGGTGGACGCGGAGAACTTATAGAATTCTCCCGAGCAAAGCCGGGTGCTGGTTCAGCTAGTGTATTATAAAAAGTCCGAGGGCCGTATGTCTCCCAGCTTTGTAAGCCCCGGCTTTTGTAAGCCCAGGGTAATTGTAAGCCCAGGCTTATAATTTCAGGGGTTGCTCCAACCGCCAGACTCCCACACACCCTTCGGCCATGCTAGCGCCACAAATCCATCTGCTCTTGGGGAGAAGTTGTAAGGGTCTGTGCTCTTGAAATTACTCACGGCAAGGACTGTAAAAGCCATCGTGTTTTGTAAGCTCGTAAAACTGTAAGTGTTGTTCCATATAGAGATGGTAGTCATCCTGCATTTCACAGTCGCATAGTTTCTGACCTGATTCGTTTTATAGTGCTACGTTATAAAAGGCGAAATGGACGGTGTCACTTGTGTCGGTGTCACTTGTGTCGGTGTCACTTGTGTCGGTGTCCCAAAAGCGTGTTTGCCAGCCCAGTAGCCACATTGGTCTTGCCGCCACCGCTTCCCCCGTGACCCATCATTTGTGATGCAAGGCCCATGGCGGCAGCAGCAGATGATGTTGACGATCCTGTGGAAGCCCCACCGGTGTTAGTATTATGGGGGCTACTGCCTGCTACACGCATTAGAGATGAGGCCACGTCCGCTGCTATGGTGGCCTTTGAGCTGGCGCCATTGCCACCACCGTTCTTATGGTGCTGACCTCCGCTGATGAGCTGACCGGCCAGGTTCATGGCATTCGCCGCCATGGCTGATTTGTCGCCGTGCTGGTTTGAGCTGGGATGCATGGGAGGTGTCTCAGGAAATCCTGAATATGTTCCTTGTTGCTGTGGGAACTGAGGAAAGCCTGGACTTGGTTGAGGATAGTGTCCAGGGTTAATCACGGGCTGGTGATGTTGATACATCATTGGAGGAATGTATGGCTGTTGTCCGCCGGGAAATTGCTGATGTGGTACTCCGTAGCCTCCTGTTCCGGGTATTCCAGCTCCAGGTGCACCAGCATCAGGGGTGAAAAAATGGCTTGGTATTCCTTGATTTGGAGGCTGACCGTAGTAACCCTCGGGATTATTGGGATTGAACATTATTGTTGCACTCCTCTTCCCTTCTGTTTGACTACTGCCGTTACCTCACTGACGTTGATTGGAAGCCCTGAGCCTTAAAAAGTCTAACCTCTTCCTAGCGCAGATATCGCACAATACAAGGTAAGCCCTTATCTTGTTATCTTTTGCGTCACAACCACACCAGTGTGCTAGGTGAGCCTAATCTAGAAAGATAGATAAAGGAACATGCGAGAAGCACAGTCGTATAAACTGAGAAAATGCGTTGCTCCTGACTTATAAGATATTCATTTATTGGGTACTGATGAACTTCATGATGAGGGATGACTTTAGCGAGGGAGGGAGTTGAGGGGACTGTCACAAAGCTGAAAAGAAAAAGACAGAGTTGACATGTCAGTTGGTATCACGAAGAGCTGCCAAGCAACAGGATTTTCCTGACTTCTAGTTTCAACTTCGCATGTTGTATGTGTGTATGATCTCACTTGGGAAGGTAATGCTCAGTGGTGGGCAGAATCACTTCGACTTCTTATTTTCTCCTGCTTCGGCGAAGTCGTCCCCTAATTCTTCTGCATCGTCGGAGCTATCAGGCATTAGTTCGTCATATATAAGAGCGTCCAGGTAGACCTCCTCGATGCTGATTGCCCTCTCGCTCCCGCCCGACTCCTCCTCACGGAATGCTACCCTCACCAGTCTCATCCAAAGAAACCACATCACCAACACGACAGCTGGAATCGCCAGCACTTGGCGGTACCAGAATGCTGAGTTGATTTCGTACCAATATGAGCTGTGAAACATGTTTTCTTCTTCAAGGCTGCAGTAGCATTGTTGTCCAAGGAAGGTGGACAAAATTTTAGTTTTACTGCACCACCTAACTCGCTGCACGTACTCGCATGAACGTGTGTGGTACTCACTAAAATGAAGACACTAGCAGGGAATAAAGGACCGACTCTAACAGATGTGACAATAGTAGACTCCTCTGCAGTAAAGAAAAATCTGCTTGTTTTTATGCCACAAGCAAATCTGACTGGCAGAACTACAGAACCGAGACCAAGACCGCTAAAATAATAACATGGCAAGGCAGATTTGACCTTTCTGACTCTCACTCGACGTGATCTTGTGAACAACCACCTCTGGCCATGCTGCGCCACTCAACAGCTGTGTCCCCTCCCACGGCACCAGCGGCCTGCACGTTATCGTTTCAGTGTCCTTATTTTAGTGAATGTCCTCCTACCGGAGTCCGGAACGCTTGAGGCAGTTGCACGAGAGTACGTACGTACAGTGCGGACGGTTTACCATGTACAGATGCACCAAGTACAGCGACACTTCCACTCTGTACGTAAGAGCTGGTTTCTTACCGCTGTTGCTCCACACCAGTGTCTTTACTAGCGATGCATCGAGCTAGTTTTTATTCGAGCTCGTTTTGGTCGTGGGGTCGGATTGATGGAGTTCGGGTTCGGATCTGGTGGGGCCGATGAAGTTCGAGCTCGGGTGAGGGCTGGCTGGCTAAAAATGACTTCAAGCTTTCAAGCTCGGGCTTAGGCTTGTTGCATCTCTACCCTTTACTTCTCTACCTGTGCTTCAAGCGGGGCAGACAAACCACGATTTTCTCTTGTGCTCCTGTGCGTAATATCCGCCGGTGTCTAGCGGTACGTACAAACAAAAAATTGTGCAAGCTTAGAGTCGACGATTTGAAGAGAGCAGCCACCACTCTATTTTTGGTCGCTTTCTCGAGTTACACCCTCATTCTCGTGTGGAATGGACGGAGCTCTTCTCGTAACGGTTGGCATTGGGCTCACGTTACGGAGTAATGAAGCGCATAGGTCAATCTTCTCAAAATAGCGTCGTCGCCTTATATGATGTGACTACCACCGCAACTTTCCCCATCATGTGGCATCTCAAATATGGTTCTGCTTGAAACATCACGCAGCTTGAAGCATCTCGTAGTCCAAGATTAATGTCGACAAGAATAATGTATTTAAAAGTTGCTCACAACAGCTGTGATGACTGAGTCAAGCAGTGGCATGCTACAGATGTTCGGCTCTCCATTTTGGCAACAGACGTCTTTCTCGTTAGTAAATATATGGACTTCAGAGATCTCCTCCTCCTCAAACACGTAGGAGGTCGTCTAACACTGCTTGTACGAAGAACAAACAGCACTCACATGTGCGCGAAATTGTCTCTCGGGGAGCGGTTGCCACAGCTATTACAAAGTTGGTACCAGCAGCGTCGTTTGCGTAATTCCCGTCATCTCCTTTTCACTCACCCCACGTCAGAACTGCTCCCCACCCCACCCCCTCTTTGTGGAGTCTCACACTCTCTGCTGTTCGCGCGCAGGCTCCGGTTCGCCAGTCGTCTCCTGAACGTCCATTTGATCGGACGTCGCATTGGAGCGCTCGCCCGGTCTCCGGCTTATATCTCGGTTTGGATGCCCACGGAGATAAGTGCCGCATAGTTAGAATACGCACATAGGGACGCGTTCGCGAACGCGCAGGCTCAAAATAGCTGGCGGCCTGCTCAAAGTGGGGAGGAGGAAGTATTGGGGAACCAGCACGAGAGTGGGCAAGGTCGAAGAAGAAGCAGTTAGTCCCTCGTACGTTCCCTCCATCCTCTGCATTGTTGACACACGCGCGCGCTCGCGCACACACGCACTCAGATGTTGCATCTCAGGTACTCTTAGGAGCAACTCTTCCGGACGCTGGACGCAGTTGGCATCGTTGCATTGGCGGAATAACGACTTGATCGCTGGAAGAAGAGGATACCAAGGTAAGCGTGGCAGAGCCTACGTATCATACGATCTATGATTGCTCTGTTTGTTCAGATCCTGTGCTGTTTGCACAGTGTACCAGTGTATGCCAGAGGAGGTGCACACATTGAAATACTGTAGCCATATTTACTAGGCACTACTTTTTCTATAGGCTGTACGTGCCCGCAATTTACAATTCCTTCGTAGTAGCCCACTCATTCCTACGCTCAGGCTCATATAGCATAAGTGTACGCTCTTGATGTAAAGAATTGACAAGTTCTATGGGCCAAGGTTCTTGTCCATATCTTTGCAGTATCGCGTGCTCCAGCAGATAAAGTTACATGATTCCCACCAGGGCATGTAACACAATCTTCTCTGCTGGGACGCCCCATACGTTTACGAGCATACGCATAACTGGATGAAAGGAAGTTCACTTGTCTTTGATTTGTCTATGCGTGGTACCCGTCATTCAGAACTGCAGTAACCGTCAGTCTTTGCTCCTAGCCTCAGTCCTATGCACACACGTCTGCCTCTTCCTCCACATGCTCAAATATCTCGAGTGCTCCTTCCCCCCCCCCCCTCAGTAACTCGTATGCGCTCGGCTACGCACCGAGCCAAGGAGTCGGAGTTTTAACCGTGATTTCCGGACCGTTAGGGAGTGAAGCTCCATACGTACAGGACATCCGCTCGATGTCGAGAGAGAGACAAAAGTTTAGCTGCGGAAACAACTCTCTCGCAAACGTCGGCAGCTGCTTCCAGGGGAAAACGGACAAATCAGTCACTCTGCTAGCCACCTTAATTAAACTGGCTTTTGTTCTAACCAAGTTACAAAATCCGGCGGTCTAACCTGAGGTCCATGGAGGGGTTACCTCCTTCTGACTCGTCCTTTCTGTCAAAGCAGAACTCGTGCGCGTTGTACTCGAATAAGTAAATCCTATCTTCCCCGCCGAAAAAATGGCAGCTACGTATTGGGTATGTACCAACCAGTACCTTCGGTCTTTGGCAACATCATGACCAACTGTGGTGTCTGTCCCAGAGTTTACCGAGCCCTTTTCCATATCTCCTTTGATGACGTTAACAGGTCCCTGCGTACCCATGTGCGTAGGATACAAGTTCAATGCGCCCAAATTCATGGCAGGGATCTTACAAGAGATCTTTCTTTTCCCCAGAGACACACAGTACGTGTAGGGAAGAAAAATTGGAAATGTCTGACAAATCTTCAATCCTCCATCACCTGTTGGCATCCCGACCAAGGTTCCCATTACTCCCTCCCTTCTGTGGACCTCCCTATCCCGTCCTACCGCTTGTAACATTCTCACCACCTGACATTTTTAAGGCTTCACACTATGCTACTGTGTGCCCATATTTTCTTGCAACTCGGTTTGAAGCTGTTGTGAGCTGAAATAGTCTCCCATGAAAAAGAACCTTTTCACGCCGACAGAGAAAACACTTCTGAAAAACTTTTACTTACAGTGAAAGCCCGACAATGCGCCGTAGCTTGATAGGTCAAATTGCTTATTAGGTCAGAATTCTCAGGCCTTGATTTTTCCTGCTAATTTTGTTGTATTTTAAATCGGCTAAAGCGTCATCCAATGTCGCTTGACAAGTGAAAAATGTACTGTTTGCCGCAGGGCCTTCAGTCAGGATTCAGGCTGACGTCTGAGTGTCCGAATGATCAATTTTAGGTGAAATTTCCACCGAAAACGTTTTAATGCAGCACATGCAGTACATTTCTTCTGATCCCAACATTATGAGTTGTATGCAAACAATGACTGTGCTACTGGAGGGCCTTCAAGGTTGTGACTGTGATTTTTCCTTGCTAGCAAATTTGAGCTAAAAGAGAGTAGGATCATTTTTGGTGGTCTATAATTGAGAAGTTCTTTTCTCTAAATTAACGATGCAACATACCATGGAAAACCTTTTTGAAGAACATAGGGTATAAAGTCTTGTAAAAATGTGTCATGCTGCGGACGTACATTGGATGCATGAATAATTAATCAAGTCGATTAATAGGTCAAATCGGTCTATAGGTCAATTTTCTCTGGCCCTATACGCAAATAAATTATTATATGGCTTTCACATCATCAATGTGCCTGCCATTACTGTGACGCATATCTATGTAAAATCTAGGGAAACGTTTTTTTAGAAGGGCTCACCTTAACATCGCAGGGGTCATTTACAGTTTACCGCATCTTTCAGACAATGTAACCACCACTTCCTGCCAGATTTGTTAATCATTTAGTCTTCATATAAGCTAAAACCCAGCCAATGTGGCAGAAAAATAGTCGTGTTGTACTGAAAAAATAGAAAAGTAGCAAGAAAACGTGAACAGAGAGGAATCCTTGACCCTCAGCAGGCACTCCTATACAATATTGGATACTAGCAAAAAAATGAAGGAAAGAGAATGTCGTCGATGCAGAGCCCCAATTTTGGTAGAATTTCTTCAACGTTCATAGCCGCTCTGCAGCAATGAGAAGGCCGGTCTCATCATCACTCACGTGCAGAACTTTCTCGGTAGAAGCAGAGAAGCATAGAGGTCAGGATACAATGCGACACCGACCAGATATTTTCAAAGGAGGAAAGTCAAGACGAGGCAGCTCACAGTTTTGAGTGTCCTTGCCTTACGTCTGAGTCTGACGTCCGCGATGGTGAGACTTGGAATTGAGTGGCTTAGATCAATGCATTCCACTAAGCCATTTGTAGCATCCAAGCTCAGCGCTCCAAATTTTTTGGTGGTTGTTCCAACGTCACAACTCCTCGCTGCATCAAACGATAGCGATCTCTTGAAAACAGAGGAACGTCGGTTCTTGGGGACGACGGACAGGAAGACTCGCTGCCGATATGGCAAATTTGACTGCGACTGCTTGAGAAAAGTTTGGGTTCACGAAGTGGAGTGCTCTTATCTCCCGTGAAATATCCGGACTTGAAGTGCAACAGGGAGGATTCTCTAAACAGGCTGCTCCAACACATCATAGATAAGCATCACATAGCTGTGTAGATGGAGGAGTTTCTCCCAGTGGCGCTTCCAGGCAGTATTGGAATATCAAGAGCAAGACGAACTTCCATGGTGATACCCATCAGAAGACTTGACTGCTTTCCATTATGAAGTAGGTCGGGCACCATTTCATTTTCTTCTCACTGGAAGTAAAGGGCCTATGTACCTGTATAACTGGATATACATCATGTCGCATATTTTGAATGCCAAGAATTATCAATACGAGGTTTGCATGTCCAACGCTGATAGTCGCTCAATCAATTTTCACAAGAGTGTAGTGCATGCTAGTGACAAAGGAGCGCAAAGGATTCGAGATTCCTGCAACTGTTCCGTGGTGACAGATGGTGGCGTCAAGCACTACATGGCCGAACATAGGATAGTCTGAAGAACTGATAACGACAGGATACGACTATCGCCTTCTACTCGAGTACGGCATCATCAAGCTCATGTCAGCAAATGAAAGCATTTCAGCGGCCAGTCTGACGTCTGCGTACTGGTCTTTACGATTAAGTTTATAGGAACAGTAAAGTCATTCTCTGTTTACATCTGTGTCAGTGCACATATGGATAATAGAATGCACGTGTGATCTTTTATTTTTCTTTCTAGAGCAAATATCATGGAGGAAGTTCCCAGGCGAGGAGAGTCGCTCTCCTCCGCGGCAGACTGGGTACATGACAAAAGAAAGCCTCTGGTATGGACAAAGGACGATTTTAACTTGACTGCTCTGATCAATTCCGTCGAGAGGGACATTTATCTGCTTGAGGAGATGGAGAAAGGTCGCGGCAGTCACGGAGGAGAGATGAGAAATCTTGATTTGCCCCCTTCACTCCCTACTGCACAAGAAATACTGACCTTGCCGGGCTACCGTCAGAAGAACTCTTTTCCGTTAGGTACATAAGTATGTACATGCATGAACAAAATACGCAATTATACTTCTCCCTAACGATCTCTGGAGTTCCCTGGCTCATTATGCATGACTGACGAAATGCTTTCTCGTTACTTTCAGTGGAGGCTCTCCTGAGAGGGGAGACGACGCAGTCCGGCCTCAAAGACATTTCCAACGGGCAAAATCCACCCTTACCCAAGCCCCAAATCCCCCCCAAGCAGAGGCACGTGAAGGCAGCGGAATCTGCACCAATTGCACGGATCCCGCATCCTCTGGAAGCAAATGAGACGATCAAGGATGTTCCAACTTCTAGTCGACGCCATTTACCCCTAGGTAACGGAGTGTCCAATCTACTTTACGCCCGCCGCTTGCCTTCGCCGCCCATCTACCGGCGAGACACGGCCGTCAGGCGTAGCCAGAAGAAGCGCTGCAAGGACGACAGCGCCCTCGTCGTCGCGAATCACCTTACCAAGCAAGAGAGCAGCTCCATGCGCAAGCTCGTGTGTCCGCTTTGTGCTCAGACCTTCGGCTACGGTTTCGGCCTTGAGTGCCACTTGCTCTCAGTGCACTTGGACGAGCTGGGTACCTACAAGAGAGATGAGTTGAGTAGAATTAGGATCACAAATTGCCCCTACTGCAAAGCGCAGTTTCTGCGGCCAGCAGCTGCACTGAGACACCTCTACTATCAGCACCCAGCAGAAGCAGCAGGATTCTTCGTCGTGAACAAGTCGTCTTTGATCTCAACAGACGTTGATATGCTTCGCTGCCGCTTCTGCGAGCAGCGATTTCTCTCTCACCACCAGAAGCTGATGTTGTTGCACGTAGAGCAGAAACACCTGGTGGAGTTGGAGGAGATCCTGACTTCCTCTCGGAGAACCAGGGATGGACTAGTGATCAGACAGGAGGAGAAAGCATCACCCGAGCTGGCGATGATGCTCTCAACTACAAGAAGGAGAAGAGATGAGGCTCATGGGACCTTCTGCAGAGAAGCCTTTACCTTGGCGGATGACCATCAGTTTGTAACAGAGGAGGCTCTGCGACTGTTGCAATGTGGAAGAGCAGGCAACTGTAGTAAACGGTCACTAGGCTCGTCCAGCCCAGATTCCCCACCACATCACTACTGGGAGATTGTCGACGAGAATTCGCCAGTGGTAGAGAGAAAACCCTTTGCAGCGACGCCATTCAGAAGGAGCAAGAAGCGCGTAAAGAGGGAATCAGTCAAGCGCACCAAGTCCACGCCTCCTGATTCAACCAGGACGCCGTCTGTGGAGAGTAGCAAGACTAGTCTGACAGTCAGCACATCGTTGCCCTTTACCTCTCTTGTCAAGAAGTCATCAAATAATTCTCGTGAGGGAGCATCCTCGACATCGTCATCTGCAAAGCTCTTGCATCAAGGCACAGCACATCACAGAAGCAAGTCCCTCAACGATGCCGGAGTGGGCATGAACAAGAAATTGTTCCCAGCTTGCATCAGCGGCGTCGAGGACCAGGACATGCAGAGAGATGAGCAACTGAGAATGTTCAAATGTAACCTGTGTGGGGTGGCGTTCCTGGAGAATGCCTTCTTGCTCACTCACCTTAAGAACAAGCATCACGGAGGTGGCATGGGCAAAGCACTGAAGCCTAACTATGCTTGTGGCGCTTGCCCTGCCAAGTTCTTCAAGAACAACTTTCTGGCCAAACATGTCGAAAAGCATCAGTTTCAGCTTCTGGCATCTTAAGTTACTACTATGGTACAAATGTGGCTCAAACGGTAAAGAAGGCTTTGACTGCATTCAAAATTCTTCATTAGCAATGGAACACCACTTTGTGTCACTTCGTACAAATAAAGCATTTCTTACTACTTCTTTTTATTTTTAAAGTAGTCTTTGACTTGTTCCTTCAAGTGATCCGGAATGAGACCCAAGTACTCGGCATGAGCTTTCTCCTCACAAGTGGCCAGAGTGCCCCATTCATTGACTCTTGGACTGACATCCTTGCTGTAGTCATACAGGTTGCCTTTGATATCAGTCAATTTGCCTCCCAAGGCGTGCAGGACGGCCTCTGGGGCGCAAGTGTCCCAACGCTTGCATCCAGGACTGGGGAAGACGTAAGCATGTGCTTTGCCCTCGATCAACAGCATCACCTGTAGAGGAATTTCCATATTTCAAGTCTCCAATATTCTAAACCTCTTTTACATAGGGGTAAAACATATGTGGCGTATGTATTCTCACCTTGTGACCTGCTCCTCCCACTCTGATGATCTGTGTGGGTTTGCATGCCTCTGCCGAGTCATTGATGAGGCCAGTCCCATGAGAGCGAGTTGTAGTCACAATTCTCTCTTCTGCTTTTGGCAGGACACGCTTGATACCACGCACACCAGAGCCCACCACGCCGTAGATGGTCCGGCCAAGCTTGGAAGGATCTTTAGCCTGATAGTTAAAGTATGGTTGGTTGATGACCCCAGCGACTGCTCTCTGGCCCACTGCGATGCCAATAAGGATCGTTACGTGATCGAGCAGCCCCTCGGTGTATTCCTTGGTCCCATCGAGAGGATCCACCCACACGCACACATCTTCCAACTTTGTATTCGTATACTCCGAAGGAATGTCCAGAGTCAAGGCCCCGCTGTCCTGGTCCTTGACGATCCAGTCAGCCTGCACCTCGCTGTGGATTTCATCGCCCTCCTCTCCTATCACTGCCAGCCCGGGAAAGTTGGCCCTTAGCGATCCTAGGATGCAGTCCTGCACACTCCGGTCTGCCTTGGTCTGCAGATCCATGATGCCTGTCTTCTCAACGATGCCGAGTTCTCCACTGGCCATGATGTCTCGTGCAATCTGTGCAGACTTCTCTGCAATGCAGACCGAGTTGGCCAGGATGCGGCTCACCAAGCAGTCCTTGGAAGACATGACAGGGCTGAGGTATCTGATGAAGGGGGAAATTGGCGAGACGATAGGATGCTTTCCCGGACCACGGAGAACTAATGCCCTCAGTCTCCACAAGTAATCCGTGACCCTTTGAGTGAGCAAGAGGGAATGAGGAAAAATGATGACTAATTTTCCAGGCAACGGCTGGCTGGTGGGCGAGGGCCCGCAGCACAGCAGCAGCCCCAAGTGCCACACAGGCAAAAAAGTGGCCCCTGTTGTACAGACTTGCGCCGAGTGACAGTGTGAACATACACACCGACAGTGTCCTCGCAAAGAGGAATCTTCTTATCTCGGCCAGTGGCTCGAAACGCTCGTTTCTGCAGTCATTACACAATCGTAATCGCTACCACGCCGAAGTTGTGCAAGACAGAGCACACTTTGTTCTCGTCCTTATACGAGATAAACTACCTTGATCAGGCTACCGGAGAAAGAGAGAGGAGGCAAGATGGGGGAGGCGACGAAGGAGAGAGGCACAGTCTACAGATATCTCAATGAGTAAAACCTTTCTTTGTTCACAAGATAACAACTGTTCTGTGCTTGTGCATGGACAAGGAGAAAATAATATTCTTAAGCTGATTTTCTCAGCCCCCGCAAGCTCCGAGTCCTCTGAAACTACTTGTACTAGAGCTGTATCGACTCAAGGCCTAAATTCGTGGGCCCGGCTCGGCTCGAGAATTTATTGTCCAACACAACTCTACCTTCTATGGGTGCTCAGAAGACGTTTGAGCTCTCTGACGCTAAAAAAAAGTAAGCTTTAGAGGCAGAGACATGTATAGATACTATAAATCTAGACTAGCCTCTGTTTAGAGTCTCTTTCGGTCACCAAATAAACTGAACTTATTTTCTGTTTTGTCTCGTAAATGACCAAACTAGCAACTTGATGCTAGGCACAACGCACACCTTGGAGTTCTTGTTCAAGTTACTAGGACCACAAAAACAAAAACAAAAATCGATTAGCGACAGCGACTCGTTCTACTCATACTCGAGGTTGAGTTGGACCGCGCGACGACCGGAACTCTGGACAAAGGATACGTTCGCGCTATTCTGGTGACAGTGATGGATCCAAGCGTACTGGAGCAAAGCTTGCTTAGTTTGCAAACTTTGAAAGGTGAATTTGGGTACCTTTCTTCCTCATCCAAAACCTTTCTGCAAGCTGAAAGCCCTTTGTAAGTGTGTGCTTGTGCGGGCTTTCCAAGCTTGGAAGCGGTCGCTACTGGACGCAACGCAGATTGGGTAGACGGAATTCTCGTAGTTTGTCACAGTGATGGCGTCGATTTGGTTCCCCAGCGCGACTTCATCGTCATCATGAACTGTCTCATCTCATCTCGTCGTCTGTGTCTCTCTTCTCTCTGCTTCCTCGTGTTTACGCCATTCGGGCTGGGTTTGGAGCATCGGTGCATCGGGTCTAAACCGAGCTTGGCTCAACTTTTCCGGGTGGGTCGCGAGTAGTTTGTAAATACGCCCTAGTAAACAGGGGAGCGGGGCAGCAGTATAAAGGACGCAGCAGGCAGGTAAGGTCACAGATATCTGCACATTAGCGTGCGGATGAATCTATGATTATTATAGACATATGCTATCATGATATAAATCACAATAACTTTTTCGAGTATTGAACGAGTCATTACTAAAGCCTGGTGCTACCTGAAATGGCCAATTTCCCCAAATCCCAGGGGACGGCCCGGCTCGATCAATATTCGAATACAGCCCTACACACCATGTGCATCTCATTTATGGGCGCGAAGCAAACGCTGAGGAGATAGAGGTGGGAGCCCAACCTGTCCCAGAATGACCTAAAAATGTCTGTTGGGCGCCAGCGGAGACATCCAGTTTTGAGCGCACAAGGTTTGTGTGCATCGAGAACCTTCGAGAGCGAGCAGGAAGTTGTTGTAGAAAACACGTGCAAAGAAGCCCGGGCGTAAAAGCGCACTCTCAGCGCAAAGTCGCCGACATAGGTCGGCTGGCAACATGGAAGAATGAGGACGAGGAGGACGACGAGGAGGGGAAGAGGAGGGGCTTGTTGGCCTCGGGCAATTAACGTCTGCCCGTCTGGCCGCCAAAAGAAGCTGCACTGCTGACTGAGGCAGACTGAAGTCCGCCAGCCCCAGGTCCTTCTCCCTCAGCCCAGGCGGGCGTCTGCCTCGGACACTGGCGGGTTTTTGGCGACTCTCCCACTCCTCTGCTCGTCCCCGCGACCACCTGTGGCTTCTGCAGCGGCAGCAGCAACGGCGGGAGCAGCCACGCACCGCAGTTCCAAAGAAGAGATTCCCTCCAAAAAGGCGTCTCCGTCCATCTTCTTCTCCGAGTTCTAGTCAGAGTCTTCGCGTTACGGAGTAGCTGTCGAGTTCACGCTTCCTTCGTCCTCGTCGTGACTAGACACCTACTCTGTGCCGCGTGCGGCCAACTACCGACCTCCGGCCTCCTCGGTGGACTTCCCCCTCCTCAAAGTGTGGTGGGCAGCGGTCTGGGCGCAGTCATTCTCGAGCATGTGACTAGACCTCTACTCATCAAACTTGCCCTCTAAATCGCCGGAGAGGCCTATCACTCATCCATCTGCACCATCCACGTCCACTTGCCGCTAGTTATTGGGGTGTGCTTGCTCGGGTGAATGGTCACAGGCACGGCTTCGATCATGTGCCACATTCCGCCCTTGCAAACGCTCCCTTGTATAGTAAACTTTGCCATTCATGTCGTTCACTGACCGAACCTGTTTGTGATCGCAGTTCTGTTGAACAGTGCATGGGATAAAAACTTATTATCTCTTCGGAAACTCACTACTGGGACACAACCTAAAATGTAAGTTACTTTTCTTCTTCGACGTTGACCCGCCGGAGGACCTCCACCACCGCTCCTCCCTGTATAGATGGCTCTGGCAGCCAGAGACTGAAGTCGGCCATGCGGATAATGGAAATAGAATTGGTCGAGTGGCAGTTCAGCGGCCACTTGTTCACCCTGCTAGTCCCGAGGTGCACGATGGACGCCTAGGTTGGGTGGCGGTGATGATGAGGGTGGCGTTCTTCCCACATCCTATCACTTTAAAGCGATTCTGAAGCTCGTTTAAGGCAGGAGCATTCTACTATAACGGCTGCTCTTCTCCCTCTCTTTGCTCTCTTTGGTCTTCCTCCTCCGCCCGTTACAGAAGCTGCGACCGTTGTACAGCAGGCGGTAGCTCAAATACGAATTTGGCAGTGGCCATGACAAAAGTAGCTCATGGAGTGCTTTCTCGTTAGCGTCATTAATGTTCATTAGAGACGAGAACTTCCAATGACAATCACAAGATACAACTTAGAGAACAGAGTAGTTAGTTGACTTTAGCTGCTGCCTAATTCCTAACTTCCATCAGATCTTTGCCGTCGCTGAGGTCAGCAATTTTGAAGCCTTTCAAAAGCTGGAAAACTCCGCCACGAGAGCGCTAACAGTCAGTAGCGATGAGAGTAGAGGGTAACTTGACCCAAGGGCAAAATGTACCTAAACAGAACCTAGATGTCTAGAGTGGATACTTAAAACTTAAAAAGGTGACGTCATGAGAGGGAGAAACTTGTCCCTGAAGTTCAACCGTTTTCGTAGCACTGTCTCAGGCAGATGCTACAGATCTTGATAGAGTTGAACATGTCAGGACCAAATTTCTCATATGAAGATGTCAGGTTATTCAAGGGTTGTCTTTTTTTCGGCATAATCCAACAGGGTGCTCTGAAATTACAGAAGGAAAAGGAATTAGCTCCAGCCCTTTAAAGAACGGACCTGGGAGGTAGGTGTACAGGATTTCTTGTCCAAGGAGACACTCACAAAAAAAATTATACTGGTCAATAAACTGGTATGTATGTGTTTAAAAACTCTACAGTCTTGTGCAGTGCAGTTTTAGCTCTCTTGACCAAAATTTTCACAGCCCCCTGACCTTCAGCAGTGGTCATGGCAACATCCCCAACATCCCCGTCCCTGGCCTTCAGGGTCGGGTTGACTACAGTCGACCTCAGCTTGAGCACGTGAAAGGAAGTAGTTTTACGACATTTTTATCAGGTGATCTTGAAGGCCAAGGAATTTCTGTTCTCGAGATCATTCTTTTGTGTTGGCATGATGTTCTTGTCCGGCAGTGTTGCGTGGATGCCGTGTGACGTTAATTTTGTGAGTGTCTTTGTCAAAAAGAAGTCATGCATAGGTCTATAGGTACATTTATTAAAGGGCACGAGCCAATTTCAGAACACCCAGTTTTATTTGACGCTTTGAACCCAAACTTTCAAATGGACAAATTTTTACCATACCTTTTTCATCTTTTTGTAAAGAATGTTTTATTACTACGAGCATGTGAGCGAATAAAGTGGAATACGCTTATAAGAGTCACTTTGGGACTATGGGTTTTGGCCCTTACGAGCGTGTTGCTCTTACATCTGCAATGCACAAAATGGGGCTAGATGAAGAATGGGCGTAAAATCGGCCGGAAAACCATTCTTATCGTCCATGTTACCATTGATGTCGTGGTGCTACAAAAGCTTCTTGAGAGTTCTCTTCTTGATGTCCAATTTGACTGCAGCATCTCAGTGGCTCATCAGGGGCAACTTAGTGTAGGCCTTGAGCAGGTCAGTTTCTCCTTCAATGACAAACTCTTCCACTTTGTCGCCATTGTTGTGGTGAAAGATTCTTTTGTTTATCTCAGGAGCTTGAGCATTACTCACCTTAGCCACTTTTGATTCATTTTGTGAGCAAATGGCAGGAAACGGAGGTAAAAAAGTTAACAAGGACAGAAATCTTCGCTCTAAAATCTGTGTCGAGCAATTTTTTGGCTCTAATAAGAGTGCTTCTCTGAAAAGAGACATACATCCAACTGAAGCATCAAGTAAAGTGGCAAAAACGCGCTGAGTGACCAAAAGTGGATGAAGTACTCTTATGACAGGTTAGTCATTTTTCATTGATTTCGCTTGCACTGACGAGGTTGAGTGAAAAAGTACTTTACCACCTCCTTATGTGTGTGCCTCCGGAGAGAATAGCTATATATATCCACATGGGCAAGTAGCGCTTTATGCACAGTTTTGAATTTTGCAGCTAGAGAACCTTGACCGAAGGACGGGGTGGATGAGTGGGAGCCTGAGGAAAAGATGTGACAAGTTTACTGCTCTGTTTTATGCGCTTGGAGGATGCACTTAAGTTTCACTTTACTCCTGCTGGTGGGCACTTGACTCTCGCTTGCTGAAATTTTGCGAAAAAATTAGTCCGTCCTCTTGTATGCATAAAATGGTAGAGTACGCTGACATCGGAAATGTCAAACTAAAAATGTCGACCTTGGCTGGGCCTCCTCTTAGCTCCCACCTCTGGATTTTACATCTCTTGGGTTATGACAAACGCAAAATCCAAAATCAGGGGCTACTTGCCCAGATGGAGATAGACATACAGAGCTATTACCGCCTGCAGTGAGTGCATAATGAGTAATTCTGTGCGTTGCATTGACACTCACGCCGACATCGAGCATCTGCGAACGAACGACATTGACAGGAAGAAACATTCATGTCAATGCCAGTGTTCAGATATGCAAAGTATCTTCTGGTTCTGTCTGGTTTGAAAGGTAAAGTGAAGTAAGTAAATGAAGCCAAATCACCAGTGGGCATGAGTGAAAGTCACGTCCCACCCCGGCCTCACCTCGTACTCCGGCCGCTGCTCCTGCTCCAGCCGCTCCGTGCTCCAAGATTATGAAACGACGTGTAAGCGGGCAAAATACACTGCAGTTCGCGAAGTTTTGTCCAGTATTTCAACACCAAACATTGAAACCGACACTGAGTGTTCAACCTAAACATCGAAGCGACTGGACAATGTTAATGTTTCCCTAACCTGGCACAGTCGTAATAGTGAGATTGGTAATATAGGTTTTCACTTGACCTCCTTTGAACAAATGAAACATGGACAGTTTGACATAAAAGTGTTGTATCCATTTTCTGGCACTTTACACGCGTCTTCCGCGCTGGACCACAGGCTCAAGTTGCGAGCGTATCGTAAAGCGCTATTTACCCACACGTTCGTAGTAAATGAAACAGGCAATTGGACAGAAAATGCAATGTCAATTATCTGGGGGACTCATATCATGAGGCTGATGCATACCTCCTCGAGAGCTCCACGAGCTTCAGGCACAAGTTTGACAGCGTATATTGGACTTCTCACTTGTGAGGACTGCAAAGTCTCAAATGGGCGTCACTTCGTTGTGACGAAGTTAGTGGACCATTCGATCGCACTCTTGCTATCCGAAGGACTTGAAGATAGCAAAGGGTCATGGTTTAGAGGCAAGTCCGCTACTATACAGAGATATAAGTAAAAGACGGGTCATTGCACACATCTCTCTACATACGATCCTCTATGGTCATGGACCCCATGGAATATCTTGGAACCCCATGGAAAGACAGCACTGCTGGTCTTTCTTGAAACTTTATCCACAACTAGTACTTGAGCAAGGTTGGAGTATCGTTCATTCAATTGGAAAAGAAACTTGAGGCCATTTTTGTGACAATGTTATTGTCTTTGGCCTCATTGACGACCCCCTCCAGCTCCTTGGATGGGGTTCAGAAGTTCTGAGTGACCAATTTTGTCAGAGTTTGTTACAATGGCCCATGGGCTACAGCCCTGTGCTACGTGCTATGATGATTGATAAGAGTGTCACGCAGACAGCTGAAATTTTGCTAGGAGCTCTCAGTAGTGTTCAAGTGCCGGAGAAATGGAAATGCCCAACTCAGAGTGTACACTGAGGGTGGACCCGCCGTACGTGTCCTTCGCGGAGAAGGTCTTCGCGACGTACCGAAGGCACATCCAGTCCGCGATAAGGGGTAAGTGCCACTCCACGTACCTCTCCAAGGAGTACGTCAGCATTGCGGCGCTGTACGCGCGTAGACGTCGACTCTAGCAGCAACCTATCCTCAGTCGGAGTAAGGTCAGTGAAAGGGGGCCTTGCAAAAAGTAACACTTGTGATGCTGCGTGCCAGATGTGTTCCCCTCACAATCTTGCTTTGAGAACTTCACGCTTATTTACCCTCTATTTAAGCACCTATACATAATGCTCTCACACGCATCCACGAGGAGAGCACTTGTTTAAGCGTTCCCGTAGGCCCTCCTCTCGAAAGGCGTAGGAGGCATGAGGTCGCCGTTGCTTCGGCATTGTTTCAATGTGGTTGCATTGACTGGGAGCCCCAGGCCTTGCCGCTTGTGTTGCTCCTCTCTCGTGGTGGTGGCATGAGTGACGACGAAGACGCTCGAGAGATCCCCGCGGCCGACGAGACCTCTCCGCTCTGGGGAGGCGGCCGCGCTCGAGGCCGCAGTGGGGCCTCCTCGGGCTCTGCAGGCCGCCGGGACAGGAGATGGCGCCGGCGGCCGACTGAGGTGTCGCTCGTCGTGAGGAAAGTGACATGCAGTGTTGAACGGGCAGGCGCAGGAATGATTATGGTGCTTCTCAGTGGAGTAACACAAAATCTAGTAAACCTAATGCCAGCTATGTTGTAACAATTACCTCATCGCTGGCGATCAGGGATGATTTCGTTTTACTCATACTTTACAAAACAGTTAGAACACTTAACATGCACGCAGGTATCTGCGCCTGCCTCGTCAAAGTACAATCTGCATTGAACTAAACTACTTAGTCGGCTGGCTCAGGAGCTTATTTGCCTGGGGAGGAAACCATCTGTGATAGGTAGGTTTCGTGCCATCGTGATTCAGACACCAGAACAATGCGTTGGATTTGGCGCACGATCCTTGGCCATTGAACGTTTCTGCGCCGCCTTGGCGCTCCCTATGGGTCTGTCCTAGGAGGAGTTGTTCTCCTCCTCCTCCTCCTTCGTCCGGGGACACCCGGTCAATGAGGCGTCAGTCATGTATCCTCCAGCCTCCAAAATGACTCCATTAGGGTGAACAAGGACGTAGGGGCTCATTTGCCTCTATGGTGATGATGATGACGGCGCTTATGCCGACCAGACGTAGTAGCAGTAGGAGAAGAAGAAGAGGAAGCAGACGAAGACGAAGGGGAAGAAGGAGAGGAAGAATCAGAGGTCTGCGCGCGCGCACTACTCGAGGAAGGGCACTTTCTTCGCGTCTGTGCGTGCTCGCTTATCCAAGCACTCCTCTTCTTGCTCCTCTCTACGTAGTGTTCGCCGGCTTCTGCTTCTTCCAGCTGCAGCAGCTGGCGCATTTCTTGTTCGCCTGGCGAGCGAGCGAGAAGTGACAGCCGGCCACCGCCACGGCGACGGCCACGAAGCCCAGGCAGCTCACTTCGTTGCCGCCGCCATCGCGGCCCGAGCCCTCCGCCGGCCTGCGCAGGCGATTCTTATTAGCTGGATTCGATCGTTCCCCGTGTGTTTTCTTCTTACTTTCGCTTCCGACGTCGGACGAAAAAATTTGGGAAGTTAAGTTCTCCGAGTGGGTTTGGGAGCAAACGAAAAACAAAGAAGCTACGACACCAGAGGAGCGTTGTATCGAGGCAATTCTCTAGAAGGGCACGAAAATTCTGGACCTTCGGTCGCCCGGACGGACATGTCCGCCGAAACGTCGGAGCCCAAGGCAGCGGGCGGCCGCTTCTCTGTCACGAAGTCCACGAAGCCCTCAGATCTCCTTGTCGGCGACGGCCGCAGTGACTCCTACGGTGCGACACCTGACGATCAGCCCCAAAGTCATCCAGGTGCGAAAATTATCTTGTACCAAACTTGTCGGTCTTTCAACCGGACCGTGCGTCTTCATTTTCTCTGCCCCGAACCTCATTCTTGACTACTTTGGCGGCCGCCTGCTATTGTTCAAAGGGTGGTAACAGGGGACTCAGTTGGTTGGGATATTCATTTGCCTCCACGGAAAAGCTATTCCCGATGCACCAGGCGAAAGCACGCAGCCTACGTAGGTCGTAGCTTTCTTCCGTGAGTCTCCTTTCCTTTAGTGTTGTTTGGCCGTCTTTTCAAGCCCTCCGTTAAGCTCGCTGCTCGAGGAAGGGTTTCTTACTTTCGCAGGATATGCATGTTTAAACATGACGCGAAGAATCCATCTTGCATCTGCTGCCATTAATTCGTAACCCTACTTGACTGCAGAGGCGCTAGAAGGCGACGTCCGTGTCCTCCGCGACGCGGTGTCATTGGGGGACCTTACGTTCTTTGCAGGAAGTCCGTTTCAGAGTGCGAGCACCTTTTTTTGCTCTTCTTGCTGCTTGGAAAATGTACTTGCTTTTCTCCTCCCATGTTGGACTTGGGATGTTTAAGCGACTCTGCCGTGAGATCGATTCTGGCATCAATCTGGAACAGAGGATACAGAGGCTTAGAGTGATCCAACTTTCTGTTATCTTGTGCCGTGGTCATCCATAATCTCGTGCTTGCAATCAAGCCATTCTACTATGTGGCTTGGACACCCTCATTCTTCCTAGGGGCCAAGGAGTTCGCGTCAGACTGCCAATTCCACACTACTAAGGTCGATCGGACGAGAATGTCTCTCCTCCGAACTCGTCTGACATACATCTGGCGTCTCATTGAACCGAAGGAAAGATTACTTGTGGCCGTGGAAGTGGCCTTTTAGCGTTGTGGTTCCTATGAGTAGTCCACGCCGTACATTGAAAAACAGTCAAGCAATCTTGCTAATACTCTTAGAAAGATGGCCAGAGAAGAAGAAACTTGGGCTGGGATGACGCGGCTGATTTATAAATCTGTCATTCGCAATAATGATATTCACTCCAAATATCAATGACAAGTTCAATCCACATTGCTCCTCACGTCCTTCTTTCCAGGTAAGGCAATTGTGGCGACAACGGCCTGAATGACCGAGTGTACTGTCATAGAAAGCAACTACCGTACTACATACAGGGTACTTGAAAGTAAGTGACTAAAGTGATTTGTTTGGTACTTGCGTACGAAGATTGTCGGGTCAGAGTTGCCTGTAGGTGATTGATACGAACAGTGTGCTATTATGTCTCACCTGGTGTTATAAAACATTCTCGCATTGTGCACCAATCACAGCTAAGCAGTGTTGAAGTCTTGAATGAAATGTTTCTTATATACCACGGAAGATTTCAGTTTCTGACGTACTTGTTGCAAAATTTTCAGCCTCTCTTTTCTGATGTTTTTTTTTCTTGAAGAGAGCAGCAGCTCAAGTGACTCCCCAGATCCAGCAATCTAGTGGATTACAGTCACGAGGGTGTCTCGGACATGGATGTAAAGAGTGATGACTGATGATCCAAGCGCCAAATTTTTTCTTCAAGAAAGAGAGCACTTCCTTGGTTCAGTGAGCACCTTTAGTTACACTTGGTGTGTCAAGAAGGCCCCAATTTTACCTAGCACACGATACAAAACCCGCAAGTGAATGCCAATCAAATTACTTTTCTTACTTATTTTCTAACATAACATCCTGTGCAGAACGTGAGCCAACTCTCAAGCTTTGTCAAGCTTCTACATGCGTGGCCGGACGGTTGAAGAAGAAGCCCCAAGTTACTGTCAGACAGCAATGCTAACACGATATTGTTTTTAATACTACTGCACCCTTGCTCAACAACATCGATCAATCACGGTTCTTGCCAACACTGCAGGGGACAAATTAAGATGACAAATGTATCTCGCAAATAATCAAGAGCCAGGTAAGGTCCTGTTGTGATTTTTGAAGTTGGAAGGCATGGCATGTGTATATATTGTATTTAAACACAGTTAATCGGCTAGGTCAAAAGTTGGGAGTACACGTGGACATGCAGAAAGGGTTACTAGGTGATACCGGAGGACTTCGGAGACTGAAAGACCTTTTTGGAAAAGAATTTGATATCTGTATCATTTGACCTTGGGTAGCAAACCCCGAGTGCACTGAGTCAGAAGCCAGACCTCTTTTCGACCCAGCCTAAAATATATATGTTGTATAATCCTCTGCAGGGCAATGCCAGCAATCATTTTCCAGTCACGTAACGAGAGCCAGTTATAGACTTTTCTAATGCTCTTTGCTCAGTCATGCTTATCGAGCCTTAGACGTACTTATCAAGTGTATCCACATTTATTCGGTAGCGTCTCTCCTTTCCTTGGGGACTTGTTTTTGGTATTGGAACTCCTAGTTGACTGCAATGACTGTGTGATAGAAGAATAGGTTATTGTGGCACCAACCACGCCGTACTGTATGGGTAGTATTGATAGCGCTTTATGGGTCCAGTGGTGTACTGGTGCTGTGCCAAACTCTATACCAATCTTCTCCCTCCATCTTAAGGACACCGTATATCAACCAAATGGCCACACGAGTACAGTGGACGTATTGGCACTCACATTATTAGGTGCCACATGCCAAAACCCCATTTACTCAAGTTCGAGAGATGACGAAAGCAGTGAGCTTTCAAGATCCAAAAAAAAAAAATAAATAAATAACCGTGCAGAATTGAGCTCAGCTCATGACCCTAGAAAGGAAGACTTTTTTCCTCTCTCTCGTTTCTTTCGCGGAAAAGTTTGTCGGACGTCGTTTCTCTTCTAACCGACGCACGAAGCCTTGAATCGGGCCTTTGGTCCTTCCGTTCTGAAGAAGGCGTGTCGGCGTGCGCGGGTCCTCTCTTTCTCTCTCTCTCCCTCTCTCTCTCCTTTTCCACCCTTTGGACGAGTAGTAAGTAGTAAAACTAGGCCTACTCTCACTCCCTCCTTCTCTCGTCTTCGCCGGCCTTGAAGAAGGTTGGTTGCGGTCCTCAGACTTGTCACTGAATGGAAGTAAGAGAGCGAGAGCGTCGCGGCGTGTTAGGCCTTCCTTTCCGCCAGAGAGGGGAGAGCGAGGGAAGGTAGGTAAGCAGTCGGGATTGGGGTGAGCAAGAGAGCGAGTGTGCGGGCGAGGAAACGGTGATTGCGTGTCTTTTCTTCCTCGTCGTAGGAGATGGATAGTGTAGCAGCCATGGTGTGCAGCTTGGACGGCGCCGAATCAATCCGATAGTGGGACAGTGTCAAGGGGAAAGGCGACAGACTAAGACACCACGTCGCTTATTGACAGACTAGGACTCTTCACTTGTCATTAGCAACTACTAGTTATACGAGCAAACTGACCTTCTGCAGTACCGGACTGTGGAGGGCCGAAGGCTGCTCTAACTGTGAACAGATGTGAAGGTTACAGTGACTGGCACCAAGACAGAGGAGAAATGCATTTCTGCCACCGACAAGTCCCTGCCGACGTACCTACGTAGCTGCCTTGCTGTAAGAAAGAGTTGAGAGAGCCAGAAAGACGTGGGTATTTACCGATTGTCATTGCCTGCAGTAGTCTACTGGAAGCATTCTTTTCAAAGGAAGCGTCTCGTTAAGTTGCCTCGTCGCACGCTTGCGATATGGGCCTTATCTCTTTGCCTCTCTCAAGAGTGATACGTGATAAGGGATGTAAGGAAGAGCACAGAGGGAAGGCGAGGCAGCCTCTGATCGATCCCAAGCTTGCCTGCTCTTTCCCGCAAGCAGTCGTGTATGCGAACCGCTCGGATTGTGGAAGACAAGAAAAGAGAAAGAAATGGTGGGTATTGTACACAAACGTCAGCACCGTGGGGATCCGAATGACGTTGGAGGGAGAAAAGGTTTATTCAGCACCTCCTCGTGGGGATCAGATTAAAGGATAGAAAGAAGGCTCTCAGCTTATTCTTGTTTTTTTTGAGAGGCATGGCACACAGTGCAGCAGATACATGGAACGTTCCGTTCGTTCGTTCGGAACAGGCCGTTCGTTCGTTACGTACGAACGAACGAACGAACGGACTGACTGACTGACTCGATAGCTTTCTTCGAAGGACGCATTAAATGTTCGTGCTCCGTCAATTTGAGGTAATTCGTGATGGGAGCTTACACAAATGCAGAGAAGTGGTTGTTCAGAATATTCCCATGACGGACTGCGCCAGAGAGCACAGGAGAAAGACCCTGATTTGTTTCCTAGGGGCGCGAGAGAATGGTAGAAAAAGTAAGAGCGTTCCTTGCCAGGGGTGGGTGAAAGGGCATTGTCGCCCTTGCCTCAACGTTGTGAGCCAGGGTCCGTCACTCTATTGCCATGCGTTAGGTAGTGTCACTCGTCAGAGCCGATTGCGTCGACACTAGTTCAGTAGCACACGTGCACTTCCTAAAACAGTGCGATTGCCCGTGGGTAAACGGAATTGGGGAATGGTTGCCTTTCCATAGGTACTATTATGGTAATAGCAGTAAATTCGTCAAATACAAACCGTGTTAAAATGCCAGTACGTAAAGAATCACGCGCACATGTAGAGCGCAGAGGTGATGCATCCTTCTTCATCATGTCGTAACAGGTGACGATGACTGACGGACGTATATATTGTGCGTACTATACATACGTACTGCAGGTAGTAGGTAGTGGAGCACTTAGAGGAGGATGGCACTGTGCGCATTACATTTACTGTGCACAAACTAAGCAGGCGGGTGACAAACCTCTCTCGACGCATTGCGGTAGTTTCGAATCCCCCTGCCTTGATTTTTATAGCCCAGAAGTAATTATGCAAATTGCTTAAATTCCTCTTACCTCCGGATAGCGTTATAAAGCTTTAGATTTCCTGGGCGAATAACTTGGAGGTGACCACTCTGCTGCCATACTGGGATGAAGCGGCAGAGTCGGCAATAATTAGGACCAGATTAATCTGACTTATCCTCACGCTATTGGGCGGCGCCAGCTGTTGCGTGGTCACCTAGAAGTTACTCAAGCCAGATTTTCCGCAGGAAGTTACTAGGAACAGTTACTGGAATCCTGCCAATACGATATTTTTAAGTTGCTAAGACCCGCCAGTTAGCTTGATTATTCCTCCCTGTCAATTGTATGTATAGATTCCAGTCATGCGAGCGATGCACACACAGATGTTGCGAGTAAGTCATGTCTATGCATCATCGACTTTTTTGTAGTGTCTAATGTGAATGACGCCCCAGCAATGTACAGTGTTAGTTCTGACGGTTAAAGAGGAACAAGTGGCGTACCTAACCTGGCCGGCCTTAGCATGAGAAGATCCTACCGGCAGAACTCCATCACTTAAACCATTCTAATGATTTAGCCCGGAGAAAATATTAGAGAAGGAAGAAGGAAGTAGGTCTACGAGTACCTATCTAATTAGACTGGGTCCTATGGTGGGTAGTGGATAGCTCTGTAATCGCCTGTAAGTCCTTGTTCTTGCCCGTCTTAGGATCCTTCAGAACAAGAGGCCGCTCTCACACACACGCCACTGAAGGCCTCTAACCAACCCTCCCCATTGTTACCTATCATAGATGAGTCGGAGATAGCCCATTGACGGCAATCGTCGTTTGTCGTTCTTGTTGGACACATTGGTATGCATTGATTGCCCGTCCCTCCACCGTGGAGATCCCCCCCTGTTGGCGGGACATACAGAGGAGGAAAACCTGGCTCTCTACACTACGACGATGAGTACTGACATAGGACAGAAGAAGGCAGAAAGAAACTCGTAAGTCGTCTCTTTGCCACTGGGGTAGAGCCTCTCTTGTGAAAGCTTGGAGGAGGTGGAGAGGTCCTCCCTGGCAAAGAAAAAGACATGGAGTCCTCGACTCAAAGCGAACTCAAGGGCATACGTATATGATCGTGGGGATGCCCTCGCAGCAAGCCGAACTCTGTAGTGGCTTCCGTCTTCTCAAGCGCCAAGCTCTCTCACTCTTTCTCTACCGCATAAAGTATAAGTTGACTTCGAAGAGAAGTTGTCGGCCGCCAAGGTCACTGTTGCCAGCGGAAGTTTAGTGCGTAGGAGAAGAAATGATGCAGTCCTTATTCGTTTGAACGCGGCCATGCTCGCCGCAGCCGCGGCCGCCTTCTGGCATGAGCAGCAGCGTTGCCGCAAGCACTGAGCGGCCGCTTCTCTCCGCGTCTCCCCCGCCGTTGCCCTCGCCGCCGGCAACTTCGCCCCCTCCTTCTTCGTCAACATCTACTCCTGTCGTCTTTTCACCGTCCTCGCTCAATTCGTTCGAGGCGGCCGCTGCAACATCATCTCGACGCACGCCACTTGCTTTCCGAGCGCCGTGGGCGACACCACCCAAGGCCTATCAGGAGAGCAACAAACTTGGCGTCACCTCGCCGCCTCCATTCGGGAACCTACAGGAGGAGGCAGAAGAGGGCGAGCACTACAAGCCGGTGAAGCCCACTACCGGCCATCTGACCTCACCAGAGAGTGACTTTGAGTTACACGACTTGGGAGACTCGTTTCCCCCCTCCCCGGCCTTGGGCAACGTCAAGAAATGGGACGCTGTAAGGTACGGCATCACTCGTAACAGATACAGATGTAGTAGAGCAGCGTTACTGAACAATGCACTACCCGCGAACAAAAGATTGTTGCCCAGTTAGGCATCAAAACCACAGTAAAGCCGCTCTCTTCATGAGATCCCATCATCTTGAATGGTCGATCTCTTCAAGACAAAACGCTCGTTTTGGAAAATGGTCCCCGTCGATGATGGCGGGACCTTGAGCGGACTTCTCTGCACGTGGGCTTATGCTGTACCACTGGGTGCTATGGGTACGCTGTACTTGTACTCGCACTTCCACTTGGACTTGGACCGGTATATGCATCCTAATGCCACAGGGGAGGAAAGGGCCAGAGGCAGGCAAAATAGCATTTTCCTTGCTCAATCAGATTTCCATGTTCGCGCCTTATCGTGAAATTGAGAGCAGGAGCAGAATCAAGGTATTGACAGCACTGCGCGCAATGTTCATGTGCGAGCAAATGGTACGGAGAGGCCATATGTAAATGGGATGGCGGCGGCAGATCCTTCTAGTCCCTCGTTTTTTATCGAATGAAGTCTCTTCTACTCTTCCTTCTTTTATTTTCTTACTCACTCTGTCCCACACTCGCTTTTCTCTCTCTCTCTCCCTCTCTGTCCTGTCTTTGGACGCTACAGCTACGTGGAGCGCCTTCTTCTCGACGGATGTGAACTTGATTCCATGGATCGAAGCTTGCTTGATTACGCCGGCGGCGGCGGAAAGGCCGCGGTTAAGTCCTTGCCTCGAAACTGTGTCTCGCCGCCGCCGCCGCCTCAGCTGCAGCAGCAGCAACAGCCGCCATCGTCATCGCTGCCACTTCAACCCAAGGCACAATCCACGCCCGCAAATTCCCCTATGTCTGAGAATGGCGGAGGCGTACCAATATTTTCGCCCAATGGCAACGAGGCAAGCGCCGTCGTTAGTGGCGGGAAGCACGACTTGGTTGTCAGGTTCACTGAGGACCGCAACTGCGTCAAGTCCGCAATCGCCGTCGGCGGCGAGATTTTGCGGCAGCAAGAAGCTACAGCTGCTGAACTGGAAAGCCAAGGTAAGCAATTGGCTTCTGCACCTAGTGCACGAGAAGTTTAGCTATTCCTGGGGCACAACGAGGACCGACCACTCCTACCCCCCCTCTTGTCACGCAATTTTCGCATAATCACTAGTGGTGTGACCTGACACCGTTGTTTTTTGACAAGTTTTACGCAACTATTTACGTTGATGAGTGCTTTTTTTCTAGTTCTCGCGGTATTCCTGGGAGAAAACAGCAGGCCTTTGTTTTTCAATCTCGTATGTTTCTATTGGGAAAGAAGCCAAATGTTGGGTGTCTCGGAAGGCTTCCTAACTTGCCGCCAAAGTCTTGAGATTGTTCTACTTTTCCTTTAAAATTTCCCATCTCCCTCGCCTTCAACCTAAGAAGAAGCTTTTGTAAAAACTTTTTCAGGGTTTCCTTTTGTGCTCTTCGACGGAAGACTTAGTAAATTGCCCAATTTTTTCAATATCTCTCTCCGCTAATAGGGAATTTAGGTATGCTTCATCCTTGCCTTGGCATGCAACTGTACATTGATCGCAAGCACACTCATGCAGCATTATAGTGCGCTAAAAGCAAGTTGGATTGTCTATGGAGCCCGTTGGCGAAGAACTGCACCGCATAGATACCTCAGGGCATACGGTACCGTTCGGGTTTCTTGCGAAGTTAAGACAGGATTATGCATATAGCTGTGCACATCTATCGTCGCGCCTGTTGTATCTTCCCGGACAACATGTGCGTGTGTATCTGTAAAGTTCGGATTATATCTGAGGAAAGAACAATTATTTTTAAGCAAAAAATCCGGAATTTTTTATGCTGCTTTCTTTTTCTCTGTGACTGGTGAGGTTTCCATTAGCCCGAGTGAGCCCTTGGATGAGTAGAGGCTTATTAGGAGCCTCAGAGGCCCCAGAAAAAGAAAGGCATAAAAAAGAGATTACTTTTACTTGAAATGATATCTTCCTCCGCGCATCTCTAAAGTTGTGCACGGAGAAGACTATTTTGTTCAGCATTTTGGGAACAAAAAGGTAAAAATGTGGGTAAAAAGCCGTAACGCAGCCCATAAAGTGTATTCCATTCTCGTAAGTCAAGCTAAAGAGACTCAAAGGGAATACGAAAGACACTTATAACCTCCGTTATGTATCTATGTCGTCATTTAACCTGTCCGTACTCTTCGACTCATCTGAGGCTACAACAGGATGCACGTTGCATTCTTCAATATGGCGGTACGGACGATTTTGCAATTCGTACAGGGCTGTGCAGAAATGCACGCACCCCAGCTCTGTAGCACTGTCAATTTAAATCGCCACCGCTGTCTTTGATATGCAATTTCGGCCAACAGTGAATTAAAAATGATTGAAATAGGAAAAGCTTCAAGCTTTCCAATAGTCTTGATAGGGTCTGAGTGGCTGCAGCATGGAGGAAGTCAGTTTTAATGACATTTTAGTCATTTTTACAAATTTTTCCACATATAGCACATGCATGAGCTCATGTACATATATTTTGCAAAAATCTTATGCATAAAATATTACTTCTAACCCTCGATTTCTGCTAATTTGATAGGGGACGCTCACTTCTGCAAGGCAGTTTTAAAGCGCATGAGGGGGCATGTAGGATGACTCTGCCATGCTGACCAGAAAAGACCTTGTGAGCAGGGCTTTGAAGGGTCAGAACTGTTGCCAGCCTAAGTTGACGACTTTTATTGCGTCTGATGCGTCCAGATCAAGTCAAGTATATTGCCTTTCTGGAAAATCAATAGGCTTTTTGCATGTCGTTACTAGAAGAGTTGCTGCACATCCTGGCGACTCACGAAACCTTTCCTTTGCTGTCTCCATTAATCTCGACTTTTTACTCTATTACCGGGTCAGACGAGGGCGTGAGCCTTTATTTGCACGTGAGGGTTTAACCTTTAAGTCCCTTATGCTGGCAAATGCCGCACGCCAGTGATTTAGCCGAAAGTAGAGCTGAACGAGGTGTCATCGTCTGGCTTTCCCTCTTGTCCTCCTCTACGCGTCATGCTGGCACTTGTTCTTCCAGGAGAAAGTGTTTTTATTTTGGGCTGTTTTTTTTATCGAGCAGCAAATGTAGATCTTAGAAGCAATGCATCAGAGGTCGTACGACTGCACGCATTCTAGCAGTGTGTCCGCCGAAAGAATGGCTGTAATGCGTAGTTCGCGATTTATCTTTCTCTGAAGGGTATTTGAATACATCACGCAGATGGTTTCAGCTCTATTCCCTTCTACACCCCAAGATTCACTTGTTTTCGTCTGAGCTATTACTTGTGCACTAGCAGCCGTATGTGTTAGCAGACAAGCACCTACGAGGGAGCTCTCGTTAGGAAGTTCACACATTAATAATTTTTATCTTGACTTCAAAGTTGAGCTTATTATAATGGAGAGTTCTGTGTAGCCTACTACCTAACACTCCTCCACCCCGGACCTAGAACCAACCGACCGGGACAAAACTTAGGCAAATTGCTTGAAGTCATCAAGGAAAGCAGTAGCCAAGTGAGGGTGAGACTTTTGATGAAGTCAAATTTATTAAGGCTCTGCTGAACCCATTTTCGTCAGGAAAAAGGAAGCAGAGAAAGCTCTGGCAGCTTGATCTGACTTTTCCTTTTCTTTTCCTTTCAACTCATGCGCGGCACGAGAAAGAGTCGAAATTGTGCCAAATCGGTCGACAGAGGCCATGGAACAAAGGGAGCACTCGTGTCTGGTGCTTGTGAGATAAATTTTATGAAGTTTGTTTTTTAAGCCATTTTTTTACCGGGGATGTAACCCATTGGGAACGCAATCAGCCAAACTTAGGCAGTGCAGATGATATATTTTCTTTATCAAATATATGTTCCACTCGAAACCCGAAATCAGTCAACATGCCTATGGAGTGACTGGGTCCTCGGTGAACATGCATGTGATCTCATTCCAAGGATCCAGTATGCCCATAGTCATGTGGGCCCTACCAACTCTGTTGGCATTGGCCTGCTTTTACCATAGACTTTTGTGTCCATCGATTGTGACCTAGACGATCCACTCCTAGTCTCAAAATCGACTAGGAGATCAAGACTGGACTGACATCTTAATCTGGTATCTTCCTGGCCTCATTTCCAGGACAATACCAATGTATCCTTAGTCATGACGCGTACTGACTAGTCAATACTACGTGAATTGACTGTAACCTTCGTCACTAGTCTGTACGTGATTTGACTGGTCAATACTCGTATTGACTAGTCAATGAGCGTGTCGACTGATTTTTCGGGTTGGGACTGCTAGTGCCAATGTGAACGGCCTCGAGAAATTAGCAGAAGTTGAGGATTGGAAGTAATGTTACCCTTGTGAAATATTTGTTCGCGTGCAGAGGTACATGGGGCACATGGAGGAAGTCGTAAAAATGACCAAAGAATAACTGAAATAAAAGGGTACGTCCAATTGTATGTAGCAAAAATAATGCAATAGTTACTGAAACGTAACTTCCTTAATACTGCAGCTGCTCAAACTGCTTCCTTCACCGTTGGAAACCTTAGGCCGCAGTACTCGTGGTTATTTACAGTACTTCACTTTCATACGGGGTTATGCCTATTTATGGCAGCGCTAGAGGCTAGTGGTGCTCGTGTAGTGGACCTTTGCAACCCTTGACATAAAGCAACATGACTTTCTGAAAACTGGAGCTGTGCAGACCCTATCTGCACGCATGGAAAGGTTGAGGCCTTAGTGGTTAAAGCTATTCACTTCACTTTTGGGCAATATTGTGCATTGAAGGTGGCGAGGCCGATTTAAGCAAAATTTTTCTAGGTATCCTTGTTTTTCCACGACTGCGCTGTGCTACTCTCAATTCTTCGAGCGCACTTTGTGTTTTGTGTTTGTGTCGCCAGTTTCGTAACCAAAGAAGGTTACGAAATTAGGCATTTTTTTGTTTTTTAAATTGAGGGTTTGTAAAATTCCAACTGTAGGGAATAGAATAGCTCTATTGTGTTGATTAGAATCACACAGATTTGACAAGTTTCTAAAGAAATTTCTTATTGTGCTTCGCTTGAACACTTGCTGAGATATTCAAACTCAATGGACACGAGAAGGGAGTGCGACTCACCTTCAGTGTTAACCCTGTCAGCCTAACGATACTGATGCACTGCAGCCATTGTAGTTTAGCACTGAGAGACTGTCACAGCAATTGTTATTAGGTTGACTCAACATGTCATTATCCCAATTTTATTTCAAAAATGGAAGTCCGCCTAGGGAAACTTAAAAGCGTGTGTACTGAAATTTCTGTTAGCAAGAAAGGTTAATATAAGTGCGATTTTTGCCAAGATCGAAGTCCGGCCGTGTTTTTTTTTTCATACATGTACGTATGTCCGGCTATCTTTTGAGCAATTTCATAGTACGTTAGTCATTACTTCAGACCTCAGACATGTTGACGTTACTCCCACGATATCTACTTTTTCAAGCTGATAATGAAAGCTTTGGGACATCCAAAATTGTTTATGCCACAAAGGCGGAAAAATTCAACCATTTCAGGACCAAAAATTACATTTCACATGATGCACGACGACTTACGACTCACCCGGTTGATGTTCTTGGGTCCACTCGTCGTCGAGTGACTTTGCTTTAGTTCCACACTAGCCTTGAAGACGGCAGTCGTGCGCTATTCCACTTGTTCCATTTAACGGTATAAATGAATGATTATTGAACGAGATGGGTAAAGGTCCCTTGTAGCAGGGAAAAAGTTGTCAAAATCGAATTGTCTCCCAAATGGAACGTGATAAAATCGTATTGTGGACTTACCTTTGAGGACTACCCTGTCTGAATCTTTGGCGAGGACCATGACAATTCTGCGGTCATCAGGGACATACGCAGAGCCAACCTAACAAAATAAATCTTATTTCAAAGTTAAGCAAATCGAATTGTTTCCAAAAATTCTTGTTGGAAGCCTTACGTTGTAGATGAACTTCAAGCTTGTCACCATTCCGAGCAGACTTTCCATTCCACCTTACGCTATGCACAACTGTTTGAACTGCTACGTCGCCATGATCGCCTTTCCAAACCCCGCCATTAGATGGTCCATATCGTAGTCTCCCAACTTGATGGCCTCAGTAAAGCTGCAGCACTGCTTGACGGCGTTCCACTCCAATTCAGTGTCTGTGAACAGTAGAACTGTCGCACACTGCGCCAAGTCCAGTGGTGTTTCAAGGTGGATGCCATGAAGTTGTAACCGTGGCCGTTCGGTCGGTCGTGTGGCCGCACACTTGGGCCTTCCTCAGCTACGGATAGTTTATCTCCACGTATTGAAGCGTTTCGGCATTGCACATTCCAAAGTTTTGGGCTATTTCCGACAAAGTAGAACTTCCACCGCTTTTTATGGCGTCTGCCATCACAAAATCAAAATCGAAGAAATAGAAATTTGTGAGCTTGTACAGCTGATTCTCGATGCTTGATAAGTGTATGCTTACGGCATAACAATCGGCCAGCACTGGATTCATTCTATTATTCAGACTCTACTGTTCTGTATGTTCGATTAGACGGGGCCACGAGCTCTGGTCTCCAAAGTTGTCGGTCAGCATAGGCAGCATCAAGGGCGCCCGGGTGGCCGACCATGACTGAAAACGAGTGGAGTAAGACTCACAAAAATTGGGTAAACGTGACTTACCGATCGAGAGATCGGATGGAACTTTCGATTCGGTAAGAACCGAATCGATCGGAACATGTGCTAGCAACCTCAACCATTACATCATAAATGATGCAGACGGAGGCCAGAGCAGTCTGACAGGCAAATGGCAATTACTTATCCGATTTTCAATTAGCTGTGTGCTAAAAAGCATTTTTTTTGCTATGATGGACACGATATCAATTGCCACTGCTCTGAGCAGAACCTTCAAAAACAGTAGTCCTTGACGCTCATATCTCCTGCGTTCTTTATGGCACTTTGACCAATTTGGGCCTCTTCTCATCCTCGACCCAATGTCCGCCCCCTGTATACAAGTTCAATTAAGTTAAAAGACTATGAAACTATGAAAAGCATAATCCCTATATTTTGTATACATTCTTCAGAGCTAATCAAACTGTCATAAGTGAGGTGAGGTGGCCGGGAAATGAGAAAAGAGGTGGGTGATAGGAATGGGGATGGGCTCTATGATATACTGCTATGGTCGAGCTTAAATTTAACTCTCTCGGGGAGGGAGGGAGGATCACTGGGGCGAACAATAACCAGCATAGGCAACAGAATTCAGCCTCTCGTGTCCCCACCCGCTCGGACTTGCACCTTTCAACGCAAGTAGAAGGCACGTACGACTTCAGGTGCATCATGCACGTCTTGTTTGTCGTGCTCGATGCACATATGAGGGACTTTCGTGCATAAACAGGTCAACTCTTTGTATTAAGTTGTGTGACAACCTCTAGTTGTGACTATTTTGTGAGTCATCTTTTTTATGATGACACTTTTTGTTTCAGACGTGTTTAGCTTTCCATAGAGGATGACATAGCCCTTATGTGGCACAAAGTAATTGGCTTTTACAAATCATTGATGGAGATTTCTTGATCCAGATTCACAATGTTGCTGACAGGCATAATGTTCTCCTTGGTCCTGGTTTCATGTTCTTTATCCCTCAGCCTCCCCTACATAAAAGAGCAGGGATTTTGTGGCACACCTCTCTTAAAGTGCTTGTGGTTCGCCTTGTGTGAAAAAGCCGGCTGACATGAAGAAAAAGAAGTTGTTTGCAAAGGTGAAATGATGATTCGCAAATAAATTTATAGCTTGAAGTTGTCATATAAGTTTATTTCATGTAGTGCCGGTTTAGCTCCAATGCCCCTCGTAAGCATGGTACTTTCTCGGGCTGCGAAGATGCCCTGCAGGAAGTAAGGTCTATTTTGTGTGGGATTAGTTCCATTGTTAGCACGACAGTAGTTGTTTTGTTGTGTATCTTGGATGGGGCAGCGTCCCCATAAAGCAGATTATCTACGCAGGTATATAATATATAATTCAATGTGTGTGTTCAAAGTGTTTGTGTTTATGCGTGCGGGTGCACACGCGCGGTGTGCTTGGACAGCCACCCGGGGATATTAGCGTTGCGCGTAGCGAGTGGAAAGTGTTTTGCGCCTGGGCTGGTATTTCATATTATCAGTCTTTAACCCGCGTCACGCCGCTAGTAAATTATATTATATATCCCTCTTCAAGAGGGTCGTAGCCAGCTACGCACTACGTTCCGGATAGGAACTGCACGTGCTTACGTAGTAGAAAGAGCAGCCACGAATCTCTAATTCATTCTTTGATGAAAGGGTGAGGGAAGAACGGAGGGAGGAACCAGATGGGGAAAAGAACGAAAAACGTTTTCCCAAGAAAATTGCCCTTGAATGAGAACACATGTAACAATGCTTGAGGAGACTCCCAAAAGCTGATCAACACAATGAAGTAGAATGGAGCATATCTCCCGACCACCACAGTCTGTAGACTAGTAGGAACTGTTTTGCATGTGCCGTGACCTGCACACAATAGTGAATTTGCGGAAACGTGGGCCAGACTTTTGTTCCAACTATTTTCGAGACTCTTTGCTAACTTATGGAATAGTCAGTGTGGAGTCCCATCGAGTCACTGATGTCCCAACAGGCACGAACGCTTTAAAGAGCCGAAGGAGCGACGAGGTAGAACTCATCACTTAGTGTGTCTCTTGCCTTTGTCTCTGAGCGTTTGTCATATCTATCTCGAATTCCCAAAAGAAAACCAGGTCTCAAAATTTGTCTTTTTCGCTGTAGCCTCCGGCGAATGTTTCAAGCCGCTTTTTCTTATCCTTCCTTTGGGACGTGTCGCGTGCGCGTATGCTTCTCTACTTGGGCTATGTCGTAGGGCATACGCCACGTACTGAATGCACGCCAGTGAAGCAGCAGCGGCTATCAGACCACGGCTTTCAAGGGTGGTAGCCGCTGGAAAAGGCATTAAGGCCTATGCCCGCTTTCTCCTCGCGACGAGCGCGCTCCAAGATGGAGAGAAACTTTTGTTTTCTGCAAGGCCTCTCTCCTACATGAGTGGAAAGGCCTGTCTGACAGAAGGAGAGAGAGAGAGGGAGGGAGGAAGGAAAGAAAGAAGGAAAGAAAGGCTGCAGGAAAGACGATTCTCTCTCTGCGCGCACGCTTTCCTCCCACTGGGCCCAGTCGAAAGTTCTTTCGTCGGCCTATCCAGTCATCATCCTGTGTCGTACAGACGGGAGCGCACTCGCTCGTGGCGGCGGCGGCGAAGAAAGAGAACCACGAGGAGGAGACGAGAGGAGATACGAGATTAGCAAACTCTCGCCCCCGCAAGAAGAGACGCATCACGAGCGCTTACTCTACTTACTACTACAGCAGTATTACACATCTCAGTCTGTTGCAAGAGTGGCAGGGGTGCACGATCAAGGGGGGCTAAAAAAAAAAATGGGGTGCGCATGCGAGCGTGTACAGGTGCGCGCGTGAGTGTCAGCACTGGCGGTGCTTCTTCTTGGAGAGAGTGCGGAGGAAGAAGACTCTGAAGAAAGTGACTTCGTAACCACAAGAGTTTTGTTAACCACTCCCTGAAGTCTATTGGGATTAGAGAGAGGACCAGGGATCAGGACCGGCGACGTTTTCAAGAATTTTTTTGCGAGTACACTATACCTCTCGCACAACACAGCAAGCGATCCCTTCATTCTGAGGACCTGAACTGAAGACCCCGGCCTCCACCAGACTGTCGTCCTAATTTACCACAGAGTGCGTGGGCTCGCCATACGACGATTAATTCTCGTCAAGAAACTACCGGCGTTCTCTCTGGACGCCTTTATAGTGTCTTTCCTTCCTTCCTCTTTCTTTCTTGCTTCCTTTTTGTGTCGTGTTGTGCCTCGTCTTCCTTTTCCTCTCCCATGCTGCAATGGAAGGAGACTTTTTGCTGTGAGTGTCGTCAAGCGGATGAAAAGTCCAGCAGCCTCCTGCGGTAAATAACCAGAATTTCGCAAAAACAGGAGAGAACGAGGAAGACACAGTGAAACTGCCATAGTCTTTCTCGTGCACGACATAGAGCCATTTAAAGGTGGGAGAGATACCGTGACATATGAACTGACTGCTTTCACTTTATGGCTGGCCGAAAGCGCTTACCTATTGTATAAACTTGACACTTCACACATATGTTGTAGTGCTGTGTCCGCATGCATGGTGTGTTCTCACTTCGTGGAGATGTGATGGATGCGGTGTGACGATTGCGTGGCCTTAACGGCTGCTTCTCGAGCCACTCATATGTAGAAGCGGCCAGGGAAAGATTCATCACAAATGCAAATGACATCGCTGCGACGGCGACGACGGCAACACTAGAAACAGTAGGCCAAGATGGAGGATGGGGGTTCGGAGGAGTCGAGCCCCGGCTCCCGGTTCAAGGTAGACGTCAGCGAGGCCGGCGGAGGCAAAGACCAGTCGCCATCCACCTCTTCGCCTCTGCCGCCGCTGCCTCTGCCTCCGCCTCCGCCGCCAGCCATCGAGGTGAATGGCGATGGCAAAGACCTGCCGGCCACCTTGGAGCCGAGCGAAGCGTCCCACTCAACATTGTTGACACCGAGCTCAAAGGAGGGGGAGCTTGGAGTTCCAGTCATCGAACTGCCAGATGGTGAGGGGAAACCAGGGGGGGGGGACGGGACAAGTATAGTACGATATAAATCATGTGATATCAAACAATTCAGACCTATGATAGTTGTTACGCCTCTTGCAGAAGTAACTTTAGGGCACAGTATCTTATCTGCCAGTTTTTCACCAGTGTTGACTTCCGGGACAAATCCCTGTGTGTACCTTGTGTTGCCGTCACGTATTGCGTGTCTCGGTAGGACAGTAAAGGTTTTGCGTTAATAAAAAGCGTTTGCTTGCACTGTAAGGAAATTCCCTGGGGCATAATTGGTAACCTGGTTACCCTGAGTGCTATGAGCCATCTTCTATCTGCGGGTGACTTTCATGCATCATTGTGAGGCAATTTAGGGCATTGAAGGGAAGCAATAAAATGGAAAAGACCTCTCTCAAAGAAGGGTTTTTTTTCCTCACGTGTTACTCATGCAATGCTAGGGTTCTCTCTGGAGAGAAAACTTTTTCACGACGTAAAAATACTACTAGCAACAGGAACCAAACCACCATTCTTGAGTGATATTTTCTCTTTTCCTCCTGTCCCCCACACAGTGGGACGCAGTATAAATTTTCTAACGGCATGCGTAGGCCTTTGTGCCTTCCACCGTCGTTCTTCGAGCCCGTGACAGTCCGCTCGTAACTTGGTGATGATGGCTGCACTCAAAGAAAAGGAGGAAGTAAAGGACAAAAGCGCGAGAAGTCGCTAAGCTGCGTTCTCCATTGACGAGAGAGCTTTTTCATGAGCGGATGACAGCTCTGTCGGCTATTGAAGAAGCCAAAGAAGGTAACACATGTACGTACTGTCGATCGACCGGCGTGCCTGCCTGCCTATCTGCCTGAGCGCGCGCGCGTGCGCGCGCGTGTGTGTGTGTGTGTGTGACGCAAGTGCAGCATTTGACAAAACTTTCGCGCTAATTACCATACCATTGTACCAGACAAAGAGTAAACACCTTGGTGCCAAGGGCAGACGGAAACCCTGAGCACACTGCCAAACTGCTTCTATCACATTTTCGCCGAACTTGAGCTGCTCATATATGCTTTTGCACGCACAAGTACGTAATGTACGGAGCTGAAACATGCAAGTTTTAGGTGGTTCTCACGCACATCACTCATTTCGAGATAAAAGAGCCGCCATTGGTGGAGGAAGAACTACTACTATTGACAGTTCCTTCTGTCTCTCCTTTTCTCTCATCGTCAAGGTTGCTTCATTTCAAGGTTGCTCTTCACGGCACAGGAGAGTCTGTGCATGCCAGATCTATCATAGATGATCATTTTTTTCGCTGATTGACTGATGTACAGCGTCGTCGCCCATCCGTGCTACACTTTATGGAACCTTTGCTACGCTTCCAACCTCTGCCAGCAGAGGACCTCATGTGCTACGTGTTTATCATTACGAAAGTGGATTATTAAACGAAATGATATTGTGATCACTTAAAATATTTACAGATGGCTTAAACACATGAGACAAGTTGCTATGAGACGTTGCTGCTGTCCATGATGGTGGCATCGGGAATGGCATTTAACGAACCCATGGTGGCTGCCTTCGGGATCACATAGGTGTAGAGTTTGACCTCTCGACCTCTTCGCCCCACCAGAACTAATCTAACAGGTTCAGGTCGAGAGCAGAGAGGACATGTTCCTGAAGTCCCTTCATTGACAAACAATAGAGTGCTAAAATCGGGACAAACATTTAGAAGCTTTTCATCAGAGTCTCTCACAACCTCTCCTTGTGAAAGTGTTGAGGATGTTCCCAAAGACTCTCTATTGCATCCGAACTAGTGCTCAAATCCGAACAAGCATTAATCATTAAGTTTTGCATCAGGGTCATCTATCTTTTATCATAGTAGCAACACTCTCCTCATTCTTCTTAGTGCAGCAGCACATGCTGTACAAATTGTAGCACTCGCAACGATCCCGCGCATGAGAGATTCCACTGCATGAACAATGTGCACAATGCACATTGTATTGACACCATTGCACACCCTATTCAGCCTGAACATATTCTGTTTAGACCTACATGCGTCTACTGAGACAGGCAGGGTCTCCCAGGTGATTCGGGACTAAAGGTCAAATTTCACGCTTCTATACGACAGGACGACCTGTGATTTTTTGCCCCTCGAGAATGAAATATGAGTACGTCTTTTTGGCCGGGAGAAATTTTGTTACAGAGTCTGTGTCAGTTTGACTGCAATCAGGAGACCCCCAAGTTTCTTATGCTACGTGATCAGAAAATTCTCGCGCCTCTCCACTGTCTCTCATATTTTAGCCTCGTCCGGTTTCCTTTTTTTTTGCGTGTGACGACGGAGGTTAAGGTGGAGAACAGAAAAGGTCAATCTTTCTCTTCGAAATCAAATCTAGTGATAGAATCTTTCTCCTTTTGGATATACTTACGCGAATGCTCCACTTCATACGTACGTTCAGTAAGTACTGCTGACAGAAGGTGCACCTCTTAGTTCTTGGGGGTGCGACCCCAAGTGATCTACAGGAAGACAGAAGGTTTTGGCAGCAGTTTGTTTTAAAGTGTTCAGGTCATAGACACAAGGAACATCTATATGGACGCAAAAACTATTTTCTGAGCAGGCAAAAGTAGGCAAAAAATCTGACGTAGAAAGTTAAGTTCACGCTTAGGAAGGGCAAAGAACTTAGCCTCAGTTTGTGCAAGGATTGAGGATGAAACTGAGACCTGATGAGGAAGCTTTTTTTATTATCATTTTTGGCTCTAAACAGACCTACTGAGACGACGAGGTGTCGACCACTTTTCCTGATGAAGAGATTGGTTACACAGAAGACGGCAGCAACTGCTCACGTACTGAGTAGGACACTTCTCAATTATTTTTCCGGGCTACACTAAGCGTCCAGGTGGAAAGATATTGACTTAATAGCAGCAGCGAAAGGTGCTTCCACGGGGTACAGTAAGAGGTCGACTTACGGTGTTTGAGAGAGAAATGTGGCTGCCACTCTGTCTTCAAGCAATTGTGATGTCGGCCCAATCCGAGCACTGAGAATCTCCAAAAGAAATAAAACTTTTGGAGTACGAGATGGATTGCATGGAGATGCAGTTTGGCACCCGCCGTTACTAAAAATAAAGGAGAACATAAGAAAGCTGAGTTTGCTGTCTCAGATTTGATCTATTTTTTCCCCCAAGAGCTGGTCAGCATCTCTGACAAGCAACTGGTGTAAATGAAGACAGATTGCTGTAACAAAAAAAGTAGTGCTTCATGCTCTGTACTGTAGCATACCAAAGGCTTTTGTACCCCTGTCCACTAACTTCATAAATTTCCTCCTTTGTGCCTGCCTCTCGGTAAGCTCGGCAATTAGCTATTGTGTCTGCCAATATTCCATGGACCTACGGTTGCTCAAGTATGTCCTGAAAAAGTGTATTGCAGACCCCTCTCGAATGCCCTTCTTTTCACCCTGTTGTTGGTTGAAAGTGGTGAGCAACGTCTTTTCTTTCTTTTTTTTTGCCTTTTATTCTGTCGACTTCGCAATACAGGAAAAGAAGATGACTACGTTCGCAGGTACGTACGAAAGAGGAGGAGGAGAGAGCGAAAGTCTCAAACTTCGAAGGTCACCTCGTCGAAGAGGAGAGGCATAGTTTCGATGGGTGGGCAGAGTACATGAGGGAGGATAGAAGGAGTTGGAGCAAAAGAATCTTGGATCAAGTTCACGATCCTGATTGCAATTCCAACTCTACAAGTTTCATAGCGTGTGGACAGAAAAGGTCTGGCTCTTCGCAACTTATGTACCTCTTCCTGTCAATGAGATCATCTTTCTTGCACACTTTTCTTCTTCCTCTTGGAGGCGGATATCGGGGTATGTTCAGTGCTGTGGTCGTCCTATAACGTGTCAGCCCGCATTCAAGCGATCTATGCTTAACCGCATAAGTGCCTTCTTCAATGGGCCAGAACACGACGAGTCTATAATAATGAAGAGTGCGTAAAGAGGCAATTACCAAACCTTTTAAGCCTTCTTCTTTTCTTTTCCGATCCCTTTCTTCTCCCTTGCTCGTCCTCCAGTCATCGTTCTTTCTTTCTTCGTTTTCCACGCCTTTTTTTTCACGCCTTCCACGATCACCTCCAGTGGCTTAAGAACCACACGACGCACGTTCGCGTTCATATCCAGTCTCTACTGCACGCACGTGTAGTATACATCGTTCGTATGTATTTCCGTAGTTAGAAGGAGTGTGAGGAAGAAGAGGATGGCAGTAGGATAGAAAGAGTTGGAAGTAGGATTGGCCTGCTGCTGCGAGAAGCGGCGAGGCCTGACTTCCAGATCTTTTTGCTGTAGCAGTACTTCTAATACTGCTACTACAGCAACTGTAACTCCTACTGGCCTGCTGCTGCTGCTGCTGCTAATGCCGCCGCCGCTGCTGCTTCTACCACCACCACCACTACTCTACCACCTACCTCTGCTACCACCACCAGGACCACGACGATGCCGCCACCACCACCCGCAGCACTTCTTTTGTGGCGCAGTTGCTGCTGCCGACGTCCATAATCTCGTCCGTTTTGAGACGACTTGGGCGGTGGTTGGAGGTAGGAGACATTGCTACTCCTCCTCTTCCACTTAGTGATGTGACTTGAGGCTCATGCGAAGACAGAGCAGCAAGGTCGGCTACTAAGCACGTGGGCGCATCCATCAAGTCGTCTTCGAAGCCGATGCGTTGCCAGCGATTTTTTTTTTTTTTTTTTTGGCACGGCTGCCGATTTGTACTAGGTTGTCGCATATCGTTGACGCAGCAGAAGCATGCGGAGTCCCGCAGATCACGCATGCACGCAGCAAAAGGGATGTCATAGTACGGTCTCCTCTTCTTCCACCCTCCTTTCTTCAGATTTTTATTGCTGCGGTATATGTAGCGTGACCTCGCTAGCCAAGAAAAGCTAGAGAGGCACCATCAACGAGGCGCTAGAAAGCGATCGCTGCCAGATTTCTTGATTGCACCGCTCCAGTCAGAAATAAATGCGGTGAACTGCGAGATGAGATGGAGAGGAAGGGAAAGCCTAGGCTGTTCCAGGAGTTGACTGCCACTGGTACCGAGGTGGAGAAGAAAGAAAACTTGACTACTTGACTCGCGCAGTGTGTGTCTGTGTCAGAGATGTGGAGAAAGCGACGATGAAGAAGGCAGAGGAAATCATCATGTCTTGTGGTGACGGCTCTCTAACATTTGCACTCGTGCACGTCGTTTTTGTGGATGTCGACGCATACGTACTGGGCCTCCTTCGCCTTCCCTCCAGATAATAGCCTCGTGCCGCTGAGCCCGTAGATGCCCCACATATGTAGTACAAACGAGGGCTAAGGAAAAACTCTGTCCCCTCTATGGGGATATTATTCTTTGGATGCCCGCGGACATGATATTACAGCATAATCGTTTGGGTCAAGCTTACAGTGACCTCTTGGCAGGAGCTTAAAGGGAACCGCCGGTACAACACTGCATATGACACGTGTGTGTCCGTGTACAGGACCCTTTCGGCTGCTCTCCGGTGTGAACTTGGCCTTGTACCAATATCGTACTACCATTAATGCCAAGTCCTTTTACTGACAGATCCAGGATGAGAGAGAACAAGTCGTCTGCAACTTCTCATGTACTTTTCTCCTTTTTTTTTTTAGGTGACATCCAAGACGATGATCAACTTATCAAGACGCCAAGTGAAAGATCCGAATCCACAAACTTATATTTGTATCAGGTAAGATCTAATTTCTGTTCAAATGTGTGAAGGTATCGCATGTATGATTTATTCATCAATGAAAAGTACCTGCATTTCGAGCAGTAGGTTCTGCCGTAGTCCCTAACCGGACCGGTGCACCAACCATATATCAATGCCAGACGCATCAGGAAGTGTACAAGTGTAATCCGACTCGGACTATGACCGAAGTCTGTCTTTGGTCATGCGTAATTACACATTTACTGATCTTTGAGCTGATTGATGAGACGCCTATGTTTTGGCCGTTGGACCTAATGCTCTCTTTTCTCCCAAATCCCAAAAGATTACGACAGACCTTGAAGGATCGCTTGTTTTCGAGTTTTCTTCTTCTCTCCCATCTCCACCTCGTTGACTTTCTTCTTGGGCCTTTCCCCGCTCTTTCCTTTTTTGGAGCTCCTTCTTGAGCAAATCCTGATTACGGTCTTGTCTCCTCTCACGTGCAGTCTGGCTCTTCTCTCCAGAGGGAAGAGAGCCGAGTGGCACTCTTCGCCAAGATTTCCACGCATGATTAACGTTCACCCCCCACTTTGACGAATCGATGGCCGCCTCCTCCCTCGCTGGCTTCCTTTGAAAGGTCTGATTATGCTATGATGATTGACGAGTGAGCATTTGCTCGTCAACGACCGAGAGCGACCTTGGTCACCCGTCTCTTATTCTGACCACCACCAGTAGCCAGTGCTGCTTCTCGGTCATCTCCGTAGGTACGTACATACGTACGCAGGGGCACCTGGTACGTGTGGTACATAGAATACAAGAGGGTGCTCAGACGAGAAACTAATCTCCTCCCCTGAACTTGGTCCAAATTAGAGGGGCCCTGCTGCTCCCAGAGTTCTCTGGTCGTCCTATTTATGGAATGGGAAAGATCGGTTGCTCTGAAAGGAGGGGGGAAAGCCCTTTTTGTGCATTAAGGGAGCAGTAATGCAATTCTGGAGCAGTGAACCATAACTGCAATGCAAAAAGGACGTAGATGCCAGCAACAATGTGGGGAAATGTGTGTCATGTCAGCTTCCCCCTCTTGTCGGAGGGGGTACACACAACTTGTCAGGTTCCGTCAGTTTTGCGGCCTTGGGAATGTATATGACGCTACTGCTCTAGTCCATCTCGAAGTGGTTGTAGTACTACAGGATAGCTTCAAGGAAAAGCCGTGAGAGAAAAAAGATACGGTATCTCTCCATCTCGCATGTGAATATTTATTGCAGTCGTCTTCATCCAAGCAGTTTTGTTTTTGGCGTAGAGGAGTTAAGGCAGTCAGGGGAGTAATTCTCCCACCTCCCCCTGTTTTTTTGCAGATGGAAAGGTTCTTTCCAGCAAAAAAAAGTGAAAAGCACAACAGTCCCATAAAGTGTTGGATAGTGCGCATTAAAGGAGGATCCAGCTGGTGGCCTCGGCATGATTACATGTCTATGCTGCTTAACTCAACTCTGTCGCTACATTCGCTTACGTGCATGTGGGCTTTTTTTGTACAGAACTATATCCTTGTTATTTGTCACACAATCTTCTGTGCAATATTACTCCTCCTCTTGTTTGCTCCTCTAGGATGACATATCCGAACGGCCTCGGATGGCTTCTGCCATCAGCTCCTTGGCCAACTATTCGGCCACGATTCAACAGGGCCCCGCCGACCCCGACGCCAAGCCGGTGGAGAAGGCTAACTTGGGTACTCTCATGGGCGTCTACTTGCCGTGCATTCAGAACATTTTTGGGGTTATCCTATTCATTAGGATGACTTGGATCGTCGGCACTGCCGGCGCAATTGAGGGCTTCTTCGTCGTCTTCCTGGCTTGCTGTGTGGTACGTTCTTCTGGATTGTGTCACTTTTTGTTCAGCCGTCAAATCATCATGTTTTTCGTAACTCTTTCAGACTATGCTGACAGCTATTTCCATGGCAGCGATCGCCACAAATGGAGTGGTCCCCGGTGGGGGATCGTACTTTATGATCAGTCGGGCTCTTGGACCGGAGTTTGGCGGTGCTGTCGGCATCTTGTTCTACTTAGCTACGACGGTAGCAGGAGCCATGTACATTATCGGTGCCGTGGAAATTATGATGGTAAGGCCTACTTATTTCGTACTACTGTGCAATATCTGTCTCGGATTTCTTATTGAATGCTGTAACCTTTCTTCCCTCGTGTAGACCTACCTCGTGGGCCCACCCATGTCGCTCTTTGGACCGGATATCACAGACGACTTCATAAAGTTTAACAACTTTCGTGTATACGGCACAGTGTTGCTTGCCTTCATGGGAGCCATCGTCTTCGTTGGCGTCAAGTTTGTTAACAAGTTTGCTGGCGTCGCGCTCGCGTGCGTCCTCTTCACCATACTGTCCATCTACATTGGCATTGCCGTTAACGTCGATGGAAATGACCTAGCAGAGTAAGTACAACATACGTTACAACTGTTCCACCCTCTTGATCACAAGGATATGGAACAAGTACGGTACTGTACGCTCAGTACGCTACGGTACTGTGTGTGTGGCATGAAGCAAGACTGCTTATTTCATTTCAAAGTGGACATTGAGGTATCTGTTTTGTACAGCGTTTGCGTTGTGGGATCCCGTTTGGTGCGTCAGGTGGATAGCTGCAATAAGACGTTCGGTGGAGAGCTCTACGACATGTTCTGCGTGCCTAACGCTACTCTAATAGGGGAAGGGTACAACAAGTCCACGCTCACGCCAGACGACTATGAGTGTGACGAATACTTCCTAGCGCACGAGGCACATTCTGTGCAAGGCATCAAGGGATTGTCGAGTGGTATCTTTCTGGCCAACATTAAGAACAAGTACCACGAAGGCGGCGACGCCATCTCTCTCAACGAGACCAGCGAGCCAGAGTATAACCTCGGAGGGCAGCCTAAGATGGGGTACATCACAACTGACATCTATACCACATTTACCATCTTGGTGGGCATTTTCTTCCCTTCATGTACAGGTAAAGAAATCCACACCGTGTCATGCTGACGGTACTGCAATTGCCGCTATGCACTCGAAACGTCCATGTGAGTGCTTATATGAGTGACTGACTGAACCCCTTGTCTATTGATATCGCAAAGAAGTAAGAGAGGTCAGAGAGAAGAAGTATCACTCTACTTTTTTCAGGCATTATGGCAGGTTCCAATCGGTCCGGTGACTTGGCAGATCCCCAAAAGTCGATTCCCATCGGCACCATCATGGCCATTATGACGACGTCCAGCGTGTATTTGTCAAGCGTGCTGCTCTTCGCAGGAACTGTCGACCCTTTACTGCTCAGAGACAAGTAAGTCCTCGTCACACACGCTTTTACCAAAGATGGGCTAGAGAGAATTCGAGTAGGCAGCTCGTTAGTCAGCCTCAGTTATTTCTACCTCCCTTGCCCATTTCGTTTTTGCACCCACAAATCCGACTGGGTGAGTTAGTGCACGTGTGTGAGGTGTGTGCCTGCGTGCAGACCGACGCGCCGGCGTTTGTGTATCCGTCTGTCCTTGCGTGACTGTTCAGGGATTTGTGGATGATGCGTGCATTCGTTGAGAGACAGGAGTAGAAGGGCAGCATGTGTATACGAACATATTACACACTATTCGATGCGTGAGCAAATACCTTAATGCTTACAGCTGTTCTCCCCCTTCCAGTTTTCTTTGAATTCTTTTCATCCTTCTAATGTTGTTCCTCTTCACCTCCATTTTGTCTCAGGCCAACTTGTTGACCTTCTTGACCTCCTTGTTCCCTGTGCAAGTCCTTTTACTTTCTCTCTGTCGGACATATCTGATGACTCACAATGTAGGTACGTACACATCGTAGATAAGTGCTACGCAAGAAGTTAGCGTTACTCCTGTGGCGGGGGCAATTTTTGAGGGCGTAATAGGACGAGACGAGAAATGATTTCTGTTCACCCGAGAGGCAGGTGCACCTTGAATGACATTTGAAGTTTTATCTCAGGTGGGATATACGAAGAAAGTTTGAAGCAGTGCCAGCAGGAGTGTTCTGTTTCTCTAGCCGTTGCGCGATGAATATGGATTTAGGACAACTCTCGCTCTGAGAAAAGGACAGAGAATTGTATTAGGGTTCCGCCTGTCAGGCGAGGCATGTGACAAAGTTTTTGCATCTCATTTTCTTATTTATAGTGGCTCTCCTTATCCTCGTCGACTGCCCACGCAAGCTTGTGTAGCGGGTATGGATTAGCTTAGATCCTAATGCGACAAAAACTTTTTAAGAGAAATTACGTTGCTGTCATCAGGGTAGGTGTAGGCAATGCTCCCAGTATGTAAGTATATAACTTTTATCCACTGTCGGGAAAGTCAAGGCAAGGTTGCCTCGAACGAGCGTTAGCGTCAGTGCTACCTACATACGAATAGGTGTATGCACTGTACGCGAACAAGACGACTTTGCTCGAATCAGTCGACGCTGAAGGTTCTTTAATGTCGCCGTACGCATTTCTTCCCCAACAGTGAGTTGAGTGTGCTCGTCTAGTATACCACGTGCCGGTGTATGAGCAACACGTGAGCATGTAAGAGCTTCGTGTGTACTTATTTACACACGAAGTAGGGACTGCGGTAAGGATTGGTACGTAACTATTGCAATAGAAGATTGATCAGAGATGTCTCTCTCTGCCTTCTTCAGATCGAGGCAGCCATAATGTTAAGTTCAACGAAAAGTCTCCGGAGACTTTTGTGACTTCGTTGTATGTACGCATAAGGTACCCATGTGCACGGGCCGGAGGAAGAAAGAATGGGTGCGTTACTGCTTAGGAATAAGAGCGTCTCAAGCCGGAGTAACTATGGCCTTCATTTGTGTATTCTGTGCACGTGCATAGCATGAATCATGAGAATTGTTCCTTTTCTATGTAGGTTCGGCGAGAGCATCGGCGGGAGTCTGGTGGTGGGCAACATCGCGTGGCCTCATCCCAAGGTGGTAGAGATCGGCTCTTTGCTGTCCACGATCGGTGCTGGCCTGCAGTCGCTAACGGGCGCCCCCAGGCTTCTCCAGGCCATCTCGAAGGATGGTATCATCCCATTCCTCGAGCCCTTCCGCATCCAGTCAGCTAAGGGAGAGCCCATCAGAGCGCTAGGAGTCACAGTCACGCTCTGCGAGATTGCTGTGCTCATGGGTGAGCGTTTGGGGCCGTTTACAATCTAGTCAATGCAACTTTCCAGGCGGAGATTCGAGTTTTTGTACGTACGAACGCATACAGTATGTCTTTTTTTCTTCCAGGAAACGTGGACGAGATTGCGCCGCTGCTGTCAATGTTCTTCCTGATGTGCTACGGATTCGTCAATCTGGCCTGTGCTCTGCAGACCTTACTGAGGACTCCAAATTGGAGACCTCGATTCAAATACTACCACTGGTGAGGAAGATAGAGACGGCTTTAATCTCATTTTGGGAGGAGTGTAGTAGACACTGGAAAGTTGTCTGAGAAACAGAAAAAGTTTCTGGGACGGCGTCTCTTATGTCGCCTTCTCGGCTGGAAAGAGAAAGCAATACATAACTGCGACCTGTGGTTTTGAATACCACAGTAATGTCGCTGTGGAGGAAGAAGCATCAGCCGTCAGGACTGCACGTATCTGGTACATAAGGTGGCTGTGGGAGAAAGGATGGAAAGTTTGCAGGAAGCTGGCTGGGACCCAAGATATCTAATTCCGGGAGGGAACTAAGTAGTGAGGGGAAAAAGTGCTGTAGCTTGAAGATTTTCCTCTTCCTCCTCTCCTTCGTCCTTTCCGTCCACGTGAAGAGGCCCTTTTCGGCTGATGGGTCCTCTCTCTGCTCTTTATGACATAACAAGCCTTTGCGGCCGGGAGAAAGTGCAGCATATAGTACATAGTCGCGAGTGTGTATATACAGTACATAACGTAGTACAATAAGGGGATCGGTTCTCTTTTTTGAAGGTCTTTGTCTCTTCTGGGTGTCGTACTCTGCCTGGCTGTTATGTTTATGAGCAGCTGGTACTACGCCCTCGTGGCAATGGGCATCGCAGGAGTCATCTACAAATACATCGAGTACAGAGGGTAAGTCGAAAGAGGGGTGGAGACTATTTATTTAAAGTTCTCTTACGCTATCTTTTAAACAAAGAGCCGAGAAAGAATGGGGTGATGGCCTGAGAGGCTTGGCTCTGTCCGCCGCTCGTTTCTCACTGCTACGTCTGGAGGAAGGCCCTCCACATACAAAGAACTGGCGCCCTCAGATCCTCATCCTCTCCAAGCTAGACTCGAAACTTCATGTCAAATACAAGCAGATGTTCTCCCTAGCCTCGCAGCTTAAAGCAGGAAAGGGTAAGGATTTAATTCCTAGACGGTACCGAGGCTTTCTCACATCTGTTCTGTCTGCTCAGGCCTTTGCATTGGCGTGACGGTGTTGGAGGGCGAATTCTCCAAGATGTACGGCGAGGCGCAGGCGGCCAAGATGAGCATCCAGCAGACCATCAAAGATAATGCTGTCAAGGGATTTGCAGACATCGTCGTTTCGTCAAACATATCCGAGGGCATCTGTCACTTGTGAGTTCTTGACATCTTATAAGTTACATGAATACGTATGCCTATCATAGTCATTTTCAACAGAATACAAACTGCTGGCCTGGGTGGCATGAAGCCTAACACTATCATTTTGGGCTGGCCCAACAGCTGGAGGAGGAAGGAAGAAGATAGCTGGAGGGTTTTTGTAGACACCATTCGGAACGCAGCCGCAGCCAAGATGGCACTGCTCGTGCCAAAAGGCATCAAGCGCTTCCCCGACTCTGGAGACAAGGTACATTTTAAACGTTATGAGTAACAATAACACAGATGATACTGCTATTCGTGCGACACCGGTGCTTGGGAGTCGCATTGTCCCTCGTTTTCCCACGCTCTCAGGTATTTTCCCAAGAGCAGACATGTGTAGTATTTTCTTGCTGAGTGCGGAAGAGTCGTTAAAGATTTCTTTATTTAGAGAAGCTTAGATAAGTTGGACTCCTGTTTTCCGTTACATGCGTGTATTGAATATTTTATTGATTATTAGGAGAATCTGGGTTTTCCTTTAGGTGAAAGGCCACATCGACATCTGGTGGATTGTGCACGATGGTGGTCTACTTATGCTGCTGCCCTTCCTGCTTAAGCAGCATCGCACATGGAAAAATTGCAAGATGCGAATCTTCAGCATCGCCCAGCCAGAGGACAATTCCATTCAGATGAAAAAGGACCTCAAAACGTTCCTTTATCACCTCAGGTGAGTGAGCTGTAGTCTTTGCAAGTCATCCTCGCCTTCGCCCTTTTGGTGAAAGAATCTCATAAAACTGCAAGTGTATTGGGTCACCGCAATAGGCCTCAAATCCTTTTTGTGATGCGTCACGGTAGCAGTGAGACAGAGCCGAAGAGGGGGATGTCACCCAGACATCCTGCGCTGACAATGTGCCAATAATTGGCGACGGTTCGTGTGAGGGAAAGCAAACATTTCAGGGGCGTGTTAAACGTCAGCCAGTACGCAGCCTTAAACTTCTTAGAAATCTTATAGAAGTGTGACATACCAGCAAAGAGGGCGAATACAAACATCTCAACTTTCTTTCATGTCTCTCGACTTATTTATCGCTCGTTCTGGGCCGCTGTTCCTTTGAAAGGCAGAATTCTTCTGCAATAAAGTCGACGGAAAAGTCTTCTGTCGACCCAATTTGCCCTGGGCACAGCAGCAACCAAAACTGTTTGAGCAGCCGAGCAAAAGCAGTAGTAGGAAGAAAGGCCTACTTCTTTGGCAGCCTTGGATGGGCTGCATTTGCTCGCTCGGTTCTTTTTACCCTGCGAGCGAAATTCGTATCTGAAATGGCTTCCGAGTCTCTTCCACTCGCATACATAATCTTGCCTTTCCAAGATTGAGATATCTCTTGCTCTTTGCAGGATTGAGGCCGAGGTAGAAGTGGTGGAGATGCAGGACTCTGATATCTCCGATTACACGTACGAGCGTACTCTACTTATGGAGCAGCGCAATGAGATGCTCAAAGAAATGAAGGTGTCGGAGAAGCGCAGAGGAAAGATGGTAAGCCCAACTCTTCGTGGGTTCTAATCATATATGTCGGTTTTTTCGCCATCTTTCTCCTACCCAACCCATTACTCTATGGCCCTTCTACTGTAGTCTTATGGGTACTACGACCTACTGTTGATTTATGCCGGTTCGCTCCTCCTTCGAGCCATCTGTCCTAATGGCGCCTCTTTATCACCTCTCCTTTACTTTTTCTTCTTCCTCTCAGACTCGTCGCTTGTCTTTGGCTACCAGCAAGCCTGTCGAGCAGTTCAAGGTTTGTAATCGCAGAAGAAAGAACGTCTTGTCTTCCTTAAAAATGTATGCACACATCATTGACATATTGCCAAGATACTGCTGTAAAATCACTCTTAACACACCCTAGTATGTAAATGTTCTTAGTGCATAGATCTTTAACCTACAGGTTTGATTTTTCTTCAGCAAAAATGTCGCTCTGTCCCTTCTGTGTCTCTTTTATCTTTTCCTTCTCTAAGCGTGTGTGACTTTTCTCAGCATCATGTTGCCTTGCTCGCTTCCCCAGCAGAGATTTGCTATAAGCTGCAGCAGCTACGACAGCATGACTGATTGTGCCCCAATGCCTTAGCTATATATATATATATATATATATATAGTAAGTGCGACAGGGCGCCCCCGCGGCCGGGGGGGTGGGTGTGCGTGGGTGGGCGGGATGGCTGGGGCCGGTGGGAGGGGGGG
>JAAUXU010075700.1_pt1 | contig 110329 bp, 114 predicted proteins | sample 7278151 | NCBI WGS metagenome assembly JAAUXU01 (sample SAMN14350113, study PRJNA611818) | marine sediment metagenome | isolation source: surface marine sediment (1.8m) | place: French Polynesia: Moorea | collected 2018-08 | reverse complement strand
CCCCCCCCCCCCCCCCCCCCCCCCCCCCCCCCCCCCCCCCCCCCCCCCCCCCCCCCCCCCCCCCCCCCCCCCCCCCCCCCCCCCCCCCCCCCCCGCCCGCCGGAGTGAACGAGACCACTCCTGTTGATGACAGGAAATGCCCCTGTTGCCAACACGAGCACAGCACAATGACGTGAGGTTAAGCAGGTAGCACCGGGCACCGAGCCAAGAAGAGGTATAGCAGCCACCGCACCGGCACCCATCAACCTGTCTGGGCGAGGTGGCCGTAAAGATTTCTACTTCTGGCCCAGCAGAAGCCACCTAATCGCATGTAACACGTTGGCAGAAAAAGCACGTGTTACTCGATGCTTCCACGTACTTGTGCACCCACTAGAACCACGGGACACTGGGGGAGTTGCAGGTTTGAGTCGACGTGACCGAGATCACCTCGATGCTCACCCGACTTTTGGGGAGGGGGAGCAATGTGGGAACCAGAGTGCAGAAACGTGCAGATAAGAGAAGAACACATTTTCCGTCTAGAATTACCCCAGGCTGAGGTCAACTCTCAACTTTGCTCGCCACCTGCTGCTGGAGGAGCCGGTGGTGGCCGGGCTGCTGCAGGACTTGCTGTATGACGGCAGTCGCCTGCGGGAGGTGCAAGGGGTGAGGGAAGGTGGTCGAGGGAAGAGTCATTGCTGCTGCTGCCATTGCCATAGCTGTAGGAGGTGGGGCTAATTTCGAGCAAAACAATCCTGGCTATACTAGAGTAAATTTTACTGCTGGCCAGCACTTCAGTGGCAGATTTTAGTGCTGCACCACCTTTTTCCCCTCCTGGACAATCTGTTCCTGCATTAGTTTGGGGCTGCACCTCAGAAGAGGCTTTAGTCTCCACCGCTTGAGGCTTCATCAGGGGGAACAATGGAACATTTCATTACAGGGATCTCACTCTTCCTGTCACTACAGTTATGTGGAGAGGAGAGAGAGACTGATGCATGTGCAAGGTAGTCTTTTGCTGCTCCAGATTCTCTCTCCGGACCTATGTGAGTGAAACACGCATGCAATACGCGCACATTTCCCTCCCTCCGTCCAATAATTTCCCAGTCGAGCGTGTAGGCAGTGGCGATCTGTTACAGCAAGGTGACGGCGCTTTATGGCATTTTGCGACAGGTACACTCGGAGGACGACGAAACTTTCACTGGAAAATCCAAGTTAGTAGGCTCTGCCGCAAAACGAGACCACGGCCAGGCAGACTCAGGCGAGCAGGCAGGCCGGCCAGGCCTATGGGCCAATCATAATGTAGGTGACGCCGATATTCACTTTACCTGGCCGCGAGGTGACCATAAAAGCCTCTCCGGAGCTCGGACATTTCTGCGGTTTTTTCAAAGCCTTTTTCCTTCAGCTTCCGCGTTCGTTTCGAGAATCGCCACTGACGAAACTTTTTTGCCACCTTTGAAAAAGGTCTCAGTTGGGAGTTTTGGGAAACACGCGGAAACTGCTTTATTCCTCGTGTCTTTTCTCTCCTTCCCACGTTTTTTCCTTGTGCTGTTACACTTTAGTACATTTAGAGCTGCTCGGCAGCTCCAGGGCGGCCGCAAGCATGCTATTATTTGCTTCGACACATAATATTGCACTATATAATAAACATTCCTGAGGTCTGGCTCGCCCCGAGACGTGTATATGGACAGGTCGTCCATCTTGTGCCTTCCACGGAAAAAGCTACAGAAACCTGTGGCAGCCAGACCGCAGAATTGCCTACTTTTTTTCTCCATTGTCCACCCTTTTGAGGAGATCCAGGCACACTCGTTGTTCCAAGGGAAATGACTCATCCAAATCTTTTCTTACTGGAAAGAGAAGACTAGTTTTGGCTGGTTCTGGAAGAAAAAAAAAGTGGCTGGCGTTGGCGTCAGCTTCATACAGCTTATTTGCTCCCCAAGTTGAGCAAGAACAGATTCCATCTCAACACTGCTGACCTAGGAGGAGCTGGAGCTTGTACGTTCGTCCGGTGCAGTTGTGGGACGAACGCTTCATGCGTGCAGTGTGAGCTAAAAATTGCCCTTTTATGCACACACGTGCGCTGCTCGTCGTCCACCCAGATATAAATATAGTTCACACACAGCAGATTTATCTACGACACACGAACACAATTCATTCAGGTTTTCCACCTCTGGCTTCCTCCACCAAGTCTTCTTAGTCTCTGCCGCTGTTGTTTATCTCTCCTTACACTTTGGGGAGGTGGGCGAGACTCATTTTTTGCCCCCGGGCCTTTTTTTCCTGTGGTCGTCGCCGATCAAAAACAGCAAAACTCGCATCTTCATCGTCGAGGAGAACAATTTGGATGAGATTAGGAGAGAGATTGAGTAGGGGGGAAAAAGAAGACAGTCACTTTGTTAGGTTTTAAAGCTGCCTTATTGTGCAAACAGCGCGTCACAGGCATGCAGTGCATCGCGGCACATATACACACAAATGTACCCCCTGCCCTCCTGAGTGTGTGCCAACACTACAGTGGCGCATCTCAGCACGAAGGCGGGCAAAACAAAAACAGCTGCACTGTGCGCAACAAAGAATAAGGCTTTCTGAGAAGAAGATGAAACGTTTTCCTTGGCATTCTGTATCGCTACTGCCACAGTCTGACGCCGAGAATCAATTCACAGACGTCAGAGGCATCCGCCACTCGGGCCTCACTGTCTTCATCATTGCCGTGTCAGACTTCGCCTTGGCCGAGTGCTGATCCATGCGGTGGTTGCGAAACGCTCATTCCGATAGCGGCGGTGAACGCCGCGCACGCAACCGGCCGGCCAGACGTGACCGACAATGGCCAGTGAACCGTGCTACTGGGGCCAAAACTCCTCAATTTTACGCCAGTGCCATACGCACAGTGCAGGCACGCAGCTCATGGACGTTGCGTGGCACCGATCACTTCTGTGCAATGCCAGCCCGCGTTGTACGATGACGGTGCCCGATGAAAGTGGCACGTTGGCCAGAAGAAAAAATAAATAAAAGCTAGCACCAGCCGGGCATGCATTGCAACCGATGCTTTGTGGCCAATCTGCCTCCTCAAAAACACCTGTGCCACGCGCGAATTACGCTACTGTGTTTGCGTACACAACAGCTGACTCAGAGCGGGCCCAGATGAACGCATGTGCGGGTACGGACCGTAGATGACGCATGAGCACATTAATGTGGACCTACTTGCATTAATCAAGTGTGCCCCCACTGATATATGGCGGCACTTAAGTCATACATCACTGCATAAAAAAAGGAAAACAGATAAAAATGCGCAGTTTATGCAATCTCTTACTACACGGTGAAGTCGGTGTCGTCAAGAGGTAAGTGGACCCTGGGAAATGGGAGCGTCGGCGGCTGCCGGGAGCATTTTCCCAGCCACCGAGACAATCGAAAGTTTAGGCAATATAAAAAAAGATGAAGAATAATTTGTCCGCCAGGGAGGTTTCGTTCTTTTTCTTCCAAGATGGGAAGAGCTTGCGTAAATGGCAATTAGAAGTGCTTGGCTAAATAACTCTCTCGTTTGCTGCGCCAGTTACTTTCAGTCTTGGTGCTGGCATTTATCATGCACGAGGAGAGCGCGGACAAAAAAAACTTTCACACTGTACAAGCACGAAGATCTGCACAGTGCTGAAAGTTTATCTCATTTGCTTGTGTGAATCGAGCTCAACTTTATTCTGGCCTGCCAAAGCCCCCGCCAGAGTGGAACGTCCATGCGTACGCGGTGCCTGACACGTCCCTCCCGTGCGTGTACGCACGCACGGAGTCCGCCGTCAGCTAGATTGTGACACGTGGGAGCAGCTTCCACCCCGACGTCGCGTCGACGAGACCGAGGACGTCCCGCTCTTCGGCATCGACTCCGGACTCTAGCAGGCAGCGACGCTGGCCTCCTTCTTGATCTGGGCGGACACGCAGTTCAGCTGGCGATCCCCGTGCAAGTCCGGTGCGTACGCATAGTACGGTCTGCATGACGTACATGTAGCAATTATTGCGCCACCAGCAACTGCGCGTACGTACACAACAGTACGTGGACGGCCGGGGGAAAGAGGGAAGGAACCAGGGGCAACCGCATTTCTGCACTGATTCATCAGTGGCAGCTCCAGCAACGCTCTCTTGCTACTCGTCCAAGTCGTCTTAAAATTCTTCCCGACCAACGGACCAAAACCCCCTCCTGCTGCAGGCTCCTGATTTGTCACAGATGTGTCTTTTTCCACCACATGACGACTTGCGGAGTCGACGACATGGACTGCCTGCCTGCCTGCCTGCCTGGCTGCCCGCCTGCCCGCCCGGCCGCCCGCCACTTCCGATTAAAATGTCTACAAAATGATCTCACATGGCAAAGAAAGCATGGCAGAGTTGGCTTGGTCACCCCTGGCAGGAGGAAAAAAGATGCCATCTGTTTTTCCCCACTGATCACGAGACCTCTTCGCTATCTCATATAAGCTTCTCAGGGCATCTTTCATCACACAGTTTTTCTTGTGACGTCTTCTTTCTTAAACATAACGAGAGATTTCCTGTGTGCTGAGGCGTACAAGCGAACGAGCGAGCGAGCGAGCGAGTGAACGAACGAACGAGCGAACGAGCGCTGGGCCCGGGAATTCTGCCAAGCAACACCTGCAAAAATAAGTCACGTTTCGTTCGCAGTACAAATATCCTGCGTGTACTGTACATATGCACAGTTAAATTTCTCTTCGAGGCAACTTCTTGCTCTTGGAACCGCAAAAAAGTAGTCGAAATCCCCGTTGGCTCGTTTTCCATGCCCTTGAGGCGGGAGGGACGAGCCTTCTCCGTAGCAGAGATTTAGTTTCCCCAGCTTATTTTTGGAACTGACTTCAGTCGAAGAAGAGAAAATTGCTGCTGTGGGCAAAGACTTTGAAGGGAACTGTCTGCATTTTTGCCCCCAAACCATGACCGCCCCTCTTTTCTTCAGCCGCTTATGCATAATGTTCTGTGCGCAGCCTCATGCATGCATTTGTGCTGCACATTCTCAAGGAAGCAGCCAATTTGTTCGCTTGTCCATGATGCATCGCTTTGGCACGTATGTAAAGAGAGGGAAGAAGCCCACCATCAATATTGCTCTTCGCTCTGTGTGAGATCCAAAAGTCACCACGATCCGGAAGCAAAAGTCAAGGCCCTTGACTTTTCCTTGACAAGGATCTGGGCCTGGGGGGAGGAGGAGGAGGAGCAGAGGGTGAAATTACTCATGCACCCACTCTGTCTTCCTCCTAACCTCGTTTTCCACGTACATCACGACGCAGGCGACGCAGACGACGCAGTACAGCTCAGCCGTCCAGGGCGGGCGGGCGGGCGGGCAGGCAGGCAGGCAGGCACTCAGGCACGCAGGGCCAGCCACAGTGAGCGAAATGTTGCTTTGCACGTGCGTAGGTGAGGAAGGGTAGGTAAATGTTTGCGCGAGGCTAATCAGCATTGGTCCGTCACCATTGATTTTGCAGTGTGTGAACAATAAGCGTCACGCATTTGGCCAACGTCTGCAGCGCTGTCTTGAGTCGTCTCCGCCTTTCATGTGCGATTCATTTTTGCAACGCGGTCAGCTGATATTTGGGCCACTCCCAAAATCACGAACTCTGTCGATTCCCACGAGCTGGCAAACGAGCAGGCTTTTGCAAAGTTGCCGTGCAAGTTTTTTCGCACTTTTTTCCCCCTTGTCCTAGAAGGAGGCGTGAAGGCGTTTGCCTTAGTAACTGCCAAAAGGGGCACCAATGCAAAATATTCTTCCCACAATTGATATTTGATGCATAGGAAAAAAGCGTCGGGAGAGAGCGTGCGGTATCGCCACCAATGCGGCTCGTACGCCCAGATTGTCCTTATGCCCCACTGAGAAGAGAGAGAAATGAAAAATGTTCTTTCTTTGTTTCTTGGCTGCTGATTCTTTGGTAGGATTTTTTTGGCCCGCGCGCTCGTTCCCTCCAGCGTCCGTCGTGCCAAGGTCAAAGATGCACTTCTGCCTGCGCCCAAACTGCAGTTTGCGAACACATTACAGGCATGCAAAGAAGCCGGCGCATCTAAATGAATTCTATGACCTCTGGACATGATCTTTGAGGTCTGTCACGAGCATTAATTCTTCTCCCATTGGCTTGATATGCGCATTCGAACGGGACTTGGGCGCGGGCTTGATGGAGGCGCAGGGCGTGCACACGTTGCACATGCGCATGACGACTTGTGGGCAGAAGCCTTGGTTTCGCATGCTTCAGAAGGAGTTGTGGCTTCACTTTCGAGTGCTTGCTGATGGGGAATACGCAGGCATTTGGAGTGGCCGCCACCGCCAGGACTGCAAATATGCAGAGCATCACATGTTCAGTTTTTTGCACTATCTTTCCACTACAGATGCCAGTTTGTTCAGTTCTTCTGGACTGTACGTACGCCAAGCATTATCTACTGCAACTTCTGTGGCAAATGGAAAGCAACAATTAATTTCGAGCTGACTTACAAATCGTCGTTGCTGTCAGAAATGAGCACGACGTTTTCGGAGTTTTGACTGAGGTATTGACCTGGCCTGGGCCTAGTATCAATCAATATAAGGCCTCGACCGGGCCTCCAGTTGGCTGGCTTCAGTGCAAATTCTGAAAACAAAGTGCTACAATGCATAGTTCGTAGATATTCAGCACAGTACGTATCAATAGCACTGACGAAACGTGGATTTTTGCCTACCTGCCTTTTATCGACTTCTGCATTTGTGATGGTGCAGTGATCATCGACACTGTCATCATCCTTGTCTGAGGCAATGTCAAGTGGTTGATTGGCCTTAGGAGCTGAATTTTCCCACAATGGCAGATACTTTCATTGATTGTGGCAAGGACGAGTATTGGACCTCATAGAGCACGCTAACTTTTGCCTCAGAGGGCGCCACAATCAACCCCTTGTCTTTGCTGCTGAAGAGACTTGTCAGCTTCAGCTTCACAGCTTGGTAGGCCTTTTTTGTTTGTTTGTTTCCACACTAAATCCTTCGTATCCTTCGCTCTTGAACTGGCAGAGCAGTGTGTCAGTACTGCCGTGTGAAGCTGTCCTTACATGAATTCCATGCACTGACGCTGGACTGCGCAGTCGTCCTCTCACCTTAAATATAATAATGTTTCACGTAGTTGCGTCCGATCTCTTGGCCGAGTATTCAATCCATAAGGACAAAATGTGTCGTGTTTGCAAGTGCTGCCAGGTGGTGTTTAACGCAGGAACTCATAGGGAAGGAAATTCCCAGGATTTCCCAAATTACTGTTCATTACTTCCCATTCCCAGGAAGTTCTTGCTTGAAATTCCAGGGAAATCAAGAAACATCTTAATCAAGTGGTTTTTCTCTCGTTAATTGCAATCAATATTCCCACTGCGTTCTTAAGAAGCTACAGTATAAAACTGGTCTTGCCAGTGCCAGTAGCCATGCACTCGACTCACATTTAAAACAGGTTTTAAAACTTAAGCCATTTGTTTAGAAATGACTTTTCATTTGTTTCAAAATGTTGGAGTCAGGAATTTGGAAAAAATTTCCACAGCAGAGGACAAAGAGGAGGCCATGTGCAACATCTGCAACAAGTTCTTGTGGCGAGTGAGTGAGCATGCATTTTCTGCTGCAGGCCTCTTCATGACAAAGCTCTATTCTTGTTTGAAGGATGGATAGTACTCTTGACATACTGTGTGCACTCAACACAGTCATGTGACAGCACAGCAGACCAAAACGAAGCGGAGAAATGCAATGTTGCCTCTCCGGATACTCATGTTGCTCTTGAAGTAATGGAAAAGAGAGAACCTTATCCAAATGATAGCAGCTTTGGACTTTTTGGGGGCAAGGAAATTCAATCTTCACAGTGCTTCTTCCACGACTGCATGAAAGTTGACAGCGTAATCGCTCTCCAACTGATTGAAGATATAGTTTCAACTGACTGCCTTTTTCACAAGTTGTCCTTGCTCACGGAGGTGATGATGTCAATCTGATAGGATGGTAATCTGGTAGATGGAAAAGGGCCTCTACACACCAGCATTCAGGCAGAAATCGAACATCTGCAGGATCTGACAGTCTCATTCCGGCTGGAAAGTCATGTTCAAAACCGGTTCAAGTTTGTCAACAGAGATGACTGGCTGGGCTGCTGTCAACAAGGGCAGAAATGCAAGTCAGGCCCACCAAGAACAACTTTGTGCCTTTCCCCCACCCCCCAAAACACACTGCAAAGTGTTTGTTCTACTGAGGCCCCGTGTAATTAAGCGATCAACTCCGGTTTCAAGGCCGATATTCATTAAAGCTTTGTTTTATCAAGGCATAATCTGTCCATTAACAGCTCTGTCAGCCAGCAATTCGAGTCCGCCACAGGACGGAGGAAATCAATGGTCGGGCCTTCAGGAGCTGCGAGCGGCGGCAACATGCAAAATGCCTTTGGAGTTCCACTCCAAGGTCTCGCTGCACATTCAGGTGCTGCTACGTTGGAGGAATTCACTGCAGCTTTAATTAACCGATGACAGAAATGAATTTTTCTCCTTTGTTGCCAACGTCCCCAGGAACATTGCATGCAACGCAACAAGAGCGAGTGCGTGGGCGTCGTTGTCGTCGGCGTCGTTGTCGTCGGCGTCGTTGGCGGCGTCGGCGTCGTTGTCGACGTCGCCGCCGGCAACATTAAACCCCTGACTGGCTTCTGAAAGCTTTTTTTCGCATGGAATTCCGTCGAATCGATTGTTGTGTGTGGGGTGAGTGACCTAAGGCCCGCCGGTTTCCTCCTCCTCCCCCATTGGCCTGCCGCAAACACAGCAGACTTATTATAAAGAGAGCGGAAAAGAGAGCACAGGAGGAGAGCGATACAGCTTATTAGTACCGACAAATCAGGACTGCACGTGCTGCAGTGCAGCACAGGGACTGCAGTGCAGCATATGGACGGCAGCACTATATATTGTCAGCATTTTCACTCAGGTCGTTCGACCTGTCCGAGGCCTCATATTGATACTGGGCCGAGGACAGGTCGAGCGAGACCTCAGTCTGAACTCCGAGATCATCGTACTCATGACTCACGGCTGGGCAATTTGTAATTGACTGCAAAATTTTTGCTTCTCAATCTGCCCAGACTTTTCAGTAGAAAGTACTCGGTGTCAGATTTACGGTCGTGCAGGGCACTGCCCTGAACAAACTAGTGCATGGGAAATGTAGTGTAAAAACTGAATACACAATACTGCATACATTTAGGGTTTCCGCATATAGAGTAGCTATGGACAGTACAGTCCCTGAATATTTTCCCACTGCACAAAAAATCGAATATAAATCAGCAATTTCCCCCCTCAGCACAGTCCAGTATAATATACTGTGCAGTCTGCACAGATTGTATCCCACATACACTTGACTGTTCATGCTGGACTGTTCAGTATTTACAATACTGGACGGTGCATACAGTCTGCGTCGCCGCGAGTGCATGATGAAATATCTCAATTTAACCAACGAAACTTAAACGTTTATGCCTTAAAAGTGCACAGAAACTCTTTGTGCATTGTTGACGCGTCATCATTTTTTGGCCATAGACACGGCCGCTGCTGGCTGACTGCAACACTCATGTCCACGGCCCACAGGAGCCCCGCCCTCGACAGCAGGGGTGTCAACACTTGATGCTGACCGAACCCTCCAAGTCCGATTGTTACAGTGTTTTGGGGGCGGAACCTTTAAACAGTGACTAAGCTGCCGTCGCAGCAGAGAGATCTTACGCTTGACTTAGTCCGGGCTGAACAGTGCGTCCCACCGCGTCCACACGTCCAGGATGAAGCAAATGTGCTTCAGTCACACCGCCGCGGCCGCCTCCGCTCTCCATTTGTACCCGAAATGACGTTGACAAATTTGATGTGGAGAAATTTTCTCCTGTAATTAAACGTGATAATAATTTGCCACGGCCGGAGGGGCCGCGTGCGTCGGCGGCCGCCATTTATTCAGCGGCCGCCCGACTTTAGCGCACAGGATTTCTTCGCCACCATAAGTGATTTAGCGAAGAATAAAGAGGAAGCGAGGGGCAATTTCGTGCCTCGCGTGTTCGTTGCCCCTGTGGAAGCAGCACAAGTGGTGGGCGAGCGGGAGCGAGCGGGCGGGCGAGAAGGAGGGCAGGCAGAAAGAGAGAGAGGAAAAAAATATCTGCACGACAAACAGATTTGGTATCGATAAAACAAGAAGAAGACGCCACTTTTGCAGCAGGACGAGGTCGTCGCTCTCCACGCCCGCCGCGCCCCACACGGGGCTGCTCATGTCTTTCTTCGGGCGACGCGACTGCAATTTCTCTCCACACCAGCCTTATCTCTCATGGGAAGGGGGTTGAGGAGTGGCGAAATAAGCGTTTTGCAGCAGCTGGGGGAGTTTGTTTCTGTCCATACAAGTCCATTAGAGGGCGCTAAAGCAGGTCATTAGCGAAAGTTCATTCACTCAGCAGTCGTGATATAACGTGGGAAAGGATTGAAGAAGAGTATAATAATAAAAAAGTAAAAGGAAGAGGAAGAATAAAGGAGGACGATCAGTCTTGTACGCACGCTGGCGTGCGCTCGCATATGCGCTCGCATATGGGCGCACACACACGCGCACACACACACACACACACACACACGAGCCAGCCACAGCTACTGACTGGAGTGACTTTTTCGCCCAGGCTCTGATGTTCGGCTTCAAGTACGTGCGAGGAGAGAGTGAAAAGGCCTCCTCCGGTGATAGGTTTGTGTCGACTGCGGTTTTTCCACGAAAGTTTTTGAGGTGCTTGCTGGCTCTCTGGTCCCACTTGGCAGTCGTCATCCTGATGGTAAACATGGAGGCCTTGCAGCTACTGGAGGTGCTGGGGAAGGGCTAGGGAATGCTTCGGACTCCGAAGCATCTGGAAATAGCTTCTTTGTGCGGCAAAAAGTGTTAGCAATCCCTCTCTTGTGCAATTGTTCGAGCGAACTGTGAATTCTCACCGGAGCTGTCACATCATCCACCATCCTTTTTTTTTCGCCTGCTTCTTCTTCATACCTCTTTGTCGCAGCCACCACGATGGCATTTGTTGCCACCTTTTTCTTTCTTCTCCTCCCAACTTGACGCTCATGGTCCGTGTTCGTGTTGGCCCTGACGTGCAGGCCGGCGTGCGTGCGCGCCCACGTGTCTAAATTACCCGGACATAGCCTTTAAGGTGGACGAATTGCTGTAACCAAAAAACCACAGCGCTCTTCCGCCAAAAATAAGTGGAGTGGAGGCGATATCGTTCATATTTGTGCAATACAACTTCGACGTCAAGCTTGGCGATGGCTCTGACGTGGTTGGACATCTGTCTTAGGCTGGATCTTATGCTGGCGAGTTCACTCGATCACGCAGATACTTTCACAGGTGAGAAAGAGGCTTCAAAAGCCAATGAATCATGATTACACCGAACGGTAAACTGAGTCACTATAAGTGCAAAAAAGAAAAGGTTCCTCTCCTCCTTCGACGCCTTGCATTTTTCATTGAGGTTGTACGTAGTAAGCGAGTAATCGATATGAATAAGCTAGATGACTCATTTCTCATTCTGACAACGTCGATGGGGGTGAAGAGGTACACGTAGCTATGTACCTACCTACTTACTATACATGTACGTGCAGAGTGCGTATGTATGAAGCAGTACTACGGATCGTTGGAGCAAATTTTGGGATTTCAGCCCTTTCTCACCTTGAGGCAACTATGATAATGATGAAATTTGACAGAGTCGCGGCGTAGCTTTCATCACCGAAAAAGCGACTTCCACAATGCGCAGTTGCTTCGGGTAGAAACTCCAGTCTGTACGACCTCTCCGCTCTTCTCCTCGAAGATCACGTCCAAGTGCTGGGTTGACGGCTGTTACGCGCTTCCCCCCCCCTCCCCTTTGACATACAGTATGTAAGTAGACAGACTCGTAATTAAAACAATTCTGTTTAAATAAAACAGTGGTGACAACGATGTCGGTTACGGCCAAGCACCGTTTGTCTTGTCATGTATCCAGGAGCATCAGTCTTTTGCGTATCGGTCTCAGCCTTGCCTGGATCTTTCTTTGGACCACCCAGTAAGTGTCCGGCCACTCCTCCCAGGTGTCACACCGACTTGGGCGTGGCCACGAGGAAGGCCCTCTTTGCTGTGCAACATTTGCGTGGCAAGTGATGAACTGTTATAGAAGTTGCCTGCAAAGTGCAGGTGAAGCATTAATTCTTCAGAAGTGAGTTCGTCGGAACTTCTAGTGTAGATAAGCACGCTTGAGCGATGCGGTCCTCACAGAAAAAAAACTGAGTCCGTGCGAGACACGAAAGGGCAGCTTCGGAGCACAATGAATGTGTGTTTTACAACTTGATCCCCTGCGCACACATTTGTCACGTACTTACTCTTCTGCAGAATTCACCTATGTCTTCAAATGAATTCGCTCACACTTCTCCAGAAGTGCAACATTCGTTCCTTACTGTACCATCTTGTCCTACATATTGCATGCAGTAAAAGAAAAAGAGAGAGCGGAGGAAATGAGATGCGGTAATGGGATTCATTGACGTGCCCTTTTTGCTCTAAATGCCAGTTGTCGCGGTTATTGCCTGGTATTCGCCTGGACGATGAAAATGCGTACTTCTAAATGGTACTTGTGCGTCCATGTTGTGTATATGGAGCTTGAGTGAAAAAGAAGTCGTTTTGTTCTGCTTCCAGGTGATCGACTTCGGGTCCAGCTGCTACGAGCACCAGCGAGTATACACGTACATTCAGTCTCGATTCTACCGCGCACCCGAGGTGATCCTCGGGGCTCGCTACGGAATGCCCATTGACATGTGGAGTCTCGGGTGCATCCTGGCGGAGCTGCTCACCGGATACCCGCTACTGCCAGGAGAAGACGAGGGCGACCAGCTCAGCTGCATCGTTGAGCTCTTGGGCATGCCTCCGCAGAAGCTCCTGGAAGCGAGCAAGAGAGCCAAGAACTTCATCAGCTCCAAGGGATATCCTAGGTACACACACCCAGTAATAAATGATGTACCATAAGGAAGCACGGAGATTTTTAACAGCACGGATGACTGATTGCGGAAAGGAGACGGTGATTATGATTCTTCATGGTTTGCAGATATTTGCTGCACACTGTGCTTTGGATGCTGGAATAGGTGCCGTAATGATTGAATGCTTTGTATCGTTCAGTGTGCGTACAGTGCATGACACAAAACATGGCGTACGTACGTATGTATGTACGTACGTACCTAGCCCGTGTCTACCTGTGCTCCTTTAACTAATCAATGGGCTGTCTCACACTGTCTCCAGATACGTGGTCCGTACTTTGGATCCACCCCACTAGTTGTACGTGTAGTAGTCGATGCAGCTAATACAAGGGTACAATTTGCAGGTACTGCACGGCGACGACGCTTCCTGACGGCACGACAGTGCTGAACGGCGGTCGCTCGCGGCGCGGGAAGCCGCGGGGTCCGCCTGGATCTCGAGAGCTGCAGACGGCTCTGAAAGGCTGCGACGACCGACTCTTCCTGGACTTCATCCGGCGCTGCCTCGAGTGGGATCCCACCACCCGGATGACTCCCAACTCGGCCCTCCGACACGCCTGGCTGCGGAGAAGGTTGCCGCGGCCGCCGGCTGCTGAGAAGGCGGCGGCTGGCGGCGGCGCCGTGGCAGCCACCGACTCCCCGTCGGGCACCATGCGCACACCAAACAGTAGCTCTTCGCGCAGTTCGGCGGCTGCTGCCGCTGCCGCGGCCAAGTCGGCGGCGGCCGCCGCCAAGGACGCCATGCGCCACACAAAACTGCCCCAGATACCCAACACCATCGCCTAAGGAGCACAACGACGAGGATGGCAGTGCTGTGAATCAAGTTGCCGGGAGAGAGAGAAAGAAGTCATGTGGGAGGAAGTCAGATTCTAGGGCCGCCACGGACACGCACACATATCTGATCCCAACCCACCTTGCTGCAGAAATGCATATTTACTACCATGACGTACAGTAGTAAACCTGTACTTTGTACGTAGTTGTAAACTGTAGGAATCTTCATTAGTACTCCCAGTACTAAGCGCTCCAAAATCCTTTGACTGCTGTGTGGTGGAGGCAGGAGAAACCTCTTCTTTCATCAGCCAAGCCGAAATGATGCTCTCGAGTTTATAAAAGATCTGTCCACATGGAAAGGAGGAGATATTAGGAATCTACTAACGATTTTGAAGCAATCAACGATCTCAAAGCACCAACCCAAAGGATTAAGATAGCAGCGTCTGTAAGACTCGTGGACCACGCGCTGCTTTTTAGGATACGACACCTTCTCAAGCTCAATGGCGATCTGCAGGGATCAGCCTAGTAGAAAAATAAAGAGAGAGAGACTGAACGAGGACACACAAAGTGTGAGAGTGACACTGATAGAAGTCGAGAAAATAGTGACACAGCTCTGCGTCCGTGATAGAGGCAGAGAGAGACGGTGTTTTATAGGCAAGTATAATCAGCATCAAAAAAAGTTTGGAGCGAGCGAGCGAGCGAGCGAGCGAGAGAGATAACGTAGACAAGGAACTCCATAAATGCGTGTGCAACCTATTGCTAGTCAGCAAAATGTCGACTCAAGAATCGCTGAAACTCCTTTTTAAAGTGTCAATTAATAGCCACCCTTTTCGCCACCTGCATTGGCGCTGGCCTTAACTTCCTCAGCTGCTTGGCAGAGACGTTTTGGGATTCTCAACTGCCATGGATGGATAGTTTGGTGTGCTTGTGCACGCACAAGTTGCTACATATCTGCTTCAACCAGTACACGTCGGTATGTAATTTCCAACGCGGTGCGTTGTGCAGCAAAAAAACGGAAAAAGGAGAGGGAGACTACGAGAACACAGAAAAAAAATGACGTACGTAGCTCCCCATGAGCAACATGCACCTGACGGAGTGATGTCTCTAGATACAGGGTGTTAAGATGACGGGCTCAAACTTGATTCTGCCGCGCGGGAAGACTAAGAACAATCAAGTGCAATCTGCGAATGGTGGTCGTAAAGGAAGAAATTCTGCGATATTCCGCTTATAGTACTGAAAAAGAAAATGATCGCGGGCGAAGACTCTCGTCTCCAGGAAATCATGTTCACATTAGTAGACTCTCTCATGCAAAACACACACATTGCGGAGGCGCTGTGAACCCATAATTGTTGTAAATTATGTGTCAGTAGGATAAATCCTCTTCTCTCCCTTGTGACGAGCTACTGCAACAACCGAAATTGTGAAGGAACCTTGTAACTAAAGCGGATTGTTCATTTTTATACAGCATCCCCGCGCTTTAAAAAGTCTCACCTACGTAAAACTGTACTCCCTACCTAGCTGTGTCCCCCCCTCCCCGCCCCCCCCCCCGATCCTCCCGTCAGTCCCACCCACCCACGCCTCCACAGGTGCAGAGAAAGAACAAGTGTAAAGATTTTTCCTCCACTTTTGTCAACTAGGCAGAAGGAAGACCGAGGCACAACATTCGCCCTTTAGATCGAAAGACTTGGCTTTTATCTAAGCAGTGCAATATGTATATGTATACGTACTACTCATTCCTGATCCAGAGAACTTCCTCATCAGATTTTTGCATACCACATCCGCGCAATTTTGCTACGTTGACCACCACCGGGCCACCCCGGATGTCAATCCAGCTTGTGAATTAGTACGTACCCTTACATGCTAGCAAAATTTCCCCCCCCCCTCCCCTTTCCCGGCCCTTGTCTCACGCAATATTATGCTATTAGCATGTAGGCATCTTCGTGTTCTACTGTTACTTTAGGAGCCTGCCTAAGAACGAACTACGTAGGAGGGTAGTCTGGGGTTCTTGGCTACTCATGCGTGATTGCATTGTTCAGACGTAGTACGTATACCACGTACTGTACACTCCTCCTCCTACTACTACTACTATTACTACATCTACTACTACTAGTGCAAATTGGACCACCCTGTGGAATCTGTACCCTCTACTCCCGCCCATCTTTTTTAGTTTGTATTCACTCAGAACTTTGTATCTGCCATTGGAAAGATATTTTTGGTAGTTGCGGCCACTCGACATCACCAACCAATTCAATGTTCGTACGTAGGTACTGCTGTATACCAACAAGATGATTATTGTACGTATTAACTGCTATGACGTATGCGCATATCTTGTGATCAACCAATTCTAAGTCAGATTTAGTTCAGGCCGAGCTCCCTTCTTTCTTTCAGTCACTGGGGGATTCAGACTGCCACAAACACTCACACACTCCTCAGGATCATCAAAAAATGAAGCCCCCAACGAAAGAAGCTCTAACGCCCACCATCTACCAGCCCAGACTCTCTTCCCTCTGCATAATTTAGGTCTTTTTTTGTCGCCGATCAGTCTTGCCTTTCTGACTACTTGCTAGCAATCTGACTAGTGCAGTACTTCTTCTTTGAGCTTCTTGGTCTTCTTGCGTTCGCTCACCCTCATCCTTCGCCCTCGAGACAGTCGCGCCGCTGCAAAGTTTGTTACAGTTAAGGAAATTTGCTGAAGTAGACTCCATCTCTGCTATAACTGTTGTTGCTACTGTATACATCCCAGGTACCCCCACGCCACCCCAATAGACTTTGTAAAAGTGTCAGTTTGGTGTCCCCATTCGAAGCATGAGTAAGTGACGACGTCGTTGTTTACTGTACTGTACCAAAATACTGAGAAGACATTGGCCAAGTACAGAAAGTAGACCGAGGATTTTGTCGCGGGCAAAAAGGATCCACAACTCTACGTACTACTACACTACTTCAGTACTACCACTTCACTTTAGGAGCCGCAGAACTTGACAGAATTGTACATTCGTATCTTACAATAAAATGTTGAAAAGTTCAAGTCGGCCTTTTACTTCGTACCAACTGCAGTGCAGCCATGCATTTCATAAGTACAGGGTGCGACGCGAATAGAGGCACTCGACGGACATGGCTCACTGAAAGCTGCTGTGGCAGCTGTATAACATCTGTGACTTCTTTAAGATTAACTTAACTTTTATCGCAGAGATTTACTCACCTACTGACTTAAAACAGTCACGCGACCTCCTCGACGGACCTCGCGGGCTTGAACAATGCTCCCGCCAACTCGACAAGCCGCAGCCTGTCCAACGTACTACCACAGGTCCTCCTGACACGCCTGGCTTTCAACACCTCATCCCACTTGTCCTACAGCTTCTTGATCAATTGATCAATGACTCCAAGTTGGGGTTGCCTGGCCCCCCACGGACAGTACCGCCGAGACCCGGCCAGAAAAACAAAATTGGGATGGTCGTAGACTGGTGAGGAAAGGGACCCCGTGCCCTCCGTCCACAAGGAGTTCTGAGTCAACCATGACTGGGTGGACTGTGACGTCCACTTGCGTGCATAGCAGAGGACCCACCCATCCCAGAAGCGATGAGAAGGTTCAAAATAGTCGCTTTTCAATGGGGGAAGTGCAAAAAAAATTCTGCAGTGTTTCGTTATACCGACAGTTTATCACGTTACGTTGACAGTTACAGCTATAGCCAAACTATTCCTTAGGAAGGGTAGAAAAAACTGAACCTTTAGTTTTTTTGATGTTCGAACAACAGCAGCTACAGGAGACACCGTAGAGTCTCTGCTCTCACGTTAAGTTCATACTCTCAAAGTATCATAGCAAGAATAGTATGATCGACAGTCTGCAATTCTTGTGGCCCTCGAGGCCGGCCAAATGCCCATGAAGCACGGATGTATGTACAGCAGAAGGCTGATTTAGTGAACTTTTTGCTTCCAACCAATGTTGAAGTGTCCATTTGGGTGCAGACACCGGTCTACTGCTAATTGAAATCTAACACCCGGTACTATGTATAGGAAGCGCCGCTTTCTCATGTCCTAATAATAATTGCTATATGCAATTAGCTTTAATAATGGTGCTCCCCTTAATCTTTCGGGTTCAATAAGCCACTTTTTGAACTTGACGACTAGGTTTCGGTACATCTACGGGATGCTCACCCACTCAACGACGCAGACCTCCCCCAGTTGATCGAGGTCCCTGGAATGCCACTCATGGACATACTTCTTCAGCTCCACCCACAGTCGTTCTACGAGATTAAGGTCTGGTGACTGCCTGGGCCCCTCCAGCACATCAACATTTTTCTTGTTGAACCAGTCCTTAGTGATCCACCCAGCTTGGGTCAGGTCGTTGTTCTGCTCCAAACTGCAAGTTGCCGCCCATCTGGAGCTCCCGCACTGATTGCTTCTTACCATTACGTCCGAAGCAGCATCACAGTCATCGCCCTGCGGATTCGTACGAGCCAGCCAGTCTCCATCACATAGAACCCCCCTCACCCATCCTCACAGTTCAGTGCTGCCGACATCATGCTTGACTGTGACGAAAGTGCTTTTTTTGGTTTGCGTGCCTCCTTCGTCATGCATCACACGATCTTGGAAACAGTTGTTGTCTTCTCGCTGTTCCGTGGCCCCCTCCAGGGATGGCCGGCACCGGGTATAATAAAGCTTTGCAATTTTCCTATGGAAAAGTAGCGATTCTTGGCCATTTTGGCTTCTCGGGGATCGCTCACTTACGCAGGCCAGCGCACACGTGCCGGTGCTGTTTTGCGTCAGGACAGATGTCCCAGACACAATCGTCAGTCTGACGCACTCTTTTAGCCAAGCTCTTGAGAATAGCTTACAAGGCCACGGCACGAAACACCATCGCATGAGTAAGCATGATTGTGCTTCCTGACACTTTTGACCATCTCCTCGTCGTGGGCCCCGTGAGGGAAGGAGGCATCGGTCTTTACCCTGGTCCACACATTGCTCTACCAGGAGTAGTTCTCGTCTGTCCAGGTCACCATCTTGTCGGGGTTGGCCTCATGCCACTCTGGAGGGCGACCCCAGCATGATGTGATACCACAACAGCATCCCCAGACTTCAGGCCCGACCCCTCCCCCGGCCTCCACTTCGGGACATGTTCAAATCTCTTGCCGGGGACCTCATGGAGCAAAGAAAACCTCTGGCCACTCCCTTGCTGATGACGTTGGCGACCTCGAGGTGTGATTTTAATGGGCTGGGGTCCTGAAGTCACCATTGCGCTCCTTGTTCCGGTTGATCTCGTAGACAGAGCGCTTGTTGATGGCAGTTGGGGTCACGCCAGCCTACGGCATGCTTATGATTATTGTACCGGCCAACCACAGAGAGGGGCGGGGCTACGGCAGAGGTAATCACGGCCGACGAGTCCCCCACCTTGATAAAAACTGCAGTCAAGCAGTGATGTGAAATAGTCATTCAACGTGGTGCACTTACCCCGACAGAAGTTGTTCTTGACGAACTTTGGCGTGTTGGAGGCATTCGCGGTTTCTATCAGTAGAACTGGCCGGCGATGGTGCTGGGGCTCCAGAGTCCGACACCTTTTAGCTGCAAAAGCCGATTGTACAGGTCGCCCCAAACGCCTTCCACACACATGCGCTGGTGGCTCGGCATGACTGACACGATGATAAAGAAACTGGTCTCGACCTTTATGCCAAAGCTTAATGGGAGTGGCATAATGTAGTTAACTCAGCGTTCAAGTGCATCTGGATCATTCAAAGCGCTCTTCTGGTCGATTGGCTGGTCTTGTACGCAGGAATCAGGACTACGCAAAAAAAGTGTTCTTGTAGTTCACGTATGGATGCTGAGGCTCATCTGGATTTTCACTGTCACATATCTGTCCCCTGTCAGCACGTTCTGCAGCACGTACTGGTGTCATACAGCTTAATGCATACATTGTGTTCAAGCATCATAGCATAAATAATATGAGTTACAGTTGTCCATTTGTATCACACAGCATACAAAATCACCACATAGGCAAATAAGTACATCGTTGTCCTCACGGACATGATCCTACTTGACCTTTATCGAGGGTGAGTGATCATTTATACAGTATTTCCCATCTTGACTAGCTTGGTGTATAATTGATTGATTTTAGAAATACAAGCCAGCCTCGACCCGTGTAGATGGATAAAATAGAACTTGACGCAGTATTCTTCATCGTTCACACTGCATACTTGATCTTTCTATCTTGACATGAAAGTTTTGCTATACTTTCGATTTTTTGTAGAGGGAAGGAGACGTTATGTGACCACGTTGCTCTAAAAACGTGTGACAGGAGTCAACAAAAGTTTGCATCTCAAAGGCTGTCTGGTGCAGCAGCCTGAAGCTGTTGTTGAAATTTGAATCATAAAATAGCTGTTCCTTTTGTTCCCTTGTTTGTACCATTGCTCACCATAAATTCTTCATAACCTTAATTTCTTATAGCACCTTCTGAAAGTGGACTTACCTACTCGGACGAAGTGAATCTGGACAGCAACGGACAACGATCTATGCAACAACGCCCAGATTTATTTATTCTATATGATACATTTCTGGCCAAGGCTAACCATTTATCATTGTTATTGCGTTGCTATTGGCAAGGTCGGTTTAGGAGGTTACACAACTCCCGCAACTGTCTAGGCTCATCAATCTGAATGGCAGATGCAAATCCTGAGCTGACGCCATCAGGACAAGATCTGCTGTCGCCAGAGCTGATGCAGGAGTTTCCCCGTCTCCATGACCATCACCACTTTACCATCCTTCTTCCGACTGCCAGTGAACAGGCGTTGGGAAGAGTTGGGCACCTGACAGTTATCTTGTACTTTCCCAAGAATAGGTGGGCATCAAACGAGTCATGCATGTACTTCCTCATGCAGCGTAACTCACAGGGTGACCATCAGGTCGTGCCTGCAAGCAATGGACCAAAATGAGCACTCTGCCTCCCTGCAAAAATACTGTACTTATCAACCCGCATGGGATACGTACTCAATCAGTCATCCTAACGGCAGATGATCGTCAGTAATCATCTCATTGGTTGAAATAACTCGCGTGTGCTGTTAGTCTGCTCACTACTCGAGGGTCAACAGCAAATAGTACAGTGTAGACGTATTTCCGGTGCATATTGCGCGGTTGCGAGGGGGCTTTGGATGATTTTAAGAGTTGCCATCAATAGTCAAACCTTCAAACATCAATCGAGCCCACTGTTACTCTGGGCACCAACTTGGTCTGCTTTCCGTGCCGACTCTGGTCCAAGTGTGCTACTTCTTGAGGACCCTCTGGTCCACATTCTTCGTGTCCTTGTATGTACTGTAGCCGTATTGAAGTTTTAGAGCTCGGTCACTGTTCTGTTGCTCACACTTGAACTCCACTCATCAACACCAAGATGCTAATTGCAGTGGACAAGAAACAGCGCGGTTAGAGTTGTCTTTTATCATAATTTATTTCGTTTTGCTAGCAAATCTGGCATCTGGACGCCCTCCATGATGCGCCACTGGTAGCAGCTTAGATCAAGCTGCTCTTTTCATCTCTGCATCGATAAATCACTCTTCTCATTTTTAGCATGTGCTTCGGGGGGCAGGAGAAAAAGAGAGTTCCTCTTTTAAAGTGTCAAAAAGGAAAGCTTTCATAGCAGAGACAATCCATAATTATGTCAGGGGGCGAGAAGAACACGTCGCTCTCCTACCCCCCCACCCGCCCCGTGGAGTCTCTTTTTCTTTCTTCTATCTGGCATTTCTTGCCTTCTCTCGATTGTCACTCAAGTGCGTGCCAGTTTTAGTCATTCGTACACAATCTTTTGCCTCCATAAAGAATGATTTTCTCAGCATCTGCTCACAATATGTACGTATGATCCAGAATCACCCACTCGTCATCGAAGGAGAGACATCCTTCACTGGTTCGCCGAAGGAAGCGAGGGGAGACTTGCTATTGATATTATCGTTCTTGTCCACACTGTCGATGTTATAGACTGTGGTTGTCGTTAGGAGATTCTGGTACTGTGTGAAATAGACTATTGGCCCTCCCCCTCCCACCGTCGTCACCACGTATGGCTCATGGTCAGCTAATCCCCCACTTCACTGCGCTCCTGGCGTTGGAGGACCGCCGCCAGATTGGGGAGGTTGGGGGGGCGGAGGCTGCTGCTGTGGCGGTGGCGCTGGGGGCGGCGGGCCGGCTGTCGGTACTTGTGTCTGGATCATCATGTGGTGGGGGGTCTGCTGACCAGGAACTGGAAGGGATCAATGTTATTGGCTTCATTATCCGATCACTTAACTCTCCATTCAACTGCCACAGGCACTTACCTTGCGTCATAAACTGCTGGTGAGCTGCTGCCATAGCAGCCATGGCCATGTGCCCAGGAGGCTGATGCGACATCAGAGCAGCGGGTGGGGCCATCAACGGGTATTGGCTGGACGCGGCGCTGGCCCCAGGCATCATGAACACACCGCTATGATAGTTGGCAAACTGGGGTGGCAGCGACTGCGGCTGCTGGCTAGACCCAGCGGCTACTGCAGCCGCGGCATGCTGTTGCTGTTGTTGTTGCTGTTGCATATTGTACAACAGAGGATGAGGAGGTCCTGGTGAAGCAGCTGTGTGAGGCGGCGGCGGAGGACCCTGAGACATGGACTGAGCGGGTGGCGTGGGAGTAAGAGGCACGTGCTGTGCGCCTCCTCCACCGGGACCTGCGCCGCCACTGCTACCACCTGTTCCTCCTGGGGGTGGCGGTGGAGGAGGTTGAGGCACTGCAGTGGCAGCTCCGGGTGGTGCGCCGCCGGGTGGGCCCACGGTCCACGGAGCCGCAGGTAGTGACGAAGGGCCATTGTCCTGGCCACCAGGCTGGTGCTGCTGGCTTAGGAAGGCGTTGGGCCCGACGTGAGGCTGCATGGATGTAGGCACCATGACCTGCGCGGGAAAGCGCACCATCATGGGATTTCCGGAGGCCATGTGGGGCGCTGTCTGGAACTGCATTTGCGCAGACGGAGGAGGCGGAGGAGGCGCTCCTGCTTGGGGAGCGAGTAGTGGCTGGCCAGATACTGCTGCCACTTGTATAGGTGATGGCATCTCAGACGAAGAGACAGCGGCGCCCCGAATTCCTCCTCCAGGTTGTCCTCTAAATCGCTGCTGTTGCTGCTGCGCAACCGCGGCCGCCGCCATAATAGGCGGTTGCTGCTGCGGCATTGAGGCCAGAGCTACCGAATGAACTGGAGCGAAATTAGGAGCGTAGGAGCTGCTGACAACAGCCTGTTGCATAGCCGCCATCACGTGATGCTGTGGATACACCATCTGGATAGCCGGCCCTGGCGGATACATGGGCTGCTGGGCGAGAACGGCGCCCCCGCCGTTGGGTGTTGCCGGCGTCTGAGGACGCGGTGGCGTAGCTGCCGGAGGACGGGCGGACGGGACGAATGGCTTAGCATTCGCATTAAGGCTGAACTCCTTAGCATTAGGGTTCAACGTGGACTTGATGCCGCCACCCAGAGTGGTAACAACGCTCGCCGTTGTCTTGGTGCTAGTGGGAGTGCTACTGTTCCCTCCACTATTCTCCTGCTGTGTCGAGTCCGTGCTCGCTTGTCTCTGTATCGAAGCAGGAGTTGCAGCTGAAGCGATCGGGATGTTATCCTCCTTCTTTGCGGCCTCAGACGCAGCCGGTGGCGAGACTTGCTGCGTTTGAACTTGTTGTTGTTGCTGCTGCTGCTGTTGCTGCTGCTGCTGTTGTTGCTGCTGTTGCTGTTGCGGCTGCTGCTGGCTGTTACCAGAATCTGTCTGTTTCGACGCCAGCCTAAACTTGCTCTGAAACTCTTTGAGCTCACTAACTCCAGCGCTCTTGGGTCCTCTAGTTTGCGGTTCTTGTTGTTGCTGTTGTTGGCCAGCACTGCCCGGGGGCTGCCTGGCCTGTTGATTCATCATAGGCGAGTCTTTCTTTCGATGCTGCTCCTCTACCGAAGACGAAGGAGAGACCCTTGGTGGACGGTGGTGCTCGTGATCCTTATCTCGGGGTGACCCAGCTGAGGCCTGTGGCAAATGTTCGTCAGTGTAATTACGAGTCCAATGAAGCGCCGAGCAATCGACAGAAACTGCTACCTGAGCAACGTGCTGCTTCCTCTCGCTGGAGTAGCCCTGTTGGATGCTTCCACGATGGTGTCTCTGCTGTCCGTCATATCCTCCGCCGCTAGAGCGCCTGTTATCTCCATAGGGAGAGCCCGACATGCCGCCACCACCTCCCCTACCTCCTCCGCGTCCGTGATCATCCTGATGATTGCTGTGGTCGCGCTCGCGGGGGGAATAGGAGTGATGATGCTGCTGCAACGGGGGAGTGCCGCGCAGTTGGCCACTTCGCCCGCCGCTGTAGTGAAGCGGACCTTGCTGTTGTCCTCCGCCTCCCGGCGAGGGCCTGCCGGTCTGCCTCTTGGCCGGTGGAATGTACTTGCTGCCGCTGCTGACGCCACCATGCTGGTCTTCTTCGGTTCTACACAATCGCACACTATCAACGAGTGTCCAAGTGCCAAGTTACCGATGAAAGACGTACCTGCTACTCCGGTCTCTTTGTCTATCACGGCCGCTGCCTTCGGCCACTGGCCTATGAACAGCGCTGAATGCTTCTTCCTCGTCGCCGTTCTCAAGTTCGACCTGACGCCTGCCGGCGTTGTCGCCTTCGATTTCGCGAGCAACGATGTCAGCTTGAGCAGATCTTTTCCTGAAAAGCGACCAAGAAGACCAAGAATAGAAGCACATCTCGGACCCCTCGTACAAGTGATTCCTTTTACCTAAACTCCTCGGAGTTTGGATCACCCTTGAGCTGCACGGTATAGCCCTCCAAAGTGGGCTTGTAGGAAGTGCCCACGTTATATTTGTCCCTGTTTTGTCTAAACATATCTTCTGCACTCCACCCATTTTCTCCTCCGGTGCCCAGTCCAAGGTCTACTGCATCTGCGTCGTCATCGGAGCCGTCGGGAGGCACCCACTCCTCGAGTTGGCGCATCGTGATGTCACCGTTTGAGCCCGGAGCGGCACCAGAAATCTGAGTGTCTGTCTGAAATCCTTCTGCAAGCAAAGGGAACTGTGTTAGGCCCACATCTGTGTATCAAGAGAAGGCCGACGCACATGAGTGAATGTATAGTAGAAAACCCAGGTAGACGCCGGTAGAAAACCAAACACGTGTATCAGAGCTGCTCCCACTTACCCTTAGTGGCGTAGTCCAGATCGACGTCGGCCGCGTGGCAGCGCACGATCTGATTCTTCGGAAATATCATCTTGTCAGTGACATCGGTGACGGTCCCCTCTGGGGCCGCCGCTGATGACACCTCATGCGCCTGCTCAAGCACCAACTCAAAATCTGGCGACCAAGTGGAGAAGATGCCCTCGAACACCTTTCCATTGGGCGTCTCCACTTGCATCGGCGACCCGATGACGGCGGAGGCTGCGAAAGTGAACGCCTTGTTCTTGTAGACGCCTTTGTTGATGCTGTCGTCCGACTGCCGCTGCTGCGAGACCGCCGGGGCCGAGGTCGCAACCGCCGCCCGCGTCGGATCTCCTCCTTTGTGGGCTCGCCCTGCCCCTCCACCTGTCGCGTAGGACCTGAAAATGGCGCCGACGAAAGTGGTGAGACGGCCTCGAAGTGACCCAGGACTCTCTCCGGGCCCCCGCTTACCTGTTCTTCGGCGCCGAGGTTCCGCCGTGGGCGCCGGTTGTTCCTTGTGCGGCGGCGCCGCCGCCGCCGGCTCCCGCCGCCCCCTTTTTCTTGTTCATGGCCGTGGGGTCCACGTAGACGTCGTCACCCCGGGTCCGGGTCCGGGCGTCCTTCGAGGCCCGCTGGATCCAGGGGCCGGACGAGAATTTCTCGGGCGAAGTCACGTCGCGAGAAACGGCGTGACCGACCGAGCTGCTGTACTGGGTGGGCTCTGCACTCTCCAGTCCGCCCTACTTGGTGTTCGGCGCTGGGTGCAAGGCTTGCTTGCTGGCGGGAGTGACGGCCGGGCTGGGCTAAGCCGTGGGGTTGGCCAGGGTTGGCAGAAGGCAAGAGGGCGACGACTGTGGCAAGAGGCGTCAGAGGAGCAGCTCTCTGGGCGTCGTCGGCCGCTACGGCCGGCGTGGGCGGCGCTGAATCATCTTAGCAGTCGTCGCTCCAGTGGCTCCAGTCGCTCACTCATTTCGCCATCGCTTCCTCCTTCTTCCCCTTCTCTCTTCTTTCCTCCTTTCCACTCGACCTTTTTCTCCACCGTTTTCCTTCTCTCCTGTCTGTCCTCTCTCTTTCTCGCTCGCTCCGCCACTCGCCCGACCTGCCCCACCTGCCCGACCTCGGTCGCGCTCGTCACGTCTACGGCCACGGTCAGCCTGAGCGGCCTAAGCAAGTCGACGAGCGACTGGGCGAGCGACTCGACGAGCGACTCGACGAGTGACTCGGCGAGCGACTCGGCGGGCAACTCGGCGGGCGACTCGGCGGGCGGCGGCGCCCTCATCGGCTCAGGCCCCGGTTCCGGCCTCCGATGCTTTTTCTCTCTCGACCGTGTAAAGAGTGGCCACGGCGGCGACGGACGCGAACCTAATTGGTGGAGCCGAGGCTGGCTCCATCAATCAGCGTCGCGTCCGTCGCCACGGAAAATAAGCAGAAGCGGTCTCGAACAGATGTCTAGCACGTGTCCTCCTACGTTATGGTCACCGTCGACGGGACCGCGACCGCGGCCTCGGACTAGACTAGCGTTTTTGGAATGTGACTTTAGTATAGTCCCATTGCATAACAAATATCCAACCCCAAAACAGCCTCCAAAATATGAATCTTGTGTCTCATTAGATCAGACTTCATTGTTCTGGAAATGAACTGTGGAAAAAGTCACTTTATGAACACGCTTAAGCATTTCTCCTTTGATCGACGTTTTTTCATCGAAAGATCCGTCTAAAAAGTCTTTTATTAGTACTTTTCTACTTTTTTTCCACCATCGATCCTCAACATTTCTTCTGATTTGTTTCATGGGTAAGTCTTTCCTTATGCGGCAAAAGTAAGTACTCTGGGTCTGATGACTGTGTGCTGAAAATAGACTGTCAAAAAAGTTGGATGCTAAAAGAAAATTATAGGTTTGATAAAAAAAATTAGCTGTTATATTTGCTTGCAAATTTTACTCTGATCCTCTAGTGAGAATAACTTTGATTATTTTTCGTTAAACATATAACGTTTTTGTTCATTTGTACACTAAAACTAGTGTTGAAACCTCACTTTGCTCATTTTCCGTCAAACTAATTACTCATCGGGGGGAAAAACAGGAGTCCTGTTTTCGTCAGTCAGGAAACGGGCCCTCCAGCATCTGTGGCAAGGCCGGAATACTTAGAAAAGTTTGCGAGGGCGACGTGTAACACGACGACGACGCCGACGCCGATGACGGTACCGACGATGACGGCGGCGACGACGACGATGACTTGCGAGTGTGAGGTGGAACACGAGAAAATGTTGATTCAAGGCGGACAAGGCAGGAAACCGAGAGAGCAACATCGACGACGGAGAGGTCGTGGCCGCGCCGGGTCAGCGGGCCGCTGATGCCCGACGTGCCACGACCGCCCAGTGCTTCTGAAGGCCCTTTGCTAGGCCGTCGTCGGGCGAAATGATGCTTGTGCTGTAAACCTGAATGCCACGGCTTTTGTGGAGGCTGGAACCAGTTTCATTCGTGTTAAAAGAGCATCTCTCACTTTCCTGGGTACCGAGGATAACAAGGATCACAGAGAGTCAAAGTTTGGTCGTGTAGCAACGCTGGTCGTCAGAAGCAGCTGGGGCAAGGCCAGGACGTGGGTCAAGACTCTTGGCGTGGACCACAGATCTGTACAAAAGGAGAGGGAGATGACAAAATGGAAGGGAGCAGTGATATGTTGTTATGTAGGTTGTATTCTTTAACAGCCTTATGGATGGCAGGGGGTGACCTCACTCATTACCGAACCAAGATCAACACATGGGCAAATAAAACGACTTTCCGGAATTGAAGTCTGTGGACTCGTGGGCGGTCGAGAGAGCCCGCAGGATGGTGACGTAGCCCATGGCTTCCCATGGGGAAGCCACAAGGATGACTGGATCCTCCTTTGAGTGCTTTCCAGCTGCGTTCGATGAACACCCGAAGAAGCTGGACAGGGCAGGGGGTGATGATCAGGCTGCCAAGAGTCACCTTTCGAGCTCTTCATCAGGATACCTGTTGCGTCCTGACCACTGAGGAGCACATGAAGAGAACACTGGTAAAGTGCAGATCGAACAGGACATGAGAGACATTGCAGATCCATTTGCAAAAGCTCTGGGCTACACTGAGGTCTTGAGGAGGAGGCTCTTTCTTTGTCGCAACATCAGTCTGAGGACGTGCAATGCTGATGAAGGACTACCTCAACAAGAGACTGTTGACCGAAATTTACTTCTTCTACTGTGACGCGTAACACAGCTCCGTGGTGGGTCTGAACCATCCCAAGCTAACATCCTGGACCTCTGCATAAGGGACGCTGATGTCATCTCTGGGATTCGGGAAGTTGTCCAATTGATCGTCGATTTGACAGTCAAGCGGACAAAGATTTAGAAGAAGCCATCAGGAGGAGCCTCCTGGAAATGACAGCAAAGTGAGGAGGAGCCGGATTTTCAGAGTCCAATAAAGCTGAGCATCCAGCAACGTTGCTGCAATCCAATTGACCTGTGCTCCTCCTCCGATGACACCGCAAGCAGCGTAGATGACGATGACGACGACGACGATACACAGCTGCTTTTAGTATCGTTCTACTACTGATTTTTAAAAGTTTTGTCTGATAGGAACAAAAACTGCTCACAATTGTCACAACAATCAAGTCAGAGAATAAAATGGCCTTTTTGAAGGGCACTGTGCACTGTAAAAGCTTTCATGAAGCTCAGTAATGTAATCTTCAGTCTGTCTTACACTATCGATTGAAGCTTCACTCTATTCAAATTCTGTTTTCTCTGCCCACTACAATGCACGCACCGAAATCAGTTCTGTAAGTGATGTAAGAAGCAAAAACGTGAATCTCAAAAGTAGCACTGGACTTTCGAAACACCCTGTAGAGCTACCGGCAGATCTGTGGAGCATCTGTCATCAACGATGATTGAATTCTGACTGTTCAATCACCGGTGCTACCCGAACAACCACTTGAAGGGTTCCCCTGCCATCAGCACAGTGACGTTACCTTTGCCTTCTGATTCTCCAGAGGTTGTCTTTTAACATTGCTTCCTGGTCCACATCAAGTTGTACACTGCAGTGGGATTTTGGATCTCCATAAGGTCATCGTTGGAGACAATAAGCGCCAGACCAAGTTTGCATGACAATTCATGACTGCTCCTCTCTTGTCTTGAAAGGCTTAGTGGACGAGGGGAGCATCATAGACAAGTTGTCTGTTGGGAGCATGCACGCTAGTGACAGAGAGCTGGGGAATATGGGCTTGGTGGAAACTTTATACAACCTTGATAGCAGAGAACAGCCATAAATGTCATGTTTGTGCACATGTATTGGTGTTCAATACAGTAGTCCTCGGTTGCAGTCATAATCCGGTTACAGTTGTGAGCCCAATTTTTAATTTTGGAGGCATTTATATCGGTTCAAGTCATCAAAATCAGCTAACAGTCATCAAAGTACCTGTCAGAACTGGATTGACTAATGCAGCTACGAGCAAGGACGATGTGCTGGCACCAGAGGAGAGTCGACCATCAGACAAAGGAACCAGACAGTGCTTGCAACGTCTTGGCCTGGGTCTTGAGAGACGCCATTTTCAGGACACCAACCTGTTCGAAACTCTATCTACAAAGATATCATTTTGCCTACGTTCTAATGCTTCAACCAAGAGAGGAGAGCAGCCAAGGATGAATTAGTTTTTGCATTGAAGGAAATTAAAGTCCCGTTGTAGTAAAAGCTTTGTTTTTGCTAACAACGGTTTTGAGAATATTTCGGATACTTTCATCATATCAATATCTAGGGTCTAGAATTATGACTATAGCCGGAGACCACTGTATTATGTTCTGTAGCATCCTGATACACGCTGGAGAACGAGTCCTGCGTAGAAGACTATCAGTATTGCTCTTGCCACTAACGGCCTTGAAAACGCAGGTGCGAACACATTTCAATGTGACTAAACGAATTCGTGCGAGTTGTCCACTTCGCTGATACTAAGAATTCTATTCAGATTATTCTAATGATGGGATTGAGGTCATTGACATCACGCTGAATGATTCCAATAGCCTGTTAGTATCACAAGCCAGGGACAGAATATTCGCATTATTAAAGTATTTTCGACTGGGTAGCAGAATTCAGTCATACTCATAACAGCTTGGCTATAACAAATAAAATCCCCATGATGGTGTGCGCAAGATAGCTGAGTTCTTCCCATTTCACCAGAGCATGTCGCCATGAGTATCCATCAGCCTAAAAAGTAAAGTGGCACTCAATATTATGCTGTACAGAGCTGATAATTGTGCAAGATAAACAAACCATAGCATCCTCTCTCGAAACTATGACTCCCAGGTATGTCAGGTTGAAGGTAGCGAGTAAGCCGAAGGCACAGTTCACTAAAACAACATGGAAGGCACCCTCTCTATGCCTGTATCGAATGTCTGATCTTGATGCCGCGATCGATGCATTAAAAATAGTCGCCAGCTTCCTCCTGAGCTCGTATTCAGCATATGCGAACACTCCAAGTGACAGCAGAACTGCACCAAGCTCAAAACTCATCCCATGAAGCACCACACTGGCAGCAAATGTTGTGAGGTAGGCAACCATCATGCCGCTGGTGATCGTCTTCTTGAAACAGTCTGCGCAGAAAAAAAAAGAGTTGATGAGACAAAGTTCCTCCATTCACTGACTGATCAACACTCACAATACTTCAAAAAGTCATGTTTTGGCCGGTCCCAGGACTTGGCGACTTCCTTCAGCGACCTAGGGACCTCGACATTGACGGGCTGAGCAACCTCCAGGTTCCAGTCGCCTTCCTTACTCTGAATTCCTGCAGTTACGGCTGTCGCTTCTGACATGTACGAGATGAAGTAATGGCTGGCGCGGAAGGAGACCGCCTTCTTGTAGGCCGTCCACCACCTAGATTGAGAACATGATGAACTTCTTGAGATGTCTAATGCTCTCTTCACCTACGCTCCGATTCCATCAGGGATGAACCATGGAGTCCAACAGTCCGAAATCGTGAGGAACAGGAGACCGAAGAAAAATGAGCACAAAATCTTCCACAACCATGCGAAATTCTGAAACATGGAAATGTGATTCAAGACACTGAAGAAGTAGGCACTTGTGGAGAACCTCACCCAGCGCGGTTGCTTGAGAATTCTGATGTAGTCAACATACTTGATCCAAGGACCGAAGATCACAGTGCCCGGGCAAAGAGCATAGCCCAAATACTCCGAAAGACTGGGACACTCGGCCAAATTCACTAATACTGTTTCACTCGGCACCTCTGCCGTCTTGCTCCTGTCTCTCTCTTTTGCGGAGTGGAGCCTGGTCTTCTTGACCTGATGTCTCTGTCTGAGGTCCCTTTTCTGAGCTGGATTGGCACTGCTGTCATCTTTTTCTTGTGATTTTTCCTCCGTCGCATCAGTCCTCGGCTGGGAATCATCCAAGTCACACGATACACTGATCGCCTTCATGGTCAAGATCATCTGGGCGCCACGGATCTGGAGCCAGTCCGATGGTGCAATATAGAACTCACTGAAACATGAGATGAGGACCTAATTGAGCACTGTAGTAGTGGGCGTGAAAACTATACTGTATACCATAAGAAGTTGAAGGCGAGGCAGGTTCCTGTGACTATGATTCCGTGGCGGCCGACCCACCGATGCGAGACAAATAGCATCAGATGGGACATGACGGCGAGAGCGCAAATGTAGACAGTATTCACGTTGAAGAAGAACCACAGAGCACCCAAGCCCGAGACCACCGATGCCCAATGGCACGTCCAAAGAGGAAACTTTCCTTGAAGAAACAGATGAGCATCAACTGCAATTCAAGAGGTATACATGCCATGTGCCAACCTAACTGCGTGACCATCCTAAATGCAATGCACCAAACGAGAAGCACGCCGACGTATTCGGCCACCGTCGACACCGTGGGTTGAACACAGTGCTCCAGGATCTCCTCGACAGACTGTGCTGTGCCGAACGCCTTCATCAGAACCTCATCCTCCACGTCTCCCTCCTCGAAGTCGAAATCGACCGGTTCAGGGAAGTGGTCCTCGTAGTACTCGGTCAACCACTCGGGCGGCCGATTCAACCTGGCGTCCCCGTCGTAGTAGTCAAAGTCCACCAAAGGTGGAACCCGTTCAGACGACATGGCGTCACGACAAAGGCATGAATAGAAATGAAGACGACGACGAAGTATCGAACACAGGTCCTTCTGATGAAAGACTTGTGGAATCCAAATCCACTGAGGAGCAGACGTCCGAAGAAAGAAACAACAACAAACAAACCTTCCACCGGCTCAAGAGCTGCCACATGGATCACGTCAGTGAGAAATGATCTTACTTGGACTCTGCTCCAGACCAGCTGGAAAGAAGTCACAGTCTTGACATCACAATCACAGTGCTAAGAACAGGACTTTGGTTAGCGATGCGTCCACATGAAGAGAGAAGTAGTCATGTGCCTGCTACCAAGATCTTCTTCAGAGAATCGTGCACCGTCACCTCTGACCTCTTTGTCTGCTGCTGCAGCGACAACTGCAGCTGCGGGATTGCGGCTTGCCTGGGCTGGGCGGTCTCAGTAGAGGAGAGGCAAGAGGAGAGGAACGGCTCAAGATTGTTTTTCCGGAGAAGAACGTCGAAGTCAGAAAGTCCTTCATCACCTTGGTCCTCCGTTCGGCGATCATGCAGATCACGGTGACGGCGGGAGAGCAGGTATTCACGGTCGAGGTCCCGCCAGACATGGAGATTGAGAACGTGAAGGCCCTGTGCGAAGCGGAGAGTGGCATCGCCATGGCCGAGATGGTCCTTCTCTTGGACGGAAAGGCGCTCTCAGACGACAAGCAGACGGCCGTGGCCGCCGGTCTCAAAGATGGAGAGATGGTTCTACTGCAGAGAAGGCCGCGTCCGGGTCAACAGGGTCAGGGAGGAGTGCACATGCCCGACTTCAGCCAAATCGTCGTACCCGGGCCTTCGTCATCTTCCTCCTCACATCCGGCTCGTCACTCCGACGACCCACAAATGATTCGCGACATGCTTCGAGCCAATCCCGACCAGTTGGCCTTGCTCAGGCAGAACAATGTGAGGCTGGCTGAGGCATACGACAGCGGCAGCATGGAAGAGTTCGCCAAAGTAAGATCAAAACGTTGCTGGTGCAGGTTTACTTGTTACTGATTCTGACCGTGCGTTTGCAGGTGCTGAAGGAGCAACACCAGGCACGTGAGGAGCGCGAGCGACAACGTCTAAGGATGCTGACTGCTGATCCGTTTGACATGGAGGCGCAGAGAATGATAGCGCAGGAGATTGAGAACAAAAATATTGACCAGAACATGGAACTTGCTATGGAGTACAATCCGGAGAGCTTTGGATCGGTCATAATGCTTTATATTGATTGCCTGGTGAACGGACACCACATCAAAGCTTTCGTGGACTCTGGGGCTCAGGCCACAATAATGTCGCAGGTGAGAAGAGCGTGGTAAGATGATCCATGCGTTGTACGAGTGATTCTCCATTTCTACAGGCTGCTGCTGAGCGCTGCGGCATCATGAGACTGGTGGACCGCCGATGGGCTGGCATTGCCAAGGGAGTTGGAACCCAAAAGATCCTTGGCCGTGTGCACATGGCGCAGATCCAGATTAAAGATGACTTCTTGGCCAGTTCATTTTCGATCCTGCAGGAGCAGCCTATGGATATGCTGCTCGGCTTAGACATGCTGAAGCGGCACCAGTGCGTCATCGACCTTCGCAAGAATGTCCTCGTCATTGGGTCAACAGGGACAGAGACCTCTTTCCTGCCCGAGTCGGAGCTTCCACCTTGCGCCAGGCTCACGGGAGGAAATCTACAAGAAGCCATGAAGGCATCAGCAAATGAGGCTGAGAAGAAGATGCTCAAGGAGGCGATTGAGGAGAGTAAGAGGCTCAAGACCAGCAACAGCCCTGGTCCTGGAGGCAGTCACAGTGATAGCACTGAGGTAAAGCCCAGTGACAATTTCACCGAGGAGAACGTACAAACTCTGGTCAAATATGGATTTTCCCGAGAAAAGTGCATTGAGGAGCTGAGGTTACACGACGGTAACATGAAGAATGCCACGGCTGCTCTGTTCGCAAAATCATTGAAATTGGGCTAATCTCGGACTTTTCTCAGTGGAGGATTTTGCGCAGATCTTGTGCTGGCTTGTGATGGAAGGACTTGTAAAGATTTGTAAAACTGATACCTGGCATAGTTGTGTCTAAACGATACTGACAATAGCTGCTGTACTCTGTTTGATACTTGCTGTCTGTCTTCAAGAAACTTGCACTTCTTGTCAAACGCGATGTGCTCGTCACTGATCTCCAGTGCATTTGGAAGGTTTGAGTCAGTAGCGACAGAGCCGCTACTACCGAGGTATTCCTCCTCCTCCCTCCTCTCACGGTCGAGCATCACTGCTATGTAGGTGCGTGACGCAGTACTCCATGCCCTCGCCGCCAAAAGCTGCACTCACACTCAGGTGAACGCGCACGCGTCAGAATCGCTGCTGCTGTTAGACCTTGCTGCAGACGTCCGGGCAATGCCAAAGACGTCAGAAAGGTTATCTGTCTTGGGATTCATTACTTAGCGATGGAGAAAACATTTCTTCTGTGCCTAATATCGGGACTGTGTACACCGGCAGGTGGGCTGGCAGAAACTTTAAGAAAAGTACATAAAGAAAGTTCGCATCCTTGCAGTATGGACTTGCGACGAGTACTCGTGGGAAGAGGTGACCAAGATTTATCAAGAGTGCCAGGAAACCAACGACATGGCCAAGTATTTTACCTTCATGATGATCCACGGACATAGTGCTCGTACAATACTGTTGAATGCTGCATCCTTGCAGGTATCGCGAGTCGTGGGCCTGCGCACCCATCCTGACCCTCTGCTCAGAGAGCCACCAGCTGGAGATCGACGCATTGTTGCCACCCACAGATCCTTTACGTAGGGTGGTTCGCTCGCCCAAGAAGCGAGGAGGAGTCAGCGGTCGGATTAGGACCGCTGGTAAGATCGCTTCTGGAATTGTGAGACAACGGGCCGGAAGCAGATCTGGTGGCAGCGGTAGTGGAATCACCCGCCTGCTCGGCGGTAGCGCAAGCAAAAAGGGAACTTCTTCACTAGGCGGAAGCAAGAGCAAGAGCAAGAGCAAGGTCTTCGGCAAGGTGGGCAAGTACGCCGTCGCTGGACTGGCAGGTAAGCTTTCAATCGTTCAACTCTCCATAACAAAATTGCTCAAAGCTACCTTTCTATTCAGCCTATGGCGCCTACAAAGTCGCCAAGAAGATGAGTAAAGGCTTGCGCAGCGAATACGACGACGACGACTGTTGGGAGTACAGCTGGTTGAACGACCAGTACCAGTGCGTGTGTCCCGGCAGGTGCAACGTCTACATTGGAGCAGCCAACGCGCTGACGGCGTCTTTTCTTCTTACAATCATTTCAACAACATTCGCCGTGTACACTTGTTTCTTTAAGCGACTCTGAAGCGCTTCTGAAGACTGTCGACTTTTACTTGCCCATTACGACATAGGAACCGTCGTTGTGTTAGACAAAGATGAAAAAAAGGACGTTGTCGTTCACGGTAAGTCCATAATATATTAACCTAGCGTGGTCTTCAACCCTAAGGGGTAGGCGACGTAATTTATTTCTTATTAATTTTGTATAATTCCTTCCTCGAAGAGAGGCAACGCATGATCACAATTCGAAAGTCCCTATTATAAGGCAGTAAGAAGTGTTGTGAGAGAGTCAAGCTCCTGGAGAAGCCTTCGTTCGTGGAGCCATTTCTCTTCCAGAAGCTTATGAGGCTGTAGTACAAGGGCATATCCCGATCGGGACCGTGGACAGACAGATTTTCATTTTCTTGAAAGAAAGGCTGATCCTGAGCTATTATATCTGAGCTATGTCCTGGTTGCTTTCCATACTTGATGTTCTCGCGAACTTAGACCATCGTCACTCAGCAGTCGTTCAAGCTCATCTAATCCAAAACCTCGTTGTCGTCTGACGCACGTACGAAGATGTATCTGACAAACCTGGAGATCTTGGTGGACACCTCAGCACAGCTATAATCCCTTACAAATTAATTCCAATGACGTCCTCACCGTAGTTTCGATCGTATATCAGTAGTTACAAATTGTTCTACCACCTCTCTAATATCAAGATATTGGACTTCTTTAAATAGTATTTCCATATTTTCCTCGGTCAAAGGTCACGGCTGTAGGTCCAACTCTTAACTCGGTAGAAACTCTTCTTACGCAGAAGGCTCACAAGATTCGAGTCTTGAAGGTGAAGAGGCACCTAGAGAAGCTGCTCACTCCACCCAGCAGTGGCCTATGGACATCGGATGACGTCTGCAAGTACAATGCGGGTATCACTGAGACGTGGTCCTAGCTGGACGTTGCCTTTGGAAAAGAAGCAGTGGAAGAGTCGATGCTAGTGCTGTGAATGACGCGGTTCAGTTCAGTCTGGGCCGAGAATGAGGTCTTGGGGAGAAGGCACTGCGGAACGACATTTCGAAGCACCTTCCTCAGCAGGGCCGCTGTCACAGATCTCCTGGAGTAAACATGGCTCGTCCCCATAGACGCGAACCACATGGAACCTCAAGTGAGCCATTCAGGGTTCCTTCTCAGTGAGGAAATTTAAAAGTCATAATCTACGTATATCCTACTGATCCCAGTGAACCGATGGGTTTGGTCGGGTGCACTGATCCACTTCTCGGCGCTCTCCTCGATCCTCGTCGTCTCGGTCAACTCTGTTTCTTTGAGATTGTACATGGAGTGGACCAAAAACAACGGGTTCTGTTTCCCCTTGCGGCTCTGCAAGTCAGTCTTCACCGTAGGCTTTCGACTCCACTAAACGTCCACTCTTACACGGCGGGGGACTTCATGACCCTCCAACCCTCACCGAGTTTATTCGCACGTTCCCAAATCTCGTGTGTGTCTTAATTTTAACTGCCCCGTGTCAATCCTCAGGTTCAGGGTGTTTTCGTCCCACATGGGGATCAGGATCTGTCCGCCCTTCTAAGAGGAGTTGGAGAACAATGAAAAACATGGCCATGCCCATGAGGGGAAGCAGAAGAAGATGCTTAGGGCTGGACCACCAATCAAATAAGCCTGCCTGTGATCAGAACAATCCTTGGCATGATCCACCCTGTGCCGAAAACTCCTCAAGAGCTAGCCCAAGGGTCGCCAAGTCGGCCCAACCCAACCCAACGTCGCTTCCACATCATCTGGGCCCAACCCAACGTCGCTTCCACATCATCTGGGCTCAAGTCAGTCAGAAAAAGATCTGAATCGCATTCTCATCGCGGTTACGCCAACATCACCTTAGCAGCTTCACCAAGAAGCAGGAGGTCGTGAGAGACGTGGAGGCCGCCATGTCCAAATTACTGTGCTGCTCCAGGGACGACCCGGACGACGATCAAGTAACCACCTAGACATTTGGTCTCATCACTCGCACATTCTTGTTCCTCTTGTCCACAGGTCGATCTGTGTCCCAGATCGTGGTTCAACTTGCGCGACTCCCCCGACTTCTGGAGCACGGTCTGGAAAGTCTGCTTCATCTGCTGTCTGCCCCTTTGCTACTTATGTTTTATCACAAGGTTCGATAACAATCATGAAGGTTTGTTGAGGCCCTCTGCAAATCGTGTTCAATGCTTGATTCACAGGACACTCAGTCAAAGACCGAAAAAGGCCTCCCCCATCTGCACTTGTCGTCGGCTTCACACGCCGATGGTGACCAGGGCTCACAAGGTTGGGGAAGTGAACAAGTAATGAATGTTTAGGATTGTGATGTGATAGTACAAACTCATTGTAAGCTTGCAAAATCTAAAGTCTTACTCCCAGGATTGTCTCATTTAGGTGTAGCAAAGACATCGTGCCCGAAAAAGACGGGCTGTTTTCCATGAGCGTCATTCAAGCGTCACCGACAGAATCACTTCATTTCAGACTCTAGGCGACATCCGGCCGTCGTACGGTGCGGTTTGCCCTTGCGCGGGAGCAACAAGTCCACGAAGATTTGATAGGAGGGAAACTGTCTGTCTGTCTGTCTGCCTCCATCTCCTCTGGACTGGTCGTCCTCAAACTTACCATTACCCACACTGTTATGATCGCCCCGCAAGTCACCACTGCGATCGCTGTCGCCCCCAAGCTGTCCATCATCCTCACCGTCCCCCAAGCTGTTGCCAAGATCGCCCCCCCCCCTTAAAGTCGTTGCTACGATCTATGACTTAGGTAGTAAATGCAAGTTCACCTAGTTCACACTGGCGACGGATACTGTTGTATGTCATGTCTGCAAGGTATTTGGCCCACTCCTTTGTGGTCGCAGCCTTCAGGGAGTCGCATTGACCTTCCTCTCCATGAGCCTCCACCAATGGGTTGACGTTTGGCGGTGACCAAATGTTCTTCGAAATTCTCAGAGCAAACTTATCGGCAGATAATCCCCCAGTTTTATCAATTTTCGCCCCCTCAAAGAAAGAAGACTTCAGCTTCTCTGGCGTGAGTCCCTCTCCGGATTGCTGCCTGTTCAGCACTGTAGCATCAAATTGAACATCGTTGAACTAGTGTACTCGATCTTGTGTCTGAGTACCTGAACAACACATTTCACATCAAAATTCCACCTTAACATGTTCCAGTATTGTGAGTGTACTGAAGTTCTCCCCTTGGTCGTGCTTAGCAAGGAAGAACGAACTCCTCATCCGACTAGAATTTTGATGCAGGTCTCAATAAACTACAATTACATGACTTTACAGTAACTATCTTGACATAGCACAACTTCACTATTTTACATTGCATTTCTTCTATCCGTTTCTTGATCCCCTTCGCGGATCTCCGTTCGGCTCTGGTCCTCTCGTCCCTCAAGCTCTCAGCCCTCATCGCCGAGGCGCAGTCCGTCGATGTCGTCATTGTCGAGGTGCCGTCCGTTAAGGGGTACTTTCCGTCGACCAGCTCTCCGCCTATGAAGCGTCCATGCCCTAAGACCCAGGCAGGCTCCAATATTACAACAAGTTCTGATAATCCAGCGCCCTCGAGGAGTTGAAGAATAATCCGGCTGACTGTAGTAACCACGTGGGCTCCAGTTATCCTGTTCATCGTCTCATTATTGTCATCACTGGCATCCCCCAACTCCGTCTCATCTTCCTCATCGTCAGAGAGTCCTCCCTGTTCATGTTGGCCATCACGAGGACCCTCTGACGATGATGGCCCTCCTCATGAGGGACATCCCTTCCAAGTTTGCATATGACGAAGGACTACGAACGGAGTACTGCTGACATGTTCTCACGCGTTAGCACTAATCGAAAAATCATTCAGTTGGTCCAAAGATCAACCAGGCTCCGATGATCTGCCCGGCTCCAAGAATCCAGCATTGACCGCCAGTCATGTCAGGCATGTGTAAGCGACTATTGGGGGATTTACGATACTCTCGGACGAAGGTGAGGTCGAAAGATGTGAGCTTGAATCGAATCAACAGCTCGAGCGGAGATCCTAGTGTCAATAGCATCAGCTGTAGATGGCGGTAAATAGAGTACTTCTTTGTCTGAGGCGGCGGCAGCAATTGTTGGGCAGGCGCGGCAGAGGAGGTGGACAGGTTTGACCAAGGTTATCTGATGTAGACTCTGGTTTATGCACTGAGGTAGTGCAAATGTACCAAGGTTGATTCATGAGTTTAAGAATGGTAATAGCACAAAAGAACCCCTTTTCCCGACTGTCAGCATTATGGATAAACAGTAATCGTGTCTTGTTTTGTCCAGAGCATTTCTGGCAGCTCTGCCACGTATGACAAGGTCAGCTGATCATGCATTAGGGGTGCACCGGGCTGATAATTTTGCGGGCCGCATGAGCCCGTGGGTTGTCTCAGTGTTGGTCTGAATGAGCCCGTGGGTGATCTGAATACAGAGGGTCAGAGCACCATTATTATGAAATCTTATGCGTCACTAAATCAGACAGTCACTACCACATTTAGGTCATTGTTAGATATTTGCGAAATAACTTTCTATAATAGCCTTTAAAAGACCCTTGAAGTTTTGAAAATTTTGATTTTTGGGTCACAGACAAGTTATGACGGGAACGTTAAAACAATAAGGTGCTCTTTCATTGACCATTTCTGTTGTCGCAACAACTAGATCTCCAGGGTCGTCTGCTCCTATCTAATAGTGCTAACAGCACTATCTTCACTAGTCGACAGTTTCCGGCAGTCATATGTAAGGAACATATCACTGGTTTCTGGTCTCTGCGGGCTTTGCCAGCTTCGGGCCAGCCCAACATACACTTCCATTACGCTGTGCGTAGATACGCTGCACAGTGCGAAGTTGGAATAGGTCCGCCCCCACAGTCTCGGTCGTCATCATGGCTATCCTGTACAGCGTGGTGGCCAAGAAGAACATAATCCTGGCGCGCTATGCCGCTTGCGTGGGAAATTTCGCCGAGATCACCGATCTGGTGTTGTCTCGAATACACCCGGAAGAGCACTCTCGAATGTCGCTCCGCTCCGGCGAGTACTTCTACCACTACGTGTCCGACGAGACCAGCCTCGTCTTCCTCTGCATTGCCGACGCCGACTTCGACCGCGCGCGGGCCTTCACCTTCCTCTCGGACGTGCGTACCCGCTTCGACGCCAGTTACGGTGCTTCCGGCATCGTCGCCAATGCCATCCCATTTGCCATGAACTCGGAGTTCAGCGTCGTCATGGCCGGCGAAATGAGGAAAGCTAACAGAGCGTCAGAGGATGAGGCTGAAGATGAATCCAGCGACGACCCAAACAAGATTGAACGTCTGCGTGAGGAGGTCCGACAGGTGAAGGATGTCATGGTGTCCACCATCGATTCGATCGTCGAGCGCGGGGAACGTCTGGAGCTGCTAGTAGAAAAGACAGACGCATTGTCGAGCGAGTCCGTGTCTTTTAAGCAGAACACGCGGGTGTTGAGGAGCAAAATGTGGTGGCAGAACACAAAAATGAAGGTCATGCTTGCTCTAGTATGCATCCTCATCGTGTACGGCATCATCTCGGCCTCCTGCGGCGGGCCACTGTGGCCGCACTGCGTCTGAGGTCTCCGTTGCCTCCTATGTAAAGTGTCGCAATAATTGGGCGTATTTCTTGCCTTCGAGCATATGTTCGCCTTGTCAGAGATGAATCATACGAGTACTGCATGACGAAATACAGATGACATCCTTTTTAGCATCCATTGGCATGTCCTTTAATGTTGATTTTTTTTCAGAAATGGGCCTTTTGTCCAGCTTGGTCCGCTGGTCTGTGAAGCTCGGCGCTGCAGGCGGCGCCGTGTACTTGGTCTCCTCGGAGGGATTCTTCGGCTCTCATAAAGAGGCCGCTGAAAGCTGCAACAGGATGAAGGTGACCATAGACAGTAATGAGTACTTTCAGGCACTGCCTAAGGTTGAGCTGCCGGATGAGCTGAAAAACAAACTGCCCGAGGACCTTCGAGCTCAAGCCAAGGAATACAGACAAGGTCTTCGCCATTACTGGAATGACGGAGTCTTTTTCGTTTTCCGCAAGTTGGACGCAGCACCAGAAGCTGCTGTCATGTTGGCAAGGAGCGGTGTTGACACTGCCAAAAGCCTTATGGAAGACACAAAAAAGAACTGAGGACTGCTCTGAACAGTTATTCTGTGTGTGAGTCAGAAACGATGCTATGAACAACATGGATGCTAGAAGAGATTGGTCCAGAGGGTGATTCAAGGCGTGACCGAACAGTCTGCCCTCGCCTTTCGTGGGTCAAGAAGTGCTTGTAGTCCAGTGCCAGAAAGGATGCAGCTCGACTTGTTGCATTTTTCTGACTCACCCTGTAGTTGAACGATAAAGTCTTGCCCAGATGCTGAGCAACAAAGGGAATAATTACCCTCATGTCAATGCCTGCACGTTTGATTTCTTCTCTGCTGAGGTAGTCTCATTCTGGAGTCCAGCGAAGTCGGATTTGACGTCATGTTTATCACAGTTGACCAAAGAATAATCTTCGTAAGCCCCTTCAAGGATGGTTGTTGGTTTCTCGAGCTGGTCATTCTTGGCTGATATTGATAATCCAAAGAACACCGGTTTTATGTCGTTTTCCTGATGTTCTGATATTTAGTTCTTCCCGACTTGGTAAATCTTTGTGGTCATCATCGTCAGTAGAGGGGAAATCGCTTTTTCCTCCTTGACATCCGAGATTGTGTGTCCTGTCCGTCGAAAGAGGACGAGAAGAAGCCAAGATGGCTCTCATGTACCTAGTATGCTAAGGATCTGCTGATTATTCAAAATTGAGCATCTTTTGGTCTCCTTGTTAATCATGCACACGTGCAGAATGACTCGGACCAGCGTGATCACCGACGGAGGTGACTAATTTCCCTAATGTTCAACTTAAACGTGTTGCATTAGTATAATTAGAATAATCGAGAGCTCATACGGACAGCTGCGCTCGCATTGGTCGTGCCGCTGAACATCCTTTGAATACAGTACACTAGTTCGAAATTGTCCTTTTGTTTTTTTTTGTGTTTGGAAATTGGCCTCAAATTCTGACTCAATAGCTGGTACCAGTCTCCTTCTTTTAAAAATAAAAATTGTTCTGCTGTGGGCATTTTTAAATCAAAGTTTTATAACTGTTTTAGCAGTAAGTAAGTGTGGCGGACACTTTGTTTTTCAGCCATAACTTTGGGTTGGAGTTAACTGCAGAAGTGGTTTATCCCTCTAAGGAAAGCTGAGAACTGAACTGACATGCGCTTTTGCTCTAGGACGACTCATTTTTCCACAGCACGAGATCGAAGTTAAGTACTGGTGCAGAGTTTGACTGTTTTTTGAACGAATGAGTGGTCCAACAGCAGAAGTGCACATCAGTTTAGTTTTAGAGGAGCTTTTTCGCTTTCCGTAGCCGGGTTAACCACTTATGCAGCTCAGTCCAGGCAAAAGTTATGGCTGAAAAAAGACGTGTGCACCTACTACATACAGTATGTCATAAAACTTTGAGTTAAAAGTTAAAAATATCATTTTGCAAAAAAGTACCTTTTCCAACTAAGTAGACATTGAAAGTCTGGACCTACTGTTAAAGGTCTGTTCCTCGCTTATTAGAGCACTTACGGAGCTGAACTTGGTATCATGGTTGAAAATTGGATCAAATGTGCATGTGTGCATTTTGCGTGCATTCTGATGCATGCACACAATAATACTGTAAGGTGTCTGTAAATTTCGTAACTCGGTCGAATTTAACTTCCATGAACCCACCTCGGGTGTGTATGTATGCACAAAAATGCTCTTTACGCACGTGCGCCGCACATTTTATAAAATTTTCAAAAGTCAAACCATGAAAACAAAATCAGCCGTGAGAGTGCATTAATCAGAGAGGAACTGACCTTTACAATTAGCAAGGACTTTCGAAACGTATCGTCAATTTTGCACGAATATACATTACATAAAGAGTACGTATTTCGTTAGTTCTTCCCCAATACGCGTCGAAGCCGTCATACCCAGTGAGATAGTATGAAAACAGAGATAAGCTTTTCAGGGTTCGGTGTCGAGGTTGCGTGACGACAGAACCCGACTTCCCGACTGTTGACGTTCGCGGATAAGGTGAGATGTAGGAGGAATGGAAAAGGTCGCTCTGTACGCACGCAGTCACGAGCGGTGTAAGTGAACTTGCTCGTTCACATCGCCCTCATCCTGCTTATAAATGAGTCTAGTAGGTGGTCCCTGACTGCAATCAACAACTTGACGTGGTGAGTTCTAGCTGGCTTGAACCCACAGCTGCACTCTGATTTCTACCTTTCCCTGACTCTTTGAAGCAGAATTCATCATGGTTTTGGGTGAACGGTGGGTGCAGAAGCGTCACTTTGACGGACTCCCCAAGCTGGACGACTTAGAGATCCTGAAAGAGGAGCTTGGCGACCTAAAGGATGGAGAGATCATTTTCCGTGCTGAATTTCTCTCGGTGGATCCGTATCAGCGCGCTCATCGCCTCCCTGAAGGCACCAAGTTCCCGATAACTATGATGGGAAGTGTGGTCGCCAAAGTGATAGAGAGCAAGAGTCCCGACTACCCGGTGGGGTGCCGCATCATCACATACGCTGGATGGGTCAAGGTGGGGAAGATTGCCACCAAAGGAGGACCTGACATGCTACCTTTGATGAAGGCTATCGACATTGGATCGTTGTCGCCGTCCCTGTTGCTGGGAGCGTGTGGAATGCCCGGTAACACTGCATACTTCGGCTTCCTTGAGATTTGCGAGCCCAAAGCTGGAGAGACCGTCGTGGTAAATGGGGCCGCCGGTGCTGTTGGCAGTCTGGTAGGGCAGATTGCCAAGATCAAAGGGTGCCGAGTTATCGGCTACGCTGGCACCGACGACAAGGTCAAGTGGCTGAAGGAGCTGGGATTTGACGAGGCTTTTAACTACAAGAAGGTGGGTGGGTATTCTTGCAGCCTGAGCAGCTGCTAGCCAGTTACACTTGAAAAACTTGTCAGCATATTCGTGCTCATACAATGTGTGTTTATAGACGACCGCATCTGACAGTCTAACGAAAGCCGCTCCAAATGGCGTGGACTGCTTCTTTGACAACGTTGGAGGTGAAGATTCGACTACAGTCATGTTCAACATGAACCATCGTGGGAGGATCTCTGTTTGCGGGGCTATTTCCACCTACAACGACAAGACACCTGTTAAAGCCACGACTGTTCAGAGACCCTTAATTTTTAAGGTATGAGTAACCAATGACGCTACCAGCTGCTGGAACAGTGCAATATCTCGTTATCCGGATTACAGGAATTGAAAATGGAAGGCTTCATGGTGTACAGGTGGTTGAACCGATGGAACGAAGGGCTTGAGCAAATGGCCAAGTGGATTCAGGATGGCAAGATTAAGGTGAAGGAGACGGTCATTGACGGCTTTGAAAATGCACCACGTGCTTTCCTGGGACTTTTTGAAGGCGCCAACACCGGAAAGATGGTCGTGAAGATCTAATAAGTCAAGGATTGGAGCGAAATAAATCACTCTTCTTTTTAAGCGAGCACAAGCAGGTACTGCAAGAACGAGTAGTTACAGCGTACAATCCTTCAAGCCCACGAGGAGGTCGCTGACCTCATCAACCCGATGTACATAGACCGAGCAGAGATGTCCTCCTCTAACCTCACCTCTCCTTACGTGTACCGGCCGTGAGGACAACCTCGAACGCGCATAGAGCCGCAATCACAACTACTGTTTCTCATAACATAAAATGTTGACATTTTCTCTTTAAAGCGTGCTAAGAGAAGGTTGCGGCGTTAATCACAGGCAATGAACACATTAAACAGAAAGGCCGTACCTGTGTTTTAATGTCCTTGGTGACATCTTCGTGACATCAGAAGTTCTCAAGGCTGCACTGTAAGAAAAAGAAAAGGAGACATTTTTTTCATTCACACGACCCGTGCAAGTACTTTTCATGCTACTTTTTTCCGAAGTATCTTCTGATCGCAGACGCAACATATGTACTGTGCAGCTAGAAGCGTTTATGTCAACCCCCTCCCCAGCATCCACTAGATATACTTTCTTATGCTTATTTGGAAATTGGCTCAAGTCCCTCTGCCGCTTTCATACAGAGGTAAAGAACTGTACAACAGCGGCAGGAAAGCCAAAGTCTTCCTTTATGGTCTCCGGGAGATTTGATTCCTAAAATTGATATGCATAGTCGCATATTTCTGATAGCTGGATCCCATTTGGTGCCTGTCATAAAGTTATATGTCTCTATATTGCTTTGCATAAGCCGTAGTAGTTGGGTGATTTGTTATCTGGCGAACGTCCCCTGGAAAAAGGAAGAGGATCGCATCGATAGCGTAGCTGTGTACTTACAAGACGGTTGTACTTGTGTACATTCTCTGACACAGGACGTGTGTGAATGTGAGCATGAATGATCACTTCATATGTGCATGTGATCAAGAACCTCTAGGATGATTTCGATGCATGGCCGCGGCAATCCAGACGAGGACGTAGTCGCAGAACTGGATGACCGACGACGACGATGCTACGCATGGAGGGGTTGGCGCCAACTTGGGAACGCGGATCAAGTGCTTGGCCGTGAGCTGTAGCACTACAAAGCAGATGAGTTGGCATGCAGATGTCGCAGGGGATCACTCTGGCGGAGAGAAAACCAGACGCGTGATGCCTCCCTGACGAAATAACCAACTTTTTCTAGATTTCTACACTCAAGCAACAGCCATCGACTAGAAGAGTATGAGTAGCTTTCAAGCAAACTTCATTCTTATTCAAGAAGCAGACTTTTCTCGGGGGTCGTGATTTGCTTATATATATATAAATATATAACTAGCGGAGATACCCGGTATTACTCGGATTATTATCAGGGTCTTTCCCATTTCCGCCCGCAAGGGGTGAGGAAGTTTGCATTCAAAAATGCAACAGAACAGTTGATTGTGCTTGCTATTCTGCAATGAAAACTTGCTCGACTCACTGGTTGGCGAAACGCTTCCGGCACCCGAATCCGGATTAGATGACTTGAGGGAAGGCGTCCGTGATCGGCCAAAATGTAATGCAGCGATACGGATTCAGGTGGAAGCGGCCAACTGTGAGGCTCCACCGCGTGGAGGTCGACCTGTTTGCGTCTGGGCCGTCTGCACCGGCGGCGGCCGGTGCCAGTGGCAACAGTTTTGGAGGCGGAGGCGTCCCCGCACTGGCCTTCACCACGGGGGCCCTTGGGGTCAATGTTGGAGGCGGGGTCAGAATCGGAGTCGCTGCAGTCGCCCTGTTGGCCGACACCACCGGTACCCGTGGAGGCCATTTTGGAGGAGGCGTCATCGTCAAAGTCACCGCTGTTCCATAGCTTCCTTGCCACTTTGCCCGACCACTTACTGGACAAGCTCCCTGAAATCTGGCATAAGGTGTGGAAGCCCACTCAGGGTCAGTCATCTGCTAAGTTCATCCATCCGGGTTACGAGGTCATCTCTCCGGACAGTCTCACAGTAGAGAAAGACCGTATCACGGATCTGTTTGGTTCAAGATGCACATGCTCGTCCTCCAGGTGCTGTTCAAGGACTTCTGCGTCACAAAGCCGACACGAAGGTCAAGATGGGAGAAGGACCGTGCAATCAAGTTTTATGCCCAGGTTGTCTTCGACAGTCACCTCAGAACCTCTGAAAAACACCTTTCTCGCCTTTGAATTGTCGAGGACCATACATCAGCTACTTCGCTTGTGGAGCAAATTGAGCGAGGCTATTTCACAGCCTCTCATGAAGCTACTATCCCTTGTCAAAAGAAACCTTTCGACACCAGGACAATCATCGCCTCCAAGACCTGCAATGACGTCGTGGCCTTTGTCGACAATGAGGAGGAGAGCACCAAAAAACCCACCATCTTCAACAATCTCAGCAGCAAGAAGATTGCCGCCACGATCCACACAGGAGCAAAGTACTGGAGTACAGGTTGGGACTACTTGGATTTTCCCCGCTGTTCGTCCTTCGTACTTCGTTCGGCCGTCCTGTTCGTCTGCTCTTATATACAGCCTTGAGGACCTATCGGTTATTTACCAGACGCAGTCTGCTGCTGCGTCTACAATGTCATCCAGGCTTCGATTTAGGCTTCGACGAAGAGACAGTGAGCTCTCTCGGGTACGTGTGAACATCACAACTTCCACCAGAAGACTGAGGAGTCTTTGGAAACTCCCGGGCCTTGGGTACGAGCTGTGAGAGTCATTTGGCAAAAGTTGGTACTTTTATAGAGCCACAGCGGTGGGAAGAGTCCTATCCTACCGGCGCTCACAGACAGGTCTTGGCGATGCCGAAGGTGGGGAAGGTGGTCAAAGAGGCCGCAGACATCGGTCTCATTCCTGATGACCGCACTCTCACAAGATACATGCACCTGGTTGAGTCTAAGGAATGTGGAAGAAATATTAATCTGAGTGATAACTAAAGTGGTGACCGGTTCGTCATCAGCTGTTCTCTGCACTGCAAGGTAGAAAAGTGGTGTATGGAGGCTTGACTGAAGTCTCCACGCAGTTGATGTTTCAGCCTCGACTGCAGCATGACTTTGAAAGCAGAGAAGACACTAACGTCTCGCTGATGGGGCGCTGGTGACCACTGTGGACCCCCAGGGAGATCCCGAGGGAATTGAAGCTGGATGAAGGCAACAAACTTTTATGATTGAGGGACAATGTAAAGAATGACTCCTGTGAGTGGCATCCCCACGTAAACCTTGCATGACCTGAAGAAGTAGCGACTTCTTCATGCGCTTCAATAGTTCATGAACACCTACCCCGAGTCCTGGTTCAGTCCAGCCCTCAGGTGTTCCTACGGGTCCCAGCTCGGTCCAGTCCCCAGCAAGTGCGCCGTCAAGTCCTCGTACGTACATACGAGAATGAAGCTGTGAGCATTGACATGAGGCTTAGGAAAACAACAAAATGAGACCAGTCCCATTCCGTCCATTCCCCCTCGGCTCGTTTTTCTCCCCAACTTTGAAATGTCTTTCTCGCAGCAGAACTTTTATCTGGTGTCATTAGCCAATAAAACAAGGTGTAAACGTCGTTCGTCGCTCATTTGCCGCGGCACCGGGCGATTTACGCGCCCAAGGGATCGACAAACAGGCTGCCAGTCGATATTTCCGGAGCAGAAACAAAGTTTGTGCGCTTCTTCCCCACGGACTCGGTTACTTTTACGGCCGCCGTCGCCGCTGCCGCCGCAGCAGCCGCCGCCGCAGCCAGACGAGACTATCACAAGAAAATTGGACAAAGTTTTTTGTCTCCGCTCGTCTGACTTCCCGCGACTTAAGCCAGAGAGGGGGGAGAGCAACAAAATTGATGCCAGAGATTGTCCTCCTGCGCGGCCAGCGGCTGGCGTCCTGGTCCGGTGGCTGCGCGCAGCACAGCAACAGCGTGTGCGGCGGCATCAGAGCCAACGTGTCTCTCCTCACGCACGCCGAACACGTGTTGCTTTGCCGTCGTAATCAGTGGGCGCCTTCCAAACAATCTTCCAAAATGACATAACCAGAGTAATCTCATTGTTTGCAAGAAAAAGCACCGCCTTGGGAGGGACGAAATATTGCCAAGAAAGTCAACATGAAGGAGGAAGTTTGATCCCAGAAGGGTATTAGTCTATTCCCAGTCAAGTTTGCACCCGATACTACAGTTTTTATGGTGTTTCTCCACGAGCCATCGGGGTGTTATCCGCCGGATAGGGAAAACTTCGGAAATTGGTCTTCTGTCGTGCAATAACAGGTCACCTCGTCCGTCTACCAAGAAAAGGTTTTCATTTGTCCTTAGGGAAGAGTACAGTAATTTCGGCTTCAGCCAGTGATATACGGGCAGCAGCCACTTCCACCGCTCTGACTCTTGTAAGCAGAATAGATTATTGTGTATCTCTGGTGCATGGAATGCTCTCCTTCTTCCCCCTCGCTCTCTCCATCAGCGTCTTCTTGCATGCCAATGAACAGAGCGCAAAAAAAGAATCTCCGTTGTTCTGAGAAAACGATGCGCAAGAATTATCATCCAATCCTAAAACTATCTCTTCTCTCTTCAAATTAAAAAAAGGGTCCCCCCCCACTCTGCTGGCTGCTTTCTCTTTCTTCTGTGGAGCTGTAGCAGTGCCGCACAGCGCAATCCGTCACCCGGCGTGATTTCCTCCTTCACTGGGCTTCCCCACACTCATTGGGGTGGGTGGCGTCGAACGAGTGAGGCGTGGGTGCCACTGAACACAACCGTGAGCGGCAGATTGGTCCCGGCCACCGGCACCGACAGGTCCCCAAAGATGGAGGCCCGAGAGGTGGGCGAAAGCTACCCCCGCCACCACCGCACACCCCTGTGAGCAGGCATGCCCATACTGCAGTCGACATAGCTGTGCTCCTTTTTTTTTCAGTCGTCATTGCAAATGAATATTCATGACTGGCCCCGTGATAAATCTCCTCTTCCAGGCAATAAAACTGAAACGGAATGACTGAAATTAATATGCGGATGCTCTCCACTGCGAAGAGGGAGACCGACCCGGAGTGGGAGACCTTTTGCAAGGAGTCTTGTGACACACATTTGCACTTCAGCCTCAGCCTCTGCCCTTTTTGTCGACACTGAACGGACGCATGGGTCAATAACTCTCGGGGCGCATAAATTCAGTATAAATACCCAAAAGCTCACGCTTAATGAGTGGGAAGCGTGTAGAGAAGGGGTCGACTCTCCAGGCTTCAAAGACAACTTCATCGCCAAACTCGCTTAGTCATGATGAGACAGCTTTGTAGAAAAATGTCTCACAATTCTTGCGCCTGAGGTCTGCAGTCACGTTGCAAGTCTGGCCAGCTTTCATGCTTTGTCCTTGCACCGTGGTCGTTGTGCAGCCCAAATGGCGGTCAAAGCTGAACGCGGGAACGACCATCAAGGACATCACGGTGCAGCTGGAGATGCCCACTTGATTCGGCTGTTCTCGATGGGCGGTTTCAACCGTGTGGTCATGAAGAAGGAGGTCGATGACAACCCCTGGCACTCCCTGGCCAAGGACGACAGCGCCAGCAAATTCAAAGTGCTCGAAGTGATGAGCTCTGTGCGCTCCTTCCCAAGCACTCTGGCCTCACAGACTCGACGACGTGGGGCAGGTCTTTGTCCAGCTGGGAAATTCCACTTTACTTGCATAATAATAACAATAATGCTCCTCATAATAACAATGTCGGATAAAACGTTCGAGGCGAAAAGATTTATAGCTGGGCTTTGATGACGCGATGACAGATTTCATTTCCTCTGCAGAGAGATCTTTGGACAGAGAAAAATGACTGCGCCCAAGACCATTCCACATTCTAATCGTTAATTGGATGAAGCGTACATGTCTTCTTCTCCGTCTTCTTCGTCTTCTTCGTCTTCGCCGTCGTCGTCGTCGTCGTCGTCGTCGTCGTCTCCCCCTCCCTCTCCCTCGTCTTACTCCTTCATTTTTCGCTGCCAGGTTGAGCTCGAGCCCGAGCACGCACACCTTTCGTCGTCTGTGCTTCAAAACTAATTCATCTCTTCTTGTGCCCAACATCTGGTTTTCAGTCGTTTAGGTTTTCACAGTCACTTCGCACCTGTAGGATTAATTCTGCCCCATTGTGCGTAGGTACGCGCGCGCGCGCGTGTGCGTGTGTGTGTGTGTGTGCAATAAGTACTCGGTCCGTCGATCTACGAGGTGTCACAAGAGTGTTCGATGGCCGTGGAATGGCTTCGCCCCCTCCAAAGCTCTGATAAATGTGACCTTTCTGATGTGTCCGCCCACGTATGTACAGAATGTGGGGATAGCTAAAAATACCCATAGTGAAGCACGCATAAGCCGTAAAGAGCCTATGAAAAATCCGGCGGAATAAGATTCCAATTTTTCAGTGCGCCGTCGCCACTGTATAAAAAATTCGCATTAATGGAGTGAAATCTCTCGTTGGCTCCATTTGTCAGTATCAGGGAAGACGAGGGAGACTCGAAAAACGCCATTTCTCAAACTGAGGATTGTCCCTCTCTGCCAGATCGGCCAAGTCGTTACGTAGTCACCTCCTCCCTGAACCCTGAGCAGCCCCTGCTTGATAGCGCGTAAAAGTCGTTTGATGCGCGCCTCTTGTGAAGAAATTTTGTGTGATGTTCGTAGGCGAGTATTTGAATGACAGCCAAACCCTTTTTGGCATCGCAGCGTTGTTGAAAGGAGAGAAGAGGGAGAGATTGAAAAGTGCATCAGCGGAATCATGAATTCAATCCTGATGCCGCTGTCGTCGTCGTCGTCGTCGCCGTCGCCGTCGTCGTAGCCGCCGCCGTCGTCGTCGTCGTCGTCGTCGTCTTTGGGGAGAAGATAATGGTTGGAGGGGGGGGGGAGGGCTTTGAAGCGAACTCTCTCATTGTCGTCGTCGTGAAAGCTTCAGGAAGACGAGATAAAATTTTCGCAACCCAAAGATCGGGCATATCCAACTGAGAAGAACCCACCTGAAATGGCGGGCTTCGTACTCTATGACGGCTTTACTGCGCAGATGCATACGTACATACATATGTGCTGGGAAAGTGTTTGATGCTACGTTTAGCAATGATACCGCCGCTGCTGTGCACACTCCACTTTGCAGCGTCCGCTTACACAATCGCGGACTGGGGCGCGGACTGCGGGGAGACGCGCACCGCAACGACGTGGGCGAGGTGAAGCGCGTCTTCACAGTCATTTTTCGTCCCATTTCTGAGTCTGGCTTTCACCGTACCAACTCGGTCTCGTTACTTTAAATGAACCATTCCGCACTGCAATAATCGAACTGAGGCACGAGAAGCGACTGAGAACGCACGCAAACACAAAGCAATTACTGGAAGGAAGCCTGACTGCTGGAGCCCAAGCTGTTCATGGCACTCACGACTGTCATTGGGCCGTGTCTTTTTTTTTTTTTTTTTCTTTCTCTGATGTGCCTCAACCTCAGTGTTGTTTATCTTCAACCTTGAGCTGTTGGAGCTCTCGATGGGTGGTTGAGGCGCTCGAACGAATCTGGCTGTCATTAACCGATCTTCACCAATGACAGGAGCTCCAAGCTCGGTGCAATTAAAACGAACCCCTTTTATAGCCTGGCTGAACTTTTGCTGCTCCTCCGGGGCCGTGAGCAATTCCGAAAAAAATTCTTTCCGCTCGCTTGGATACCAAAAAAAAAAAAGAGATGATCGCCGCTAGCAGCGGAGAAGATTTTATGGCCCTCAAATGAGCTCTCCGTTGGCCCCGTCTGAGGAGCATGCACGTTTTTTGAAACAAAGAGATGTGGCAAATGGTCGCGTTAGTCTAGGCCTAACTAAAGTGAGTTGAGAAAAATGCGTCACGCTCGCTCCATAGGCCTTGCATGCTCCAGAACCAGGCTCCGTAGGCCTTGGTGGTACCTATGGTCCAGCCGAGCACAGGGGTGTCGTTGTTCGCCACTCTGCGACATCAGAATGTGTTGGAAGAAATTCAAGAGAATTTGCTTCATAAAGCACACAATATGCGACAAAAGAAATGCAGTCAAGCTTGATCCTTTATTCGTTTTATGAAATGCTGTATTGTCAGCCCCCCCTCCTCCTGGCGTGCGCTAGATGGCAATTTTCGTTGCCTCACCTTGTTTGAGAACAATTTCTGACCGTTGCGTTGCTCTTCGCTACAGCAACGACAGCAGGGGGAACAACGAGAACAGGTTGGCCGGCCCAGCGACGCATGTACACGTAGCTGGCATTTGCCTCGGTACCGCTGCTGTCGGTGCTGTGCGTGTGTATGTTCTCGTGATAATTGGTCGCTGAAAGGTTGTGATTAAAGTCAAATGCGTTTGTGCCGCGTGCTGGCGCAGATATACTTACTTACAGCACTACTATGCGACACTGCACTACATACTGACATTGCTGCAGTGCACGCATGTGCGAGTAGCTAACGTTCAGCTACTATAAGGTTATTGTGCGCTAAATTTTTTGTCTGGCTAACTCCCTTCTTTGAGCTTGCAGTATACTTTGCAGGTCCTTTTTTTAAAGGCTACATTGCATAGCTGAGTGTTTGCTAGGGCTCCTTTTTTTGCACCAAGTGTGTAGATAAAATATGCGTGTGCAGGGCCCCCTTTTCTATCGCTTGCACGATTTCCTCCTCCCCCCTGAGTTGATCGATCCGCCTGCGTGTAATGGATATGTCACACGATGAAATTGATACGTTTTTTCCTCGCCTTCTGAGCTGATTTTTGGCCGCGATCGGACCGCAATTTGCCTGTTTATCATGCATTATTTTTTGCCTCCGCGCTCAAGAGTGATGAGGTGATCCTCCGAAGATGGGCATTATTTTCCTCCTCCATGATCGAGACGCGCAAAAAGGCCGCGTCTGAGTGATGCCAAGAACTCTTGGCTCCTCTGAAACTTGATGTCTGTCGCTCCTCTGAAAACCGGCGATCAAGAACGTCTGAGAAGGAGTTGATCGAGGAGTGGGAAGGGCTGGTGGACGTGATGAGTCCAGACGCGAGTCCAGACGCGAGTCCAGACCGAGTCCCGCTCAAGCGCCACCAATGCAGCGCCCACTGTAGCAGCGCATGCAGTGCGCAGACCATAGAAGTGCGCACCGTGGAAGAAATAAAGAAGGACATGGTTTTAATTAGCGTTTTCTTCTTCTCGGCAGCTTTCTTTTTTTTGAAGTTGTTGAGCCTTTTCTGGGGAGAAAAGAAAGATGGAAGAGAGAGAAGCAAGTCACGGTTTTGTTTATCCCTGCAGGATGATGGCATCAGTGTTGCAGCAGCAGGAGACAAATAAAAAAAGGGAATAGAAAGCGAGGAAATCTGCCTCATTCATTGCTGATGACAACTTCTCATTATTTCTCCCTCCCTCCGCATTCACAGAGAATTCCAAATGAGCAGCAGCGATCTGGCTTTGGGTGGGGAGCAGAGAGAGAAAAAAGGAGACGAGACATAAAAATACAAAGAAATTTTGCTAAAAGCAACAAATATTCTGCTCGTGCCACTCATGTGGAAGATTTATTCGCAGTCACTGATGCTTCCATCCCAGTGACGTTGGTGGAAATGCAGACCTTGATCTCGTTGGACCAGCTCCCAATGCTCTCTCCAGACGTGCGTGCGTGCGTGACGTCTACCATCCTGGTCCTGGCACTTCAACTGTGAAGACGCACTGCAGCCCTGCTACTAGGTACATACATTCTGCGCACTGCACAGCACTTGGCGTGTGCATGGGACGACAGAGCCTTCTGCACTGACTGGGTGTCCCGAAGGAATTGCTTTTGGCATCAAGCATCCCCAGAGTTGACATCCGACAAAGGTTGAGGTGTTGCCACCATTTGAAATGTCTGAGGGGACTTTCATGCCATCTGGCTGGGTCATTCTGGAGATGGCATCAGTGGTACCAGTGAGGCAGGCAGGCAGGCTACTTGGTGTGCAGTGCCAATGCTTGCTGAGCAGGAAAATTGCTCCCTCTACGGGTAATCGTCTCACCGTATGAAATGATATCGGTTGCGCAGTAAATTTTCTTGCTGTGCAGTAACTTTTCTTTCTGTGCAGTTGACTGGCAAGAAGGTTAGGTGATCGCACTGCCTGCCAAGCATTGGTAGTGCTCCCCCAATAATGTCACTGCACACCTCGTTGTTGTGGTGCATAAATATCCATTTTTATCCTGTGAAGTTCTGCAATGTGAGTATTCAGTTATCGCCACTCAGGATGCCACAACTGAAAGCAGAAGCTGAATCCCCGACAACTTTGCTCGCAACGGGTCATTCTCAACACTTATTGCAAGTGTCTGTCTTGCTCAGCTGACTGATTCCAAGGAAACTTCAGACACGTTGCCGTCAAGTCGTGATAGCGGCAGAAAGAAGTCGCTTCTTCAGGGACACCCTGTACGCACGCACGCGTGTATCCTGATCTTTTCTCCACTGTTTGTTCCCTCTCCGTGAGTGTTGCTAATAGTTTGATATATGGCACCTCATCAAAGATGTCTTCAGCTGCTGTTGGTTGCAACTCTCCCCTGAGTTGACTCGCACTCACTCTGCATCCAAATGGACGAAAATTCGTATCACGTGTTCCTTTCTACTCTCTCCGTATGACTCGCAGCCATTTTTTTTTGGAACACAAAACCTGGTGATTTCCAATTCTGCTCTCGAAATGCACCCTTCCTTTGATGACTCGAGACAACCCTTTTCCAGCCTCCTGGAAGAAAAGAGACAATTTAGCCATTCGAGATTCATTGAAAGCTTTTGAACATTAAGGCGCAGCAATCAGGCCACGATAAGGGGGGGTAGGGAGAAGCACCCAAAGGGAGGGGAAAGAAGTCTTTTCCAGGCTTTTAAACGTTGGCGGGATCTTCCCCCTCTTTCTTGCGGTTGGGAAAAGAGGATGAGAGAAAGAGCTCGGGGCTAAGGATTTGTAGAAAACTTTGGAAAAGCCTGATGGCAGTTGTGTGCGTGGCTCAAAAGAGTATCATGAATTAATGCCAAAGATTACGACTATGGCGGGAAAAGCCTTAAGGGGGGGACTCGCTCGCTCTCGGCCTAATTTTCAAATAGAACACCATTAGTGCATTACCGAATTTTCGCTGCCAGAGGTCTGTAGCAGCAGTTTGCCAGCTTTTGCCAACTTTTGGCACCGAGTGTCTCAACCACGTCAGCCTCAAGCTGGTTGACCCCGACTCTGGGTGGAAAGGGTGGAAGTGTCGGTGCGGAGTGACCGGGGCTGCCCCTCCAGGTGACCCCGTGCCGGTCGACAAGTCGTTCTTTTTGGGCCACACGGTAGTCGCTGGTCGTTACTACGCCATCAACGGATGCTTTTCATTAATAACCCGCTCCCGCTCTCTATTTCTGCGGTGAGCTTCAGGTTCCTCTTCTTCTTCTTCTTCTTGCTCAAGTTTTAGACGTTCGTTTTCTGGGATGATGAGTTTGGTGGCGTGATGCGAAGGGGTAACCCCGACCACCACAGGGACGGAGGGGGCTTCATTAATGTCGCCTGACAGGATTTTCTCTCTCTCATATTTATGGCGACATCGTGTGGTACCAGAGTTTTATTCTCCTTTTTCTCAGCCGCAGGCCAAATGCTTGGAGATGAAAAGCTACATGAAATGCGAGGGCGAAAGAAAAAAAATAATCAAAAAAAAAAGTTTTGGTCGAGGCTCTCGCGTAGAAACTGAAAAGTCTGCCCCGATACAAGTTTTTTCCTCTTTTCTTTTTATATACAGACAACTTTAATGTGCACGTGTCCGCACTATATTGTGCTCTATTCATGCTGACTCACACAGAGTGTGAGCAACAAAGAACAACTGCCTGTTGGCAGCAGCACCCAGAAGCTCTCTGCTACATCGATGAGTGGCTTGACCAACTGCGAACAGACCAATCTGGAAGGCTTTCTTCTCACCCACCATGGCAAACCTGTGTCTGGCAACTTTGTCCTTATCAGAGAGGTCTGGCAAACGAAAAAAGTTTCAAGAACTGCGTGACCTTCAGCGTTCCTCATGGATGCCCTGTCCCAAGATTTGCACCTTGGAAGAAAACGCACTGGACCTTGGTGACCTTGGTGATGACAGCTCCGTCGACGGCGTTGACAGCACCCAGCTGCACGCGCATTATGCAGCCAGCTCGACTGTCTTGGCTCTGCGGAAAAGCCCATGGGGGGAAAAAAAGGGCTTTTGTCGTACGTCCCTCTGTCTCTGCTACATGTATGCATGTGTGCACCAAACCATGCAAGCCTAAGTGGGTAAGAAAGTGGTCTCCAGCTTTATCGCCGAACGCTTTTCCCCCCCTCCATCGGCTGTTGGAGGGGCTATGGCCGTTCAATCGGTGGCGCAACAAGTGGCCCATTTCTTCAAGAGCTTTTCCCCCGAGACCTGAACGATTGGCTTAGAAAGAGAGGATTGGAAGGGAGCTTTAAAGGATTTATAGCGCCAACGTGAGAATATTGGTGAAAGGTTCTACGGAGCAGCTTTGTGAAAGAAAGGCATCACTCTGGCGTCCCTCGGGCGCATTTGGCGAGTCAAACGGAGAATCGGGGACCTCCGGAAACCGATTAGCCCGGCTGCTTTATAGCCCTCGGGGTTGTTTGTGTTACCGAGGCCGCCGTCATCGCCGTCGTCGCTGGTCTTTGAAAGGGAGGAGAAATTTTAATTAGCCAGCCTCTCTCTCTCTCTCTTCGTCTCCTTCCCCAAGGCATTTGGCAGAAAGAGGGACTCTTTTCATCTGAATATTGGCACGCACCCATTGGTAGAGAAGATGAGCAATCTTGAGAGATGAAAGTAAAAATTCCACTTTAATTTCTCTTGACGATTAGTCACTGAAAGAGAGGGATTTCTTTTGATATTGGAAGATTTCCCTCTGCTGGAAGAGGAAGACTTTTTCATCTTCGCAAATTGATCACGTGATAGAAGCTCTTCTCTTCAAACTTTCTTCTTTTCTCTGTCGATGCTTTCCTGCATTGCGGAGGGGAAGAAATAACCGTTCACCTTGAAGAAGGTCTTCGCTGTCTCTCGATATGATGTGGTGCACGTACACGTGGTGCTTGCCCTGGTGCGTGTGGGCGTCACGAGTCCTGGTGTTGTCCGGTGGACACACGGTGACGGGTCAGTACTGGGGTCTGGCACGCACACGTGCATCCCAGAGGTGCTGCTGTGCACGGTGACGGGTCAGTACTCTCGTCTGGCACGCACACGTGCATCCCAGAGGCGCTGCTGTACTCTGTAGTCCACCACCAGACACACGGGAGTATGCAAAGTTGCTCTATTTGCTGTAACAAGGCAAAAGTGTCTACCCCTGGTGAATTCAGATTTATTCTCTGCACTCTGAAGACCCATTCTGCGAGTGTCGCGACTTCATTAGAATTGAAGATCAAAGACTTGTTTCAATTTTCTCCCCTTGTACAAAAACGTAGAGAAGAGGAGCCATAATGAAAATTTCCTTTTGTCATTATTTATTACCGGAGAGGCCCTCCCCTCGCCATCTTACGTCTACAAACACGCATACAGGTAGTCTTTTCTTTCTCTGTATATTAGCTAACTGCTGAGTCGTCGTCTGCTCTTCCTCCTCAGTGTTCTGTTCCCACGAGCCCTCCGCTAATCAAAATATATCTTTTAGGTAATCCGGCGCCAGCACCAGTTCTGAACTCCCCCGAGTCAATTGTCATTTTCATCGTAATGACTTTGCCGCAGCCAAATCAAGATTTAATGCTCCATTTCCAGTACATCAGCGTGCAAGAGAGAGAGAGAGAGGAGAAGGCTTGCCATTGCTGTACTCTTCTATGTACTGAAAGAGTACATGCTGAAAGCAGGTGGAAAGGGTGAACCTCAAACTTTCCAAATGGCGGTAGGAGAGAACCAGAATACCACAACTACTCAGTCTAACGCCCCTCCACCAAACAGGCGCGCTCCCCCCTTGGTCGTGGACGATCTTGGTGGCATTGGTGGACGTGGCCACCGCGGCCGTGGGCTGGCCACCACGTCCGTGCCAGACGTCTTGAAGACTCGGTACCGAGGAGCAAGGACACCCCCGGCCTCCCTCCGGCCCGGTGTCGCCTGTCTGGCCGAGTGCCCTCCTCATCTGCGGCGACAGGAGAGCGTGAAATATAATGGGTTCCGGACTGATGGCTTTTCTCTCTCTCTCTCTCTCTCTCCACCATCACATTATTATCACGTGCTGCCGGCGGTGCAGTCGGTCCCGGCGCTCTCGTATGCGACGTGCTACATCGGAGCTCCAAGACAATAGGCCACATCTATCAAGATCCGTCGAAATTCACACCCCATAGCGTTCGTTCGAATGGCTGCGCGCTTCTTGCTCGCCAACCCCCCGTTGGCTACACATCATTAAACCGACAAGTGGATCGGAGGAGAAAGGAAAGGAGGCTCGGGCTCTCCTTCTTCGAGCGGCAGCAGGATATGGGATCCCATACTAAGGATCAAATGTAGCATCGTTCAATTCCTGTTTTTACGACGCAAAATATTCAGATGGGCGGGCCTGTTTGCCGCATAGGGGGGAGTGGAGGGGGAAGGAGCAGACGCGGGCGCGGACGCGGGCGCGGACGCAGACGCAGCCGAGGCCAGGATATGGAATCAATAAAATATTTCTATGCAAATAGCGAGGGGAGGGCACTAAAAATGAAATGACATCTCCTTCTCCTAGCCAGGGCTTTTCCCATATCCGTGGAAGAACATTTCTGCTGGGAAGAAGCTCTCGACTGGAAAAAGAATGTACAATGGGAATAGGGACAGAGAGAAGAAAGGAGAGGCGATATTTTGATACAAATGGCGAAGAAAGCAATCCAAATGCAGGCGCCTCAAAACCGCAATGATGCGGGCCTCCCCTCCCCCCAAGTAGTAGAGCAAGAAAAAGTGAGGCACTCAATCCTTCCGTGCAATATCACAGACGACACAACCTGCTACCCAAATCCTCAAAAGGGACGCTACATGTTGTGACCACCAAGGCCTGCTCCTGCTCCTCCACCCCCTGCTCGGCCAGACACAGCAGCTTTGTGTTGTGGCCGGCGGGGCCGGTCGTCCCACCCCCACTGCGGCCCACTCAGGCCCGCACAGCATTGTCTGGCCGAGGCTCTGATGTGATCAAGCAAGGATGCGAGTGAAAAATGTGGCGGCCTCGCTGAGAAGTGCTTCCAAATCCTCTTTCCTTTTTTGATGGATCTCGAACGCCGAAGGCAGAGACACTTCTGGGTCCTCTACATACGAGGAGGGAAATGAGGGAGAGGAAAGGGCTCATTTCATTTCCCGTTCGAGGTGATTATTTCCAACGAGGAAACCGCGCCGTATCTCACGCTGTTTTACCATTATTATCTTAGGATCCCCCCGGAGGCCTCCACCCCTTAACCCTTTCTCCGGGGAGCTCCTCTCAGTATTGCTTTCTCTCTCTCCGAATTTTCTTCAACCTGGTGCAATGGCCGCACGGGGAGACATTCGTAGGCGACAAAAGTTATTGATATGGATGACTTCTCGAGGGCCAACCATATACTAAGTTTCTTCTCCTAACGAAGTAGGATGAATATTCATGAACTAATTTGTACTTGATGTCAATTTTATCTCTCCGGGCCGAAGACAGTGGTAACTAACTGTACTGTGCTCATTTTCGAAACAGCGCTGCGAACTTATCTTTTCGTCCCTTGGCATTAAGGTGCAGTTTTAGGCGGACTTTCTTTCTGTCGCTCCCAGAAGCCTCCTCTCTCCTCCTGCCTTAATTCTGTCTTTCCCTTCTTTAGGACGGCGGCGGCGGCGGCGGCGGCAGCGGCAGCGGCAGCGGCAGCGGCAACGCCAACGCCAACGCCAACGCCAACCCCAACCAAGGCGGCGGCGGCGGCGGAGGAGGAGGAGGAGGCGCAGGCGGAGGCGGCAGCAGCATCGGTTCAATTTGGGACAGAAGTAATTAAGAGACGTTAATGAACGGAAGATGCCGACCAGAGGAAGCCTCGTTTTTACGGCCCATTACGCCTCTTGAAGATAAGATGATGGCCAAAGGATATTGTTGTTCGTTGGAGGCAGAAAAGAGTCCGATTCCTTTTTTATTTTATTTTATTTCTCTCGTGACATTAGACACAAAAGAAGAAGAAGAAGAAGCGCAAGAAGAAGGGGTGAATATTTTCGGTTCCTTCTGCCAGGAAAGACGGGATCAACTTTAATGTCTGGGAGAGTGGGCAGCTGCCAATAATCGTGATCCCTCCTGTGGATCAATGGCCGTGAAAATGGCCTTTCCGATTGATGCGCAGAACGCAATAAACAGACGGAGGCTGCCGAGGCTGCTGCTGCTGCTGCTGCCCGCCCAGGCGACGGCCCAGACTGCGACCCAGGCTGGCCCCGAGGCTGTGGAAGCAGGTGAATACGATATTTGTTGCTCGAAAACTGTGAGAAAAGAAAGGCACATGGGAGGGATATTCCGAACAATATCATAAAGTAGACTGGGAAGCCCCGCGGGACATCAAGAAGGAGGGAGCAAAAAGAAAATATTGCAATCGGTCGGAGGCGGAAAAAGAAGCAGGGATCAGCCCCTGATCCGCCAAATGACACCAACATTTCTGCAGGCTTCTCGTCCTGTCCTGAGACGTATTTGGAAAGCTTTTAGCTGAAATCGTTGCTTCTGCTTTTCGTGATTTATTTGCCCGGGAGGAAAGAAAGAAAACAATAGCGTTCAGACGTCGGCGATGAGGGGAGACCTAATTAATGAGGCAAATCAATTAGCCCCTTCTTCTTCTTGTTCTTCTTCTTCTTCTCCCTCTTCTTCTTCTTCTTCTTCTTCTTCTTCTTCTTCTGCTTCTTCGCCGCCGTCGTCGTCGTCGTCGTCGTCGTCGTCGTCGTCGTCGTCCCAAGATCCACGAAGCTTTCACGCACCAACCCAACCGCTAATGGCCTTTTCTCCGTCAAGATCATATGAGCCAAAACAAAAATGGCCCCGATTGGCCCCAGCCCGGTTGTCGTATAGCCGTAATCTTCTTTATTTTCTGCTGGAGATGGCGTGTGAGGAACCATTCGCATGTTCCGGACTATGTAGCTATATTGGGCAGCCTCAAATTCTTGTCGCAGCTTCTTAACTGACCATTACCCGCGTTTTAGGAGTCATTTATCGTCAGATAGTAGCAGTACTGGAGAGGGGACTGCGGATGGAAGACTAAATGGAGGTCAAGAGACAAATTGAGAAAATCCAAAGAAAAGTACAAAAAGTGGCCTGGGAGTGGATCCATCCTGGCACACAAATGCTATTCCTGCTTTTTGCCAGGGCCTCTTTTTTTCCATCTCTTCTGCTTGTCTTCTAAGGAACAATGAAGCTGTCAACCGATGAATTGGGGCCGTAATTTGCGGCCAAAGTTACGACGCCATTAGGGAGGCGAGCAGCAGACGAATATGGGTAAACACATGCGAGCGAAATGCAAGCAAGACCTTTCCTCTGCCGCGATTGGCTCGGATGGAGAATAAATCGCCCCGATCTCTGACGGTTATGATGGCAAAATGGCAGTTTATGCGAGAGAGCGCCAAAAATTATCTGACCGATAATTGCCCGCCGCCTCTGTCCGGCCGAGGCCTCTGTACACATCGACGTCGACGTCGTCGTCGTCGTCGTCGTCGTCGTCGTCGTCGTCGTCGTCGTCGTCGTGGCCGACGTCGACGTTTCCTCGAGCCACTCGTTATTGCACTATGGGAAGATGGAGGCGATGGAGACGCGGCCGCAATTACCCGTTTTGTTTCTCCACTTGAGACAGATGCAGATTGCATTGAGTGGGAAGACGGAGAAGACGGAGATGGAGGGAGGCGAGGGACAATGAGAAGGAGAAGACGTGGACAAGTGGTTCAAGGTGGACCAGTTGTCCAACGTGGATCAGTCGTCCAACGTGGAGGAAACGTAGCAGAAAGACGAGAAAGAAGCCACAACAGCAAACAAAGAAGCAGAAGAAGTCACAAAGACTCAGTCACAACTGTGGCTGCTGCTCTTACTCTTGTTGCTGGACTATCTGGAATCTGTCAGTCATGCGGAGATTTCCCAGCAAAAAGTGACGCGACGAAGATAATTTGCGTGCGCATGCAATTATTATATTGACACGCTTGGTGTAAGAAGACTCACCTCAAGTTACGGTGCGGCAGAGCCTGGCTGCAAGTGCCGCATGCACTTGTGGAGCCCGCTCCTCCACACGTTGACGCACGTCCTGTGCGCGCACACCGTGTGAGGCGACCCCGGCGCGACCATCTTTGAGGCTCACACACCACTCGGTTATTACTTATAGCAATGGCTTCTCTGTCCGCCTGTCTGTCCATCTGTGTGAGAGAGGTGGACTAATTTGTTTTTGGCAGTTCGATTCGACTCTCGCGTGAAAGAATTTCTCGCTCGGCCGAATACGAACCATTTTTTTGCAATATTTTTGCACGACGACGCGTTTCTCGATTTCCGCGGCGGATTTTTTTCGCCAAACGAAGATTTGTTTTGCGAGACAGGTTGAAATTCTCGAGTTTGCCAGCGAATAAAAAAACCAGCACCAGCACTGCTGCCACTCTTGTTCTCAAGATTTCTCTCCCCTCTTCCAGTGAGTGAGTCTTTCCCTGCTCTATCGTCCTTTGCCTACCTAATCCGACTACCGATCAAGACTTTCAAGACTTCCTCGAATTTCTCTCGCCAACTTGGATTCCCACAATTGTTAGCTCAGGCAGGTAGTAGCAGCAGGGGAGATATTATTCATACTGTCGATGTCTATCTGCGCGCTAATGAAAGGAATTGTCAAATGAGAAAGTCACACAGCCGTGGAATAATGGAGATTAAATCTGCGGACATTTCGGCGACGAAATTATTATCTCTTTGTTTTAAGGAGGAATTATCATGCTCTGCGTGTGTCTTAGGACTGGCAGTCCTGGCAGATCAGTCGTCACTCAATGGAGGACAGAACACACACACACACACACACAGAAGGACAGAGCAACAGTCATTGTCTCAGGAATTGCTCTTCAACTTGGCGGGTGCGAATGAATGCATGCGATTTTATCCGTCCTCGAAGACATCATCAGCTTCGAGCGCGTCACATTTTCACACTTGGTCCTGGAGGGGGCGTCGCTCTTTGTCAACTCGGCCGCGTGCGTGGCCAAGGGCGAGAGCAAATTGTACACAAGTACAAATAAAACGATAGCTTCACTCTGGCCTGCGGTCGGGCGAGCCACGATGCGAGACTAATGAGACGACAGAGCCAAAAGTGGAGAAGACTTTTTATTAATGCCATTAAAGCCACTATCTTCACCTAAAAATCTCTCTCGGCGGAAGAAATCGTTAAGGCGCGCTCGCTCTCGCTGATGATGATTTCCATGCACAGCCGATACCTTCTGGAGATAAGCGAAGCAGTCGTGGAAAATTTTTGCCAAAACTTTTTTTCTGAGCCATTGTTTTCAGCCAGTAACCACGAACTGATATGATCCTAACGAGCAAGTTGCCTGCATTAGGGGGGTGATTTTTGTTAGCGTCAACCTTGATCTAAGGTGCTGTCACCCGACGCCAGACTGTGTGCGCAGTACAGAGCTCGTGTGTGTATGTAATGCAGAGCTTACGTCAGTGCAGGACACAGCTTATGTAAGTACTTGCATGTACGTACAGTACAGAGCTGACTAAAGCACACAGCTTTAGTGTGTGTGTGTGTGTAACAGCCCGTACGATACGTCCGTAATCTTGTTGTTTCCAAACTTTTTTCGGGGGGTGAAAGGCAACCCGGCCTCTTATGCATCGTATTAACTTTGGAAAGCACATTCAGTGAAATTGAAGATGGGATTTCTGGAGAATTGGCTCAACATTCGTCGAAGGCGCGTTCAGAGGAACGAGGAATAAAGTAAACAAGTACTTTATGGTACTGCGGTCAGGACTCCGTTTTCTTCCTCCCCAGGATCCGGGACGTTCACTCCGGGTCTGTCCGTTCTCCGTGCAGAGAGGGTATACAAATTTGCCATGGGTCCGGCATTTTACCAGACTCGGGGTGACTAACAGCCTCCCCTCTTGTGGGGTCATCCTGTTAGGGGGGGGGGGAAGGGTACCACAACAATCATGGTGGGGTGAAAGAGGCCTCCCATCAAAAATTTTAGGTAAAGAGACCTCCAAAAACACTTATATGTACAGTGCTCCACGTGACCTAGAAGGTCAGCGAATCGAGTGCACAAAGGGGCCGAACCTACTTGCACGTCCTGTACTTGCCACATTTGAAAGTGTCTTCCTATGACAACCCGAGCAGCCCCGGGTCCCCTGGCCACAGTTGAGAGGGAGGAAGACGAGTCCATTGACTTCCAGCTCGTAGTCGCGCATCCGCACCAGAATCACTGCACGTCTGAACCATTTGCTGAAGAGCGTGCACAATTGACTGCGGACATGAGGATCTGGCTCAGCAGTGCCAAAGATCCATTTTTCCGTTCATCCACGTAGATACAACAATCCGAGTATAATTGTCGTTCGTCCGTTCCACGTGCAGATATCGGACCTGGAAATTACGGTTCTTTTTTTTTCCTAAGAAAGAAACTCAGTCTGATTCATTTTGCTTCTTTCTTTCTCTCTCTCTCTCTGATGGACGACATCCGCTGAGAAATGATGAGCAATTGCTTTCTCAGCTCGATGTGACGTTTGTTATTACATCTACGGTTTGGTCAGATCGTATCGCTCTCACGTATATCATCATCGTACACACATACTGAGACCGCAAGGATTAACGGACTCTTAATTTTTACACACGCACGCACGCTTGAGCAGGCGGCGACGATAAATCTTCTCAGTTTTGATCCCTCGGTTTCCTGTTTCCTCCTCTTGAAATTCCTCACACAAAGCAGAGACGCATTATCTTTCACTTCCTTCCCCAACTCTTTTCTTGCTGCTCCAACCACACTTAGAATTCAGTGGTTTACATAAGGGCGAGCAGGAGGAAGTTGCCATTGAATAGCCCAAAGGGTTAGTAAACTCATTATCCGAACTCTCTCTCTCTGGCGTGGACATAAGTAATATTCCCCAGACGAATCAAAGGTGGATGGACGCAGAAGCAGGAGGAGGCCAATAATATCGGTTGGGGGGGGGGGGGATTTGGAGCTGAGAGAGAGGATCAAAGAAGAAGCTTTCCTCCCTCTCTCTGGTCAAGTGGAAGAGCCTCGTCTCTGAGCGGCATACGAAATGGAGTTTGGAATTCCCTCAACCCATCCATTTCCACATGCGGTGAATAATGAAAAGGTGCCGCCGCCTCCAAAGAAAAGCCTGCCTCTCTCTCCACGTCCCTTGCCAAAGTCTTTGCTGTGTTGTTGCAAGAAAGTCTGTGAATGACCACGATCCACTGAAAAGGGAATCTGTAGGGAATTAAGTTTGGCTGCGACGCCTTTTGCGGCGGCAGCGACGACGACGACAACAACAACAACATTTGGCAGCTTCAATTGAATCGCAGACATGCATTCATGTGGTAGCAAAGTATATGCAAATTTTCTACTGCCGGACTGAATTGAGGTGGATGGACTTTCTCTCCACAGTATAGAAACAACACTGCCCTGTTAATTAGTCCGATTTATCTTGAATTAGTGCGTAATCCAGCTATTGTTTACACACCAAAGAGCAACTCTTCTCACTCACCTTTGATGGCTGTGCGTGTATTCACCCGAATCCACTGAGCAGTGCGAGCTACGTACGTCATACGCAAGCACACTTGTGTAGCAAGTGCTTGCGACCTCGTACAACGCATGAAGTAGAGACAGAGAGAGAGAGATTTGCGTGAGTTAAAAAACAAAGTTCATACATTTAATCGAACAAGACAGCCCAAAGTTTGCCACGACACCGGGCGGGTGCGTGGACAAATGATACCGCGTCCTTCCTGGGCCACGCGCACCCGCTCCATTCATCAGCGTTTTGTCAAATCAATTCTGACAGGTAAATGATCTGTAATCATAATTAGTGAACTGCAGTGGCAAAACTTTCACTGCGTTAGTCCATCACTGATTATTACTGGAGGGCGCGAAAGCATTATTAACGGGCGATTATTTCCTGCCGGACAAAAATCAGTGAGGTCGACGTAAAAATGATCGACGCGCGGACAAAGAAGAAATTAAATCCCCCCTCCTCTCTTTGTACTATTGTGTCACGCTTCAAAAGGCTCTCATAATAGTGTCTTCTTCGGGTGTTGGCGTCGTCCGCCAGCGGAGAAATTGAGAAAATGACTGATGGCGCCTGTCAAAATTTCGGTTTTTACCTCCACTCGCCTCCGATCTAATTTCTCTCTTCGCGCCACATGATAACATACGCGCCATGAGTAAATTGATCCTGGACACCCCCTGCAATTTCATCGGCGATGTTGCCTTGCCTCCCTCGTCCAAGGTGCTCCAATCCAAACAAACTTGCACAGAGTTGGCAACGCTTTTCCCTCCAGCGAGCGGTCGCTCAGGACACCGCCTGAGTCACTTCAGGTGTAAGTCAGATCTCACATCTCGATCAGTTTTTAAAGTTTCCACGAAATTGACCTTGGAGGGCACGGACACACTGTTCAAGCGTTGACACTCTGGAGGTTCACCCTGTAGTGGAGAGGGGGGGGGGGCGGGCCGCGAACATGCTGTGCACCGAGGTGGACCAGGTGCCGCTGCATCTATGCTCTGCAGGCAAAAATGATGGGCAGCCCCACTGAAAAATGTGAAGATTCTTCATACTGTCAAGAAGGCAGGTGCTAAAGTTTCACCCAGGAGCCAGAAGTTAAGACACTTCATCTTTTACATCAGGTGGGTCAGACTGCGCGTGCGTGCGCCCTTTCGATACAGTGACGATTCGAGATTGGCGTCTCTTCGCCAGTTGTTCGCTGAGTCCACCAGAAGCCTCCATATGGACGAGTCGTTCCTTTGCCTTGCCAGGGTCCACTGACAGTCCTGCATATGCAAGGACTTGGGAATCACTTTATTGGTATGGAATCGGTCAATTTATTGGCCGCTCGTGTCGTATTTTGAGGGTCGTTTCATTCCGGCCAAATTGGGTAAAGATTGGGGGTTTATTCGTCCCCCCCCCTCCTTCGTTCCTTGGTTGGTTCCCCTCCTCCAGCTTTTCCCTCAGCTCCCCTGAGATCCTGACTGCCCGGCTGGAAATTGGAGGGAAGAAAAGGCTGACCAGAATTCCAGAATAATGGCAACATGAAAGGGGAGAATCAAATCAAGGAAAAAGTCTCTCTCTTTCTCGGTCATTCTTGTGCTGTACATATGTAGTGTGGAGCATCAGTGACCCTTCTTCTTCTTCTTCTTCTTCTTCTTCTTTCTCCACCAGAGCATCTTTTTGTTTCTCCCATTGTCACAGCTGGAGGAGCAACAAAAGAAAGAAGCAGGAGGAGGAGGGATCATGATGAAAAATTGCACAGTCGAACCGACGATTTTGAAATGCACTGCAATCATTTTCTGCTGTCATTCGGATGAATATAAATTGTCTCGACGTCGTCGTCGGTCGAATATTGGCCATATATTCGAATGATCCTTTCTCCTCATTTTCGTCCGTCGCATTTTGACGTGGGAGGAGGGAGCAAAAAGAAGGGGTTCGTGGCAGCCATCGACCAAATTGAAAAGGGACAATATGGAGGAGAGCAGCAGGGGAAACAAAGCGAAATAGAGCTGCGCACACGTGAAAAGTACTACAGAATCGTATGTACGCAAGTGACGGCACAGAGGAGGCATGTATATTATGCAAAGGTAAAAATGTGTGTCTACATATGCATAAATAAGTATATATTTTTTGCACTGTGACATATCCCAGTGCAGCAGCTGTCACGACGTCCTCCTGCTGACTGACTAAGACTGAGATCGTCCTGTTGATATCGTAAATTTCCTACTTTACGAGCAAATACACGCTGGCGCGTGGTTCACGTGCAAAATTAGTCAGAGCGAAAATAGTTGCAAAATGCCGGCAAGGACGGAGAATTCCTGGGCCTCCGCGTGCGCCGTGCAGCATTTCTTCGTCTCAAATGAGGCTGCAAGAATTCGATCTAGATCAGCCTGCGCCAGAGAGCTCTAAACTCTGGGGGAAACATTGCAGAACATCAATTTTCCTCTATCTGTTTTATCTCAATAACCCCTCGCTCTCTCATTCTCTGCTGAGAAAAAGCCAACCAATGAGGCTCTTGCAAAGTGAGCACGTGAATCCTTCTTCAACCCCCCCACGTTCTCTCCCAGTCAAATTAGATTGGAAAATCCATATACACAGCGAGAGAGAAGAGAGAGCCCACGATTAATATTCAGAATTAGGAAATACCTACTTAATATGCATGAATATCGGATATCATCCCAGCAAGTTTAAGGAAGAAGGAGATAGATACGCTGGAAGGATGAAGTTTGGAAAAAGCTTGAGCCTGAATGAGCTTAGACACAAGCCCCTCACTCTCTACTGGCTTGATTCTGATGGATTTCAGGGTGGAGGAAGTATAGAGCATGATTGATAAAAGAAGCTGCTCCTTTGATGAAGAATGAAAAGCTTCTTCGCCGCCGATGCCGACCCATTCATCAAGAATAATTAAAACACTCCAGAGGGAGACGGAATGAAGAACGGGGGAAGCTCGGGGAAAATTAATTTCGAGCAACGACGAAGGCAGCTGAGAGGTCCAATTCTGGGGAGCGATTTTTTACCAGTTACCTTGGGAGGTGCTGGGATCGGTCCTGACGTCCGAGGACCAGCCAGCGACTCAGCACCGTCCTGCCTGTCACGGTCCTGGATGCACGTACGGACTGGGCCCCAGGCACGCTTGATGGGGGGACGTAAAGTGCTTTGCCATCTTTAGTGCATGACCGCCACGTGTACGCCAAGGTGCCGGCCAGTGGCGGCCAAGTGCCGTCAGCGTACTTTACCGCAGCGCATAAAACGAGCCAGTAAAGTAAAGTACAGTTGCGGGAGGTGCAAAAATAGTAGAGTTTTGCCCCGTGACATGTGAAATGAGGGGACGCCTGACAGAGAGGGGGGGAGGAGAGAAAGAAAAAGAATTTCGACAGACAGCGTTTGTCACCTCGGTCGTCGTCCACTCGAGACAATGACTGTCGGCAAAGCAGCGCAGTGGTTAACACAGTTCTGCTTCCACGCACCTCACCAGACAAAATATCTGTTCGTTCGGGATGACAAATTTACTTGACTGATGCAAATCTTTATTGACTTCACGCAACTTCTCTTAGCTTCCTCCTCCCTCTCTCTCGGCTCCCTGACTTGGCGGCTGCCTCACGCTGACGCCGACACCGAGACCGCGTAGAATTACACGCACACGACGTGCGGACTCCGGCCCATGCAACTGTAATTGGCGGCTGTTGGACAGGACATCGGCCCAGGAGGAGGGGGGAAAAAGCGCCGAAAACTTCTTGTACGAGTGGCAAAACAATTAATGGCCGCAAAAGACCGATTTGAAACGTGCTCTGCGTGCGTTTTGTCGTAGCATTCGCCAGTGCCGATTCATTAATCACTTTAAAGCGGTCGCCAACACATCATTCAGGCTTCTGCTGAGCGCAGGGGGGGGAACGGGGAAGAGGTGTCACATTAGCGGGCGAGTGGTGATTAGGCCAGGTGTGAAAATGCGCGCGACTCTTGTTTTCTCCCCTCTTTCCGCTCCAACACACACGTGTACATGGACTTCGCCGTGCGCAGCGCGCGCTGAGGTAGCGTTTTGGACAGCGCAGGCACCGGGAGGGACGCCGGGTGGACGGACATGGACCCGGGGGCTGTGGGCAAGACACATGTGTGGGGAGGGAGAGACTGGGCATCTCCGACGAGGACGACGATGCATGGGTGACTTGGGGGGATATGCAGTTGCTCTGCCAGGTGAACCAGATAGGCGAAAACATGGGGTAAGATTCCTGCTCTCTACCCCCGACCCACCTCACCCCCTGCAGTGAAGACTGGGCAGGGCAAAACCCAAAAATGGTTTTATTTGGTAAAGCGCATGCACTAAAACTTGCTCTTTCGATGGACTGATTGAGACCAAACTTGGCATGGTGGTAAGGAACCCCCGGAGAGTGTCATAGAGGGGGGGTAAGCGTAAGACCCCCGCCTCCTGCTGCGAAGAATGGCCAGAGCCAATTTATTTAGTAAAACTTGTGTAGCAAAAAAAAAAATTCTCTGTGGTTCCCTGAAGAGGAACTCCCAGAATGGGACTCCTGGAGGGGGGGGTCTCCCTACCGTCAACAATGGGCAGAGAGCACTTCAAAGTATGTATATCCTTTTAAGCATATATAGGTATAATATATACACATACTACACGTAGGAATGAGCGAGTGTGAAGTACATGAACGGTGAGGACAGGCTCAGTTCAATTGACGTCGTCAAAGTTGTTGCCGGGAAGTCCCCCCCCCCTCCTTCTTGTTCACGCAGGCTGTTTTGTTAAGACGTCCCTTATTTACTGTGGAATGATTGCAGCACAAAGAAACATATTGTGGGCGAAAGAAGGAATCAAATTCAGCCTCTTTTAGATCAGAATTGAATCATGATCGTCAGATTTCACAACGTCATGGTTTTTAGGGACCACAGCAAGTGAAATTGGATTTCTCACGTGCTAAAAGCAACATTGTGTATGACTCCCGGTCGATGTGGAAGTTAAGTGCGTTTTAAGTGAGCATTGAGGTGCAGTGCACAGCAGCACCGTCCGTTGCTGGGTCGGTGGCACCTCAGCGCTACCTGCGCGCGCACCTCACGTATGTCAATCACACGCGCACACATGTGCTGGGATGTCTTTTGTCGAAGTTGCGCCGAGCAGCGGAGTAGGTGTGACCTCTGGCGGTCTGGCTATTTGCGTGCAAATAAGCCTCCTCGACTATGCAAACGCCTATCGTAAAGAAACCGCGTTTTTTATCGGCGTTTTCCGTCAAAGAGAATTTTCTCCTCGCCTCCCACTTTTTTTTCCACTCACTTCTGCATAGTCGTAACGTTCTCCCACACTCAACTTTCTCAAAGCCTTTGGCTCAGCTCATACGTTCGCTCTGCTTTCTTTCTCTCACTTTTTTTCCATCCCATTCTTATGAATGATTTCTAACAGATGCTCTCTTTCTCTCTCTCCCCTAATCCGCGCGGGCAAAAGAGGAAGAAGCTCCTTCATCAGAGAAGAAAATGTGTGAGACTCTCTGCTTTGCCAATACTGAGAGCTTCTTCGGCAGAGAAAAAAAGCAGCAGGGTTAAAAAGACTAAGGAGAATGGCTGCAAAAGAATGTTGTCTCTGAAGATGAATGCCTCCTCCCATAGCAGCGACGCCGCCGTTCAGAAATTTATCGAGAGTCATTGTTGTCCCGACAGAGTCCATCTCTCATGCTCATTCCTCCATCGGATGCAAATTGGCTCGCCCCGAGTCCTGCCTTCCTTTCAAGTCAAAAGAATAGGAGATCGGATTTATGGGAGGCCAACTCCTTCTTCGCAAAGTGTCAAAACCAAGCGGGCTGATAAAAAGGAGATCATTGGCGCACTCTGCCAACTCCAGCCAATTCAAAGAAATGGCCTCTCCCACCCACCCAACCCTTATTCTTTTCATATAATGTATGGCTGCGGTATGAGGAGTGCCAAAATGCTTGAGGGGGAACGAGCAGCTTCTTCGCAGAGTTGCTGTGGAGAAATTGATTGGATCAATTGGTAAATCGGTTAATGGCCTTGTTGCCAGCAAAGAGGACGAAACTTCTTAACAGCTTTACAATGATGTGCATCATTGGCTTAGATTGGGCGTAACTGCACAGCGGCGGCGGGCGGCGGCGGCGAGGAGGGCGACGAGGGCGACGAGGGCGACGAAGGCGACGACTGCCACAAAGCCGACCAAGCCGACGACTGCCACAAAGCCGACCAAGCCGACGCCATCATCGATGCATTTTCTTGCCGAGGAAGCTCTATTCGCCTTAACTATGATTAACGTCGTCTGAGGCCAGACGGCCTCGCTGCACTTGTTACAATGCTCGATTCTTCGTTCTCACCCCAGTGCAGCTCCTTCCCACGCCGAGATCCGATTAAAAAAGATCGATTCTCACACTGATCTGATCGGACGGCAGATTGTGAAGTCGACTCAAAAGGCAATTGACTCCACTAGACTTTTTTTTTCACTCCAGGCCTCCTCGCCTAAAAAGGCTTCTGCTGCTGGCTCAATGTTTGCTCAGAGCAAAGAAAAGAAGTAAGAAGTCGAATCGCTACCGCAACAATGGACGAGAGAAGCAGAAGAAGAAGCTTTGTGTATGTGTGTGTAGAGATAGAGTATTGATAAATGCATTCAATATTTGTCTTTAGGGCCTTGGACTCATTTTTTTTTATAAAGCGCATACACCAGACTTTTTTGGGGGGGAGAGCTGCGCATTGGGACCATTCAAAATTGGTGGTACGGAGCAAGAGGCTACGCAGGATCCATCATTTCGGTCCTTATCGCCGCTGGTCAGAAACTGAGTTTAATGCGTAAAAAAATGATGCATCGCTGCGTACTCAATCAAAAAGGGTTCGGGAGGAAAAAGCAAACACAGCCCCTAAATTGCAGGCAGGCGTTCCAGACTCCACATTTGATCGATCTTCGATGCTCTCAATCCTGTGACCAGGCAAGACCAGGGACGGGTTGCCCAATTTCACTCTGCTGCAGTGCAGCTGAGTGCACTGCACGTACGTGTGGTCAGAAGCTGGCATAGTGAACAGAAGAGAGAGACAAACTATTTGCTCATGTTGCTCTTCCCTCAGGGATGCTAAATAGCCTCCTTTAGCTCCGGCATTGGTTTTGTCATCAGCAGAGAACAAAGGGTTGGTGGGTTTCCTCTCCCCCCTCCTGGGGTGGATGCAGACTTTTGACCTCGACTCTAAGTCATCGTATGTTAATTCTGACCAGAGGCCTCCGCGTGAGCGCACTCAGCTTGTGCGCAGGAAGTCCTGACGTGAAATACGGTGCACGCACGAGTTATTACGTACATTTCGGTTCTACGAAGGCAAAAACATACGTTAGTTTAGGACCTTTTTGTCAAAATATTTTCTCTTTATCTCAGGAACACTTGTTCGTCCGTGTTAAGATCGGATTCCTGAACACATGTCAGCTTGTCTGGGATCTCGCACCGTGTGAAATCACCTCCTTGTCTTTGTGCACAGGTTCTTCCCCCCCGTTTTTTCCCGGTGTTCCAGCGCGATTGGACCCGCGACAAGAAATGAATTGGACGAAGAGGAGCCTACGGTGCCCAATAAAATGTTTATCATTGGGGTGGGGAAAAAAGAGTGGAGGCCTTGGAAACAAAAAGCCAAACAATCAGGGCTCTGTCAATCAAAGTGGGACAAAAAGCGTCGGCATTAAAACGCAATCAAGCGCCAGCTCCATCATCGCGCCACCAAGGAACAAGCTGGCGCTGCAGTGAATCGTTTTTCGAAGAGCAACAACAGCGGCAAAAAGCGGGGGGAAAAAATGATTGATGCCACACTCCCAACTCCTCCGCATCACGGCCAATAACTTTCCAAGTGCTCATGACATTCCCATGTTTTCTCAGACTCTGCTTCGTCGGCAACCCCGCTCACACCAGCGCGTGTGTCTCCATCTCCTCCTTCGTCGACGCCATCATCACTTGGACGCTAACTGCCTGTGCAAAGAGCAACAACATCACTTCCTCGCAGCTGCCTCCATATTGTCGTCGATGTGTCATAGTGCTGGAGTCGTGGGAAAGGGGTAAAAAAGTCACAAGAGGCAGAAAAGAAATCGGGAGGAGATTTTCTCAACCGACAAAAGTCGTCGGGAATCTGATGTCATTAAAGCCAGAACTTGGGGTTTATGCGAGCAGAGAGGAAAAACATTCCCTCCTCCGACCGAGACAGATGAGCAGCGAATGCGCGTCCAACTTCCTTCCAAACTCGGCATTTTGTGTCTTTGGGAGGAGCAGAAGAAACTGAAATATTTTGACTGAGCCAGCAAAATGATCTGGTATTTTAATTTCCAGCTGCTCTGGCTTTGTTTGGCCTCCAGGGGGTGAGGAAGGAAGGCAGGAAAGAGGGGGGGGGGAATCCCAGAAAGAGGGAAAAAATCGAGAAATGTCAATGACAGCAAAAAACTTTGTGCTCTTCTCGTGGAGGAGAGATTTTTGTTCTCTCTTCTTCGTCGTCCCTTTGAGAGATCCACGCACGCACGCACGCATGCATGCACGCGCGCGCGCACTCACCCACGCGCGCACGCACCCACACACGCACGCACACGCACCTATCGCGCGGTGAACTTTTAATGAATCCATTATCGCTGCTTCCGCGCTTCGTTCATTATTGAGTATTTTTCGCTGTCGTCGTCTGTCAAACCCAGAGAGCCCATGAAAAATTGAATCGCTGGCAAAGTCGCTCCCGTGACCCTTAATCAATAAGAAAGAGACACGAATTAAGACGAAATTAGCGGTTCCTCCTCCCAAAAGGTCTCCTCCTCCGCCAGTGTCAACACACCCACGTCCATGGACTTTTTCCTCGGACCCGCTCATAATCCCCCGACGCGATATCGACGACAGGTGTTGTTTGTCACAAAAAAAAGGGGCCGAAACTTGCCCAGATTTTTGTGTTTCCACGAGATGATCGCCTTTCAAACTCTTTTTTTGCCTGACTGCTGGCATTTTCGTATACTGGCGTCGTCTCAGTTGTCAGTCAGTCACAGACACCCGATCTAGCCCCGACGCTCCTTAATTCCACCCGAAGATTATAGAGGGAAGAAGAAGAAGAAGAAGAAGAAGGGTGTGGTGTGGAACTGACTGAGAGAGAGTTTTTTGGCTGCTGTCCCATCCAGAACTCTTTGGCATAGACTAGGAATGCTGCTGCTGCTGCTGCTGCTGCTGCTGCTGTATCCACTAATCCGACGACAAAAAAGAGCGATTCGAATGCTACCTTTTGTATCGGCGGTCTAACGGCCCAAAAAAAAGTGCTTCGTTCTACTTGTGTGTACTGTGTACACCGACTTGTAGCAGCGGCGGCAGCATTAACTTATTATAGCATTGTGTAATAATACAAGTGGTGACGTTGACATCAAACAAGCGCGCACACGTGTTCCCGAAGTCGACTGTCTTGTATGATGCAGCACATTTGTTGTTGAGACTTTTTTTTTTTAAAAAAAAAAAGAGAGATCGAGCAGCCTTGTGTGTACTTAGGTAAGCAGGACTGGCTCACGTGCGGGCAGATACAGTATTTTACATAGTCAGGAGGCATCAATCAGGTCAACGTTATAATTGGTCCATCCGTCCGCATGACGCAGTCGCAGCTGTAGTCGTTGCGGTGGCTGCTGCTCTTGCTGCCGCAGCAGCCGCCGCGGTCGCCGCAGCCGCCCCGGCTGCACCCTGTTAATATGGGCGGTTCAGCATCAATTTCTCGTCCGAGTTTTCCCAGCCGGCGGCGACGGATTTGTTCTTCGGTGTGGTCCTCGAGAGCCCCGCCCTGGTGGTGGTGAAGCAGCCTTTGTTGGGCGCCTCCATGCGTGCGTTCGCCATATCAGACAGCAACCGTCAGTCAATTTGAGCAGATATGTACAGAACTTTGTGGCCAAAAAGAATGTGCGTGAGAGCCAGCGCACATGATGATGAGAGCGATTGCACACACACACACTCGTATGAGCTCCTCCGAGCTTGTGTATGTCTCCCATCAACCATCAAAACTTGACCGAGGAGAAGAAATCGAACCAGCCTCACGCAAAGATCCTCCTCGGTCATCTCTGGACTGCCCAACTCTTCTCCGTGATGTTAGGTTTGGCACTTTTGATTTAACTCCTTCTCCGTCTGCCTGCCTCGGGGCCTCTCCTGAATTTCTAATTGATGCTAATCTGACGCACCCACTCTGGGCAGGAAAGCAGCAGTCACGGATAAAAAAAGAGAGACCAACAGATCTGTATATGTTTCTGGCAGCTACACAAAAAATACAGTGCGTATATTCTTTTCACCATAAAAATATCGCCCCTAGTAATGGCAAGACCGCAGCAGAGCAGAGATAGACTCTTCCGATGGCAATTCCGGCCAATAATTATGAGCCATTCTGAGTGAGACGGACGGATGCCGCAGGCTAATTTCGTATTAAGTAGCAGCAACCATCAGTAGAGCGGCAGCGACTCCGACGTCAGCGACAGCGCCACCAGCGCCAGCGGCAGCAGCGCCGGCGCCAGCGCCAGCGGCGGCGGCAGCAGCAGCAGGAGAAGCAGCTTCCCCGTGTGTCTGTTGTTGTTGGTGGTGGCGGCGGCGGCGGCGTCGGTGGTGGTGAAGGAGCCAAGCCTGGAAAAAGGGGGAAGGAGGAGGAGGAGGAGGATGGAAGCCATGATGATAATAATGATGAACCGGCCGAAGCAACTGAATTGAATAGATCAAGAGGAGGCAGCGAGCAGAAATGTGAAAAATTACGCTGTTGCCTGAGGCTGTTGAGTCCCTTTTCCCCCCTTCCGATTCGTAGCTTTAATGACTGGCTCAGTTCTTGGTCTGCGCCCGCATTCATCTATTCATCGACGCTGAAGTTGATAAAGCTGTTTGTAACTCTATCTCTCTCTCTCTCTCTCCCTCTCTTTGGTTCCATTATCGTGAGCCAGTGTGCACATGGTCATTTTTGTAGTTGTGGCTCCCCTGACTGACTGGCCCCGCTGCGCCTGCGACGGCGGCGACTTCAGCACCGTTCCACACTTGTCCTTCATCCCTGACGAGCGCCTCAAGCCGAGTCACTCTCGACCATGTTGTGCAGTTAATGCATAATCAGGAAGAGAGAGAAAGGGTGAAGAGCGCACTATTTCATTAAGCTCTGTGAGTACGACTGTTTAGCTCTCCGTACGTAGAGCGTAGCGAAGAGAGATCTTATGGATGAACGCATGGCCAGTTTTTGCCGCGGGGGGGCGATAAATGAGCTCGGTTCAATCCCCCTTCTGTCTTCTCTAAAGGTCTCTAAGGTAAAAACGGGACTGGTAACTTCTGCTGCTGCATTGCAAAGTAGGACATGTATGTACGTAGTTGTAAATCATACCTGTTAAAGCGGCCAATTTTCGTGATAAATATTCTCGCGGATAGCTATTAAAAGCATCTGCATGTGCTAGCAGCAACAAGTGAGACCACGCGTCTGTGCTAATGTTCGACAGAGCTTGGAGGGGGGGGGGGGGTAAACGTTCTTTTTCCCCACTGAATTTCCAACAAAGCACTTCTTTTTCTTCTCCAGTGGGGAGAAGAAGTGTTGTTTGCTCTTATTACTGGGAACATGACCGGATTGAAAGAAAAATACACCCCAAGTATTTTGTGGCGTATCCGCCCGACCGCATGTGCGAAACAAGAAACGAGCAACTTGGCGGTCTTGTTAAAGTAGCCATTCATTCTTCGCGCTCTGTTCGTATTTCAAGTCGTGTACCTGCCTGCCTGCCTACCTGACTTGGCTGCCTGCGTAATTATCGGCTATTTTGCAGACTCAGGCAGCCCAGACTTTTTCTCCTCGCTCTCCACGTATGTACGTGAGGTCCCATATGTGAATGCCTTCATTGACAGTTGAACAGCGCTGAGGAGGTCGGGGGGGGGAGATGCTGACAGTAAAGTTTGTGTAGAATGCTGACAGAGATCTGACCAGAAGAGGCATAAAAAGACCAAGATGCGATGTTCATTTCTCCCTCCCCGCGTGCAAAGAGGATCGGGCTACTGGTATTCAGGAATTGGTCCATGAAAAAAAGGGCCCCCACTCAAGCGGTATATTGCAGTTATTGTTGGCCAAGGAATGAAGGGAGGCGGAGGATTTATGGCTGAGACACGGAGGGATCACAAATCAGATGGCTGCGGCCGTCGTGAGATCGTCACTTGATACCGGAATGCCAAATATTGCCATAACTCTCAGCATCTCGCAGAGTTCGCAATCACCAGAATTGAATGGGCCAATGAAGGGAGAACTTATACGACCATGATCGCGGATTTCACTCGGCGTTTTCTCTTTCTCTCTCCACGGACGTGAGGTGCGCTACGGACGTGTTGAGGTCAGCGGCGTTGTAAAAAGACACGTTTACGACAGCCACGTCGAAGAAGAAGGGGTTTTTCAAATTGTGACTGGCTTTTTCACGCACGTCACTCACTCATATCATGTGGCAGAGCCAACTTTTGGGGGGGGGGATACTCATGGTTGTGGCCGTCGCCGGGCGCCGCCGGGCGCCGCCGGCCGCCGCCGGGCGCCGCCCCGCAGGTCTGTCTGTCAGTCCGTTCGCAATCATAGAAATGAGTCCAGAAAAAAATGAAAAGCATTGGAATCAACGGACGGCTGAATAATGAGAACGAATAAAGAAAGCTTCAGGCATGCAACCGTTGTTGTGGAGGATTTTCCTGCTGTCCAGACCTTTTTTGCTTGTTTGTTCGTCGTCAGGCAACCCATTGTGTCTCGTGACGTCACGCCCGATTTGCATACGTGACGAGCCAACCAACGGACGGACGGACAGACGGACAGACGACGCTTCTCAGGGGCCAAGTCGAAGACCGCCAACGCGACCATCAAGTAGTAGAAGTGACTGTTGATACACCAGTAAGAGCTTTATCTCGGCAAGACAAAAACTAATTGGTATCCGTCTTTGCTACAAAGAAAGGCAATCCCCTCGTCCGTCCGTGAGTTTTTGCACGCCCATTTTCGCATCATGTTGATGCCGCCGCCGTCGCCGTGCACAGTTGTAATGCGTCCACCAAAGGAGAAGAATGTTTCTGAACCTCCTGAGAGTCAGCGGGGAAGCTCTCTTGACTGACACGAGACGTTTGTAACCTATCAGTCCTGCTGCTGCTAAACCCCTTTTCTTGCCCCGTTGCTCCGGAGCAACTGCGCCGGTCGCCACCCAGGCGATAACGCATGCATGCGGAAGAATGGCCTGTTTCGCAGGCAGAGATATTAAATCCGAGAGAGAGGGCGGACGTGGTGTCAATCTTTTTTTTCCCCGCCGCACGTCTGAGAGATGCCCATTCAAAAAGGTACTCGAATCAAATTAAACGCGTCACAGGTGGAGAAGGGATTGCACATGTAGAACCAAGAATTCCACTTTCTTTGTGCGTGAGTGGACCCTGAACATGGACGCACAATGGACCTGGGCCCACTGGCTCAGTACCGCTGCAGTCATTCGTCAAATTTGTGCATGGTAACGAGTCACATCAGCCCTGTCGTCGTCGTCGTCGTCGTCGTGGGTGCAGTGCAGGGGAGCTGCGCTGCCCAAGCAACAGGTGAAGAAGGATGTGAGTGTGGCTGCATGAAGATTCAGCCACAATTTAACTTTTGCCGGCAACTCCAGCCCCCTTTTTTCTTCTTTCGTCTTCTCTCTCGCTGAGTCCAGAACTCCCCACACGTTTGTGGGCAGGCAAGGTTAGCTCGAAAATGGGCAGAACCAATTAAGTACCCAAACTGTGGAAGGCACCACAATGCCTGCTGGTCAAACCGACAGCAGCCCACACAAGTGCAAATATACCTGTTGCTGGCACCGCCACAGTGGCATCGATGATGGAAGAAATATTTTTTTGCCTCTTTTGTGCAAGTCACCATGCATTCACCTCTCCTGCCCACGTAAAATCAGGCAAGACCAGTAGGAGCCAGAGAGAGTTTTTCAATTACGAGAAAAGTAAATATACACTCATAGTCGGCCAGCAAGTTCTTCTTCTGCTCCTTCTGCTCTTTCCTGTATTCTCAGCGTGACAGTCACGACCCTATGCAATTTGTATTTTTGAGTATAAAACTTATTTACGACGTTCTGTCCCGTCTTTCCAGAAAAAAAGGCGTCCACGAAAAAAAAAGTGGTCTGGTGGAGGGGCTCACGCATCCAAACTTGAGTGGATGATGCCTGCTCGTGACAATGGCCATGTCTCAGTCACCCGGCGGGGGGTGACGGAGGCCATGCAGGGCTTGATACATCCCAAATCTACGGAGCCATTTCACTTAGATAAATCAGCCTTGATCCCTATCGGATGGTTCGTTTTCGTTTCGATGCGTTCACCTCTTTCACAAACTGCGCGTGGATGGATGGATGGCCCCCTTCTAACCTCTGCTGCGGGACCCACTGATCTAAAAATGCATGGCCCAAGATGGAGAGCTAGATTACTACTACTACTGCTTCGACCTAGTACGTACGTGGGCTCGCCTTGCTGCGGGGTGCTTGGAAAAGGAAGAAATCTCATTACAGCACTGGAAAGTGCACGCATCAGGCCTGGCAGGCAGGCAGGCAGACAGGCAGACACGTTAGGCCTCAGCTGTGTCTTCCTGATCATGTTGTGAATTTCTATCAATTCCCTGGCTGCCAAAATGAGGGCCGACTGGCCGGCTGGCTGGCTGGCTGGCTGGCTGGCTCCAAACCGATCGGGCGACGCATCACAAAGCAATTTCACCCGCTTGCACACGCACACCATGTTCTACATGTACGAGAGCGTTCACTCCAAAATGTTGTACGCTTGAGGTGCGCAATTCAGTTTCAAAGGAGTGAGCAAAAAAGCTGCTCCTCACTGTCTGGCCTCCCTTTTCCCGCTTCATTTGTAGCCAAGGCACTTTTTAGGCGTCTGTATGCAAATGCCCCATTTTCCCATACGTAACCTTATAGTAACATACGAACGTGCATGCATGCGCACCCCTTTGACTGCCTCGATCACCCTCGATTTGATGTCGCTTAGCGTGGCTAATTGCGCCCGGCAGAAAAAGTGCTTAGGTCTTCCATGAATCGAGTGGGGTCGAATTCAAAGTCAAAAATGAATAGGCACTTTAGAAATCGCTTGTCCTGGACCCGTGAAATCTACAGTGCGATCGTCCCACAATGTACATGTAAGTGCAGTGTGTACGTACACGGACGTAGGTATTTGTGTACGTAACACACCGAGGATTTTTCTTGTGCTGGACTGCACTGCCGTACATGCACACACACTGTTCAGTCCGGTGGGGTGGGTTTTTTTTTTCGCTGCGCTCCTTACAAACTGTTTAACATGCGTAGTTAGACAAATGTTGCAGCGAGAAGCAGGGAAAGATCGCGATTCGCTTGCTGCCCTGATCCTGTAACTGATAAGCGACTGTCTGGCAAATGGCTTGTCGTTCTCCACGTCAGAAAGAAAACGTGAGGTGCGCAGACGCCACGGCAACAACCAACTCGGTACTATCGAGGGTTTTTGAATTGCACACTGGCGCTCTCGGCTGAATTGTAGTTGGCGTTGCGTGCACTGGCGCTTTTCATACTGCCAACTCGGATATTTCGGTCATCCCAACTGGCCATTATCATTTCAGGGGATAGACGTGTTGCATGGAAGAAGATTCAAAAGTGTGAGAGATGGAAAAAGTCAGTCACTGTGGACTCGGCTCTTCTGTATTGTGCTGCATTTGATAAGAGAACGTTCATTTCGGAGCTGCACTAAGTGCGTGTGTCCTGCACAGGGTGACCCATGTCAACGTCCCACTTAAGGACACGGTGGCATTTGCACCGTGCAAGACAAGGGCCCGGCTGGACACCCAAGTCACTGTGGCACCACCTCTGGCCGGCTGCCACCACGTCCACGCGCGTGTCACCCTGTACAGCGTAGGCGTTCAAGTTTGACAGTAATGAAGGAAGCGCCTTCGCAACAGCCCAAGTTATAGGTTCGTTGGTGTCTGCTAATCAAAGCTAGCTCTCACTCCCGTACTAAGTAATTGCCTTATTTGCGAGGGGCTAAACTGTACTTACACCATTAGTAAGCCTGTAATGCTTTCATCAAAGAATGGGGGGAGGAGGAACAAACTTGTTTCAGGCTGCGGTTTGATGGCTGTCACTCCTGAGAGCGGCAATTAAAGGTGTTCAGTGTCAAAGCGCTCCTTAATCCGAGGGAATCGATCACTGCTGAGCAACCGACTTCTTTTGGTGCGTGCCTCTTTGCATTGGTGGCCAAGACTGCTCCCCCCACCCCCCTCAGCTCCAGCGACCTCGCTTGCTCGGTCAGGTGTGACACTTTCTGGCATCTCAATCTTACGAGCAACGAGACTTTGAGACGAGCTACACCTTTTTATGATTCCCCCACTTCTTAAAACGCGCCTGTCAAAAGAAAAGGTAGAAAGCGAGTCCGACTCACAAGTTGGCAGACGAAAAGAAGAGAAAACAGCAATTACATTTCGAGATTATAGTGACGGCTTTTCCAAATGCGCGTCTGCATAAACTCCCTCCTCCCCACCTTTAAGTCCTCCTCTCCACTCGTCTTTCCTTCCTATCTGAAACCTTTTATTCAAAATTATGACTGCCAGATAATGGAGGCTCAAGTCCCGCGGGGAAACGAACGAGAAGCCTTCGAAAGTCCGACTGGTGTAGTACAAGCGGTCGCTCACAAATTTGAATAAGTCGTGCTGCTGTGGTAGCAGGAGTCGGAGTACTGGGAGTGCGTACCAACTTACGTGGAGAGGGGGGGGGATCATCTTACTACAAATGTTGTCTGCCTTCTTGCTGTCCAGACATCAGAGATTATTCCCCCTCATACTAATTCCTAGCGGATGATGCAGACGATCATATCATCCGCTGGCCTCTGAGGAATTGGCCTCCTCCTTGATCTGGCAAATGCGAGCTATCGGTGGACGCCGACCATAACTTGTACTGTGAAGAGGCCTCCAGAGACGAATAACATGCAGATCGGGCCAATTTGCATATCTCCGGTCAGGAAAACGAAAGAATGGAGCGAAAAAAGAGAATCGACGGATTAAACTTTTTTAGTGCACGATCCCCAATGGCGGAGAGGAAACCCGGGAGGTTGAGCACTTTTCCAGCATTTCCATTTCGGCGATTGCCACTTTTGTTCTTGCGTCTTCTTTCTTCTGTCTCCGGCGCAAATCGGAGTGAAATTCGATAAGCAAAGCAGGCGGACGTAGACAGATAGGGCTGAGCTGGCGCCGCTATCAGAAAGTGGGTCTATCAGGCTGAAAGCTTTGGCTGCAAATGACGCTGACTGATGGACAGAGATCAGCCTAATGGAGGAGGCAGCAGGAGAGAGAACAGAAATGGACTATACAACAAATAGCGCGATATTTCGGGATTGAAGATTTGGAAGTGAGAGAGTACAAGTACTTGTGCAGGGAGAGAGAGGGAGGAGCAGGCAAAAGAAGTCAAATCGAACTGTCTGCGCAGAGTTGGTTATGACAGCAGACTTCAGTGCTGCTCGCTCGCTCTGTCTAGAAGGTTGACTTCTTGCAAGGAAAAGTAATGCGTCTTCTTTGCGATCACGAGATTTGAATACATTTCCCCGAACGGTTGAACCATGACGCTATAAATCTTGTTCCCCCCCCCTCCTTCTCCTGTGAATGACAATAGCTCATCCAGCGCCGATGAATTCATTCTGTCATTTCCTCTCCCAGTCTTCCTTCCCTCTACAATGGCATGACTGCCATGATAGAGAATCTCCACAACCTCTGACATTTCCACTCCATGAACGTGGTCGGGGCCTGGGCCCACAGCAGCCAGCGCTGGTGTGGAGGCACGCGGCCCGGTCGGAGTCGACCGTGGCGGCCGGAGCGATGTCCGCCGGGTCTCACTGCACCCCTGCCCCTCTTTTTTCTCTCTCAGAGAAAGAGATGCGTTGCCTCGCAATGACAGCTAGCGTGACTTAAAAAATAAAGAAGAAGCAAGCGAGGAAAGAGGGATGTAAAGATCGAAGCAAAAGAGCATAATTTATGCATTAATGGATCGGGAACGAACGCGATGAGTTCGCGGATTCGCGTCTTCCCAATGTTATCGACACGCATAATTTCAGACGGACACGCACATGACAGCAATGATAGTGATTAAGACGGAGGAGGAGCAGTCAGTGCTGCTGGCCAAGAGAGAAAAAAAAAAGCACCAAAAAATCACTGCTTTACCTCAGTCTGTGAGGCCTCTGGGTGGAGAAAGGGTTAAGCAGCGGCTCTCGAATATAAAAAAGATGGACGACAAATGCTATTGCCCGAGTAATTGACGTCCATATGCTGAGTGCACATCTGCATAATGAGATAAACGAGAGGTTGATGCGATCGAGGCATGCGTGAAGCCGCCATCATTTATCCAAGTCGTTCCAATTCGATTTTTTCCCTCAGTCTCCCATAAGCCTTTGACGTCGTCAGCTCTCCCGTTCCCAGGCGTCATTTCGCATCGCCGATCATGCAGCAGCTCGCAAAACGAGCCATGAAGAAACGCGGCTTAAGCAAACATCGCCCCAGTTGAAATTGAAAAGCGCGCGCATCCATTGAAAAAGCACTTTTTTGCAGCTCAAGCAAGACGATACATCAATTGATGATCGGGCATTGTGTGTCCTTGCTGGCGCTGCTGTTGGCGCTGCTGGCTGTCGGCGCTGCTGTGGCCGCTGCTGTGGCCGCCGCTGCCCCAGTCGTTCACAGTCAGATGATTTCCGCTGCTTTACATATCCCAATCCATTTGCATATTTAACCGGCGGGCGAAATTGGTCTCGCCGCCGTCGCCGCCGCTGCCGCGCCTATTTTGCGACGATGCCATTGTCGTCGCCGTCGAGCAGGGGAAGGGTTTGAAATCTCTATATTTATTGATTTTTTACTGTTGCTCCTCGTCTCATTGTGCTGGCGTCCTTTTGCAAACGAACGCCGGGCATTATGTAGCGGACTTCAAAGGTTTGAGCGCCTCCGCTTGCAATGAGTGTCAAACAAAAACGATCGCTGTTACATGACGTGACGTCGTTGTGAGCGCGCAAAACGCTGCTAAACACAAGGAAGCATCAGAGCTGCTATTAGGGAAAGAACACGCACGTCGAGACAGAGCCCGGCCGCAGCCGCCGCCTTCGCCACCAAGATGGTGTGCAGCAAGCAGCACTCGGGCGTCTGGGTGGCCAAATCCTCATCGTACATTGCGCAGTAGTAGTGAGATTTTTCTTTGTCCTTGGTCTCACACAAGTACTACTACTACTACACACTGCCTACTACAAAGGATTGAGTCTCATGCAGATACGTGTGATTGGCTATTTGCATATCTTCCAGAGCCTCCTTTGTATTGCCTGGCTAAATCCCCATATGCATGCATGAGCGAGAGTCCCACGTACGGAGCAGTTGGACATGCAAATCAAACATCGAGAAAGAAGAAGAGCCTTTGTGAAACCGAATTCGTATAACGAAGTATAGTGAGCAGCTTAATGCTCGGCTTAAATGGGTTTGGAGGCGCGCAGATCGGATCAAAGCTCGAGTATGTGCAAAAAAGTTCTGCTATGCATGATGGCAGATCTGCGATAGCGTTCTCAGGGCTATATTCGGCATCTCTAGAGATCAACTGCAGCAATACTGTGCGCACCCATATTGGTCAACTGAAAACGACACAAAGGATTCTTTGCCTGCGCCACATTAGGCTAGAAACTTTCTCTGTACTGTTGTATGCAGGCTATGTGTGTTTGTGTTTGTACACGCACTAAGCACGCGCAAGCATTTACAGCTTGCCTCACCTCTAATCACATGCATCATTTAAGCGCATTAAAAGATACACATGCTACAAATACTGCTGCCCCATGCGCCGACCGACTGAGGCCGGATTGCGCCAGGCACTGCACTTTTGCACGGCAGAAGTGGCACAAGACCGAAAAAAATTATAGACCATTTCGTATAAATTGTCTGGGGTCCGACTTTAATCCCACATTTTGAGCGACCACAATTCGAGGCATTTGTGGAAATCTTTGGGTGTATGCGGTAATGCTTCGTAGGCAGGAATTAACTTTTTGTCGTCATCGCGTGACTCCGATTTCGAGCAAGCAACAAAGGGTTATAGCAGCAGTTGTTGGGTTCTGCTGGCGACGACGCTTGTGTCATTGCTTTCACGGCGAATTTGTTTGCCCAGACAATTTCAGAACAAAAGCCTGCGCACTCAAAGCTAATTATTATCGGCGATTAACTTTTTATAGGCTCACTTCTGGGGGGGCTGCAAAGAGTGGTTGAGTTTACCCCCCCCCCCCCGTCCCTAGAGGCCGGGGTGGCGTTCGAGGCGTTGGAGGCGCCCGCGGCGTTCGTGGCAACCCTGATCCTTCAGGAGTCATGCCACTGCCCCAACAAGACCTGCACCCCGGGCGTCTGGGACCGGCCCGCTGACCCCACGGCGCCAGCAGGCAGCGTCCGCGCTGTCGCCCTCCTCCACTTATTGGCTATTGACGTTCGGTTCGGTCTCGCGCGATTGGTCCGATCACTCTTCGAACGAGCAGTGATCGGCTCTCCTCTCCTCGAAGCGGGCGTTCGTTGGCCCGCCGGCGAAAACCGATCACTTCTCTCTTTCTCCAACCGATGCTGGCGCGCTCAAACCCCGCCCAAGAAGGAGAGGAGGCGATCGCCCGCGTGCTCGCTCGCCAGGTCGCGCGCCGTGAGGGGCAGCAGCTCCGTCGATGGATCAATACTCAAGCCGATCAACCGAAGAAGAAAGAGAGAAGTCGAGGCCTCCTCCACTCCTTTCTCAGAGAGGCAGCTTGCTTTCTCCAGACAATTTTCCAAATGGAAAGTCGAATCACGGAGAGTTTTCTGCTCTCTTGTTGTCATAGGCCTTCTCTCTCGTGCCCAGGCCTAGGCGAGACGCGCGTGCTTTCCGCGAAATTTGAGCGCTCTCTCCCATCTCAGAGAGACCCCAACTTTTGTCACATTTCCGTGTAATCAATTTTTTCCCTTCCCTCTCTGTTCCAGCGTCTCACGGTTCCAAGGATCGACTTGATCCTAATCGGAACGACAGATAACAAACTCTCTCTGTACTGTTGCAGTGCAGAGTGGAACAAGAGGAAAAACTTTTCTGCTGATGACAATTTCCTGCTTGTGCTCAACAACTTTTCTTCTTCTTTGGCTCCCCTCGCCATATCCATCCATCCATTCACCCTTCAGGTCTCATTTCCCGTTTGGGTCCGCTCATTCCAGAGAAGAACTGGCTTGCACAATTGCCTCTCTCTCACCGCCCTCCCTCGTCGTCAAGTATGTACGAGCATAAGCCGAGCTGCTCGTAGCTGTACGTACGTAGTCAGTCAGTAAGTAAGTGCGTAGCACTTACACACGTTGACTGACTGACTGCTGCTCTACCACGCCTGCCGGCCGGCCGAGAAGGCGGCGGCCATGGCGGCGGCGACGGCGGCGGCCGAGACCAAGGCAGCAGCAACCGCCACCACTGTGCAAGAAAAATGCTCGCGCACTCATAATTTCCAACCATTCAATCGAGGGAAGTGCAAATGACTCCTCACTGGTGCGGGCACAAAAAAAAGGCACTCTCTCATTCTCCTCTGCTAAGCGGTTGATGGAGCAAAAAGTGTTGTCCAGCAGCTCCCGCTGGAGTCCCTGGAGTCCCTCGTGCGTATGGTGCGCAACGTGTTATCAACGAATTAGATACGCACATATTCAAATGGATTTTTGACACTATGATTGAAACTGTGATCGCCAAATTGCATGCTTGGAAACTCTTTCCCCCTGTCTAGTCTGTCTCACGATGGTTGTCTGTGGAGAGGCAAAAATGCACAACTGCCTGTTTTAGCTCCCTTTGCTCCCCTTCCTCTCCTCCCCCCTCCTTTTTGTTCAAACTTAACCAGATTGTGGCACTGGAGGACGTACAGGTTGGTTGGCAGAGGTGCCACAGCCAACCTGGCCGGACACCCGAGTATCGATACAGGGTGGCTCCTCCAAGGCAGGCAGGCAGGCAGATCGTTTAATTCCCCCAAATGAAACGCTTCTTTCTTCCAAACTTGTACCTATCAATCATACTTAGTCACGGCAAGAGAGAGAGAGAGAGAGATGAGGGCAGCAACAACTAAACTCGCACGGTTGTGTAATATTTGCGTAATTGACTAGTAAGTTGGGGCGTCAGTTGCAACCCTTTCCACGCAAATATCGCTGCGGAGGGGCGAGGATGGAGACAGCTCAGGCCTCACTTAGGCCTCATTAGGCCCTAACTGAATCTTTGGCTCTCCCTTTTGCCGGACGTCCTCGCTAGATGGTGCTGGCTTCTCCTTCTCCAGTCTGAGGTACTTCTACTATACTCTCTCCCTCTCCTCTCTTTCGGTATCGCCCTTCCGTCACTCTCGATGGATGGATCACGTCGACCGGCTTTGGCGCCGCGAAACGCCGATGGATAGATTGCGCACAGAACCGATCAGATCGTCGCCGTCGTCGCCGTCGTCGTCGTCGTCGTCGTCACCGCCGCCGTCGCCGCGGACGCAGTCGTTGCTGCTGCTGCTGTTCACGGTGCTCTCGCCGCCGCCGTCGCTCTCGAGACCCAAACAAACAGCAGCTGCTGCTCCTATGCATGGATCCATAAGTGAGAGAGAGAGAGAGAGAGTCTGATGGCGATTTTGTGTGGAACGCGCGCGCTCGCTCTCTCGTTCACGCTCGCGAGGCTTTAGTCCGTCTTGAGACTCGGTTTCGGTAACAGCACCACAAACGGAGGCCAGAGAGACATCAGGGCCTACTAATTGCGGAAAAATTGCTCCTGGCAGTCATTGCAAGCAGTCGTCCTCGGACATTGACAGCAGACGACGACCCCGGAAGAGTCGGCCAAGGAGCGTCGAGAGATCTGGACGGTAGCAAGTGCGACAAAGTCATTGGCGATTGACGAATGGCTCTCGAGCAATGAGTAGTGATTGACTCTCGCTCACTCTTGGAAGATGCAGGCGGCGATCGGACCCGCCGCCGCGGTGACCACGACTGCGGCCAACACCAGACTGGCGGCTCTCAAGGCCACCACCAAGGTGGCCAACAGCGACGTTCACGAGCAGCAACCTTCCTCCCCCGCGGCTCAGGCCGACTTGGACTCGCCCGCAGCCGCCGCCGCCGCTGCCGCCGCCGCCGCCGCCGCCGCCGTCGCCGCCGCCTCCAGTGGCGGCAAGGTGGAGCCCGCAAACACCCTCGCCAGGATCCAGCACGCATTACAAAGGGTAGGCTTGACTAGATTGATTTTTTTTTATTGGTCACTTTGCGGCCAAGAGGCAAAACTGCCTGCTGGCCTGCGGCCGCCGCTTGTTACTCCTGCATAGGCCGGCCGGCGGGCAGCCGCACCATCTTCGAGAGCTTCTCCGGGCAATATATGTTTTACGCGGTTTTCTCTGCTCGCTCGTGCTCCACATGCAGGAGGGGGAAGAAAAGGGGGTGCTATAACCGTGAGCTGCTTAGGCAAAGGAGACCAGATTATATTGATAGCCCTGTCAATATCACCATCGGCACGTCTCTCTCTGGATATATTGCTAGCAGCAGCAGCAGCAGCAGCAGCAGCAGCAGTAGCAGTAGCAACAACAACAACAACGGCTCCCCCGCCGTCACCGGCCCCGCCGCCACCGCCGCCAGGGCCATGTGTTGTTGTTGCGTTGCCCCTTCTTGACAGCAGCGGCGGCCGCCGCCAGCAGCCATCATCAAATAATTTCCCGATACTCAGCGGCCGGAAAAATGGTTCGGAAAGGGGGGAAAGGAGGCGAAGGAAATGTATTAGAGCCATCAGTCTCTAGCAGCAAAATGTATCGAATATTGAATAGTGCGGTGGCAACAAAGGAGCTCCAGACGACAAAGTCTTCCCCGTAATTGCCCTCTCCCCTTAATTAGTGCGCCTCCCCCGTGGTGTAACGTATCTCTTTCTTTCATTCTGGCAGACAAGAGTAAAGAGCTGAGTTGAGCAAACCAATATGTGCCGCAGGGTAGAGGATCGATCCTGTTGCCTGCGTGGCTGGGGAGAAAAAGCTGATAGATGATATTGACACGAGCCACAGGGCTACAGTATAATAAACTGTAACGCCAAGGCTGTGGACGGACAGATACCCTATAGTGACGGGGTGGGCGGGTGACACGCTGGAGTAGGCAAGCTGCAGGTACGAGTTGTCACCGGGTGGGACGGACGGGGTTAGCAATGAAACAAGTGTGATGCGATCATTCACAATTCCGATTTACAAAGCGATCGCCGATTTTGAAGCATTTGATAAATGTGTTGCCTTATTAGACCCTTCAAGGTGTGCTGTCGTTATTGTCTATCGACTCTCGTTGAAACGCCAACTCTAAGTGATGGCACGAAGTAACATATCTCTTCTGATCCGCCAAAACAAGAAACAATATGAGCTTCTTCCTTTCTCTCCCCCCCCCCCTTGGCCCAGACCAGATCCACACATACTGTTGTGCTGTACGAGGCAGACTGAGGCACGCTATATACAACAGAACATACGACAGCACGTAATATATTGGGGAAGAGAGGAAGGGAGGGATTAAAGAGACAAGGGATCGGGTCTAGATGATAATGCACTCGATAGATACGCAATGGACATAGTAGACTCGCTCCATGCCTGCCTGCAGCCTGCCCGCCAGCCCGCCAGCCTGCCGGCTAGCCTGCCGGCCATCCTGCTTGCCGGCCTGCCTGCACCCTGTAGCAGTATACACTTAGTCACTTTGTGTAATGCACGTGTATCTTCAAATGAGTTCCATATCATTAATTGCTGAAGGGAAATATGACCGGAGGGAGGAGAAAGCAGGATGAAAGAAGAAAGCATCTCCATTAATTGCTCTCTACAAGCCTCATGCGAAAAGAACGAAAAAAACCTTTGCTCCCTCCCTCCCCAGGGCTGCTTTGACTGTAGGTGCTTTTTTTTTTTTAAAAAAAAAAAAAGCGCTGCGCACCCATTAACTTAAAGGGTTGTGACGTGTCGCAGTTTTCCTTGGCGTTAAAAAAGTCCTCCCGCCAAGGAGAGAAAAGGGGAGCCCCCATTTGACCCATAAACAAGCGACGACCACGCCTCGGGTGTATCGGATAATTAATGTCAATTCCCCGGGGACAGAAGACGGGCGGCGACTTCGTCGACTTCGTCGTGTGCGTCTGCCCGGTGTGCGGGGCGTTTCTGCGCAAACACAGCCAAGAAGTGCTCTGAACTGGGCCGGTTGTCCTTAAAGGCTGATCAACGGCGTTGGGGGCCAAGCAAGGGCAGGACAAAGTTGGAGAGCAGCTTCTGAAGTTTGGCTGCCGTGATGTTCAAGTGCACCTTCCTGAGAATGAAGTATGGCAAATGAATGTGTGCCTTGTGTGTGCGTATGTGGGACCTCCTGCCTAGAAACATGCCTTGAGCTACGGCAGAGAAAAAGACCTCTCTCTCTCTCTCTCTCTCTCTCTCTCTCTCTCCTTCCTGCTGCTTTTTTGCCGGCGGCTGCAGCCCGACGCAGGCCTAAGGACTGTCAAAGTTGTTGTTGTTGTTGTTATTGTTGTTGGGGCCGTGTGCAGGCAATGTCGGGAACCGTTTGGAATTTAAAGAACTTTAGAAAAAAAAAAGTCTGACGATTCTCACGAGACACAACTTTGTTTAGAAAGTTGTTTTTCTACACGACCTCGTTTTCAGGTCACACATGCACTGACCACAACACTTCAGTCTGAAATCTGGTCTGCGTGAGTACGGTCAAAGTTGGACGTAGCAGTACAGCATGAAAAAGTTGGCCTTGGTCACAGCCGACCTTCAAGGCTTCCCCTCCCTTCCCCAAGGGAAGCAGACATGAGTAGATTGGTCAGGGTTGCCAAGTGTCACATAGACGTGAAGCCACAGGTCTCGGCCCCAAAGTCCCTGCTTGTTGCCTCCATCTGTCTGATCGACGTGAAGACCTCCATTAGGGCTGATTTGGGCAGGAAAATATCAATCACCTGCCCTTCTCGCCCGCGCAGTTTCCCGAAGTCTCCATTTTTCGTCGGTGGAATATTAGAGAGGATCCGCCCCGAACCAGGTAAAGGCTCTAATCAATCGAGGCTTTATTCTTCTTTTTTTTCTCTCATTCTTCTTGTTTTTTGCTGCTCTTGGCTTTTTTTTCCATGCTAGCCTTAATGGCTCCTTCGAGTAACATTTGCGATCCGCCCAATCCGTTTAAAGGTGCTCCTTGTTGACTGTACTAATACTTTTTTTGTTATAGAGACTGATCAGGAAGAAGCAACAGCCGTTGTTTGATCCTGTACCACCTCCATTGTTTAACTTTTCGCGCCCTGCTGGGCCTCCTTGGCTGCCCTCGGGCTCTGCTTAAACCTGGCACTTTTTGTTCGATTATTCATCCCCCTTTAATAGAAAAGAGCAAAAGCACCAGACTTATTGGGCACGCGCCACGTGAAAGACACAGCGGTCGTAAAGTCGCCGTCGATGAATGGAGCCAGAGACTCTTCATGAATGCCTGGGCCAAGCTGGACGTTTGGATATGCAAATAATTTCTCTGGGAGTGCTAATAGCTTCGTTTCCTCTCTCTCTCTCTCTCTCTCTTTCTCTCTCCGCTGTGATCCAGTTGGTTGGCCTCATTATGGAGTCATACCTGCTGCCGCCGCCGTTGAGGCTGTGGCTGCCGCTGTCCGGGTTGGTGAAGGGGGAGAAGAGAGAGAGGGAGAAGGAGGCCACCCAAAAAGAGCATCTTATGCCTGCGCGCTTGCCTGTGCTCGCTCAGTGCCTGGGTTTACCTGGTCCCGTGAGACATGGCTCCACCAGACTGTGCTCACTCCGGCAGTCAGAGCGAGCGAATACAGCCCAGTCATCTCCTGTGTCTGGTCGAGCATCGAGCCCGCGTAGAACAATCGTGCGGCATTAATTCCTTTTTCCTCCGGTCCCAGCAGTAATGGCAGCGCCAGGGCCGGCAGCAGCACCAGCACCGCCGCCACCACCACATTCAGGCTGGCGTTTTTTCCCGCCATTTTTAGGTTTCACCTCATCACGTTCAGCTCGACGACAAAAGGGGGGGGGAATCTCTCATGGCAAGAAGCGGAGATCTCGTCCGCCCCGGCGGCCGATATAATTATCCGAAGATAGCATTCGCCAGGCTGCCAAGGCAGGAAGATTAAACAGCCATAAAACAAGCCTACGTGATGAAGCCTCCAGAGATGAATTGCGAAAGCGAAGACGTGCACTTGGCTGCACACGTGTCCGCGCGAATTTGAAGACGATCGAGGCTGAGGAAGGAAAGAGAGAGAGAGAAGGGGGGAAAAAAGAAGTCTTTTTTGGGATTGTACAGGGTGTCGAGTTATTAAATGTACCATAAATGCGTTGCTGTTTGCCTTCGCTTATGCTAATGTGTCTAGCAAACATCTGACCTGCTCAACTCCTCCTCCTCCAACCCCCTCCACAGGTGGTAATGACTTGAGCACACGGAGAAAATTCCACCGGGGGGGGAAGCAGTTTGCAATGTGTCTTCTCCTTCCTTTATGAGCGAGACGTGGGTCTATTGGGCTTGTCGTACGTGTGTGTGTGTATGGGGGGAAGCACCTTAAATGCCGACTGTGGTTCACACACTGGCGGAAAATGGTGTCGGCCTCATTGTCCATCAATGGTTCTCCAACAGTGTACAGACGGACCCGACCTCTCTCTTCGGGTGCAACTGAACATTGCGGGGGTGTTGGAGAGAGAGAGAGAGAGAGAAAAAAAAAGCAGACAATTATGCGAACCACCTGGAAAAATTAGCACATCCTGTACAGTGCGTGCTGTCGGGGGCAACGAAGGTGGAACAGTTTGGCTTGGCTATGTTAAGTACAATTACACCGACAGTCACACAATCGCCTGTGGCATGATTGACGTCTTGTGTAGTCGTAATGGCTCCTCGATACAGACAAGAGCTGTCTGTGTGCACTTTGATAGATTGTTAGGATCTGCATTGTAACGGTATCGGACAATTTGAAGGGAGGAGAAAATATGGACACGCTCAATTCGATATCGCCAAGTCTGCTTTGTCACCGTCTCCACCAGACAGACACCGCTGTCATTAAAATCGCGCGCGGGTGCCTAGCTGGCTGGCTGGCTGGCTGGCTGCCTAGGCCTGCACCTCGGCGGCGTCGGTGTTGCCCGGGCTCGCTGTGCTGTACAATGGCCGGCTGGCTATTTGCTGTCTGGCAGAGTTGGACTCCTGCCAGGCGTGCCACTCACAATCGGACGTCACTCCTTCTTCAAAGGACATTTGTCAACAGCAAAACAGGTGCGAATTTGCGCGAACAAAACTTTTCAAATAATGGGAATCAGCCGGATCCTCACGATTACTTTTTTTACTCGTCAAAATGCTCCTTATCGCGTTCAGATCAGCATTAATAATACCCATTCGGAAACACTTGTGTGTGTTGATTTCGTAAAAGCCGAAAATCCACGTTCGCAGTCACGTTTCAATGTTTATTTTTCGGACACAACACACACACGGACTCGACTGAGTCCGCTGCAGTGGAGGACACGTGAATCGATACTCATCGAATGCATTTAGCAATGGCGACAGCGTGCCAATTAGAACAGCATAAAGCGTCCCCTCTCCCACTCTCTTCTATCAATCTATATTAGTAATTATCGTCTCTGATATTGCTTTTGGTGTTCCCCACTTTGTTCAGCCTGGAGCAGACACAAAAACGTCGATTAATTCTCCACTGTACAAAGTCTGCCAGACAAAGAACGATCGCAACTTCATGAAACATAAATGGGGTAAACGGCAGCGGACAAACTCCACTTTAGCTCCTCCATCAGGTCCGCAAAAAGACACCCTCATTTTATGCGTAAGCAAATCCTTTGTCTGGATGGTGCAGACCTGACCTCATTCATCCCACTGCTCACGCAAGACACACAAAATGGGGAAAGGATCAATAATGGAATCGTTTCATTCTGGGGGTCCTGCGTAATTCTCTGCTCCCCCATCTTATTAGCGCTCATGCAATGCGCCAGTCTCGTGAGAAATTTTCCAATCAGACAAGCAGCTCTGGCGCAAAACTTTCTGAGGGAGGAAGAAGAATTCGTAATTACAAGCGATTTTTCTTTGCCGCATCCAGAGAGAACTTTGGCGCAAAGATCAGCAGCCCGCGCAGAAGTACTAAAAGCTGCGCCATTTTTCGCCCAGAAATGGAGGGGGGGATTGAATTGAAATGTTTGCGAGTCATTCGCCAACTTGATCGTGTCGCTGGTGTCTTGAGAAAGCGAGGGGGGGGGACAAATTGTGGGGCTTTACTTCGACAGAAATTAAATGCTCTCCCTTCGTTTCCCGATCTTTAAGACTGCACAAAGTGTCAGAAAAAGACCACTCGCCCAGACATTCATGACGTCTGGGGCGATGTCCCCGACGACAACAGCCACGCACACTTGTTGTCTGGTCGAGTCGTCCGCCGGCCCGGCCGACCCAAAGCACCCGCCCGCCCGCTCGCTGTTTGTGAGGGGACTCGAAAGCAATTTTCGTGTCCATTTCCCTTCGCGGAAAGCGTTTCGTTTCGCCATATTGATTCTGCGATTGAGGCTTTATTGCCCGAGGATTCGTGTCTGAAAAAAAGAAGAGTTGCAGCAGTGATCGCATGATCGACAACTGCTCTCGACTCGCTGAATATTACGATCTCCCCCAACGCCACTTTTATGGCGAACTCAATGCAAATATCGGCGTGCTGCTGCAATTAGAGCAATCATCGCTGGCTCACGGAAGCTGTTTTCTTTCCTCCAGAAAATTTTACAGCCTTAAACGGAGGAAGAATATTTTTATACATAGAGAGAGGGAAAAAAAAACTGTTTATGCATCACTCTCTGTCTTGTCTGCTATTTGCGAAAAAAAAGGAGGATCAAGTGATGGCGTCCAAGAACAACAGTTAGTGGTTGCTGCCGTTGCCGTTGCCGCCGCCGCCGCCGTCGTCGCAGTCGCCGCCGGCCTCATCAAGCAGACTTTGAGCCAGCAGCAGGTTTGATATCAGCAGCGTCCGATCGCTGGCAGCTTCTTTTGCCTCCCGCAGTCATAAAAATGGACGCCGAATCCAAAACCATAATTAGAATTTTTGGGTGAGCCAAAGCGGGCAGCAGCAGCAGCAGCAGCACCGGCGGCGTCGGCAGCAACATCAGCATCAGGGCCAGCTTGATGCCCTCTTCCTGGCCGCCCTCCCTCACTCACTCACGACGGGTTTTGTGCCCGGATTGGCTAAGCCCGACCAGGAAAGACCCAGCCCAGATTCTTGCCAATCACGCGATTTTTGCCAGAACGTTCTTTGCTCTCTCTTCTTTCAAAGTTTATGCGCAAAGCATAAACGTCTGGTACGTGCAGAGGACCGTGGGATGCCAGTCCGGCCAGAAGGGATCTATGGCATGTGGAGGAACATAACTTTAATTTTGCACCCGTTCACTCCTGTGCCGGAGTAACACATACGTAGCTTTAATGTCAAACGGACTTCGCACCTGCTTTGCTTCCTCCCTTTTCCCCTGGGGTCTCCGAAGACAGGTGGAGCGGCAACAGCATCAGCAACAGCAGGGGCGTCGGCGACGTCGTCGTCGTCGACAGCGACGACGACCTGAAGGGGTGACACCAGGCCGGAGCAGGCAGCAGCAGGCAGAGAGGAAGAAATAGCTCTTCATTACGGCTCCCCCGATGATCAACAAGGCTAATCAATTACATCGGCTGCTCAGGGCTTCACAGGCTCTCCTTCTTCGGGCCCTTTTACGTAACATCCCAGATCAATTGCATGCAGACAAACTCTTCTCCTGCTTTCGCATTTGGAAAATTGCCCCGAAAGCAGCTTCGTTGTTCTGACACTGCTACAGTGTGACCCAGTTAGAAGAAACAAAGAAAGGTGAAAGGCTTTTTTTTTCCTTCTCTAAAAGAGCAATTAGAGCCTTGGAGAAAAATACTCGTAATGAGCAAACAGCCGTGTCTCAAGGGAGAGTGACGCAATGGCAAAAAAGGTCGCAATTAGTACTACTTATCACGACACAGGAATCACGAAATTACATACGACAAATCCCGAAAAATGAGCATTGCTCTTTGACATGAAGTCGCACAAATCCCGGCTTACTGGCAATTAACAAATGGCACATTGTTGGCTCTCTGGCAGTCGTCGTCGTCGTCGTCGTCGTCGTCGTCGTCGTCGCAGTCGTCGTACCTCTGCACGTCCACATGGAGACGTTGCATGTTTGAGGTTGCACGCTCGCTTTTCCAGGCATCCTCGGCACCAAAATCAATATCTTTCAGCCCAAATTTTCCACACATCCCCGATCCCAGCTGGAATCCCCCCCTCTGCTACTGCTGCCTCGCATAAAACGGCGGCGCTGTCTAATTAGAAATTCGGTGATTAAAACGTCGCCCTGGAGAGAGGGAGAGCCTCTGGAGGCTGTGGAGGCTCTGCTGCCGCCTCCATTTCGCCCTCCCTCCTTCCTTCCTCTTCTCTCTTGGGTTTTTGCTTCGGTTCGACACCCAACCGAGGCGGGCTGATAACGATCTCGGGGCTGGCAGGGTTCCTATTTGATAGACGCCCCTGGGCTCACTTTTTCCCCAGGACACTGCGCGATTTCAGCAGGGTGAGAGCATCCAGTGGCAGTCCTGAGCAGATCATTAGCGCTACAACAGCTCCTACAGCTTCTTCTTGTTCTTCTTCCTCGGGAGCGAAAAAGAAATGAGAGGCGAGCGCGCGATATGATGGCGAATATTTCAAAAGAAACTTTCTCCTCGCTTGTTTTGCTCGGGCAATCGAATCACGTTAGCTTTTGGCAGGGACAGCAGCTCCGGTGTCATGATGGCGTCGGCGCTCCCCTCCTCCTCGTCATCGTCGTCGTCGTCGTCGTCGTCGTCGTCGTCGTCGTCGTCGTCGTCGTCGCCGTCGCCGTCGTCGTCCCTCTCCTCCCACCGCTAGCTGGCATTAATTAATGCAAGCAATAAAGTGGGAACAGAAGTGTTTTCTCTCGGAAATTAGAATTCTGAAATTTTTAGTTCTTGCCTCCCCCCTCAACGCCATCCAACCCATTTGGCTTTCTCCCTCTTAGTGGGGACGGGGACTGAATTGTCAACGCGCGCGTATCATCTTAATTGGATTTTGCGTTGCAAAAAAATGCTTGCAAACATTTATTTTCACTGAGGACGAGTGGAAATGTCTTGGCCAGTATTAGGAGAGGCCGATTGTTCCTTTGTTCCTGCCTGGTCATTTGTGGGATTCTTCCCTTCCTTCCGGATGACTCAATCCAGAAGAGAAAAAGCATCATCATTCTTCTCGGGAAGGGGGAGGAAGGGAGGGAAGGAGGGAGGGAGGGGGAACAGGGGGCATCAGACTGGCAAAAAGCGCCATTGATTGGAATCATCGATTGTGAAGAACAGAAGAATGCAAGTGTTGTTGCTCCAAATGCCCACGGAGTGTGAACCAAGGATCTGGGGAGGCCTCTGAGGAACCGAGCACAATTATTCATGCTGCGATATCGAAGGCTGCTGCGCTTTTGCCGCAGTGTTCCATCAACGAAAAACTGCTTGCAGACGTCGATGACCGATCGACTGGTGTCTGTGTGTGTCCCATGAGTGGCTTTCTCTTCTCCTGACCCTTTGCTTTCTTGTCATCCGCATTACTTTGTAGTCCTTGAGGACAAGACTCATTCATTCATCAAGATTAGCTGCCTGCTGCTGTCTGCCTCCTTGTATCGGACGTTCGGGCGGACGACAGCAAAAGCTAGCAGAGGAGGGGTGGAAAAAGAAAAGGACAGAGACAGTGTGAGTCGTAAAGATCTGCACGGACGACGGCATCACCGGACGGGGCTGGCTGCACGCCCTGCACGCGCTGCACGCGCTGCAAACGCTGCAACACAGGTCGTCCAATTGTTTTTCTTGGAGCAACACTTCACTCGTGTGCTATTGTGACACGCAGAGAAAGTTGTAGAGCGAAAGTGAATATTGCTTTTCCGATCAATCGTCGCCGTCAAGGCTCTGAGATCGCATGCATGCATGATAATAATGCCCTCCCGCGCCCCCTTCTCCCTCTCGTCCGTCCGTCCGTCCGTCCGCGTGTCTAACGAGACGGGAGGGGCCGAGTGCGTGGGTGCGTGCACCAACGCGTACACGCGCATATGCCTGATCGCAATCGAGTATTATAGAAAATAGGCGCGACCAATTGGTCTTAATGATAATGGTGTCCCCCCCCCCTCCTCACTCTTCTACCCATACTCTAGTAACATGTGTGAGGCCTCGTGTGTGTCTCCAGTGTCCTGCACCTGCATACACATTACCCGGGCGCACAACGCATTGTATTGATTGAGTGGCAGTTCACGACAAGGAGCTTGTTGATTCAGCAATTACAAGATCGAGGATATTGAATCGTTGGAAGGGCGTGGAGTTGGACGCAGACCTCTGTCACCTCTTGGCTTCGTCAGACCCGATCACGAACAAACATACGTTTGTCCCATGGCAGGCACACCAGACTGCACATGTATGTACAGCCTGTGTGAGCACTGTCGATATGGGGGTAGAGGAGCTTTATTGACAGGAATATATTTCATTGCTCTCCCATCCTTCACAGGGGGGGCAAATGAATAAATCAATGTTTGCCAGAGTGCGAGGCAATGGAAAATGCAAATACTTTCACGTCAGGTGAAGAATGTTGTGCATACTTGCGACACTTCTTCAGCTTTTTCCTCTAATGAATATGTGTGTGTTTTTTGCAGGTGAGTTTGAGGAAACCCACGTAGACTTCTGGCTTTGGCATCAAGGAGCAGGCGGCCACCGCACCCTGCATTGCCTCTCTCTACGCGTACCGTATGTACCGCAAACACGCGCGCGCGCGCATACAACGTGCTAAAGTGAAAACTCTGCTATGAAAAGGACTAGAACGAATCCTCTTTATGGAGCGGTGCGAAGAGGCGCATCAATATTTATTATGAGGCGCCGCCAGCACCAGCTGGAGCGAGGAGAGGACGAACAAGCAACCGATCACGATTACTTCTCTTTATGGGGATCGAAGGGGATGTTGTTGGAAAGTGTGGATCTCTCTCAAGTAGTAAAAGACAGCACCATTTTTGCCATAAAAGCACTGAGCACTTTTGGAGAGTGAGCGAGCGAGCAGGAGAAATGGTGTGAGGCGTATTGAAAGGGATCGCCAGACCACCTCTCCCCCTTTTACTCAATTGCCGATCGCTATCGCGCCAAAGTACGGTGTGTGCACGGTTCATGGTAGAAAAACCATCGAAATGTTTGACTTTTTTGGTGGCTGCTGCCAACTGAAAGTCGGCTATTGCGGTCAAGAGGACTTAGTACTCGAGTACTCTGCTGCTGCTGCCGCTGCAAACATCTGGACGAGTTTGCTGATGGCCAAAAAGCTTCACTTTTTTCCGCCGAGTGTGAGAGAGTCGTACATTATTAAGACTCTCTCTCTCTCTCTCTTTCTACTTTCCCTCCCTCTTTGACTTTCGAAACTTGATTGACAGTGAATGGTGCTGCATTGGCCTGAGGGGGAAATCACGCAATCTCTGCTGAAGTTAGCCCAATTGATTGACTTTTTACCACCTGGCCCCGCCGGTGTTGTGCTCTGCCACAGGTCCATGTACGCAGTGAACACCGTCAGCCACTGCGGCGCTTGCGTGTCTGCAGAGCGTCCCTTTGCTTTTGTAATTAGCACTTTGCACTCTCTCTCCATCCCGCGTAATTTCGGACAGCGATCGTTCAAAGGACCTCTTTCGTGCTTCACCCGACTGGCACGAGAGTTACTAACTGTCGATTTGGGAAAGAAACTTTCTTCCCTCCTCCGCCTCCTCCCGGACTCATCCCTCTTCACGCTTGTCATAAAAAGCTTTTGTCTATTGAGGTTGCACAACAACCCAGGAGCTTTCCCTGCTTAATTTTCGTGATCGATCGAACCCTCATTCTCTCTTTTCCCCTTCAAGTCAATCCCTCTGAGTCCTGCATAACACAGCAGTATAGTAGTCCATGCATACATACGCATCTGCCTTCTGCTGCTGCTGCTGCTGCTGTGTACAGGGGTTTAGTAGAGATGTTGGGTGTGGATTACTAAATAGTCTCGGTGACGAGCTTGCGGCTTTGTCACCCTGATAAATCCTGTGCAGTCAGGCAGCCTGCCTGCGAGGCCGCCCGCGAGGCCGCCAGCCAGGCCGTCAGCCAGGCCGTCAGCCAGGCCGTCAGCCAGGCCGTCAGCAGCCTCTGGCCGCCAAGCTCCAGGAGGCAAGATGCAGTCAGTCACCCGTTAAGAAAGCCTCCAACAGCAGTTCAAATGGAAAACTTGGCGAAAGCAAAGTTGTTATAGGCGCCTCGATAATTATTCTCCGAACACGTTTTCACAGAGCTTCCTTTTGGACGCAAAAGGCTGCTGATTTCTTTGCTCTGGAGAGCCAGAGAAGCTCCCCTCTTTGCTCCCTTTCTCTCCACAGCAGAAACAAGCAAGCAGACGCTTCCAGACCACCAGTGTTAATGTTTTAATTATTGATTTTATAGGGAGTTGCGATAGAGAAAGAGGGAAAGCACCAGCTGTTAGCAGTAGTAGAAGCCTCTCCTCCCTATTCTCAACTCTCACCAGTGCCATCAATGATTGGGGCGGCGCTTTTTTTCCCTGCGAACTTTGCTAGGGAAATTAAGAGCGGTTTTGAGCCTCCGCCAAATTAACGAGGCATCGTGAACGGAGGCGATCAATTTCCCCACGTACGAACGGGGGCTCTGCTATCCTAATTTATTACGCAATCAATGTGCTCTCATCTCAGTGATGATGACTAAGAAGAAGAGTGCGTTGCACTTTCCAAAGTTCGACCAGAATGACGCTTGAGGGAATTTCGGAAATTGAAGTTGGAACACAAACTGCTCATCATCACACGGAAAGCGTAGCGAGAGAGAACAACATGCATACATACAGCCTACTGTAATAGTGACGCCTGTACTCAATACTCGGCCAGACATCTTTTTTCAGCCAGCAGATAACCATCTCCAACTCGATGCTGCTGGAGCTCGATAACAGTGTGATGTATTCTTGAAGACGACGTCACGCACTCGACTGGACTGAGACCAAGTTCTGTCTGGTGGAGTCGTTGTAGGAGTGGAGCCAAAATTGCTGTAACGTCGCATGTTCAACCCCTCTCTTCCCCCCCCCCCTTCGTTCGATCCATCATTAATTCGGAATTCCTCGTGCTGGAAATGAGTCCATCGATTTGCAAATCTCGCGCGTCGACGACGACGTCGCTTGCATGTTGATCATGTTTGAACTGCGTGAGCTCGAACGAGCGGACGTTATGTGTGGAACAACTTTGATTGTGGAAATGCACCAACCAGTGAGTGTCTGATTGAGTCTTGGGAGGAGGAGGAGGGGGGGGGGAAATGGGGGGAAACAAGACCGCAAAAGGATTTTGTCCCAATTGATTCTTTGACTACAAATGCCTCGTCCGCATGAAAAGTCTCGCGTGCTTGGCTGCCATAACTAAAGTCACTGGCAGTAGAATCCAGTTGCTCTCTTTCTTTTTTCTTCCATTGCTGACAGTCGCAGTTAGTAAGCAGCATTGTAACAGTTCTATACTGCAGTGCACGTTCAAAACATAGTGACGAGATCAGCACGGTCTCCACGACGGTGACTGAGGTATTTACAGTGTACACAGAATAAGCATCTTCTCTCCATTGTGGCTACAGAATTAACCTCATTGTTGGGCCGTCGTATTTGCTAATCAAATGGATGATATCCAATTCTCGGTTATGTTTTCTGAGTAAACGCCGAGAATTTCAGCGCCATCATTTTCAACATCTCTGTGTGTGTGTGACAGAAGTGAAACAACAATGAAACCGGCACATTTCATTTCTCTCGCTGATTGCTTCTCTCTCTCTCTCTCTTTGCTATTAAGACGTTCATGCATTGGCCAGCATCACTCACCTGGGTTTTCACCACCCGACTAACGCACTCTTTATCAGTCATCGTAGAGGATCTGACGCAACAGACCTCGATGTCTGTCTAAAAGAGTCATGACTGCTAAGGTCATCAATGTCTTTGCTGTTGCATGAGAAAATAGCTCGATTTTCCAACATCCATGTGTGCGTCTATGGACTTTTTGACAAGGGTAAACAAGATTTCCCCCCCCCTCCCCCCTCCCAAAAAAAACCTTCACCCTTTCGTCAGTGGGGTGGGAAAAAGCAATATTTCCACAAACGGATTTTGTTATCGATGTTGCCGCTTGCTCATTCTTCGATGATCGCATCTTCTTCTTCCATTTCATCTCCCCTTTACCTTTTTTCCAACGTCTGCAAGTGATGGGGAAGAAGAGGCTTTTTTCAAAGAGAATTCAGTTGACAAGAAATGCGGCAAAAGCTACCAATGCCGTAGAAAAGTCTTGGTGCGCGCAAAAGTCAGATCACCGAAAAAGGCATTAATGCATATCTACCCTACCTCGGGCTGAATTCAGAGCATACGCAGAGAGAGAGAGAGAGAGAGAGAGAGAGAGAGAGAGGAAAGTGCACGCAGTACGTACACAGATGTAAAGAGAAGAGTTGCAGATTGGTACGACGACAAAGCTCAAAGGGTTGTTGACCTGACTTTTGTTCGTTCAGCCTTGTGCAAAAAAAAAAAGAGCTTCTACTGGACACTTGCAAAGTGACGCTTCAGATTTTGAGCTGCTTTTTGTCTTAAAGATACAACAGAGCCAGCAACGATTCTGGGGCTCCAATAAGTTATCATCAAAAACGATATTGGAATTCAGAGTGAGCGCAATGTTCGTTTGAGGAATTTCTCATGACTTCCGTTTTTCCCCCCTCGCTTCCACTGATGCTAACCTGGTTAGACGATTCCGCCTCAACGATTGCTGCCGATACAAAACATGAAGAGGAAGAGCAAAAAATAAAAATAAATACACCGAGTGATGAAATGCAGCAATCGGAAAGAGCGAGACGCGATCGGAATGGAGAGAACGGATTTTTCCGCCTGATGCTGGCTGCTGCTGTTGCTGTTGCTGTTGTTGTTGGCGGCTGCTGCCACGGGCACACGAACCCCGTTCCACACGTGCGTGCAGTGCGAGTCAGAAAGAAGAGTCCAGGGGACGGGGGACTCAGACAGGGACTCGAGTGGCGGGGACAAACAGACTCACTTCGTGTAGCCACCATTATCTGGCCCGGTGGAATCTGGGGAGGGTTTTCTTTTTCCCGACTCATACGGTGGCGACGGCCCCAGCTAAACAGTTGTTGGCTGTCTTGCCGAGTATGTAGACAGAGGTGGCGTTGGTGGAGGAGGAGGAGAGGAGGAAGAAGATGATGTATCGTAATTTTTCGATTTCACTTTTTTTCGCTCCACTCACTCAAACGCCGCTTTGTCTGTGCGGCAGGCAGTTCTACATGCATACTTGATGATGGCTTATCAAAAGAAATGATGCATGAGGCTTTGTCGCAACAGGGGCAAAAATACTTACAAAAACGTCAAACGGTCTAAGAGAAAACAAAGGAATGCGATGCTTGCTGCTATTTAGCGCACACACCAGAGATGGAGACATCTCCGAGCAGAAGGAGAGGGGCTAGAAGAATGCCCCGATCCCCATTTGTTGAGGGGTCACACACCCGGACTCACACCACCATGGGGAGGGAGGGAGGGAGGGAGGGACAGGATTTTTTGTCCTGTGTCAACCCCCCCCCCCTACACAGAGCCAAGGAAAAATTTTGTGTGTCATGTTTGAAAAAACATCCATTTGTCAGAAGGAAATTGACAGGCTCCAGCCGCACAGCAATGGACTTTTTATATTCGCATTTGGTCGCCCTCATGAAACAACTGTAGTGCGAAATAAAAAACGACGAAGACGTCAGACGAAAACAGATCACTCGCAGGCACACAAAAAAGCAGCTTTTTTCTCTCTTTCGCCTCGCTCCCTCCCTCCACAAACTGGTACACGGCGGCGAGGACGAGGACGCCGAGGACGCCGAGGACCAAGTGACATATTTGGGTGGAGATGTCCATTAATTTTCGGATTAAAACAACCGCTTATGGGAAAGCGGGCTTGCTTTCATCTGTACACAAGGAGAAGTGCACGACACTGTGAATAATTGATCTGGACACGACTGAGAGGATCGGTGATGAGTGCATTTGCTAAGTGCTACCGATCAAAGAGCAGTCATACGCTCAGAGTCTTCTTTGGAAGCGTTTACACGAAGAAGCATAGGGGAAAAAAAAAGCACTGGCATGAGACCGAATGCATTAGCACAAACGACGACTGCTTCTTCCTCTTAATGCGACTTCGCCATGAAAAATGATCAATTTACTAGAAAAACGTCGCTGCCAATAAGTCATTACTGCGATTGCTGCCGACTGCGTGCGGTTATAATTACTGCCTTCAGAGCGCCGTTAATGTAAACTTGCCTTTAATGCAGCAGGCACGAATCTTTTGCTTCGAGAATTAAATCAATAGCGCTCGATCTCCTCCACTTTCCTCACCCCGCAGTGAACACCAAAGAAGGGCTTCGATTAATGTCGGGCGAGTTCAATAGAACTGCCCCTTCATTAAAGTATACCTCCAAGAGCCATACTAGTGACACACGCACGCTCTCCGTAGTTGGGCGTGCACTGTGTGCCTCAAAGATGTGCCTCCAACAGGCCTCACACGATCCTGCACGGCCGAGTGCGTGGCTTCGACTGCAGAAGGCACAATGTGCAGCTACTGGTGTTATTATTTGCCTTTGCTTGGCACACAGTGACGCCTGCTTGCTCTGCCTTCTCGAGATGGTCTCTGCAACGATAGACACTATTAATCTTACTTTATTGACAATCCGTATTGAGCCTGTGTAGTAAGAAGGTAGAGAAGGGATTAGAAGGAGAGGAGACCAGTGAAAGGGGTGGATCAGGCAGGAGAAATGTTAATTCTAAATGCTTTTCCCAGGAGCAGCCATGTCAGCCCACGTCTCTGCCTGCCCGCCTGGAGGGGACTTAAGAAAATGATTTGGCGCCTACTAATAACTCCTCGCAGGATGTGCATTAATGGTACCCGCCCGATGCGCGCGCGCGCGCGCGCGCGTGCACAGCTACCAATATCCCTGGTGCAGTGCATACAGCCAGTGTACAGTTGCCTCCTCTGGGTGGAACTCGTGTACGAGGGAGATCTCTTCGTTTATTTGGAAAAAACGAGCAATAATGGCAGACAGGCGTAAATATTCCACGGATCATTGGTTGCTGCCGTGCTCAGAGATTAGGCTGCCGCTGTTCCCTCTTTGTCTGTAACGATGAATCATTATCGTCAGATCCTTTTTGCTGATCGCATGTGCGCACATTTCTTCGGCAGTGTTTTCAGCACGAACAAAGCTCCATCTTGGCCAAGACTTGGTGTGCAACCGGGCCTTTTCTATGGCACAATCAGGCAAGAAAAGCTCGCCTGGGTTTGGCGTCAGGTCTCTGGGGGAGGGGGGGGGACGAAGCCGTCCTCCGATGGCTGGATGGTGATAGATCGATCGGCTATCAATACTTGTTGCCTTTTCCCTCGGCCACGGTCCAGAAACCACTTTCATCCGCCCCACGCCTTTCCTCTTAGCTTAAAAACTTCCTATATAACCTGCACCATACATATACATGATGCTTAAGAGAGAGAAAGAGAGATCAGGACTGCATGTTGACATGCCGAAGGAGAGCTGTAGGAATTCATACGTTGATACCACGTATAAATGCAAACATTGGCTTGCTGACACCAGCCGAGCCGATACCTGTGAACGTATGTTAGTACATAGATCTACGAGACGTATGCACAAGTTTCAAAAGTAGGCAGTGGCACCCACACCCCCACTCGGGTCTCGTATGTTTGCGTGTTGATATAATGCATCATGGGCGCAAACAGCTCTGGGGAGATTCCCCAAGGAAAGTAGGCAATGCCGCATATTGGACCCCTTTCATTGTTGGCCGATCGACACCCACCCGTTTATTCGATTTGCTCAATAAAGATTGATCGCGTGTGGCTGGGGAAAAATAAGGAAACGGAAGGGGGGGGGAGGGAAGAAGGGGTAGGAGGCGAACGGGGTCCTGGGGGAAGTGGGGTCGGATTCTATATCCACAGAGAAAGAAAAAAGTGAGTGAAAATTGAATTGAACGAGGGAAAGAGGAGAGCCTCAAAATAATGTCTTGCTGAGTAACCTTGTAAGGGTTCTCCTTTTCCCGGTGAAGCCGTGGAAATCCGGGCCTCCGTGTATATGAGATGGGAGCAAAAAGCCCGGAATCAAAGTGACAAAATACGGAAGCTTAAAGTCAAACAACTGAAAATACGTTTCACTTACGTATGAACGGATTTCTGGCCGAGGCAAAAAACAAACGGAGGAAGACTGCAAACTGAATGAGCTTGATATTTCAATACGATATCGAGGAAAAGGGCAGACAGAAAGCAGGGAGCAAAAAAAGGGTGAAGAGAAGGTTTCGAAATCTTAGAGATCGGGAGATTTTCTTCGCTTTTTTGGCGTTGACGAAATCTGACAACAAACACTTTTTTACGCCTCTGGCGCTTCGGAAGATTTTCTGTCTGTCTGAGGCACGCGCGTGTGTAACCTTTATGCTAATTCGGAGTGAGAGAGGATTTATGAAAGCGCTTTTTGCATACACCCGATTTCCCCCACATTTCCGAATGCAGACGAAGAAAGAGGAAGATATCAAAACAAGATCTCTCTTCTTCGTCTTCCTCTGCTGCTGAAGTCAATCCTACAGATACCAGATGAATAATTAGCCTGTGGGCAATACTTTCGAAAGGAGGTAAAGCTTCATCTCTTTATCTCCTCCATCTTCTGGAGCAGTCCCAAAAAACATTCTCACATTTGCAAATAACGTGCAATTTCTGGCGAGACTCGTTTCGTAAAAGAGTTTATGCGAAAAAAGTGCAGTTTACTGCGTCATCTTGCGAGTCAACCCCTTCCCCACTACAAAACGCCCTGTTTACACCGCGTATGTAGGTGCTGAGGACGACGCTCTTGGCACCGATTCTCAAACAAATTCTGCCTCACCAAATCCGATCGACTAAAGTGGCATTTAACATAACGACTTCAGGAGGGGGGGGCATATTTAAGATCATTCGTGCAATAAATAATGTGTGTGTGGAGAGATCGAGCGCGGACAAAGAGCCGGCGAGAGAGAGATGATGTCACAACACCCAGAGTAAGAGGGAGGAAAGAAATGAGCTAGGAAAAGAAGCACTTGGGATAGAAGAGAGCATTGATTTAACAAGAGAGCAGAAGCTCTTTCGCTTTCTCCAGGCAGAGATGGATGCCAGTGCATGTGATTTTAGATGGCCAAATCAGCAGGAAGCCTCTTGAGTGATTTTCTTCTCTTCCCCCTTTCAACTCTCTCCCGGGCGTCTCAATTGTGCGATAATGCGGTGTGTACTAAGTACACTGGACAGTGTATCTTATGGAGTGCACAACGTACGCAAACACCTCCTTCCTCACGGTCTCCCTCTTTTTCTTCACCGGAGAAAATCGCGCCGAATCCATCTAAGTAGGAGGAAGAAAGAAGAGTGAGTTTCTGGTCTGGAGGAAGAACTGGCAAAAAATGCTTACTTGAAAGCTTCCTCCAGCGTATGTAACTTCCCCTCCGTCCGCCTCTCCCCCGTCGTCCCTCCGTAAAAGGCCAATCTTAGTTGATTGCAGCGGCAGCAGCGGCTCAATTGCGCCCACCGCCGCTAATGACTCCCAACAATTAAGTATTGATGGTTGTTTTTTTTTTTTGGGGGGGGGGGAGGAATCAGGCTTGGTCGGATCAGACTTTTGCACGTACACACGTAGTACGTGAGTATAATACTTGGTGTTGCGTGACGGAATCGAGCCCATTCGTGCCTGGCTGTCAGTTGCTTGCTTGATACCGGCTTGGTTTCCTCTAAAGATCTCTTTTCTGGCCTGCCAGAGAAGAGAGAGAAGAAGGGGCCATTAAATCGACCATTCTGGATCACGACTGAGAGAGAGAGGAGAGAGAGGCTTTGATCACTTTTGATGACTCCTTTGTCCGCACCAAGCGAGAGCGCAGTCAGATCCTCGTAAACCTGCCACGAAGAAGTGCTGAGATTCGCCAAGATTTCACGAAGAAGCAATCACGACCGCGGCCGCCGGCGCCGCCGTCACCGCCGAGATAGCTGCTGCCCCACGACAAGCTGCCGATCAAGGCGAACCAATAACCTATCGCCTGCCCAGCCAAGGTATCGAATTCGTTCCAAGCTCAAGAGGAGGAGGAGAAGAAGTTGCCTGAGAACTCGTTCGATCGGATCAGCCAATGGGCGGCCGTTCGAAACGATCTACCTTTTTTCGCCCGGAGGGAGGCAGCGGCGGCGGCTTCAGCCAAGCAACACGATCGACTTTGGAGATCTCCACTTGTCATGCATGATCAAAGACCCTCCTCCTCCTCCTCCTCCTCCTCCGGCTGCTCTGCCTACCTGCTGCTGCAGCTCCCAAGCAGTCAACTGCATACATATGGAGTCGTACCATGTATGCCTTGGTAGCAACAGCTCGTTCGTCGTTCCCAGCAAATGTTTCGAGATTAGTCAACCTTGTCTATCTCTGATGAAAACTCCTTCAGCCTCTCTTCTCTCTCTCTCTCTCTCTCTCTCTCCTGATTGTACGTAGCAACAAATAATGATTTAGCCCCGGTCGTTAAAGAAGAAGGAGGCAAAGCAACAACGTTAACGGACGTCCAAACTCAGATCGAGGGGGCTTTTCTTCTTTTGATTCGCCTAGGAGGACCGGTATTGTCACTTGGCTACCTCCTAAGTATTGTACTTGATGGCTGCAGCAGCAGAAGGTTTTTTCTCCCCGGGCCAGAAGCAGCACGCACGCGGGCCCAAGCGCAGGTAGCCATCGATGGGGTTGAGAGTACTACAAGTATGGAGTGCTAACAGTCTGGGCAGGCCAGGTAGGCAGAGGCAGGCTGACACCTACATGTGCTGCTGGTGGATTGTGTGAGTGTGGACTTTTGTCTCTGTCCCATTTCTGCCTGGAAGACGCCAGCGTCTTCTCACACATGTCAATCTGTCTCCTATCGAAGAAAACAGTGGCATGCATGAGTACGTGTATAATATGACATGAGATGATGGAGTGAACTGCCGGGAGAAAAGCGAGAGGGAATCGATAGCGACATCCGGTCCCCTTCTCAATACTACTGCGTCTTCGTTCTCTGTGGGGGGGGGGGGGGGGGGGGGGGGGGGGGGGGGGGGGGGGG
>JAAUXU010075455.1_pt1 | contig 110446 bp, 80 predicted proteins | sample 7278151 | NCBI WGS metagenome assembly JAAUXU01 (sample SAMN14350113, study PRJNA611818) | marine sediment metagenome | isolation source: surface marine sediment (1.8m) | place: French Polynesia: Moorea | collected 2018-08 | reverse complement strand
GTTGTTTTTTTTTTTTTTTTTTTTTTGCTTAGGATGCTGATCATGATAAAACGCCACTACTCGACTCGACCGCTTTGTCGCTTCACAGCGCGAACAAGAGCGGAGCCAGCGCTGCCAGCCTCGCTGCTAACTCCTCCACCTTCAGCGGTCATTCGATGAAGTCTCGCTTTACCAAGACCCCGCAAAGCCTCAAGAAGGCCTTCATGGCTAAAAAAACGTACTTCTCGTCTAACAAGTACAAGCTAAGGTCGACCAAGAATGAAGAGCAGTAGAAAACTGTGACGCAGTGAGAATGAGAAAGATATTCTGGTTTACACTTTGAACATTGGCACTGAACAATTTAATGCAACGTGTACAAAGTCTAATGAATCACGCAACCTCCTTTAAAATTTTCAAAGTTCATAGACGTTTGGAAGCTTTGCAGTTTCGCTTATGTTGCATTGAACTTTGAATCAGATTTGTTGCACCTGATGCAATAAGCTAAAAAACTGGCGTCAGTTGCCTTGTTTTATTTCATTGACCGTTGTTGATCAGGTAAACCGGGTTTTGGGTAGTCCTATGAGCAATCCGATGTTGATCGGATGTTGCGTTGGATTATTCAGTGTCAGTGATCAGAGAGTTAATGCTGTACAGTTTCAATGTTTATACGACGAAAAGTGCTATGTGCGAGTCTACGTCTATGAGAACTGCACTGAATACACTATTTACGCATACTTGTATATCTTAGTGCTGCTTGTTGAGCAAGCTTTGACAATCAAGCTCCGTAGGAGTATGGAGAAAATACCCGGTTGCTCGGAGAGGCTCTTGACGTTGTAGACAGTGCCGCGGGGGACATCACAGGCGTGCAAGATCTGGATGATTCCCTCTAGAAGACGCTCCACATGGCTGGTGCTACACGAGGAAGTTTTTCGTAGAATTTCGCGAGAGACTAAGTTAACTGTGAGTACGAGTCTGCATAAGACCAACTCAAGCTGGCAGAATAACATGTTAAAAATTTCCTTTTTTGACGCCAGCCTAACAGGACTTGATTGTGTCCCAGTATCTCAACAGCAGCCCTGATGATTAATTTCCCCGTTATAGAGTCACTGAAATTTGTTTCAAAATGGATAATGATTGCTGTAATGGCTTTACAGTTGTAAAGCTATTACAAAGCTGTAATTGAAGTGACAACGTAATCATTATTCATCTCTTGTAACCCTTGAAGATTTTAATAACTCATTTAGCATATATGGTTGCCAAAGGAAGCAGAACAAAGCATTTTTGATAGTCCTGCACCGGAAGCTTTATTCTACCCAGAGTACATATCATACGTAGATAATACTGTTGGAATTGTACCAAATGGCCTTTTCCTTCCATTTGCAAACAATTGAATGTAACTCATTGCCTTATGAGTAATTCAATTCATTACATTTTTGACCAGATAATGGTGATGCTAATTCGACTGTTAAACAATCGTGGTAGAGAGGCTAAATAAGGCTCTGCAGGGTTCCGTCATCTATGTAGCAACGATGTTCGAGGGAGTCTGGATGTCTGGCAGTCTACGTCAGACGAGAAGCTGTGGTGGTGCACTCGGTGAGCGGTGAGAGAACTATGTAACAGCTCACTGGGCGCACTTGCACTTGCACTTTCTACTGCATTACTGGGTGGTCCTGTGGTTGTGAACTGGGACCACAGATGTCCTCTAAAGAGATTCGTTTCTATTTTCTCCTCGTTTTCCCTCCAGTTGTTGTTGGGTTGTTCTGTGGGACTGCAATTTAGGATTGTCCATTTCTAGGGGACGCCTCTGGATTTGCCGCAAACATTGGTCATGACTCGCAGATCGACAGTAAAATCTACGGTATTAGAAGGTGTTGATTCTTTAATCAACAATGAGATTAATGCTTTGTTATACTTACCAAGTCAAAAAAGCAAATGATGTCGAGGGGGAATATGAAACTTTCAGAAAACACATATAAATGCCAATCAAATGACCAGGCCATTTGTGCGCCATGGACGAAATGGCGATGGAACTTTGAAACACACTGTATTGTGCTCGTATCGGTGAGGTTCCGTTAGTTTGCTTTCATGTCAGCTGACGCAAGGGACGCTTCAGCGGCTCGTTTCAGCTACGTCGCTACAGATCGTCTGGGGCACAGAATGTATATAATAATATAGATTTTCCGTAACTGCAGCCTGAACAGCTGTTGCAACGCCGATCTGCTTCTCCTGTAGTCTGTGGTCTTTGCATTTGTTCAAGGGATCACCCGTGCTCGGTGTACGAGAAGTGGCACTACGCAGACTTTTTCGTTGATTATCTACGACAAATGAAGTAAGAGCACAGGGTTGGACTCGACCATGGAGGACGCTCTCATCCGTGAGTATGCCTTTGTAGTCGGCTCTTGAAGCTGGGAGAAGAGTGCGACGTTAAAGTGCTGCAACGTTTCAGCCGTTCACGGAAACCCGCGGTTATTCAGTCTGATGATTCCCAAACCGAAGGAGAAGCCACCGTGGTCTTTGCGCGCCAGCGGCCTGCTGGCCCTCGGCCGGACATTGTCTGCCCGGATCCGTGTACGAGATGTCCATGGAAAACCCTGGGAGAGACCGGAGTGGCTTCGTCTCAAAGAGTACCTGCTCTCAGGCCTGACAGAGTCGCTATTGCGAGAGCTTTACAGCCTCATCTTCTTGAACGAAGACATTCTCATACAACCTTCGTGGGTCCTTCAGTTTCACCAAGAGATTAGCGATCTGCCTGGCGACAAACTATTCTTGCTCTGGTGGATTTTCTTTGACGAGGTGGCCACCACTGCACACAGAACGAAAGAGTACGAGCTCGACAACAACTTCCACTTGCAACAGGTATATGGGTTACATGGTGATCAGTTGTGCATCTGCATACGTCTGTACATATACATCAGTATATCATGTCACTATGCTAGATGCTGCCGTTTTAGCGCGAATCGCCTTTAGTTGCTGTTATTGGCCATAGAGAAGTAAAACACGGGAATGTGGGTGTAATATTGACAGGGAGAGGACTTTCTGAAGAGGTCCTTCAGACATAGTTGCCAACGGATTTGAAACTTTCATATTGTCTATGACCATGCGGCATTACCCGATGCAGTCGCCACTGGTAGCCACAACGTCACCTAGGCGACTCCAGGCTACGCTGCAGGTCTTGATAACAATGTTTCTGCAACACCTCATCCCACCTCCCCATCCCTGCTTGACCTTGCCAATGAGGACGTGTTACTACTCTGGCGGCAGTTTTATCCATTTTGCCTCATTTGACCAATTAGCTGCAGCTGGAACACCTCATTTCGACCATGTTCCAGCAATTGGCAATTTGTTTACCTGCTTATTGTAACATTGCCAAATCTCTTTGGTTGAGGTAATGATCAACCTGACCAGTCCCCAGAATACCTTCTTTTAGTTATTTTTCCTTTTTTAAAGAAAAACATCTTCAGCTATAGCGATAAAAACGGTCATAAATCTAAAACCAAACGGATTAAAGTTTGCGTACGAGGTCATGTGTCATAGGCACAATCCATCAGAGGTTTCGTTCGAAATGACCGCCCTCAGCCTGAAATATAGGCTCGAGGGAGCGGCCAAAGGACCTGCACTCACCACGCTCCGCATCGTGGGATTTGTGGGCTCCTTTCTGGAAGGATGACTTCAAGATTCCCGATTCTAGCTACCACAGTTTACGTTTTGTTCAGCCAAGTCTAGGATATCTCATAACACCTACTCACGCCAAGCATTACTGCATCCAAAGTTTCTATTGCGAGATAATAGCTATTTTGTATGAGTAAAGTGAAGTCTAAATGAAATGTTGAAGCGGGTTGGCATGCGAGGGTGTAAGGGTTCTATAGTGACATGATATTCTAGTAGCACCCACGATTACCGATTCCGTCTTGCTTCAGGTGACCTTCCTGTCAAGCCACTGCACCAACTTAGAAGAGGTTACTGTGGCTTATAACTGGATCGTCAAAGATGATTACGTGGCGGCATTTAAGAATCAGAAGAGGCTAAAGCATCTGGGACTCGTACGGGTCATCAATAGCACCCTTTTCCGTATCATTGCAAGTCACTGCAAACTAGATTCCATCACCTTCTACCATCCCATGGACTTCCAGTACGTCTCTGATTCCTTCAATGAGTTTTTGAGGAGTCAGAAGGACACTCTCAAGACTTTGGATCTACTTCCCCTGCGCGACAAACTGAACGATCCGAGGTCTTCTCCTTTTATCTCGGGTCTACTCCTTGTACTATCTTCGTGCCGAAGATTGCAAGAGCTCTCCATTGCGGGCTCCATTCTCAGAGTTAGCCAGTTAGCACAGGAGGGCATTACTTTGGAGTCAGTCAAAGTGTTGAAGATATGTTTCCAGGGTCACTTTCTGCCTGGTTCCTTCAAAAATCTCCTGTCTGTATTCCCTCGGTTGGAAAAGTTGGACTTCTGCAACGCTTCATGTCAGGCAGTGGCTGCTGGAGGCAACCTTGAACATTTAGCCCTCCTACTGCACCGCTTCGAAGTGGACAATATGAGTCCTAGAGATGTCATGTTAGTGCTACCACACTTGCGTCGCTGCACTGAAATCAAGATGACAATGGTGCGACCCTCGGCCACCCTGAGAGAGGTGAGTGAGGCTGCAGAAGCAGCAATCTTGTTCGCAGGCATGACAACATTCCCTAACTTGACCTCTCTAAAGATCTTTACTCATCGGAACTCCTACGATGTGGTTTTTCCTTTCCATTTGACACAGTTCCTCATAAATGCGCCAAAGTTGAGACATTTTTGCCTGACCTGTGACACACTTATCCAAATGGAGTTCAGTAATCTGATCGCCATGATCAACTCACGCTCGGCACTGACCTGCCTGAAGACCTTTCAGGTGACAGCAAGACGGTATGTGAGTGATCCTGAAGGGGCATTGAAATTAGTAAAGGCAATGCTGGTAAACCTCCGGAATCTGGAAACTGTGCATGATCTCCGGTGGTGTGGAGTGACTTCTCAAGAAGACTGTGATAAATTGGTTCTGTTGGCAAGAGAGAAAGGACGGCTTTGGGAAAGTCAGAAATTTCATACGAGAAATACCTGAAATAGCACATGACTTTTATAATTACCACCAATTACAATATTTGAAATACATTTCTTGATTTCAAATGTTAACTTTACATAATTTGCGCCTTAGTAGTCACCCTGTGGTTGATGTCATTTTTATGCCTCAGTCCGCAAGTCTCGCTAAACTTTTACTGAAGCAACTGCTGTGCAAATTTTGCTTGCAGGTGCAGTAAAATCTCATGAACATTCTTAAGCTTAAGGAAATTGTCTCCACCAAGTTAAATTCAAACTCTTTCCCCAGTTCTGCAAGTCCGTCATGATCAGCGTCAGTCTGATCCACCGATTCAAGCGCCGCCTGTTCAGATTTTCTCATTCTTCTCGTGTGGACACTGCCGGGTTAGCGGCCTCGCCTCGAGCCAGGCCTAAGCGAAAGATCCCCTACCAAATTGAGTAAAACTATTTCAAACGTTGTACCTTAAACCAACCATATGCTCCACCAGCACATGGAAGCCTAACCTTTCATGCGGAGACAGAGCAGTCGAATGAGGCTGTGACAATGTAATTGGTGAACAAGTTTGGAACCAAGATGACACATAAGATGAAAGGCACTAAAGAAGACCCCTACCCAAGCATTGCTTGTAATGTTGGCATGTCCGTCAACCAGTACATGTAATCAATTCTGAACTAATGCTGTATTTCGCAACCTACAAGGAAGCAGAAAGTGTGATCGCAAGAATTGCTGCTGTAGAAGCCCTCGGGGGCAACTTTGTCACTTTTAGGCAAGTGTCGTCGCGAGAAGGACACTGCAGGAGGCAGTGTCAGCACGCGGATGAAAGCATTAACACGAGTCACATAGCTGTACTAGCTGCATGTACAGTAGAACCTGAGATTATTCATAATCCCTAAGAATCCCGACGTGCTACGCGTTTACTCGCCACAGTTGTCAATTTATCTTTCAAAATGACACCAAGAGGTGATGACCAGAGGTAAGAGATCCAAATACGTGCAGCTGTGCTGCTGCAGTACAGTACATATATCATGCAAACAGATCGTACCTGGTGTATTACTGTAACTTCACAGTCAGAGCTGCGAGGCCAGCGCATCTCCTGTGCAGAAAACGGCAACTCCATCGCGGGTTCGAGAGCGACCACGAATGAACCTATGGCTGCAACGCGCACATCTGGCATCCCATTGTGCGCGCCCGTGGAACTGCGTCAATGCGATCAAGATGGATTTGGTTACTGCACCAGAAATTAACTGGAAGTATGCTTCTTTTCGTCTACTTCACAGCGAGAGGTGGCCTTAGGCCTCAATGTGAGAGTCGTGCATAACATCAGAAGCTCAGCTTTCTCTTCTATCAGCTTAAGACTTCAGTCAAGGAATAAGACAATGACGAGGACGTCACGTAAGCGTTGAAACAAAAGATGTACACTTTGTAACTCCAGTTTTCCTGAGAAGCGTTGAAATAATCTTCTGACCTTGGCGTCCAGAACAAGTTATGGAGGACTCAATTCACCCACGAAATATTAGTCGTAGACCCGTGTCCAAAACTGGATGTAAGAATGGAATGAACCACAATATTATCCGCACGATGCATTTTGAGTAAAATAAAAGCAAGCAATGCAGTAAGGTAAAGTTTTCTATATTCATCTATCCTCTTGAAGCTACCAGTATGCCCACCGATGACAGGAACAACTCTGATAGGCTCAAACTAGAAGCCAACAAAGAGCGCAAACATAGAGTTGATTAAACTCTGTTCCGCACGAACATCTTTCCCACTGACAATAGTTTAAACGATATTCCACGTTGCGTCCTCTGTGACTCACAAAGTAGTAGCTGCTGGCTATGATGAATGATCTGAGCATGATGGGAACTTCAGTCTCTCGCAATCTCTCTGGTAGTGAGAAACAAAACAGCTCAAGAGGCTGCCAAACAAGTGATGCGATGGCACTCAAAGTGCCCTGATCATATCGGAGGGAGGGGGTTATGATGTTGTCTCAAGGGGTATTCCCATTAACATACACGACTTGATTCAACGTACATGTGGTGTAAAGCCAGAGTACGAAGGAAATTCACGATGTAGGTCAAGCAACTACCTCATCGCCCTCCCTTCCCCTCTTCAATAGGCCCGTTTAGCGCCCCCCCTTCCCGTCAACGCCTCCAGTGAACCCACGCATTGCATGGCCAGAGTGTTCTTGCTTACGTAACCCATAATGAGTGCCTATTTTGGCACCGCCGCTGATTCCCATAGAGTTCCTCTTCTCCAGCAGTCCGTTAGGCATGCTATTGGGGAAGGGGGGAGGGAGGGGGAAGAAGTCTTGAGAGTTGCCACGCCTTGAACATGGACAACGACTGCAACAGCAACAACAAAATGAGGACCGTGCGCAAGGCCAGCAGCCTCAACGACATCTCTTTCTTGCCAAAGTCTTCTCCGCAGTTAAAACACGTAAGGAAATGTTCATTGTCCCAGGGCCAGCGTTTTACTAAGTGTTTGAATTTTCTAGTGGCGCAATGACCAAGGCTCATCTCTGCTGCACATCGCCGCCTACTTTGGCCGACTGTCCGTGGTCCAGGAGCTGATCCAGCAGGGTCTGGATCCCAAGGAAAGAAATGACCTCAAGTGGACCAGTCACCACTACTTGTGCAGGTAGGACGACCTAACGTATGCGAGTACTTCTCAGAGCACGTTATGCATGCGTGCATGTTCGTATGTCCAACCAAACGAGTGTAACGACCATTAAGTACTTCTCAACATACAGCGCTTAAACCTTGTTATAACAAAATCTTCAGGTTCCACCAACCCCTCAACCGTAAGCTGAGCTTGGGGCTTCAGCCCAAGGACCCACGATCACACTCCAAGATGTTTAAGTTCAGTTACGTGGCTGCCAAGGCAACAAAGGAAGGCAATCATGGGAACAAAAGTAGCACATAACGTAGCCACGCAAAATCGCAATACTCGCTGATGCTTCTTCAAAGGTAATCCTGCCGTGATTCACCAAATGGGAGATCATGGTTATGGTGGAATAATCGCTTGGACTTCTTGCTGCTGCTTCTTTTCTTCTCCTTTCTCTTCATTTCTTCTTCCTCCTCTTGACGAACGTCCCCAATCTTACGCCGGAAGGAGTAGACCACGGCAAAGAAGTACATGTACATAACTGAAGAGTCATTTTCAGAGTAACAATCTTTTTGTACTATTAATGTTCTTTCATGACCCATACTCACATCCCATTAAGAAGAATGTTATGGAGTAGGTGATCAAGAAGAGGGACCCATGATCTAAAAGTTAAAATAAATATTGCTCATACTGTTGTGCAGTTGGTGCAAACTGCAAACGCCCCTTTATTACCTTCTCTGCTCAAGATTGTGCAGCAGGTGACGGAGCTGTGGATGACATCTAGTACTCTACTTCCGACGCTATCGGCGTCTATGTTGACAATACCTGCGTCGCCCGCAGCTATTCTGGCGCACAGAATGGCGAGGCCAAAGGCCAGTGTCATCTTGAAGATTCCGGACACAAGCCAGCCCAGTAGAAGGCCGCGGCGTTCCAACATAGCGCCGTCAAGGAGGACCCTAAAGGACACCACCGACATTCTACAGCAACCTTTGCGTATATATGTCAATCCTTACCAGGAAGTGGTGAACAGGAGGAGTCCGGCCGCCAGGAGAGGCACTGAGACTGTTGCGATTCCGTGCACGAAGCTGGGCGTAGCCAAGACTGCCTCGACCAAGGCGATGGCACGTGCCCCAGCCTCTAAATCCAAGCAAAAGCAGCAGTTATCCATCAAAATGCACATCTTCAAGGTATCACGCGCCTAATTATCATCTCTCTACGTCAGATGGCCCCACCATAAACTGGGTAACCCCTGAAATTCAGGAACACTGGCCTCTGGGCACGATGTGATAAGCCTTCTCACTCGTTCTCTCATGATCGCGCACATAGTTCTGTTCTTAATAGAGGCATTGAATTTCAATTCTGCTCATTGGGAAGCCCCGTCTCTCTCCTACCCACTGTAGTGATACGCGCTCATAAACGTCCCTATGTCTTGTAATGTATGCACTTGACTGCAAAGGTGCAGTCACGCAGATCTATAAGCGTATCTCGGTGTTGAGATGAAACAAAGCTACTGTAAGAGACTCCACCATCCAGAGATATCTTGGACGAATTTAATTTTATTTATGATTGATTGCCCTGAATCATATTTTGCACTTAAGTATAGTTCATTTGTTGCAACACACGCATCGTACAGTAGGAATACCGCGCTGCAGCGGGAAGAAGCGCAAGCATCACACACACCTGCACGAGTTTGGAACACGGTATCTGAAGAATTGCATATGCTTCATAGATAATTTTGATTACAAGTTTTTGTACTTCACGTTCTTTTCAGACGTTGCATGATGCAGTGTGGGACTTCCAAAAGTCTTTCCTGATGAATCCTCTCTGACATTTTTCGCAGGAGAATGGCTTTTCCGAAGAGTGTGTGTACGCATGCTTCTTTAAGTTGCCTTTGTCCTAAAAATTAAGGCCATGCAAATTAATTGGCCGAAGCAAGGTTCAGCCTTAGCATAAACTTTACCTTGAAGACCTTTCCGCACACATCGCACTCAAAAGTCCTGGTGGAGGTTTGGTGGGCGCTAAAGAGGTGTGTCTGCAAGGATCCCACCCACCGGAAACGCTTCTCGCAAAAGTCGCATTGGAACCGGGGCTCCTCATGTACACGCAGATGGTTCTGCAGAGAGTACTTGGTGCTGCACTCCTTGGCACAGATCTGGCAGATGAATTTCTGAAGAATAGAAACTACATCTCCGAAGTGTCCTCAGTCAGACGCATCTACCTCACTCACCTCAACTTCATTAAGATGGTCCACCTTCATGTGCTTCCGGAGCGTGAGAGGCCCTTGGAATTGCTTCCCGCAAAGATCACAGGTTACACGAAACTTGATGTGGGTCTCGGTGAAGTGCAACTTTTCTTCGCGGAAGCTCGGAAACACCAGATCACAAGAGTCGTGCCTGGAACAAAGAGCCAATTTTCATGTGCCATGTCACCTCCAATGGAGTGTCAGCACTTTGCTATGCTGACCTGCACGCCGTAGGTGTATCGATGCCGTGGTAAGTGCTCTTGTGTTGAGACAGGGACCGAGGCGTCTTGGAAGGAAGGCTGCAGATGTCGCACTGAGTACTATAAACACGGCGAGATTAGATCTTGCAACACTTGTGCCACCGAATGACAGTACTGACCGTTGACTTTCTTGCTTAGCCCGACTCTTCTTAAGCTGTTTCTCATCGACTGACCGGGGCGCCGTCATCTCGCCAGTCTTCATGTGCATTCGTATGTGGCTCTACAAAGTGCAAAGATTATGCATGTTGCGTCGTTGCAATTAGCACTTTCAAACCCACTTTGAAGCTTAACTCTACGATGGTCTTGTTACTGCAGATAGGACAGACGTAGTAATAACCTTCGTGTCGTATCAATCGATGTCTGTGCAACTCTTGAACAGTCTTAAAATTCATGTTGCACTCGACACAATCATGCTGCCCCATGAGCTTTTGAGCTTCGGTATGATGTTCAGAAGACCGATGAGCGCAGAGGGCCAACTGTGTGGCGCAAACAATCCCACAGTCGGAGCACTGAAAGCGTTGGGCTGGAAAGTGTACAGAATATTGAAGCACATGTCGGTTCAGGCGAAATAACTTTACCTTTCATTCCACCACAGTCATTGACCAAGATCCCTCCCAAGGAGTCTTTAGATCCTCTCAGCCAGATGGGGCATTCAGACGAATCGCTGAGAGCCTACAGGAAAAGGTTATTATTCCGCAAAAGATGAGAAAGATTTTGTACCTCTTGGTGACACTTCTGCATATGGTGGAGTCCCTCTTGACCGCTGGCGCTCTTAAACTCTGGGCAGATGGGACATGTATAGAGATCAGATATTCTGCCGTGTTCACCGAGGTAGTGGCGGAGCAAAAAGTCGGGAGAGTCGAACACGTGACCGCAGTCAAAGCACTTAGAGGTGGCTTCGGCTGCAGCGTTTGTCAGAGCCCTTCAAAGCAAACAATCTTGTGTGAGTATTTGCTTCGAGCTGTCTTCTCCTTGTTCTCACCAGGGATACTTTAGACGGGCCAAGATGGCTGCTTCATACTCTACCCTAGTAGTCACAAAAGCAAGCAAAGCTCTCGCTGCCGAGGCGTAGTCTTCAGCGCAAGTGCGCTCCCACTGGCTGAGTCTGGCGCAGTCCACCCCACCGTCTGCCAGCTTCTCCAGGCATCGGTCTAAAACAGCAGTATCAGATAAGTAATGAGTGCGGTATTGGTGAGGAAGCCATTCTTCAAATACCAGGATTTTCAAGGAGATCACTATGCTCGGGGAAGTAGCTGGAGTTCTTGTCGTCGTTGATGACGTCGTCTGCGCATTCGTCAGTGAGGCCTAACAACTTGGCTGGAATAGATAACCAAATACCATCGTGACAGCACTTCTCCAGAAGTTCTCATAATGTGATGTATCCGTGACTGCATTGCTTACATCGCTTTCCCCTTTTCTTTTTTCTTCTCTTCACCACCACTTCCTCCTCCTCTTCATCCACGTCGTCGTCCACGACCCCGCTAGCGTCAAACGTGGCTTCTTCATCCTCATCCTCGGCCAGCTTCTCTTCCTTGAACCGAACTTCTCCCTTGTCGGGAACTCGATCTTTCCTCTGCTTTATCTTTTCCTTAGAAGATGCTGCGTTTTGTTCAAAGAAGTCGATCTGTTCTAGGAGGTCTAGGCACACGGAGCAGATGACACCATCGAGAGCCTCGAGTCCTATTACTTCGAAGAGTTTGAAAGCCAAGAGGACATCTGATGCCGCAGTACGGCTGCTGATTACGGGAACGAATGTGGCCGACGAGTCGGACTCGCTGCAGACCACGCAGTTGGAGACCGAGCCCATCTCTCTATCTTTCTCTCTCTCAAGAATGCTTACATGTCGAGGAACTGTAAGGATATTAAGAAACACCCCGAAAGCGGTGAGCACTTCCAAGTCGGTGGTCTTGAAGAAGTTTGTTGTCCCCGTTTGTTGATCCAGGTAGCACCATAGCGGTACATTGAGAAAGTAGTCACGCAACCGTCTCTAAGAATTTTACGCAGGACAAGAGAGCAGAAAGTTCGCTTGTGTTTTAAGGCTTGTTACCGCTTTGCTTGGTCAGTCTGGTCAATATTGCTCTACAAACTTCCCCAAATGTCTGAGCAAACCGAAAAACAAGCGAAATCTGAGGCACGAAGGAAGGGTGTGTCTGATCTCCTCAACGCGGAAGTAAAGAACAAGGACAATGCCGTGATCGTTGACTGCGCACGGGGTCCACTTTTAGTTGAAGTACTGTAAGGCCGTACTACATCTCTAAATTCGCTACTCTTTCTTGTTCTAGGTGATGACAGACCTTTTGAAAAAGCGCAAAAGGTAGTGCTTTTCTTTTGCACCCTGTACGAAGGGAGAGTAATACGGTGCTGTAAGTATGCACTGTTTCAACGGGGAAAAACCACAGGGATTTCGAGGAAGACTAATTAGACAGAAGTAACGAACTTTCCAAGAGCGTCCGAAAGGTGTCTTTCACTGAATAAACATTCGATTTTCGCTGGAGACGGACTCATTTAGTGACCAATTTTTGTTGCTTTCTATACCTTTACTGTGGAGTTTTATCCATTTTGGGGATTTAACCAATCACTGAAAGAAGGAATGCTGACCTGTCTCCAAAAACGTATAGACCTGGCTGAGAAATGCTCTTAAAATATTTGCAGTTGCACTTCCAGAGTCGTTTCCAACTGTACCTACCAAGGACCCAGTTTCATCTTTGGAACGACCAAATTTAGGAGGCGACGACGACAATCACGTAGACGAACTATTGTATCCCAGCCTTCCTTCTTCCCAGGATGTTCTGTGAGAAATAACGATGGACTTGGCAAACAATAACGGATTTAGCAAACTTTTTTGCAATCCCTCCCTCCCCTTCGAAAAGTGGAATGAGTTTAGCACAGTGGTGCCGGGGAGAAAAATGAGCCCCGATAATGAACGGTCATCCTTGGTCGGAAATCGCCGTCTGGACAACGTCTCACTCAAAGTCCATCATCTCAGGCGAGGCCACTGCCAAGGAGACGAGGAGGAGAAAGGAAGAGCTTTCAGGATTCGCACTATCAACAGCTGTGCAAAGTACGTACGCTGCATACGCAACACGCTGTAACATTAGCGACCCTGGTCGCGCAACGTATGTACGCAAAAGAAAGAAGGCTCCAACACAGACAAAGACAAGACGCCGTCAGCATTCAAAGGAAAACTTTTTATTAAGATCCATCTCATCGGAATTGAACATAAAAGAGAATCGGCCTCTCTGGTCTTTCTCTCTCTCTCTCTCTCATCGCAGCTGTTGCTCCATGCTGCTAAAGTGTGTTGCATACATAGACGGATGCATGAACAGTTTATACCATACAACATGTGCTGTACGTGCATATGACTTTTAGTTATGAAGGTATAAAAGGTCTATGTGTTCAGAATTTGTGCTGATTCTCAGTTATTAAGTTCTGCTGGCACGCAGGCAAATAACCCCAAATTCCGTGGGACTCTGGGTTAACACTGTTGATCGATTTTTAATCCAACGTATTTTCTACGTTCTCTATGGAAGCTCGAGCGTGGAGTTCGGAGCTTAATTCCCCAGGACAAGGGATCCCTTGACTTTAACAATACTGCGACTCCATGTTATTTAACACAACCCACGTTCCTACAGTGTGCGTTACATGAAGAGGGCCTGACAGTGACAGTCGAGTTGTTTTGAAGCACTCGCTAACGTGGCGCATTCATTCATCAGGGCTAATCAAAACAATGTGAGCATGCAAAAAACAGCTCGTAAGATCAATTAGTCGAGACTGATGTGAGTCAGGCGGTAAAACAGGTGAAGAAGACGTTTTGTGGGTAAGATTATTCAATATTATTTTCATGCCGCGTTTATAGAACACTTTTGTCTACTTTGTCGGTACATAAATGCTCTTCTCTCTCGTAGGCTTTTTTGTCGTGACGTTATCTAGCACGTACAATATATATTATGATGAACTTCTGGCAGAGTTTTATGGTACTTTGGCAGCGTATCGTCTTTCACTGCACGAAGGCTACAAGACACATGAGAATTTGGCCACGACACAGAACGAAGGCCTACGTAGTACGTAGGAATTGTCAGCCAAACTCTCAACGTGTCCGTGCACCTTTGGATGCAGCTGAATTTCACCTAACTCAGAGCTTTACTAGCTGTCACAGTCCTTAGGATGAGCAATTTTAGGTTACAGTATGTCTGATGCTACTTGAACTTGTCACAACTGGGTAAGTTAGCACAAACGTGTCTGTTCAAAACATCGATATTCCAGAGGCAAAGTCTGCTCACAATTGTCTGAAGCTCGCACGCACGTACAGTATCACTTTAGGTCAGCATATCGTGTTATTCGCGTCTCTCTTGGCCAGTGATCGGCAGCCCAGGTGTTCCTTGATCTCTTCCCCGGAGATGAATGCTTCACTGGGAGGAGATTCGGACCTAAGACGGTGTGATACCTGGGAAAGAAGAAAAAAAAGACCTATTTATACCGAGCAAAATCGTTTTGGCACCTATCACACTCACTTTTTCCACCTCCCTGAAAACTCTGAGAAAGTTGAGTCCTGCAAGCTTCTTGAGCTCCTCCATGGTCCACATTCCGCTCGCTAGCAGGGTGGCAAACAGGTCGGGATACTTGGAGACGTCCTCAAGGCCCACAGGAGTACTGACCAAAAAGTTGAACGACTTGAGAAAGCAACTGAGGAAAAGCTCGAAGAGAAACTCACGAGCTGATTCCGTCGTAACTTGCCCCGATCCCCACGCAATCTGAGCCCGCCACGTTCTTGATATGAGTCAGGTGTTCTGCAATGCACACTTTGAAAATTAGCTGGCCGCACTTTCTTCGCCAGCAAATGCATTTACTACAGCACGGACGGGCGCACGGACGTGCGTAGTAGCAGAGAGACGTGGCGCGCATAATAAGTAGAACACAATAATAGTATAGTGTTTTTTGGCTGCTTCCATAGAATGACGGATATCCGTCACACGCATGTCAGATGGCAAGTTGAAGAGAGTCTCTATGGGACTGCAGTCAGCCTACAGGCGTGTCTGACACGACGTTCTACATATGTAACAAAAGAAAAATCAGCCTGTGTAAGCCAAGCCTTAAGTGAGATAGATGGAAGAGTCTTTCTACCTCAAGCTCAGCATGTGCAGAATTTCAAAAAGTGGAAGGTCTCACATGTCAAAAATTTTGGGTGCAGTTTTTCTTCCCAGTACCTCTGTGTGCGTCGAGTCGTGTAACTGGCACGTGCGTATTTAGTCGAAACTGGATAGTGGATATTAACAAAAGTATTTTTACTTATACGAGTATATGAGTTTGGGGCTTAATTATAGTTATATGTAAAGTTCAACTTTGGCTTACTCGTACTAGCCTACGGTAGTTGCGCCGCCTGACCAGTTCGAATCGTTCATTGATCGAAAGCATGCAAAAGTCCAGTCGAGGCCAAAGGGTTGTGAAGACGTTGGCAAACGACTTCACACAATGAGCTTAAACTTAATCTTGAGGTAAACCAAACCAGACCCAACCTAACGTCTAGGTTGCGATGAAAATGATTGCCATTAGGTAGTAGGGTTACTTTAGCATGAATATTTTACATCAGCTCGCTGCGTAAAGTCGTTCGCCAACGTCTTCAGTACTTTCTCCCAGTCAAGTCTCATGCTAACTTATGTACATACATAACGATGACAGTAATGACAGCTTTCGCACTACTGCATGGGTTCTTACCAACTTTTATCTGTAGGATATAAAAAAGAACCTCATGATAGTGACTTATAACGACATCCTATTTTTATTGCGGTGCGTATTTGGGAGGCTAAGAAAAAGTCCCTGTAGCCTCTCTAGGGCGTACAGGAAAAGTATCAGTGCCCAATTACCTTTATCCGGGTAAAATAACATTTACCCATAAAGTGTGCACTTAGGCGTGCAAAACCTTTCCAGACTCTTTTTTGATACTCAGTCGGTTTTTCACTTGTGTGCACTTTTAAGATTATAATAATAGCAATGACTGGACGACAGTTGAGACACGAGCACTTCTTCCGCTTGTCCGACCGCAGCTCGAATGCTGGCTGGCTATGTAGTGCGGCTCTCGAAGTGGTGGAAAACAATTGTTCACATTGTCACCTGCTGCTGCAAATTGGGTGGAGGCTCCAGCACGGTCCCGCCACACGTGTTATAATCAGATACAGATTACTTCAGCGGCAGGGAGATTGTTTGCGACTGCACACCAAAGGTCTGGCATAATGCAGAGAGCCAGTGAAAAGGAAAAAAGAAACCCTCTCGCAATGCCTCGCGTGTCTGGCAGAAGTAGATGTGGGGATAGCAACTGGGTCTCCCACAGTAGCGTGACCTGAGGAACATCCCATTTTTTTTCTACAATTGCGAGAGGATGTGGAATTAAGGGAAAAGAAAATTTCCCAACTGTTAGCAATTGCGAATCAACGAGAACAACCGATGTTGCTGCTTTGAGTACAATGGTGACTCAGCATCTACAGTCTCACTAAAGTTTACAGACGCCTGGAGAACTGCACCGTGAGACAGGAGAGGCGAATAAAATTGAATTCTGCCTGACCTGAGCTCAGTCTCGCATTAATTTGACCTTTTTCTCTTCTAAAGATGACTGAGGTGTTGGAGGGGCAAAAATGTATAAATTCACCTCATCATTGAAATGCATGAACGTATTTGCAGTATCATTGTATAAGATCTGAAAGCTCAACCAATTAGCTTTTCGTAAATGCTTTTCGTGGCATAAAGTGTTCTTTGGGGATCTACGTATGACAATTTTCTTCTGATACACCCTGTATTTTGTAGGTGGAGAAGACCTCGGTAATTGGATTCACTCACGCCGCTGCTTTCTCTACTCGGGGCGAAGATTTCATGCTCGAGTTGCATAATGCAGCACTTACACCATCGTAGCTGATTTATTTGACCCTGGATTGGGCTAAATTCACCCGAGAAAAGGCGAGACTTTCTCCTTTACTTGACTGGTAAGGGAATGCGACACAACAAGTCGTACATACGACGGAGAGAAACTTTTTGGCACGGGCAGAGAAAGTCTACGAGCTACTTTGTCTCAATTTCCTCAATTTATTTTGGTCTCCCAGTTAGAATTGTGGAAAAGATTAAGTTTGACAGATAGGGTTTTCTTGCCTCTTCCACTTTACTGGCGCGTTGACAAAAAGAAAGGGAAGAAAAATGAGTAGAACATGGAGTTGGGTGAGGGCTACGCGCACAGGATCGTATGAGTTCAGGCAATACTTACATAGCTCGACAATGGTGACACAGCCGCACAGCACGTCCTTGCAGGTCATGTCCGTACACGTGCAATACATGCTGTACGTACAGCGCCACGTATACCGAGTACATGAGGTGCTGTCCACAATGGCTGAGTATGCGTACTGTTTTTGCACAAATACGTACATTGCCCTCACGTAGTGCAAGAATTGTCGCAGCTGCATTCAGAACACAACCCAGACAGAGTCGGGCTATTTTTCTGACTTACCCACAACGTCGTGGATGGTTGATGAGTTTGAGCAAGTGAGGAAGTAAGAGAAGAAGTTGACCATGACGAGGCCTTTCTTCTTGGCCTGGAAAGTTACAAAATGTCGGCCTATTTTTCCCCTGTTACAACGAAAACAAAAATAGATCCAGGCAAGATTGAATCAAGGGCATTTCATTAGCTAAAAGTGCACGGTGTGTTTTCTTACGTACGTACGTATGTATGGAGACTCACGTACGTACATACGCTCGTAGGTATGTATGGAGACTCATGTACGTACATACGCTCGTAGGTATGTATGGAGACTTTCGTACGTACATACGCTCGTAGGTATGTATGGAGACTCACGTACGTACATACCGACGCACGTATGTATGGAGACCAAACGAGACGTGCACAATGTTCTGCAGTATGTAATATGAAACAATCCTAAGCAACAGTTCAGCGAATTGTCTCAGGAAACATAAAAAAATCGTGTTGTAAAACTTCTAAGGCGGACACCGAGCTCATGAAATGTTTCTGGGGTTTTCCACCTCATTAATCTTCGGCTAAAGTCGTGCCATGGCCCTTAATACCCAGGACTGTTTAAGGGAGCAAGATCGTACCAAAGTTGGACTTGTATCCACTTACCACAAGCTTGAGCAATTGATCGTGCACGTTCCTGGTGCTGTTGCACAACGCGTGCGCCGACGAGTGCGAGAAGATCACTGGGGCCTCCGACGTCTCTAGAGCGTCCATCGCTGTCTGGTGAGAAGAGTGCGAGAGGTCCACGATCATCCCCAGGCGGTTTAGCTCCTTTATCACAGTCTGAAAAGACACGACTTTGCCCTTTTCTCATGCATTTGACCGATGATTGCATGCGAGGGGTGAGGGAGAACAAACTGAGAACGTAATTTGCCGCCCCACTTCCCAGGAGGCAATATTGCACGTGCAAACTGACAAACAAGAAGTTAATGCAAATGTTCAACGAGGTCAACAAAAGAAGAAGTGGCCATCTGACCTTGAGGATGCTTCAACGCACGTATAATATATACCTTTCCAAATAGTGTAAGTCCGTTGTGTTCCGCCCTTTCTCCTGGATTGTCGGCCTTGTAGCAGTCAGCCCTGTAACAAATACCTCCCATGAACTGTAGAATTACCTAGCACAGATGGATGCGGACTTCCTACGCATTTGTACGTATACGTACGTACGAATGGACTGTCTCTGGAAGCATTTCCAAGGAACGAAATGCACTTTTGGAAGTAGATGGCGCATCACAGCCGCTTTGATATACGAATTGCACTTCAGGTGCAATAGAATTGCAGTCATCGATACAAATATGCGTGCATGACGCCAATAAAGTTTAAAGTGCCTCACCAAGGGGTGTTGCAGTTGTGTGTGAGCGTGAGCGAGACTGCGCCAAGTCTATGGAACATCCTGAGCACTGGGAGGCTGGTCCCGATGGAATGCCCGGACTCCACGGAAATCAAGCTGGCAGTGCGACCATCACCGTGAACCTCCAAAAGACGGTCAGAGTCTTTCACAAACTGTGAAGTGAAAATGCCTGTATTCACGCTTGACCATGACATTGAGTGCTTTCTTGCTACCTGAAGGTGTGTGGGATACTGACTGACGAGACGTTTGATGAGGTCAATCTGCTCCAGGGTCACCTGAACGGCGTCCTTGTGCTGGGAACCGCAAGGGGCGTACGCAACCCAAAACTACATGGAGAGTAATTGTCAGAAATTAGGCCTCCTTGCTCAGAATCATGCCTTGAGTGACTACCTGAGGCTCACCCTTCGATGAGCAAGTAAAGTGCGCTAAAACTGAAAGTTGGAAAATCTACATCTACTCTGCTAGCAGCTTCCTCGTGGCTTCATACGAATTTTGCAGTCATGACTTGTGAATGCAAACATTTGCATGCCACTTTGCCTCACCTGTGCCCCCACCCTGCCCTGCTTCAGCCTGTTGAGGTCCGTATGCGACCACTGCGAGCGGCTCCAGGGAGGGACATTTCGTAAGTCAAACGTGAAGTTCACAGTCTTCAGCTTGTTGTGAATGAACTTGCGTATGTTCCAAGGTAGATCATTGTGTCTGAAACAAAAGGCTTAGCTATCATCCATTGTCACTATCTGTGCTCTTATCATTTTCCAGCAATCACGGTGTGAAAGCCGTGTACCACACGATATAATTTCAATCTAGCAAATGCCTCTGGCATGCCTCAAAGGACACATAAACTTTATCCCAGGCAAACTTTCCTCAAATAGGTGAACCAGGCGAATATGGAGAGGATATTCTCAGCGTCCTTTTTGGGTAAAAAGAGGCTTCATTTTGAAATTGCGGAAAAAGTTTGGCATCGGAATCTATCAATCTGAAAGAACTGCTCTTCTATGCTTTCATATCTCGCAAAAGTTTACGAAAGCAAAAAATGGTTTTAACTCCTGTTTAAGGCACAGTTATAATGGTACCATGTCTCCCAAAACGAACAATCTCTTCGTGATTGCCTTTATAGAAGAAAATCAAGTTTGCGTAAAGAGATTGAGAGCATCCTAGATTGCCTGCTATTTCTCACTTAAATATGCAATTGGGGAAGACATTTGTGAAGAAGGAGAGGACCAAAAGAGATCCAGACGTCCTTTCCCTCCCGGTTGACTTTAAAGAGAATAGTTCTTTGTGTGTGTGCACATGCGTACGTGCTGGTAAACAAAAAGAGCCTCAGTACGAATTTGGCGAATTTGGAACAGTACCTGACGCGAATGTGCTTGTGTTTCTTACAGTACACCCTGTTCGTGCTAGCTACGCACGTTCATATGTATGCCCACTTTATGCTTTGACGGTCTAAGTGCCTATCAGGGCCCCCTGATGCATTGCGTCATTGTGTACATCGGAGATTGTTCGCGTATATATACGCTCTATGTACGCACAGTCCATGGCCCTTAGACTGGGTGCCATGGCAAAAAACAACTTTGTACGCGCAATTCCCGTTAGGGTAGAGAGTGGTAATGCTTACGTCGTTAACTTTGGGGCCCATCTACTGGCTGCTGTGAGTTATGGCCCCCCCCCCCCCCAACTCACAGAAGGGGGGGAAGAAAAGTTATTTATCGAAAAAGTTCGCGCTCGAAAGCTCAGAGTTGCCTAGTTACCTGTACACGACGAAAGCACTCTAAAAAGTAAAGCTATCTGTATAGGTGCATTCACAAAATAAGAAGCCCGAGATGCACATACGCTCGGCCTGATCTTCCGGCAAGATGTCATCGTGGATTTTTCAATTTTCCAGCGCGATAAATACGAGCAAGCGCAAGGCCTCTACAGGTACTTCAAGATTGAAGAAGTGTTTTATGGTCCCCCTTCATTTTCTAGGCAAGAGATGCTTTTGGAGACGGCGATGCCTTAAAATTTACACCCTGCAATAAATCTGAGAAAGGCTTTGTTTGCCTACATACTAAGAGATGCCGCACATTTTCTCCTTAAGCCCTGGGTCCCCCTACAGATTTCGAGAGTGCCCCACTACTGAGGGAGGCGTGAAACCTGCATGTTCAAGGCTGGCTTAAATTGGACGTTTGGTAGGCAGATGTGACTGAAGTCAAATTGCCTGCATCTCCCTCACATACATACTACTGTACTGTGCCTGTATCTATGTAGTACGCGCGCGTGTTTGTGTAGGAAGAAAACTCCTGCCAGTATCGGAATGGAAGAAGAAGAAAGCCAAGCGAGAGAGAGAATGGGGGAAATTGCTTCAGAGCAGACAGAATGGGCGGAATCTGACGCAAGCTCGTTTTCCCCAATAAAGTCGAGCCGTTCTGTATGTACGTACGTAAGGACCATACGCACGCACAGGGGAAGAAAGGGGTCACCCACCTATCTTGATCCACTCAGTTGCACACAACTACCCCTACCCGCCCATCCACCCATCCCACCCCACCCCACCCCGAGCTGTAAGTAGAGTTATGGCAAGACAGAGTAAGCACCGATAAGGCAATTGCGCCGGAAATCCTCTGGCTTTGCCAGGGGCATTAACAGAGGTCTGAATCCACATCATTTTCACCTTGCAATTACTGCTTGAGTCTGAGAAGGAAAATCTGCAATTCTATTACTACGTCTCAATGGCACAGCGAGCCCATACTTAATAACAGGGGTGGGGGGAGAGGAGGTAGACATCAGCTTGCTAGCTTGATAATAACTTTTCTTGAACGATATTTTCTCTTGTCCATCCCTGGGTGAAACAAGAAATAACCAAAAGGAACTTTGACGACGCTTTTCTTTTTCCTTGAAATGACAATGATTGATAGACGGAGATACGAGTATCAAGGAGCTTCTCTTTGCTTTTGTTCTTCTTTTTTTAAAAAAAATTGTAAACTCGTTTCTCTGTTCACTATGTGTCCATTCGCTTTAACGTGGACGTCACAACTCGGGCAGCAGGAGAAGGTCTGGAAGGAGTTTGTGGTCATTGTGGCGACCCTTTTAACACATACATCTATAGTTAGACCCACATATGCACATGATCTTGGCCACGAAGTCAGATTGTTAAGAAATTTGAGTACGGCATGCAAACATTTATACAAACATACTGTGCAAACTCACCCGTCTACAAGTGGAACCTCGTCGAACAGCGCGTGGACAGAGGCCATCCTGGCCTCTGGGGTGCCCGGGACCACAATGGTGCCCCCGTCGTCAGGTTCGACCTCGGCCCCGTCTTTCTGGCTGCCCAGGGGCAACCCGACGGCCAGGCACAACACGACGGCCACAACAATCAGGGAGAGACAGCACCAGTGTTGCCGACGCAGGCGAACTCCTGGAAAATTGCTTCTGAGTAACTTCATTGTTCAATCATCTGAAGTTGGGTATTATTTGGTTATCATAATGCTATATAACCTGACATACTAGTGTAGATGAATTGAGTGCAGTTTTCCAGAAACTGATTGCGATTGCATTTCCCTAAAAAAAAAAGTTTCCTTCTCCCTTAGAATCGCTGAGAATTTTCTCTTTTGGCTTATAAGACGTGATAAAATTTGACGTGTTTCAGTTTTGTCGAACGAACTAGGAAAAGAAATCGACCTAGGTGGAAAAATGGGCGAAGGAAGGAGAAAAAACCGCGGAATTGAATTTCTTAGCTTCAAAAAAGTAACGAGATGAAAAGAAAGAATGGAAGAAAATGTGAAGAAAGAAAGTTTTTCATCTTTGGAGAAGATTTCCCTTCCTTTTTTTGCCTCCTCATCGTCCCGCCTCTCTAGGTCGCGTGTCCTCGAAATAGCAGCTCGAGTACAGACCGACATATTGATGCTAAATAAAGAAGCCACTCAAGTTGTCAAACTTCTCTGAGAAATCCTGCTACTCCATGACGAGGGGTATGAACTTCTCATCAGCCAAGGGCTTCCTGCATTTCAAGGTCGTCGACGAGGGTGTGCCAAATTTTTCCAGCTAAAGCACTTAGGGCACGTTCATACTACAACTTGACACACACACGAGCTCTCCTCCAGGACGCTGGTAATGAATTGTTGACTTGGGCTTTTTTTTCCCTTTTTGAACAAGAACATCGAGTCCGTATAAAAGAGGACTTCCAGAGGTGGTACGAAAAAGCCTCCATAGTGCGAATGTGTCTTAAAGGAGTGGCTTTTGAGCAAAGTGAAAAAAGACTCAATTCCTTTTTTTCCCTCCCACAAAGAAAAGAGAAATAGAGGGAGGAAGATGTCGACCGGGCATTAATCTATTTCTCGCTGGTCCATCCTCAATAGAACCGCTATTTAACACCTGTGCGCACGCGTGTACAAGGGATGACTTGTGTGAGTGCAGCCTTTAAATCGAAGTTAGAATGTACAAAAAGTCAGGGGAAAAAAGAAGGAGAGGCTTTTGTGTGCGCAATTTACGGGCTTTCCAGCCCTCGCAGAGATTAATTGCTCAAAATTATGGCTCGGATCCATTGATTCTTCTTTAAGGGGCCCTCAAGAGGTGTAAAGTTATGCTTTGTGCGAAACAGAGTTACCTCACGGCACAGTAGTGGTGCTAGATGAAGCTTCGCTGTTAAACGCAGTTGCCACTGCAACTGCACTGCTCTCTCTCTCGCTCTCCGGAATGTGATGGATGCGCGATTATTCTACGCTATGGTTCCAATCCCGATTAAGCTATTGGTTTTGGGGGGCGTTCCACTCATCGAACCGCTCGAGCTCGCGGGCGACGTGAAATTACGGTGTTGCAGGGGTGACCTCGGACCTACTGCAACTAGGTCCTGGTGATCGCGACCTCTACTCTCTTCTCCATGTACGTGGACAAAAATTGATGGGCGGCCATCCAGCGCCACCTGCTTGTACAGTAAGTGAGTGGAGCGCTCTAATCTAACTCTGGCGTCAATCAATGTACGGACTTACTGTATTTCGTCATTTCACTCGAGCCCTGTCTCTCCATCAGCAGAGCGGAGTTTTGTCGGGCTCAACGAGCCTGCGTTGAATACGATCTTGGAAACCTCCATGCAGACAACATTCACATTAATCTTACCATGAAATCCGCCTCTGCTGGAGGGCAAAAAAGTGCCGGAAAACCTTCAGCTTGACACACATTTTCAGACCGCGAGCAAAAAGTTCACGCGATATTTTAGGAGTGCCATGAATGTTCTTCCTTCCTCCAACTCTCATTGAAAAAAATTGCGCTTTTGCTCTTGTCGCACATAAAATGACGGCGGTGACATTTAGCACAGCTCTGGGCTACTTACGCACAAAAAGCCGCGCTGCTCCCATCATTCATCCCAGCCATCTCACCAGAGACCACTCACTAAAATAAGCTGTTCCATCATATCTGAAGGATCTTTGCTGTAGTACGCGGTACATGGTGCGTACTGCACGTACGGGGTGCGCAAGAATGAGCTTCCTTTCGGCGCTGCGAGGGTGACGAGTGGTGCGGGGCACCAAGAGCAACGTGGGCAGGAAGTAGAGGCTTCAAGGAGAAGTTGCACGAGCATGTTTTGGAACAAAATCAAATTTATGTCTCTTGAATGAAGCTCATCTGGGGAGGTCTTCAGAGCAAGGACAAGCAGGTAACCCCATGAAGACTCCGGAAAATGACTGGAAAAGTAGGGAATCCACATGAGACTGACTCAGTTGAGCTTTCTTAAGCAAGTCACTTAAAACATATTGTTTGCACTCATTTCTGAATTTGCAGTTGGCAACTGTTCCATTTCTGGCTCGCAACCTCTCATTTGAGATTTGCATAAGCCTGTGACTTTGATGAGTGACGAAGCCTTGGGCGGAGCAACCTGGTGACTCCTTGTCTTGAAACCTCTCAGACGTAAAAACGTCACTGCGGCAATTTTTATGTTGACTTGTTCTCGTTTTTTCACTTCTTTCCGAAGCACAAGGGCTTTCCCTGAAAAACTCTCCAAACTGCCTTGTCAGCGACAAAATTTTCTTTCGCATCCACGTCAATATCGTTTCATATAATACTCACATTATAGAGCCAGATGTCATTTCCTCAGGGAATCGCCTTCTTGCACACCCTGTACACGCTTCTTATTACGCCTACCTCCCCCCCCCCCATACACACATCCATAGACACTCACAAATCGTCGTATGTGATAAGTTGTGTTCGTGGACCTTTCCCTTAATGACCTGGCCAAAAAAGAGGCCTCTGGCCTTCACATATGAGCACCCGAGACACGAGTGCAGACGCACGCCGGAGAGGACATTTCCTAGACTTACTTGGCCCACCTTGGTCTCATTACGCAACTCCTGGTACAAGCGGTCCTTTGGTTCTTATAAATCGAAGGCTACTACTTATGTGCGATGTGTCTGCGTCTGAGAGGAGGGATTCTGCAAAATTGTTTTCTCTTTTAGCCACTCTCAGATTTGAAGGAATGGGATAAGGACAAGGAAAAAGCCTTAGGAGGCCTTAGTACTAGGATGAACGGGAAGAAAAGCAGAAAAAATGAATGCGATTCAGGAAATGGGCAGATCCCGAGAGAAAAAGGAAAGCTCTTACAGTACACACACGATAGAACTGAAAGCACATTCACTGCGAAACTGCACACAGCATGGCAACTTTGCAAACCCATTGCTTACTCCTGATGTTCTGCGCAATTTCCCAATCTGCAGAAGAGAGGTGCCAAGGATACCTCGAGCCGCGGTAATGACACAACTCTCGTCATTAACCCTTTCTTGTGTACCACCTCCAATGGTCTTCCCATAACCTTCGCACATAATGGTGATTTCGTGTGTGCTTTGTGGGTGCGGCAAGGGTAGGCGTGGGTGAGTGGGTGGGCGTCAGGTCATGATCAGAGCCAAGAAATGTCCAACTTATTGCTACTAACTCAGATAAATGAGCATAAACAAGTCAAGGCTGTTCTGCCAGCCTAGGGGAGGAAGCTGACTTGCCTCTTGCTTATTATACCTCAGTCTACCTTAATCGAGTTTTCCTCCTGTGAACACCATCACAGACAGTTGCTCTCCGCTGGCTGCTCTTACTCTTTTCTATTAAGACTTTAAGGATGCACGCATGCTCAAAAGTTCACCAAGTGTGAAAGTTATATGCACACGCCTTTCCAAGTGCATTTGCAGGACATGTACTATCGAACTAGTCTGCACGTGCCAAGGACCACGGGATGGACGGACGGACGGACATACCTGATATGCTGATAAGAGCGACGAACTTGCCAAACTCCAACGAGATTCCTCTTTCTCCGTGCAGCAGCCTCGCCCTGAACGCCTTCTTCTTCGTGCGGCTGCGCTTGATGGTGGCGCCCAAACCGCCCAAAATTTCCCCGTTGCTGTCATCGAAGCCTCCGCCTGGGATGGCCGCTGCCGCCGCAGCCGCTGTCGCAGCCGCGTTCCCGTTTGACGCCAGGTGCCCGTTGCTCAAAGCCGTGACCCCGTGGGAATCTTTCCCCTGCAAGGTAGAAGAAGATGCGCTTGTGTAACCTCTGCTTTTACATAAACGCTGTCTATCAAAGTCGTCGTGATTGATTCTTTCAGAGACTCTACGCTCTGAGTAAACATCGAGAACGATGAGTGGAGTCCACCACACACGTGATGGCTTGACAGCGCCTAGGTGTACGAGGTCTTATATAAACACATATACACACGTGTGCCTTCCCCCTGCCCCTCTAAAAAATGAGAGAAGCAATCCTTCTTTACCCGTCGTGATTTTGGACAGCTGGAGCCATTATTTCTCTCTCCATGCCCCCTCCCTCCCAAGTATGTTTTTAAACATTCATAACCATATCTATGTAAGCACAATACCGGGCTAGAAATCCAACCTCTCTTGGGCTTTGGGCGGCTTCCAAACCTGAAGATTAACGGCTCGTGTGTGCGTTCTATGCATACGTCATATTTCAGTGCAATTGTGGTTGTCATGCGTAGGAAAACATACCTAGAGGCTTCACGGACGAAAACAGGTCTGGGCCCAAGAAATATTACCCAGAATTCCCTTTTTCCCAGCTGCACACTCTCAGCTAATGCTGCCCAATACTTGGAATTAAGTCCATCCGCAGAGTTTTTATTAGAGGAATATGACTTATCTTGCTTTCAAACAACGTGTTCGCCATCAGTGCCCATCCAACACCGATTTGTGGCCCTTTCACCGGATGTCCCATAGGTCCTGAGGCCTTTCAGTACTTGCAGTGCTTGAAGATGACTTATGGGACGCCCGGTAGGCATTGGAGGTGTTCAATCAAGTTTTGTAATGATAAATTGAGGAATAATTAGTATCACGTCTTCAAGGCCTCAGTTTGGTCTCAAACAAGTGAAGCCTTTGGAATATTTTTACATTCGCTGGCTAGCTTTGATCACGCCCCTCGATGGTGCTCGGGAAAGGGGACGCTGCTAATTCATTGAGTATACCAGAGCATGCACGCGATTGTGGATGCAGACATAGACATCGACCCTGTACAGCTTGATATGAGAATTAACGACGTTTATTGGGTGTATGTATATGCTAAAGACAGAGTATATTGAGTAAAAAATATACGCCAATTGAATCATGTACTCTGACCATCATCAAGAAGATATTTCTTGTAAAATTGAATTGGTGCAAACTCCAGATTTTGCAAGATTTTTCTGCTGACTGATCCTTTGCAAAAATCGTTCAAAGTGATTCACGTTGGTACCTCCCCGACTCAACTGTCCCGACGAAGTCACTGTCACTTTTTGCCTGGACTGAAAATTTTCAGAGTAAAAGCACTCAGTTGAACCATCACTCTCCACCATGTGAACCGTCAACCGTTCATAGTAACTGGACCAAAACGAACGCCACATGGCCATAGACTGCTTGTGCCACTGCACTGATGTTCAATGGCTTTTATTCAGTGCATTTAGCATGGCTGTAACAGCAGTCTACGCCCAGGCACCTTTATTCCGAGGCCTGTTGCTAACCAGTCTGTTGTTCTTTTAACACCAGCATTTGGCGTCGTCGCTTCCATCGTTTATATCGTCACTTTCACTGGTCTCGAGGGTGACGGCGCCATCGTGGATCACTGAGTGTACTGCAAATGAGTACCTTGAGGTATGAGGGCAAATGACGGAACAAATAGGATGTGGACACGGACATGGACACGGACACGGACACGGACACGGAAACGGACGTAGACGTAGACGTACGTATCACTATTGCTCCCTCCTTCTCTCCTTGTGTAGCGCAACTGTTACACTCAATCAGTTCCGCCCCCCCCCCCTCCCAGAACACCATCTAGCGGCGGAAAAGTGAGTAAGCAAAGCTGGCTCGAGGATGTTGAAACAAGGCAAACCTGCACATCTTCAATTCCCCGGTGATGGCATGCAGCACTTTTAGTGTCTCGGTGTCAACCATCAACCCCTGGAGCAATCGCACATATGCTGGGTGGAACTTGCCTCAGAACTGGGTTGCATTCTGTGAAACTAGTGCGAATGGCGACGCTTAAGTGTTGACCAGAGCAACGAGGAGAAGCACGTGGTGATCGTGGTCTCGTTCTGGATGTGCAGCGAGGTCTCATAAAGACTTTTTCTTTGAGCCGGAAAAGTGCTGATTCTGGATCCAGATTGCAACCAGAGTTGTCAGGGGCTCCTCTTCTGCTGTCTCTATTGTCTCTGAGGAGATGCTGCTGTGTGTAACAGTTTAAGGCAAATTATCTCACGAGGTATCGTGACTTGAGAGAAATTTTAGTTATGACAGCTGTTGCGCTCACACAAGAAAGCAGTGCCAAAAAGAAGCCGAACAAAATGAAGTATCGTAAAGGTTTACCTGTGCTCGAAGGCCCCTCGCGTTATTATCCAGATCGCTATTAATCCGGCATGAAAGAAGGTCCTGATGACAAAAATCGTTCAAAAGTCTTGTGAACCCTTCCGCGGAAGACTGAACAATGTGTGCCAAGCAAAAGGCATTGGGAAACAAAAGGACCAAAAATAAGGCAAAAAATGGGCAAAAAATTCTTTGATATAGATCCAAATTCTGCGCACTTTTACTTTTCACTTTCAACTGTGATTCTAATGCTGTGGTGATACTTAAGTGGAATATCTTCCTGCTGCTCTCTTGTTCGCCATAAAGATGTCTAATATCAGCCGTAAAACAAGGACTCCAAAGTTCCTCTACCTCAGTTTCTACGAGCAATTCCTAACTTCAGTCCCCTAATAGTCGTGCCCAAAATTACTGGCGGAAGAAATCCTTTACTGGACACTTGCTACCATAGGGTGATTCAAAATAACTAAACAAAACTATTGATCATTTTCAGCCTGCTCCCTCGAGATTTTTAGCTCATTTTTGGTATGATGTGAGCACAGCATTCACCATTAACGCTGCAAAATGTTGCCTTGATGCACGTTGCCATTAAAAACATTAAAACTCGTATCAAGGAAAAGACTAAAATTACCAGAAAATGAGTGGAAAGTCCGTGCATTTCATGCTGAGTGCACACACTGCACAATTCTATTACTAATATTTTTAATGTTCTTCATTAAACGAATATTAATGCTACCTTTTCCAGCATAAATGGCATTATGAATCACCCTGTATTCATTAGGCCCCATATGCATTAGGCCCCATATGCATTAGACCCTGTGTGCATTAGACCCTGTGTGCATTAGGCCCTGTATGGATTAGGCCATGTATGCATTAGGCCCTGTATGGATTAGGCCATGTATGCATTAGGCCCTGTACGGATTAGGCCCTGTATGCATTAGGCCCATATGCATTAGGCCCATATGCATTAGGCCATGTATGCATTAGGCCCATATGCATTAGGCCATGTATGCATTAGGCCATGTATGCATTAGGCCATGTATGCATTAGGCCCCATATGCATTAGGCCCTGTATGCATTGGGCCCCGTTTGTGTTAGGCTCTGCATTATTGCCTTTCCCGTTGCCAACCCAGTCTTGTTTGTACCTCATATACACAAGCTTCACCTTCAGGGTAGGCCTTGAGGACAGCTGTCTCTGATAGCACACAAAAAAGGGCAAAGATTTCAATACCAATTTTGGAGATATAAGCAAAGCTCCCGTTTTCTTGGCGCGTCAACTTTCGTATCAATGCATGCATAAAAATTCTACGGACCCCAGCACTTTTAGTCGTCAGAGCTTGGGCTTTCCTCAGTTTTGTGTTTTCATATCTACAATAAAAAAGTGACACTTAAACTGGAGGACCTCCACGATAACACACTTGTAGCCACTTGGATTCTCGTAGATTAATCTAGAATTTTTGTTCTTTGTTCAAACTGAGCAGTTGAAGGACTAACCTAAATTGCAGCCTCTTGAGGTACTTCTTTCCTTACACCTGCCTACCCACATTTTTACTTCTGGTGGCATTTCTACCGGGGAGTACGTGCAGTGCAGGCACGTTGAAGGTGCCAGGATGGGTCTTCAGGGAGCTTTGGTCCAGTGCCAAGGACATTTAGGGTCTCCTGAGGGAGAGACCGAGTGTAAACCACTATTAGAGGAGAGAGCGTATCAGAAAAGCCCTCTGAGAGAACTAGGATTACCATTTTATGAGAAAGTTCCAGGATTAATTAGCAGATAGGTAATGCCGCTTGTGGTGGCAACATAAATAAAGCTGTAGGCGATTTCTTTGCGATTTTCTACAGGCTGACAATTATACCCATTTTTACAGACGAGATGCGACATAAAATTCCGAGGGCTTCGCCACTAAAGAAGTTGACAGCTGAAGCAACATTGCCCAAAACAATAACACGTCCACTGGCATCTTCACCGGGATACAAGGTTTGACGGCGGCCAAATTGTGACGACCACAAGAGGAGACAACAACATACGTTAATGGAATTACCACATACTCATCCTGCTCAAGATTTGGAAAGACTGAGCGCATCCTCAAACAATAAACAGGATTCCTGTGCTACAAAATGTAGGGGATATAAAGTTTCAAGGTCGATTGGCTCGCATTTCAGAGAGAGAAAGAGGCTTTCTTTTCTCTGGGCTATTCTTTTGTGAAAAAAAACCTGGGACCAGTGCAAAAAGGGGGGGAGGGGGTCTCAAGAGAAACAGGGGTTCAGGTACTTTACCTGGTTGGGAACCACTGCAAATGGCACCAAGGAAAGCAAGTAAAATCCAGCGGATGCCAAATAACTGAAACCTTACCACGAGCTCACCTTAATGACCGAGATGGAAGCGGATAGAAAAAAGGGAGGTAGAAAAACTCTAGGAATGCGGTTTTCATTTTGAGGGCATTGCACTTCCAGAAATGCAATGGCAGAATTTTTTGGCCAAATTCTGCCTCAGTAAAGACCTGGGCAGCAAAAAAGTGACTCCAGGGGGGAAATTCTTAGTGAATGTCAGTATGGGAACTCTACTATAGTGAGTGAGAGTGAATGTTCTCTTCCCAAAACCCAAACTTTTGGGGCGCCTAAACTTTTCCTCCTCCTCCTTCCTTCTTATTTGTCGTCTAGAGGTAAGAGAGGAAACACGATTCGAAACTCGCTCATGGAGAGAGGCAAGATTCATTTAACAATCCCGTGATATTTATACTCACTGCGAGTATCTTTGACTATCTGACAATAAATTGTTAGAAAAAACCGACTCGGTCTCGTTTGATATCGTGCGGAATCTGACGTTATCTTCTCTAGCGAAAGTAATTGCTCTGTCAGGCCCTCTTTCTCTCTTCTTTTCTGTCCTTGATGTGACTTACTTTCCCCATTTAACTTTTCTTGATTGATCCCTTGAATGAATGAGGACAGGGTTGAAATTTCCTTTCTTTTCTTTTTGAACAAAATCAGGCTTGGTCTGGGAGAAGGCCTTTGTGGTTAGAACTCTCCTTCACCCAGAAAAGTACTGGTTGCCATAGGAGAAAGTTGGCCACCGCAACAACTACTGTAACACATTATGCAGAGCTAAAAGAGTACTATAATACACAATGCATCCATATTCCTAACAGATGCCTCCTTTGAGACCAGGAAAGGCTCTCCTTGTCTTTCTGCCTCTGGATGCTTGAGCGCATGTGATCAAAGTCCCAGGCTATGAATACATTTGCTGCACATATTGCATCGTGTGTTCTTTGCGTAGCATTCAGAGTTTCCACAGAACAAACGACAGCAACCACCTTATTTGCACCACGCTCTCTTGCTGCACGCGGGGGTAAGAAAGTCTCTTTTCACGTCGCATTCTTATCTAGAAACCGTCTAAACCCTCAATATCTTGCGGCCATTTTTCTCCTACTTTTTTTTTACAGAGGTGAAGGTTCGTTCACCCTTTTTCAATTTGGAACCGGAGGGCGTCTTCTCCCTCCAGATAATTTAGATTCCACTACCGATTTCCGATAGCGCGTGGCTTCCCAAGCGGCAAGGGGGCATTTTTGCATTTCTAGGCCACCAAAAGGCCTCTATCGGCTGGCGAAGTTGGACACTCTCAAATCTCGGAAACTCAACTCCATACCCAGAAGCAGTTCTCCCTCTCCGCGCACTGCAGTGGATGTCTTATTCACGCTCACTACAGTGTACGGATTCATTCGCATTTGTCCCGCTCTGTGTATACACGTGCAGTGCGCAAGGACGTATGCTGCAGACACCACCTCTGCTACAGGGAGAACATCGTGAACAAAAAGATCACCATGAAAGTTTTAAAGACGTCCCAAAATGTGTCTTTCTCTTCTCTCTTCGTATTTTCCTTTCTCTGTCTTCAGGAACACGGGTGACATCTTCCTCTGAGGAAAGTTCCTGGTGAAAAAACACGCGTGCCTCCAGAGAGAGAGAGAGAGAGAGAGAGAAGAAAGTTGGAGTATATGTGCGTAACAAAGATCTTCAACTGATTTTCACTCCCTTACCAAGCTGCGAAAGTTGAGTCATTTGCAAAATACGTATAGCGCCGACGTCTTTTCTATTACACTCAGGGTACAGACTTCGTGCCTTGCTGGAGGTATCTGCTGAGGAAAAAAGCCAAGAGATGTGATGAGTTGGCATTTTTCCGTCGTAAGTGACTGTAGTAAAAAAGTCTAAAGTATATTCCCTCCTTTGTTCTTCCCCTTGACACTTGCTGCTGCTGCTTCGTTGAAGGGTGGCGAAATCCCTGAGTAAGCGATTGCCTATATCACTTGGCAGGAAATCGTTTTCACGGACAATAAAGGATTCATTGCGGCAGCATCCAGAACCTTTTGATGAGAGATGCCGTCCCAGGCATTCACACCAGTCCTTTGGGCCCGGGCCGTCGTGGCACCAGCCGGGGTGACACGTCCGCGCCCCGCCCTGCGTGCACCTTCGGTGGCCGGAGGGAGTAGGAACTGATCAGCTTTAGTGGGCACTAAAGCGCAAACGAGACTCAGGGATACCTGACTGCCATTAGCATTTACATGCGTGTCCGTGTTTGAGCCATGACCTTGGCTCAACCCTACTTCTCTCCTCCTCTCTCGATGAGAACGGCGAAGAGGTCAAAGGATTCTTTGTTGCTGTTGCCACCTATCACTGATGCTCTCTCCTCTGCCTGCATGGCGCACGTACTTTCTTTTCTCTCCCAGATTCTCTGGCGCCAGCGCTCTTTTTGACGGCGTCTTGGACGAAATCGCCCTTGCCGGCTGTACATACGTGCGTGGCGCCAGCTAATAACTGCGTCGAGAGTCACCGTATGAGGCGTCCAGTGCACTTAGGCTCGTCGTCGGGTCCGCGTAGGAGGTGTTCGTTGAAGATCTTTCTCTCGGTTCGGGCACATCAGAATTCTTCTATGTCCAAGTAGCTTTTTAAGATGTTCCATGTTGCGGTCCTTTTTTTTTCACTCACACAGCATATGGCACATGAGAAGACACAGCGTGCAGGCAAAAAAGTGGGAGACATTGAGTGCTACTTTGGGTGCTGCGGCGTAATTTGAGGTCCACGCGGTGTGCAGAAATGGAGAAAAATGGTCTCAGCCTGGGTCTTTTCTAAGGCCAGCTGGGGAGAGGGAGGGGGGCCAAATATTTCTTTCCGCGCTAATACCCTTACTCCAACCAGGAGAATTTTTTCTACCGAATGCACACAGCTTGAAGACTTAAGGCGGCCTCACACTAGGCAGCCTCGCCCGCTTAGTGCCTGGTGCTCAAATCTGCCTCGGACAGCGCGACTTTTTCCGTCGCTTTGGAAGAACTTTTTTGCCTTTGGCTTTGTTGCTCCTTTCAGCCAGTCTTTATTCCTTCCCCAACCTCGCTTTTTCGGCGCATTTCTTTTGGCCATAGGTGATTTGGAGCTAAAAAAATGCATCGTCTTCCTTCCCCGAAAAATTTTATAGTAGGTCCCTTACTGGCTCAAATGACCTGGAAAAGATTCTAGATTGCGTCACTTCGGGCAAAAACACTTGTCGACGTCTCGACATCACGACCAAAGACTCGACCGACCTTGTCGGCAAAGGCATCAAGGACTTGCAAGTACTGATACCTTTCCCAAAGCAGGCAACCTGGCACTGTACGGTTGTACACCAGCCCCAACCGTAGTGCCCACAACAAATCGCCTCGTGTGACCCGGCCTTTAAAGAAAGCAATTTTTTTAGCCCGTCTTATAGACACGACGTATACAAAGGAGGAGAGGGAAGGGCTTTCGTAGGCACTTTTTTGGGCCACTTTCATATATCTCTCCGATCCAGTTTTGGAGCTTGAGGAGTTGTTGATTTTGGTAGTCTCAGTTCAGCCATTTGCGCACGCGCATCCACACGTACACAAACATACGTGTGGAGAGAGCAGGAGAGAGAAACGCGTATCTGGAACAAAGATGCGCTAATTCCAAGGGTGGAAAAAGCAGAATCGTTTATCATGCCAACTGAAATGTAACTGGCAGTAGAGAAGCAGAGAGAACAGGAAAGCAAGGAAGCTTTTGCATGGCTTCACGCAACGAACACAGGTGCGGTCGAGGCCTTTCCAACCATCTGTTGGAAGGCTTGCAAAAACGGTCCAGAAACAAATTTCGCGGCTGAGACCCAAGCCAATATCCTGAGAAAACCCTCTTTCCTCTTCTCCCCTTCCCCCAAAAAATCATCTCCTCAATTTCAGTCAGATTTTTTGGGAGGTGGGAAAGATCACTCAAGAGTCTTTTCCGTCCAATGAATGCAAATATCCTTAGAAAGTCGATCTTGAGACTTCGCTTCCTACGCACTTAAAATGAGGTCACTTCAACGACAAAGCCATGGAGCTGTTTTCGTACGCGTCCGTCTGTGTGTCGCATCTACGGCTACGCATACGCATCGACGTATATACTGCGGTGCATTGGGGGATGAATGTTGATTTTTTTTTCAGTTACAATGTTTTTATGCCAAAAGGAGCAAAAAGTGTTTACTTTGTGCCAAAAATGCTGGAAAAGGTGGCAAAAACTTTGCACGAAAATACTAGAAGCAGAAGCCACAAACTGCAGGTTTAGTTCAGTCAAAATGCCCTGTTTTTGGTAAAGGTGGAGAAGACACAGGCAAACTTTTGGGCGCCCATTTGGACAGTCGGAGTATGCTATAATGCTGGCGGGGTATTTCCACTGCTGCTGCTGACTGCTGGCTGGTAGCACCACCTCCTGCCTAAGCTAACCCAATTCAATCCAAGTTCGTGGAAAAATATTTTTTTACTTAAACACACTTTTCCGGGCCTTAATCATAACTATCTGCTCTGCAGGTCCAGGGTATGAGTATCTTCAAAATATAGACATTTTTTGATGCATACGTGAGTGATCGCGGCAACTCCCCCTGGTTGAAGTTGGGAAATTGCGTAGTTCATACGTGCAGCGCGCGAGGGTTGGGACGTCCCCCCCCCCCCTTCTGGGCTAAATCATTAACTCATAATCTTGAAAGCTTCTGAACTTTCGGGGGAAGGGAAAATTGAGTAAATTAAATTGGGGAGTTCATACCTGAGGTCCCTTGGAAGAAGGGGATGGGGGACATTCCTCTTTTCCGGCCAACTAGTCAACTCATAACCTATGGAGCTTAATGAAAAAGGAACCCACATATTACAACAAGAGATTTTCCCTCTAAAATCTTCCTAAAAACCTCCCAAAGCTACAGGATTTGGTAGGATTTTGATCTGTAAAAGTCTTAAAACATCCTGTTGAAGAAATGGCGGATTTGAAGCCCAAGGCGGAGGAAGTGCAGTAATGCGCTGCTTGAGGCAGCTCGGTTGCTTTCTTTCTAGGTATGGTTTGAGCTTTGCTGATGAGGGCCACACGCAGTTAGATTCTGTTGCATCCAGGAGGGAAAAAATGCCCATTTTGGCCCCCTTAAAAAATGACGCCTGTCTCTGAAGGCGTTCCCAAGAGGAGGGAGAAGAGACCACTTGAAAAGATTGAAAAGCTCCCTGCACGTCCGCAGTTCGAATTCGAACGAAGCCCAACAAAACCTTGGAGAGAGAAGGCAACAGCTCTGCTACAAAGAATTCCTCCCAATCCTGTTGTTGCAGCGCTTTTTTTATCCACATAAGAGTTTTGCCAGACCGAGAAGGGAATCAAACTGAAGACCCCTAGATCACCAGACCCGACGTACAACTATTCAACGTACGTGTAACGGAAATGGAAACCCCAAAGAAAAAGGCTGCACCAAGCCAGCAAGCAGGCGGTAGAGAAAGCGCACAAACTGCTCCTCCGGAGAGAAGGAGGACCTGACGTACCGCAGGGCGGGCGGAGCGTGCAGGACCTAGGTAATTGTTGTACTGTACAATACGTACGTGCCGGAACGAGGACCTGATATTGAGGACTGCGTGGACCCCGGTCTGTTTGATGATCTGAGATGGTGTCAACAAACTGTCAAAATCAAATATCGAAAAAAGAAAGGAAAGCCTAATGGAAGGCAGGTCCTCGTACCTGTTCGACTGTGACACTTTCTGACTACACAGAGCGTATGTATTGTACTGGGCAATATGCATCAGACGTAGACCCAACATCTGCACCAGAGTACGTACAAGGGTACAGCACGTTTATAGCCCACTATCATTGACTCTTTTATTGAAGACTTCTACTGCAGTACAGAAGATAAGCTTGTAGCAGTACATGTTACACAACGCCGTGTTTTTGCTTACATCATAGTCGTATTTTTATGTAGTATTTATGCCATGTTCCGTACTTACAAAGGTTCTTAGAGATTATCTCACAACCGAAAGAGCTCGAACAAGGATAAAAAAAAAGATGGGCTTCTTCGGGTAAAAAAAGGCGAGGAACGAAAGGTGCGATCTCTGTCAGATCTCCGCGTCCAAAGACTCCATTTCTCCTCAGATGCACAGAGAGAAAAGTGGTGCAAGATGTGAGAATGGCCACAAAAAGCTGTTGAAAAGATAGATACACAATCCGCTTTGCTCCTAGGAAGCTCCCCTTAACACTATTACCTGTTCCCTTCCTCTTTAAGGTCTTTAGAGGCCTTCACATCTCTCAAATTTCAGAGTAAAAGTAGATTTTCTATTTCGGAAGCAGCCCTAATTTTTTTCTCCCACAAAATGTCCCCCTCTTCTCGTACGTAACCTTGATTTCACCCTCCTGCCCTTGCCTGCCCTGAGCATGAAAAATAGTTTTCTACGGATTCCCCTAGACGTCATATAAGCAAAGAATTCAGGAGAGAAGAATGGGCTTAGTCGAGAAAAAGATGAAGAAAGAGAGGCTGGATGGATGGTCAAAATAAGTACTTCTTTATGTTCTGGACAAGGATCAAATACCATGTGAGATAGCACGGGCAGCAATTGAGGAGGGCGTGAGCGCTGCGTGTGTGTGTGTGTGTGTGTGTGTGTGTGTGTACGCAGGCACCGATCTGGAGTGCTACATACGCCAGTGCCGTACGAGGTTCGGTGCGTGTATGCCCAGGGTTCACTTTCATGACAGGAGGAGCTTTGTACGGACGTCGTGTAGACACAGACTCGATTTCTTAAGTATCCGGCAGGAAGTTTTGCCTGTGCTTCAAACTTTTCCGTACCTGAAAACCTTTTACAAGCGAAGAATGGAGTGTCTAGTTTGATCACGGCAAATTTCATTGTACACCCACCCACCCCCCTTGGGAAGAAGCAACAGTGGGTATCTTCTCCAGCCCCGCACCTGCGCGAAAAAGTCTCTGAAAGAAGCAACTATCTCTAAACATGGTTTATCTCCACGAATGCTTTTCCCGTATGCAGGAGGATGATTTTTACGAACGTTGGGACTCAGGCAAGATCAGCTTTTGTGCAGAGGCACTTGAGAGCGGAGATTTTGCGCCTAAGAAATACGTGAGCGCATAAGTTGCTGCCTCGTATTTTTGGCAAAGGGTCTCTTGATGCTAGCCTAAACTTGTACGAGTAGTTATTGCACTTTTATGTCTGAGAGAGCCCCTTGACGAGATAGATACACAATCCGTTTCACTGCTGGAAAGCTCCTTTTAACGCTATTGGCTTTTCTGTTACCCTGAGCTGAGAGAATTGAGCCCAGCCTTAAGCAATCTTATATACACATTGAGGTTTTGTGCTTGAGCCTCATGCGGTTTTAGTCGTGCATACGCACGCAACGAATAAGAACTCGAAATTCAACTGCTTTTCCACTACAGTAGTCCTTTGGCAAGCACTTTCAGAATTTATGTGGTTGTGGTTTCTCTGTTGCTTTCAGAATGAATGGGGCTTTGCCACGAACAGCGACAGCCCTGAATAAACTTTACACATTACTCGTACAGCAAGGATACACTTTCAACAGGTATAAAGGCGTGTGCAGAGGGCATCAATGTCCATTTGTATGATCGGCATCTCATCGGAGACCGTTTAACAGATCTGGACTAAACCTAGCATGATGGCAGGGGAGCCCCCCCCCCCTAGCCCCACCCACGTCATTGCGGAGGAGGGTAGTACCCCTGCCCCCTTGTCGTCAACGTTGGGCCGGGTCCCCAAAGCAGGTTTTATATCATAAAAGTTATGCCGTAAAAGTTCCTCTTTGGCTGGAGCGATTGAGACCAAGCTTGGCATGAAGTGTTACATGAAGAATGGGTTGAGCCCAGAAAATACATTTATTTCGTAAAAGTTATGTAGTTTGGCCTGAAGAGGGATGGGGCTCCTAGGGGTGTCCCCCTCCCATCAACAATGGGCGAAGCAGGGAAAATACATTTCAAGGAGAACGTATTCCAAAAATAGCTCTTTGTGTGCAAATTGATTTTGGCATTGTCACGAGTGGAACTGGTCAACTTGTAAAATGTAATATTCCACTGCCCTGCAGTGAACAATGAGTAAGGGACAAAAAGCGATTTTATCCCACTACACATAAAACATCAATTAAGATTTTGGCGAGGAGAACCTAGTTTTTTGTGTGACGTGAATAACGTCGGTGGGGGAATCCCAACGAGGGTTCATGTGCAGGTAACGCACATCTTGCTGGAATGCATGCGTGCACGTACAGACGTAATTTTCTGACAGGCGCCTTCTATTTCCAGTAATCAGAGCGCCCTGCTATCTTGCACACCCAAGCACGCACGCACACACGCACGCGCACCCACACATGGGCCACACGCAAGGTTGCTCCTAATCAAGTCTTCGCAAGCCACGCAACTTTTGGCTGCGGTAACATCAGTGCACGATAATGCACGCGTCTCTCTTGTTCTCCTCTTTCCACACGTTCTTATTCATTAGGCGCCTGAAGAAGTGCTCCATAAGCGAATATTAATCACCCCCACTTAAAGGGCACGTGTGAGAATGAGAGTGTATGTGTAGTATTGTGGATGTCTTTTCTTGTATGATGTACTGTACAGTACCATTCGCTATGACCCTTTCGCTTCGTTTGTATCTGGAAAATCTTGTGTAAAATGAGGAGTGATCACCTGGGTACCAAGTACTTGATAGTCTAGCAGTTGTTCAAGAGATGCCGTAGTGATCACCGCCCTATACGTCCCTTTCCATCATCATCGAACTTGGAGGCCAACAACACGTTCCGGACGAACATATAGGTGAGCTTTTTCATGTGAAGCTTACAGTGTGGAGTGGACGGGACATGCAGATGAGTGAGACGAACTAGCTGGCATGATGATGAGACCTGTTTTCGACCAACCCGCAGACCAGAACCATGTGGACAGTCCAGGCAGCAAGGTAACAGAATAGTCTATTTGGTATCATAGTAAAACTTTGCTTTTATCTGGACTCAGTCCAGCGGGTGATCACTAATTGTTTGTGCCCTTACCATGTGTAAACTAAACCCTAATCTTTAAGTTCCGGAATTAGACTAAGAACAACTATCTTAAATGGTTTCATGGTCTTACTCAGCTCAATTGGGTAGTTTTAAGGTCTTAACGTTTTATTCCTAGATCTCAAGTCCAGCGGTCCGATCCCGTGTGAATTAGCTGTTAAGTTTGATCTTAGATAGCTAAAAGGGCAAGGTCAGATTTCAACTGCATGAGCATTCAACTTTGTGCTGGTCTGATCTCGCCAGTGTTCGTTTTCATAAGGACCCCACGAGTTGAAAGTGCCATTTTTTCCATCTTCAACGTCGTTAATGTGCACCATTTTACCTTAAAGAGGATGTAAAACAACCTTTCATCCTGGACTTCTGGCGTCCTTTCTTTCTCTCATCTTCCAAAGTCATGTTCTTTTTGCCAAAGAGAAGCATTATTCAATAATTAACCATCGACAATTCTTTCTGTCTCTCTCTGGCTCGCTCACTCACGCACACGACGAAGCGAGGGATAAAGAGCAACAGTAATCATGGGATTTGCTTAAGGCTGCGTTTTCACTGGCACAGCCACGTCCTTCTCTCAAGCCTCAGGACTGCCAACGTTGGGCTCGCGGCCACGTCCTGAGGTCACTCGACGCCAACGTAACCGCAACCTAAGTGGTCACTGCAGGAGCTAAGAGGCGGCCTCGTCAATAATTCTAAGACACGCACAGTATTGAGACCCTGTAAGAGCCTTTCTCTGGAGAGATCAAGGTGGCTGCAGCGGCTGCTGCAGCAGCGTAATTGACTTATTGCTGGCTCTCGCTCTCTCTCTCTCTCTGCTCGAGCACGTACATTGCAAACTCGTACAGATGCACACGCAGGCAGGAGACTTGAAAGAAAGTGGGTGTTGCTTGTTTGCTCTTCACTGCGATCAGCAGATTCTGCGGCATTCATAGGAGCTACTGCGCGGGTCGCAACTGACACGGACTCGCTCGTCCATGCATCACCCATCGGTGGGCCTCAACTGTAGGAATTGATTCAGGCTGAATGGCTTCAACTCCAGCCCATCCATAACTCTATGTTAGACATTATAGCAATTCTGCGGTAGCTCTGACAGATATCACCAAACACTTTTTTGTCTGCGCAGGCGTCGACTGAGACATCAAAGGCTGCGTTATCGGAGCACTGTAATTTCGTAGATATAGAGCAAAAGTTTTATCGCCCAGCAAATGAAACCGAGGTAAGTTGTTCGGAAGGGACAACTGAGGAGAGTCAAGAGCTCTGCTACTTCAATTACTGAGAGAGGTAAAAAAAACTTTGACAAGGAGACGCCATTTTTTACTTTGGTGGCGAAGGGAAGAAAGTTAACTTACTGCACGTGCGTGGCATGCACACGTCCTGCAACACTTTCGGGTCACACGTCCAAGCAGGGATAACTTATAACTCGTAGTGCGTCATTAGTAGTAATTGGTAGCAACAGCGTGGGGAAAAGCGGGTCCTTCGTGTGAGACGTGGCAGCCCCCGCCGTTGCTGGTGGGCGGCACCTTCTACACTGGCATCAGCTAGACCTCCCTTCAATGGCTTCACCTCTGCGGCCGCTGGAAGAGAAATTCGCTGTGCTGCGCATTGGACTAAGGAGCCTAAGAAGGATCTCTCTCTTAAGCCTCATTTTCTGAAGAAGCCAAATGAGATGCACGCGGTCACTCAAATCGAGGTCGGATGAAAGCTGGCCAACGTCGTGGGCGTGTACTCAAGTACTTCTTTGGGGAGGTGGTGTTAACCGCTCCCCTCCCCCATTGTTGTCACGAATGAGGCCTGCGAAAGTTGGATTAGATGTGACCGTCGTTAGATTGACTGCACGAAGCTGCAGCATACTTATGTACGCTGGACTTTACAGGATTTTCCGCTGCCATTGGGCGTGGGAGACGTTGAAACAAGCAGCCTTTTCCCAAGGGATGAAAGAGGCGGTTCGGCGGAAAAAAACCCTCCACTGGTCAACCGAGTCTTGGCTCACTTTTTATAGGAGATTTGTTGGGTGCGTAAAAAAATGTTGGTTGGTCACTTAATTGGCCTGCGAAGGACGTCACACATTCTCTCTCTTAAAGGGAGTGTTTGCACTGCTTTACGTGGGGTGCCAAGAGCAGTGGGGCTCCTCTCACACACACTTCCACACTCGAAATGCTGCAGGGGCCAAAAGAGAGGGTCCGAAATATCACTGCATTGATAAAAAAAAATGCGCCAAACTGTTATAGATGCACAGTGTGCACCAAACTTTTACTTAGACAAGTGACCATTGTTTTTGGAGCTCGGACCGGCTATTAGTTTTTCCCCAAACACCACCATCATCTGAAAAGCTTTCCTAAAGCTTTCCCAAATTGGCCGTTACAGAAGGACACTTTTGATCAAGGATCTTCTGGTCTTTTTTCCGATATTGGAGCGGCGAGCCTACGGTGAATTATTTTTTCCCTCTCTGAGGCTTCCAGCGGGTCTGTCCTTTCCAAGTCCCCCCCCCCCTCAGTGATGAAGATTTTCTAGACGATTCGGGTCACGTTCTCGCTCTCTCTGCGTGAAAGCGCGCGCAAGCAAGTCTCCTCAGGGTATGTACGCAGAGAAAAGGGGGATCGAGACTTACAGTAAGTGACTTTTCTAACTCGGACAGATGCAACTTGAACAGATTGTGAACTCGGAGGAAGCCAAGGAGAACGCGGCATAATGAGCACCAACGTGAGCGAGTGCGCCAAGTGCGAGAAGTAATTTGTCATGTTTTTTTTTCTATTGTAGCTGTGCTTCAGCCCTCTGATGTGCAAGTCCCTGACTCTACCTGCATGCTCAGTTGCCAAATTAATTTTGCGAAGGGAACTGCAGCCACCCCTTGAAAGGGGATTGGCAAAAATCGAGAATGTAACTTATTGGCTGTGTAAACGCGTCCCTTTTCCACAGTCCCAGGATATTTTCGTCACACTAGAGGCGGAAATTAGCTTGGAACGGAAATAAGGTCCTTAGTATGACGACGACGATTCCATCTTTCTCTTTGGTGGTGGGAGATCTTCTGTGACTCCCTCACATGCGCGCGCACGCACCCATGCATGGCGTCTTTACACGGATTTATTTCAGACCGACCTGCGCTTTACGCCATGCTAGATGAGCATACTGAATCGCACGTGGCAACTCGTCGTAAGCTTTTTTCCCCTTACCTTCTAAATAGAAAGCATGTGTGGGGTGGGTAATTACATAACGTTTTATCACAGTGCGATCTAACGTTTCTGTGCACAGCAAACATGCACAGACGTACGTTGTATCGAACAGACGCGTCCTTTGTTCTTTCAGAGGCCTTTCTTCTCTCAGGTATGATGCACGACAAACCTTTATTTTTGGCCTTTTTTTGGGTGGGGAGGGACAAACGGTATATATACCTGAGCAATAATAGTACCGATACCATTGGAGATAGAATTCCTCTTCGCCCCCACTTTTTCGCCCCGCTCTTCCTGAGTCTCTAATACGACAGGGAAGCGAGATTCCCGGCAAAAATTACCATATAAATGCAAGTCACACGAAGAGAGTAACGATGGGCTATTAGTAGAAAAGATCTGGGCTGCGCTGTGGACAAGAACAGGATCCGTCGTACTCATTTTATCCACCGTACTCGTACTATAACTTATGTATGTGTTCCCTTTTTTCTGCTTGTAACTGCGTACAAGGCCAACGGCCTCGTATGATACCGTAGCCAGTGACATAACCAGGAATGCCGCATCGTGCACACATTGCCACACAAACGCGTGCATTAAACACGCTCAAGCAACGGTTGTGTCGCAGCCACAGCAATTGGCCGGGGACAAGTATTGCACCTTCAGTACACAGCAACATATGCACGTGATGAAGAAAAGGGTTGAAGGAAGCTTTTCAATAGTAAGAACACATGCAACGACCCAGCGCAGAGCGCACACATGCACTTGAGGATGGGAAATAAAACTCCAAGCTTACTTGATCTCTCCTTAAGGGAAAAAAGACTATTTCTTGGCTGGATAAACAAGAGGAAGAAGAAGGGGGAAAATCTGCTTGGTTTCTTCCTCTGCTGCCACGCTGTTACGACGTTCCTCTCCTTCTCTGTGGCCCTCAGGCCCTGGAATCTGTATTATTTTCTCTTGCAGCAAAAAGCTACAGACACTTAAAGCTCGTCCTTGATATGTTATTTTGCTTCCTCAAAACGCTGGATGTGGTGAAACGTTTCAAGCTCTTAACCAATGGAGAACTGTTCAAAAATATCCCTTGCCAACGTTTACCCATTTGAGGAATGAAAAAAAAAAAGGGAAAAAGGAAAAGAGGACTTCACAATGTTGGGTGCAGCTGTACTCAAGCACCCTGAAATACGGCACTTATTCTGGCTCATTCTATCTACGTTTTTCTAGTGTTGTCTAAGTTTCATGGACCATTCATAATGCCTTTAAAGCAGCAGGCATTATCTGACAGACAAAGTCCAGTACGTATCAGGACAGTACCTTGTACCCTGATCCACACGGTCCTCCTTTTTCTGTTTGCCCTTCACATGCGTACGTCACACGGGTTTGTCACTTATGTAAGTTTTCCTCTTTGTCTCGCCCTTAAGTATCTATTCGTAGTATATGTAAGAACGTGCGTGTGCTCCCATTCAGCGGGAGGCTGTGTTCTTAACGGGGTTTAATATTGCCTGCAATAAACAGAGAAAGTAGGCAGCAGCAGGTAATAAAACAGTGCTGAAATGGGTCCACCACCCACTGTTCACAAGAGTCTCATTTCTTTACACACAGTCCAAACCAACAGTTGAGGTCACAGGAAGAACTGCACGCACAGGAGAACATCACACTCACTGACGTCCTCCATAAAAGTGAACTTCTATACCTTCTCATCCGTTCAAGGTGCCTCCAACTTTCACTTGATGGTGCAAATTTTCCAGTGTAAGCCTATCCGCAGACCACATCTGCGGGAGAAATTAGCTCAAAATGGTCTGAGGTTTTTTTCTGAGTGTGTGGAAGTGGAAATAGGGCTTATGTGCTTCATGCAACTTCATCCAGTACAGATAGGGAAAGAATTGGAGCATAGAACTATCTTTCATTTAGAAACCGTTTGAAGGCTCGTGGAGCTGAAAGCCAAATTTCTAGTTGACTTGATGAACAACTTCATCGCTCACTCTGTCAAGTCCTCTACACACATGCAAGCAATTCACCTCCCCTCAAAATCTCTTTTCATTTCTGCTTACGCCACCCCTTGCTGTTCTTTATGGGCTCGTGTCGTATACGCACAAGCCCCTTTCTTAATGGCACAGCAAAACAGCTACTTCCTCATCATGGTGCGGATTTTTTTAATGAATAATTGTGCACGACGAAACTTGGGACTCAAATATGAAACCGTCCTATGATAAAGTTGATCGCCGAGTGCGAGGGGTCCCTTCAAGGCGCGCAAGCACATTTGGGGGGACTTTCCAATTACGCGAGAGGAACTGAGAAGGAGCAAAAACATTAATACAGGAATCGAGATTAATTCTGACGCTGACATGTTAGGAATGTTGCCGAGAGGAATGGGAAAGAGCAACAAAAGACCCGACTTTCCTCCATTCTCTGGGGCCTGCGCAGCGCGCGCGCACACGCGCTCACAAAAGGAGATCCACGCACAGTTCGATCAGCATGACAAATGAAGAGGGATCGGGTCTGTTTATGAGCCGGAACACCTTATGGACCTGCGTAATACGCCTCGTGCTAATTCAGCCCGCAGCTGAACAGGGGAGCCGACGTGATTGAGCGGTGTCTCACACTGACGCGCGCCTGCACAAACACACACAGGGAGAATGAGGCCGTCTAAGGGCTTATAAATTCTAGCACAGCCAACGTAAGTATTGCACTCATTACTTTCTCTACGCCGTCCCAGAGAGAGCATCCAGAGGTTTGCAGCTGTTGCCGCAGCTCAGACGCCAGCGAGCACGCACTCACGCACGCACGCGCGCACGCACGCACGCTCGCACATTAAGCATACTCGAGCACCAAGAGAGAGTGTGAGAGAGAAAAGACGAACGAGCGCTCTAGCATTTCAGAAAGTTTAAAGGCCCTCCTAACACTTTCGATAACAATAGCAGGTAAGAAATAGAACGAAATCCCTATCCATGGCGTTTGAACTGCAACGGCTTTGCTGTGTGGACAACTGAGAAATACCGTCCTTATCCCAAACGTCAGGCGGAATTCGAAAAGAAGAAAAGACAATGTAGGCCTTCATGTAGGCCGGCATTGGGCATGCTCGTGGGTAGGACATAAGTATAACATACACACCAGGCCCCAAAAAACCTCTTCTCTACTTCCACTGTGTGTAGGCGGTATTAAGAGCGCGTATAGTACAAAAAGCTGCTCCCTGTCTTCTTCGTGTGCGTGTGCAGCATCTTTCCATCCTGCTCTCGCTTTCTAGAACCTCTTACTTTTTCTTTCCGCGAAACATGCAAAAAAATTGCACGCTTTCACATACTGGTCCATATAGGTGGGTACACTTATCTTGAAAGGTTAGAAGCAAGCAAAAGTCACACTCACACATACCAAGATTCGATCTGAGTAATGTGAGACCTTCAGTCATGCATATGGATGAAAATCTGTGTCACTAAAAGCTACGTTTCATGTCAAATGTTCAATGTACTCGCGTGAATGCGAATGATTTTAATGAATCATAACGTAAGCGCTCTCTCTTTCCCACCCAACTTCCTCTCCTCCTCTCTCATACATGTCGACCTCAGGCGATTCAGCTATTTTCCCTCAAGTTGGGGTTGAGAACTGTCTTCTTGCAACTGCCAGAGATTTTTTGTGTCACCGAGATTCGATTCATGGGGAAAAGAAGCCGCACGCATTATTTCTTTCACCGGATTTGACTTGACCTTTGGAAAAGATTAGCTTTTTTTAAGCCTCTTAAGCGACCTCAGTTGTGTGTTTCGTGTGTGCGCGCGTGCTGACTGAATGACTTGGTTGCGGCCGTACGAGGGCACTTTGTGTATCTCCGCCTTTCTTATGTGTGTACAGTGGTAAAGCAGTAACGCAGGCACATATGTACTGTACACACTGATGTACATCGCTTGCTTGCATGTTTGCTTTCGAGATTTCCATTTCTGATATTCCTGTGTTGGGCTTTCCTCCAGGGTCACTTCTTCAATGAAAGTGGGAGGGAGCGAGGGAAAAAGAAAAGATGCGTGCGCGGTGTTTTGAAAGTACCATGCCCAGACTAAGTAACCATGTGGATTCAGAAAAGATCAACAGACGACAACGGCTGAGAATTTGCATGCGGTTCTGCTGCCAGTTTGCGAATTTTGCCTGCCCCCTTACCTGCTCTCCCATGTAAAGGTGTCCCCTTCGAAACTGCATGGATCTCATTGGACCTCGAAAGTCTGTCGGGTGATGGACTTGGACGGTCTCGACGGAGTCACCACCAGCTTCTTCGACATCTCTTCGTTCCTCTTCGTCGTCGTCGTCGCAGAGTCTGCATATCTCGTCCTCATGCTGCTGCTGCTGCTGTCTGCCACTGGTGCTTTTCCACCTGCTGGAGTCGTAGAAAGAGGCCAAACCGTATCTTCCTGGCAGTGGAAGTGTGAACTGCTGCTGTTGACTGTAGGGACGTTGCTGCTGTTGCTGCTGCTGAGGGTGTAGACGTCCTTGATAAGCGCCCAAGCGGCTGTCCAGGCTGTGGTTGTCCCACTGATCTCTGGCACGTCGCCGAGATGAAATCCCTGAAAAGGCGTCAAAGTTATATTGACGTGCATGCGTACCTGCATATGCAGTATCATTTCACGTATGCAGCGCGCCCACATGCACGGTAAATGTATTTGTATAGCTGCAATAACCCAGAGTTCTCGCAGTTTTTATTATTATACGACCCGTATACTCTTTTATCAGCACAGCCAGGGATAAAATCGCCGCCGCCGGCGCCTTCCTTCAGCTTTCGACGAAAAATATGACTCCTTATTCCAATTTAGCTCTCTGGATGGCATTTATGGGCCTAGATAGGCATCTGGCAAACTTTACACAGACAGCATGGGGGGGAGGCCCTTCTGGGACGTCAGGGTGCCTTGGAGCACAGCACAGCAGAAGAAGACTTCAGACTTCAGGGCAGGTTGCCCCTAAAACTTGCTAGTGCATTGCCACCACTCGTGCATACACAAGTACGTACTTTGCTGTACCACCCATTTAATTGCGTGTGCGTGAAGTTAGCAACTCGCCGAACTACGGCATTTTAATGTAACGCTCAGGTTTAGTTTATTGTGTTATGTGCGCGTCTGACGCTCACGCTCACACAAGCACGTTGACAGGAGATTCCAGTGGAACACTGAGTCCACAGCTGGGGTTCGGGCCTTCTCCTACTCATAATATGCTGTACTAAATGTTCAGTACAGGGTATATGATACTTGCAATAAGGGTCCGTAATGGGGGCCTATGATAAAGAGGGAGAATCCCATTAGGATGAGGGGAACGCCGCCTTCAAGCCAAATGAGAAGGGAAAGCTTGGCGAGGCATGAAAACTCTGTTAGGCGAAGGATTGGGTGCGTTTGTACGTACACCACATCTAAACTGACAGATTATGTTTTCCTCTCCAACTGTACGACTGTCTGAATCGGAAGCTGCCATATTAGTTCTCCCCCCCCCCACCCCCGGACAGACCCAGACAGTGCACTTGCACAGTATGTAGCAGCCCTGACTGACCAATAAGTTTCTTCATCGCGACTGGAATAAAGTCACTTGCCAGGTCGGTCTCCTTGTTCCAAAGAAAATCGATGGTGATATCTGCGACGGGCTTAAGCCACCCGACGGTTTCGTGGCGAGAGCCATTAAATCGGGTAATTTGTTCCATCGATTGACGTGCTTTCTTCAGGGGGGAAAAGCCAGCGGGTGTCGATGTCTATTTTCTTCCTCCACGTCACAACTGATGCCGCAGCGCCGATTTTTTGCTCACTCACGCAGTGTGCCGTTAATAGCGCCTCTAATCCGAGGCTCTCTCGCTTTCTGGGAAAAGTGTGCAAAGGAGACGTCAAAACGGTCACGAAGTTTGCGAAAAACCGAAACAGCGACAGCGAGCGAACAAAAAGAAGATCTTCGCCGTCGTGGCTCTCTACCAGACAAAGAGACGCTGCCAGCTTGACCGTGCAATGCTCCACTTTACGTACACTTACGCAGCTGTTGGAGCAATTGTCTCGTTGAAGAGAAAGTACGTACCAGGTTCCGCCTTTGCACTTTTCTGCTCTCCTCCTCCCCAGGAGAAATGTCCTCTTCTTCACTGCGGCCCTCGTGACAACGACTTGTCTTATGCATCACAAAGAAAACGACTACGTCCTACCTCATCAGCATAATAGAATTTCATCCTGGCAGAAATTGAAAGTATCTGGAGAAGAATTGCAACAGCTCCTCTTCATATGTGCAGTGCTGACAAACTTTTTTATGGGACAGACGTACAGAGACAGTGAGAGAGAGAAGAGGCTCCTCCGAGGCGGTTTCGCCTTCAAAAATGAAACAAAAAAACTATCCTCTTGTCTCATCAAGACAACGAGAGGAGAGGGAAACTTTTGTGCAACTGTCCACACGTACCCTTGGCTTCATAGGTAGTGACTGCATTTGTGAAAAAACTTAACAGTGCAGCTGCGTGTACTGTAGTTCTGCTTACGTTCTCAGGTGTAAGACCAACAATGCAGACTGACCATGATACCTGGCTTCCGACCTCCATACGTACACCTGCACTCACTAGATGTACTTATTCCGATATGTGCATTAAGTGGCGTAAAAATTCCTATCCAACCCGTCATTTCCATATACGGTCATGCATAAGACGGACCATACATCAATGTGCTACTTAAGCGTTATCAATGGTTGCTGCTTCTTCAGAGAAAGCCTAATTAACGACAGCCAAACAAACTTTCTCTATCGAACTTTCGGGTAAGTGACAAATTGCTGCTTCAAAGTGCTTTTCGCTCACCTCTTCTCCTGTCCGCCTCCTCATCCTCACTCATGAGTGGCTGCTGCATAAACTGCTGCGGCAAAAACTGAAGGTATTGTTGCTGCTGGCGCAGAAATTGCTCCTGGCGCTGCTGGCGCTCTTCGTCAACCATAGGCGGCGTTGGCGGCAGCTCCAGATTCTTCCCGCATGTGCACGGCGGCGAAGGTGGCGGCGGAATCATGGCCAAGTCGTCGACGTCCTGGTTGCCGATGAACTCGGTCGGCGGCGCGATCGTCTCCGCTGGGCCCGCGGAGGCATCGAGCTGTTGCTGCTGCGTATTGGACGACCTTCGGGACAGTGACGGCTTCTCCGACCCGAGAATTGGCGCACTGATGAGCGTGACGCCATGAGAGATGCTGCTGGAATCCTTCTTCTTCTGCTGTTGCTGTTCCACAAATTTGGCCTGCGTGGCGCGCTTCTGGCGCACAACAGACAACGGGGATTGAGACCTGGAAGGTTGCGCCGGGGCCTTCGAAGAGGACTTGGTGCCTGCATCTGCAGAAAAATGATGTTGCCGCCCCCGTGGCGGCTCCAAGGGTGGCGGTGGTAGCTGAATAAACGGTTGATCTTGAGAAGGTGGCGGAGGTTGAGGCGGCGGCGGCGGAGGAGGAGGAGGTGGTGGTGGTGGAGGCGGCGGCCTGTGCTGCCGTCCGTGACTGAAGCTCTCTGAGCGGCGAAAGCGTTTATTGCTAGGATGCGCCGCAGCAGTGGCTGAACTAGATTGCTGGCGCTCTCCACTCCGTGCCCTCTTGTCTGCACTGCTGCGCCGCTGGCTGCGATGAGCATCCTTTTCCTTCTGTTGCTGCTGGAGAGGTTCTGGAGGCAGTGGCGCGTAGTCGTAGAAGGGCAGTTGAACGGCGGCCCCATGTTGAGGCTTTGCTCCAGAAAGGAGACACGGCTGAGAGCCGCTGGCCCGGCGGCTGATTTTGGGGTCAGTCGCATAAGAGGGTTCAGGGGCGAATGGGGGAGGCTGGAAAGTTGTTGAGGCGACATATTTCGGCTGCAAAGCCGCCGCCAGCATCTGATCGGAGTATAACACGGCAGGAGTTGGATCTTCAAAAGAATAGAAATGATAAGGACCCGCCATTGGATCAGGATAAAATGACTGCTGAAGCTGCAGTCTGTCGAGAGTAACTAGACACGGCTGAGATCCATTCATCGCCAGTTTGCGATACTTCTGGCGGCCCCTGGTGGAATCGCCTTCTCTGATTTCTTGAGCTGGTGCTATCTTCTGCTCCATCCGGGTCGGTTCGTAACCCCCAGAGGCCGCGATGGCGGCTGTAGCTTGAGCCGGCGGCCCTTCAAAGTCCAGCCACGGCGCTTTGGCATCCGGCAGCGTCGCTGGATTCACTACTTGTATGTGTTCAACGGGTCCGTCTGCTGAAGGCGTCACTCGCCGCAGCTCGACTGCCCCACGTCCGTTGGGGACCTGCCGATACTCGAGGACCTTCTCGATGCCGCCCACCGGAGGCCGATGGAGCACCTGACCGCCAACGCTACTTGGACTCCAACATTCTCCGCAACTGGAAGAAGGCGCTCGTTCGCCACTTGCGGCTGCTTGTTGCGATCGGCGGCTGCCTCTTCTGCCGCCCTGCCGCAGTCTCATAGGGGGGTCTAGAGCATCGCCGCCGCCGCCGCTGCCGCCGCCACCGCTGCGGCGGTGAGCAGTCGACCTTGAGCGGCCTCCGCCAGTGCACGTGGTTGGATCCATCTCACGCTATTTGGTATTTTTGGACACTTTTTCGTTAGCTTTTTGCAATCATGATTAAGCACAAAAGGCAGTGGGGAGTTTCTTCTTGCGGCCGTCAGTGGACTGCGGCTTTTGGAGAAATATCACAAACACACGTACAGACAAAGTAACACACGCGCAGTGTAATGAAATCAGTTTTTGCTGCGCACTCCGAGTTCTTACGGACCTTTGCTGCTCTTGGCAGGTGGCCTCTTTCCTTTTTGGTCGCGTGTCAGATCACCATGCTGACTCACGTCTCCACTTTTGCCTCACGCGACAAACATTTTCTCGGGAAGAACAAAATTCATTCTCCCATCCTTCTTCATCTCTTGCAAGGTGACTACATATAATAACACTGAGAGCTCTGCTGGCCCGTACCATTTATTAGAGTGACATCCAGCAGCCTCCTCCGCTCCATTATATACCTCACGTCTACCTCATGTGTTCCAATATGATGGATGGATGTGTGTCGGGGGAGGGGGCAGCACGCACGCACGCATGCACGCGCGCGCAAGCTGCCAGTCATTCGGAGGCCTTTCGGCCTTTTTTTTAGCACATAGCGCCAATAAGGTGCATGTTTCTTCCAGGAAATGCTGTTGCTCTGCTCCACTGAAGTCACTGCAGAGATGTTGTTACAGTGAGAGTTCTTGCTCTTAGGCAAACCTCTCCTTTCTCTTCGTCATGTACGTACAATGAGAGGAAAATCAGAGAAAAGAGGAGAGCATCAGCGGCCAAGAAATGTGTGCCCGCGTCGGCGTTGCATCCATGCCTCATTTGGCTCCTGGGCCTGCGTTGTTGTCTCGCTATGAAGGAAGGGTCTTCTGTGCAAATTGATGCGAGTTGGAAAGATGGGGCAAGAAAAAGCTTAAGAGCGTAGTTGTCTCTGGGATTGTTTGTAAGTGTGACCGAGGCTTAGCAGGGGCCTTCTCGTTGCTTCATCCGTTAGGTGCCAATGATAAAGTGCTCCCATCTGAGAGAGATGCGGAGAGTGCCTTTTCCTTTCTGGCTGGCGACTTCTTGCTGATCAAAAGAATGATTTTTAAAAGATGCGCGCATAGTCCTGCTGCCTGCCCTTTCTTGCCTGAAAAATAGATAGAGATAGTTAAAAGTTGTCGTTGTCATCAAACTTTGTACTATGGAATACTAAATGAGGTGGATGCCGAACTTTGCGGAAGAGATCTCCAGGATCTGCCGCGCCATTAGTATGGGCTCTATACCGCCACAGTGCGGTGCATGCTAACTTATTGCTACAGTTTATGGCGCATGACACCTAACGTTGGAAGCCAATTTATCTGGCATTGCTTTGATCTTCTCACAGCAACTCCTTCTTTCTTCTAGGAAGAAAGAGTTCTTATCTCCCAAAGGCTTTTTGTTCTTTAAGCTGCTACTACATCTCTGGTCATGTCCCTGTTTCTAGCAAGGCAATCGATCTTTTGCTTAAAAGTCTCAACTAACTTTCTCTCTCCATGTGTGTCTCTGCAAAGCACAGAAGACACACGAAGAGACAAAGGATTGCAGATTGGATACAAGGACAGGGGAAGGAGTCAGAGCGAGAAGAGAGAGAGGGGGAGGAGAAGTAAATTCAAATGAGCTTGGAGTCAACCCAGGAGCAACCATGCAATGTTGCGAAAATGAGCAACCATCTCACATACATTCTACGCCACTGCAATGTCTTGGACCTCTCCATGGCACATCTCTCATGTGACCATGACCAGCGGTGAGATTCTGAAAACGTTCCTACATTTCCTCTTCTTTGAGGTGCTAACTCAGTCTCTCTCCTCATTCCAGACTCCCGGGTGAAGGAAGGGTTGAGGGAATTTACCCTCCCTCTGCGTAGTGTGTTACAGAGCCTGACAAAAATGTGGAGCTTCATGAGAAAAGTCATGCGAAGTTCTTAAAAAAGACAGTATGAACTCCCCGCCTTCCCTCAAGGGGGGGGGAGAGGTCCCCACTCAGGCAATGCGAGTTCACCATATGACTGCAGACATTCCTTTTTTCACCCACTGCAGCTTTGTTTTCAGTCTACTTCTTTCCTGTGCTAATGTGAGAAAATGTACCCTCGGGCGCGTTCTTAAAAGGAGAACTACACTAGTGCGTGTGCGCGCGTGTGTGTGTGGGTGCGCGTGTGGGCCGCAGTCGCATCGCCTGTGTTTTTTGAACAGAGAGAAATCTCACTGTTCCTCTCCTCGAGGTTTTTGTCTGCTTCCGCTCTGGCTGAAAACAATGGCCGAGCTTCTATGTACTGCATACATACACGTATATTCTACGTGGGAGCTGCTGCGTGGAAGGTGCATTATAGCAATTGTAGGCCGATATTTACGTGACTGGAGTTGTGTGTTGATTTTGCAACCTCAAGAATGTATCTCAAAAGAAGCAATTACGTGGCAAAAAGGAGTCCGCAGTAGAGCAAAAATCTTAGAAAAGAGAAAGGAGCTGCACGCGTCAGACCTCATCTGGAAGAAATCATGAGGGCGCATTGAAGCTGGTGAATGATTGAGCGAGAAAAAGTCTTCAACACCCACTACTAATTAGTTGATGGACTCGTCTAAGAGCTGTAGCTCAAAGCTATATCGGTTTTCCTATTGCATTGGCTGTCCCGTGGTGCGGAATTGCTTACTTTTACACCTTCTCAGAGCGTCTGCTGATACGTTTTTGTGCGAAAAAGCAAGCTGTCACTCCACAGAACTGTTTGCTTTATGCTTTCAAAGCACAGCTTGATGCACCTCATCTCTTAAGGGTTTTAGTTGCAGAGAAAGTCGCACCCTGGAAAGCACAATCTAAAACGAATGTGTGACAAAACTATGAAAGCGAATACTTTATTTCTCCGTCTCTCTGTATCACCCACAGTCCACTGGAGAGAGTAAGAACATCGCCTTAGACGGACAAACACGTCTCTGCTCACATGAGAAGAAATCCCACGTCAAATCCATGATTTAGCACACACGTGTTGTCTTTGTCCAACCCACTCGGAAGAAGTCGAGTACAGCGCTAGTCTTATTTTTCACTTTCGCTGTCACCAGTATGTACACAGCTCAGTGCAATCCAGGACAGGACAGTAAAGTACGACGTGGGCTGGCGCCAACGAGGCACTGCACATTTCCTCTATGCGGACTACACGACAAAAGTGCGAAAAAGGCCCTTGTCAAAGGGCAAATTGACACTACGTTTTTCTGCAAACTTTCTTCCAACGTACATAAGTTTCCCCAAGTCTCTTTTCCTTCACCATGTTTTTGGAGAAGAACTTGAAGCACGAGCGCTCACGATGACAAAATTTCCTTTGAGCAAGAAGACCCCCCCAAAAACTTCTTCGCCGCAAAATTTTTGGGGACTGTGAGCGAAGGTTGGAGCAAAAAAAGGGGAGAATTTTCTTCAGTCTTGGCTTGAGTGGAGGGGATCCTCCAAACAACACTTGAAAATGCCTTCCAAGACTTTCTTGAGCATTTGGTCCATAGACTTGACCTCCTTCCCTGTCACACTTCCTTCATAACAAGCACCCAAGCAATGCATGGAACATGGAAAAGAGATGTACACACTTTTTACCTTTTGTTGGTACGTCAATTCTAGTTCACACCACTTTCTCGTACAGCTTCTTCTCTCTTGTAACACTTCTTCTCCTTGACATTTTAGTTGGGGCTTCTTTGTTCACCAGAAGAGAGTGAAAATCTCTAGCTTTTTTTTAGAGACTTTCACTTTCAATATATATCTTTCAATTGTTTCTACACATGCACACCCTCCCTCCCTCACACACACGCACACACACACACGCACACGTCTCTCGCCCACGCTTGAACGCGCTCACCCACTTCACAGGCCTAATTTTATTCCCTGTTTCTCGTCCTGGACGGGAAATGCGTTAAAAGTGTGTGTGGGAAAAGTACGTTTGGACGAACCTCTTCTTCAACGAAAGTCTCGAGCGCAACTGAGAGAGAGTGAGAGAGAGGAGCACAGACAGAGAGAGTTTGGGTCTGGGTGAGAGAGGGCCCGGGTGTCAAACGCAGGTGCTCGGTACCGTTTCCTTCCCCTCTTTTCTTCTAACGACAATAAATAGTGATATTACAAGTTCTTAGGTTCTACGCGCGCGCGTGTGTGTGAGTGGGTGCTCGCGGGCGTACCTTGTTAGTTAATTTTCCGTGCACGTGGCATCGTTCCACTGCGTAATAAATATTTGGGAGCAAGAAGCACGCCCATGGGCTGCTGCTCCTGCTGTGGAACAAGGAACTGCGCTAGAAAAAAAACTTTGCAGTTTGGTCGTGTTGTGCAAAAAACACTTGTATGCTCGCCTACTTGGTAGAGAAAGAAGAGGCCGGCGGTGAAAGAGTGAAAATATATTGCACTGAGTGAAAAATGTACCTTGTGCAAGTGGAATCTGATTGCAAAGACGTCGCTCTTTTTTGTCCTCCCCGAGGCTGGCTAAGTGCAGGAAAAGTGCATCAATGAGCACACAAAAAAGTCTCCTTCTTACGTTTACGCACGCTCACATGCAGCAGGCAGGCTCAGGAGCAAGATCGAGATAAAAGGACATCACCCTACTTCTGTTGGAGTCGGTTTGGCCTTTGCAAAAGCTCGAGAAAGAAGTGAAATGGGAGTAGAGAAAAAGGAGTGGTGGAGACATTTGGACTTTCGAGGTTTTGGGTACTTTCAACCAAGGGTAAGGGGAAAGTCGACTATCCAAAGAAGGGACCTGGCAAGTGTTGGAACCACTGCAAAGATAAGTTTTTAATCCATAATTTTTGTGAGTTGGCTCCTGGAATGATTCTGTTTGGCAGACGTTACTGCTCGAGCAATTTCACAGGAAATTTTCCTCGTACTCTTTCTCTCTGTCAAAATTGGGAAGTAAACGGGTGGAACATTTTCAGAGTTAATGTAAGAGACATGACTTTTAATAGCTGCTCCGCCATTGGGATCGGACAGGCAGGAGCTGCAGGCGGCCCTGACGGTCCCCTCATGTCAGTCGTGCGCACACAAGACTGTTTGTTATCAAACAGTAACATGTGCACAGCTTGACAGTGCAGCTCATCTGATTGCGGAGGACGAGAAATCACGCATCACACAGCGAGAGCAGAATTGCCTCTTGCTCTCTCCCTCTTGGATGCTTCTTCCAATGAGTTTTCACGCGTCATTAACTTTGACTGCGCCCCTCAAGCAAGAACGCGCGCAATCGTGATTTGGGGAAACAGCAAGGGAAAGCTCAAAAAAAGATGAAGGGATCAGAAGACACGGACAAAGACAGCTTGTCCTTTGACTCCGCGAGAGATCACGACATTTGTGGTCGCGGAGTCACACCTGTTCCGGGTCATCGATCTATGCTGCCTGCCACGAGGTGATTCTTCTATTACTACAGTGGCCTCCGCCTACAGCCTGGGGCAGGCAGAGTCTCTTCTACGAGCATGACCGGAATATTCTTGTGCCCGAAATTGGCATTTTATGGACCCAAAACGTCGCATTTTTATGGACCAAGGAAAAGAAAAGATAAAGATTCAAACCTCTCTAACATCGAGCTTGTATTTCCAACGCTGGAAATAATCCGTCTCACAAAAGCCTCAACAGCCATTCGTGTGTCAAAAACTTGCTCTCGTTCATCTGGTATTGGAGGCTCCTAAGCAGCTAAAACTATGACTGTAACCGAAATTTATGACTGTAACCCCATGGCTTTTTTTATGTTTGTGTGTGGTGAAAATTTGGAAACTGGAAATCTTATGGATGGCGGCTGAAACCGATATGAGTCCACTGAATTACGGAACCAGCACCAATCCGCTTATTCTTCCAGTTGGCTTCAGGCAAACAGTGCGCATTTGGCGTTGGTGTGCAGTTACGAGAGTCAGTTCTGGCCAAAAACCCAAACATCTCGCTGTCCTCACACCCCTGGCGATCTCCCACTATCCACAGCACACTTGAGCGGCTCCGCAACCGTATGTTTATTCACCATAACACACACATGCCCAATGACAGAACGTGTTCCACTTGTAGACCGTACACAGACGAGTAAGCACCGACATAAATGAGAGTGGATGCAGTTTTTACGTGCAGGATGAGGGGGGACCAAAGAAATACCATGGATTATAAAAAGGGGGCGAAATCTGGGCGAGGAGAGTGGTGGAGCCCGGACAAGGTTTCTGGGAGAGGCGCCATTTATTGAAAATTGCTTCAACTCACGTTACGTATGACATGATGTTAGTTCATACGGGGGGCAGATTACATAGCAGTCGTGCAGCACAAAATAGTACATCGACGACTTGTTGGTATGTCACATGGGTCGCGACGAGACAAAATACATATACAGTGCCTGCGATGGTGAAATAGGGGGGGAGGGCAAAAGTAAGTAGACAAAGCACGAGTCATTTCGAGTCCAATGAGCGTCAAAACAACTCGTGACTTGAATCTCAGTCAATCCGGATCTGGCCCTGACAGACGGAGCCACGTGCTGCAACAAAATTTTGCGGTCCTGCTCTCCTTTTTGCGAACAAGTAAGTGACAATAGGCGAAAGGATGGTAAGGCCAATGCTGCACATGTGGGACTGAAGTCCCTTTTTCAGAAAAATAAGTTCGAGTATCTTCTGCACGCATTGTACGATAGCAGCTCAGCAAGCAGCAGAATTAAATTTTGCAGAGCATGCACGAATGACAGGGCTTCTATAATTTGACGTCACAGCTAAAGCATCTAGCTAATGACTTGGCAAAACTTTCGTTTGAGGATAACCCTTGGCGAGGCATTCAGCAGTGCTGCTTGGAGGCTGATGAGACCAGAGATAAGGTGGAGTTGCTGAGAGATGCGCTCAAGCGTCCGCAGGGCACAGGAAGACTCAAGCTCAGTGACTGCTGCTCACTTTGCTCCTCACTTCTTTCAATAGCATGCAGAAGAGAGTGAAAATCAATGAAAGGCGAGAATACTTTTTGAGTACACACTCGTCCCACCCCAAGGCCTTCATGAGTCCGTCCTTCTGCTTCTTCAACGTGTCGATCTCCGCCCGGAGCGCGTCCAACTCCAGCTCCCTCTGACGCAAAAACTCTCGTTGACTTTGATTTGTCAACTCGAGAATCTCGCGAGTACGAAGTTGATCACGGAGCTCATGGACGAGTTCCTCGAACGAGTCAAACATTGCCTGGATGATGGAAAAAAAACAAAGATATGAAACCAGCCAGTGTAACCTGGCGTGTATCCTCTTTTACGTTAAGCATCAGTACAGTCACTGCACTGCCCCTCTACACTGTTCGGAGGAGAAGTGCTGATTAGCTCTCATCAGTTAGGCGGGTCTTGCTCCATTCTTTTTCACCTCACCCTGTCAAATTCCATGGATCCCTTGTTTGGCGGCGAATCCAAGCACAAGAAGCGTCGAACCTCCAAGCAATCTCTTACCTCGTCCTTGCTCAAAACCTGGATCAATAGAAGAGAACAACATAGCAGACGAGCTCTCATTTCCTGCCAGACACTTGCGCTTTGTAGGCACGAGTCGGACGATTGACTTTCCTGGTTGACAAACTCTTGAAGACGGGCTATTCTTCTACCAAGAAATTGAGGCTCAAAGTTATTTCCAATCCACCGCCTGGGAGGCAGATCCACGTGAAACTGGGGAAACTCGCACTAATTTTTAAGGTCAGGGTTGCACAGCGCACAAACCCAGAGAAAGGAACGTCGACAGTAGTCGATAGCTTAGGCTGCATGCACTACATACTACGTAGCGTAGAGGACGTGGCAGAGTCGTAACGTACTTGGCTGGCTTTTTGCGCTGTGCAACTCAACCTTAATCTTGTAGAAAAGATCCAAAAAGTCGGAATATCTTCTGTGCACATGCCAAACTGGCACCCGATCGATGCTCCAAAGGCTTACGTCCTCAATGCGCAGCTTGAAGGCCTGCAAGAGCTGCCATGTACATATATTTGCCCGTCAACTCGCTATCTCCTTCGTCCTCACCACGTACTTGTCCTGCAGATAGAGGATCTCGTAGCCGACGATGAACACTTTGACCCTCACTTTCTCGCCAAAGTCGGACAACTGGACATCCTCCTCGGACTTGGAGCATCTTGGATAACAATTTTGATCCTTTGTACAATGTTACATACCAGATTGCCCTATGTGCACACAGATTAAGAAAAAAATCGGTTTCATTTGGCATGACATTGGCAAAGAAGAATCGCTACTCTGCTGCATGTACGCACTGCACATACGTACGTATATATGCACGCACTGGCGGAGCCTCTAATTACTCCTCCTCTCCCTCTTTCTTTCGGTCTTTCCCATAATCACGCCTGAACTATTGCGCTTGGCATTGGCCCACTTTCGGAGTCATTTTCTACGACGACGACTGCTTTTGCTGCCTCTTGCCTTGGTCCTCCCTCAGTCGTCCTCGGTGGGAGGTTCCGTCCAAAGAGTTTTCTCAACAGGAAAGAGGAGTTGAGTGGGAGAAGCCTCGATACGTAGACAGACACCGAGGACAAGAATCTCCCGTCAGAACCTTGAAGAGAGAAGAAATTATGAGATATGGCTTAGGGTCCGGTTGCACTGGTGGATGTCATCCCATTTGGAGGGAACTGTCTCTCTCCACGAGGCCTCCGACACCAGCGTGTGTGTGGCAAAAATGTGCCAGCGTAAACGAGGCCTAAAGTGCTGCTTCTCTGGGACTTTTCAGCTGTGCGGTACACACATATGAGAAATGAAGTTCCCACAAGAAAACGCGTCAAGCCGAAAATACACTGAAGCAACATAAATGCATTATACTACGCATGAATGTGACGATGATATTGTTATTGCCAGCCCATTGCGCCATTCCCTAATCGATAGGATTTTTCATCGGACGTTTGTCTTTGAAATACCATCCATTTCATAGCAGTTTCAACAAAAAGAAAGCCTTTTGGTCGCATTTTTGAGCATTCTTTTGTTCTCAGCCATGGATAACTTGTGCACGTTTAAGACGAAAGAGAAAGAAAACGGAGGGAAACTTGAACAGGAGCTACGCGGGGGGGGGAGAGACTGGGAGAGAGTGTGTGCACCTTAAACTAGAGAGAAATGCTTGAGGACTTCTTGCGTCTGAAATCACTGCGCACACAGCAGAGAAATTTAGGCTGTGCTGACAGGAGGTGCCGGACTGTGGTCGTTCTCAGTAGGCAACGCACTGGCCAGTTCCATGCAGGCTGTTCAAGTTCATATCAGCATGAGTCTGATTCAAAAACATGGTCAGACTCCCTTTTTTTGGACAGAGAGAGAACAGATTAAATGCACATTGCTGCAGCGTCTGCATATGTAGATGAGCAACAACCTGACAGCCGACTTCTAACAACCAGGACAACAATTACTTGCGGTACAGTTGTACGCGCCTGTGGCGCCTGCACAAGTAGAGGTAGTGCGCGGACTCTCTCGCCAAGCGGCAAATCTCCTGTTCTTATCAGTAGGTCGTAGTTTTCCCTTTTTATACACGTCGAGCGGCGTCAGATGCTTGGAGAAACTCGGTTGTTGCAATTATTCTCCCTTGCTCCTCCCCAACACGTCGTAGGGATAGGGTGGAGCTCGAGTTTACGAGTCTCGCAACTGCTGCAGCTGCGGTTCTGCAATGCAATCCTAGTTGAAGATACCGAAATCTTTTGCACTTGTCACAGATCACCAAGCCTTTGGTTTGACCTTGCTGCGGGGTCTGCACTTGAGGGAACCTCTGCAGGGGAAAAAACAAGCAAAAAATACACAAGTTTTCCAAAAGATTTCCGATTTGGGGCCACCCCACACGTTGTCGACGAGGGGGGGGGAGATGTTTTATCCCCCTTTAGACAACCCAGGTGGTGCTAACCGTGCCAAGTTTCTCCCAAATTGGTAATTTCAGGCCTTAAATTGCCTAAATCATCCTCCAAGGGAAGAGAATAAACTGTTGGTAACTGTAGTTATGAACTGTATTTCGTCTAATGATCACAGACTTGTGAGCGATTGCTGCGGCGAAGAGGCTGTTTCTATTTGGTCAAACTTCATGACCAAGGCCTTCACCAGGGACTTTGAGGCCGCAGCCTGAATGCTGTCACAAGACCTTGACTTGACGTTTCTATCACAGGACGGAGAAGTCGTAGGAGATCCAGGGAGAATAAAAACCTTCCTCCGCTCCCTTACGTTCACGTTCTCTAGAGCGTCTTTCTTGGGGTCATCCGCCTTTTGCTGAGACACCCTGTTAATGACCTCCAACTCTGTATTCTCGGCGTCGCACTGGTGCGCGTAGCTGCCGTTGGAAGACGCGGAGTTCGGACTGACGTTGGCGTTGACCTCGTCCTCGGAGTTGCCCCCACCACTGGCAATGCCTGAAGACGACCGGCTGTTGTCACCCTCATCCTTAACCTCACCAAGGTCGTCTAGCAGCCTCATGACCTCTTCGCCAAAGAGGGAACCTGCGGAGCTGCTATTGCCGATGCTGTCCTCGAGCGAATTGTCCACGTCCTGCTGCCTAAACCAACCGCACTCGGCCGCAAGGCCACTGAAGCGATTGCCGAGGCCGCCGAGGTCGTAGATAGACTTCTTTAGTCCTTCACTCGCCAACGTCCAGTGCTCAATAGAGGTCAAGAACCTCTGGTGGCGTCTGACCGCGTTCGTAGGAGAGCCTTGAGCAGGGACGGCAACCGTGGAGCTTGCAGGTCGCTTGAAGATCACGTTGGAGTTGAGGTTTGACTGAAATTTGACGTCTTCATTATTCTCTCGTCCTTCAATCGATGACTCGCATCGAGTTCGATGTACGCCACTGTCTGCGCCAGCTGCGCCAGGCGCGGACGCCACGCTGGCACTCGAGTGGCGCCGAATCATCACGGAAGGAGGAAGCTGCGGCAACGTAACATTGGGCAAGATGAAGGAGAAGGATAACTGAAAAGACGGATTGGCCGACGGGTTATTGCCCACGAGGTGAAGACTCTTGCTGCGGTTAAGCACGTGGTCGTTGCTAAGTGCCATACTCTGGAGCAGCCTGTGATCTTCGTCTTCCTCAGACTGACTTTTGACCAAGCTTTTGACAGAAGTCACTGTTCTGTGCCTTCCACGATTACGTCTGCCTTGCTTTTTCTTGGGCCTGACCGCGATCCGGTGTCTGGCAGCAGAGTGATCAAGAACCGAACTGGCAGCACTCGAATACAACGTGTCAAACACGTCCTCCTTCTTGCTCTTCTTCACGTTCATCCTCTCTTCTCTCCTCCTGGCTTTGACCTCGCACCAGCAAGGCTCTCTGACGTGACGCAGGGCCTTGCTCTTGGCTTTGCCATTCTTGCCTCCGGACACCCTGTTCTTGAGGGCCGTCAGGCTGAACAACAGCTTCCACTTCTTCCAAGCGGTGCTCGGCTTCTCTCCTTCACTACTGCTCGTGTTTGACTGTCGTGTCACGGTCATGATGTCACTGTAGTTATTATTCAGAGGGAGGGGTCACAAACGCGTACGTAGTCATGGTGCAAGGGGAAATTACACACGCTGGCTTTGCACACCAGGGGGGAAAAGAGAGATATGAACGCGCCCGCAGATTTTTGTGTCAGGTCGTTAGCAATTTTACGCGTGTTTTTTTTTCGGGGAGGAACTTTTGCGTTACAACCAGAGTAGAGGAAAATGTTTCCGACGGCGTTTCTCTTCCCTCCCCCCCCCCCACACACATGAGTTTCAACACAGAGAGACACTTTTGAAAGAGAGAAAATAGCGAGTGAATGGCGATTAGCAGAAAAACGAAACTGTGGCGAAATTTCCAGGAGCCCCCGACCGATGTCTGCACTCTCCGACCACTTCTGCTCGACTAAAGAGCCGCTGCACTTCTTTTTTTCGCCACAACATTACACACGGCATGAGAGCAGAAAGAAGAGAGTGATGGATCCGCGCTGCTGAGGTATGCGCCTCTGCGCACACGCCCAAAGCATCCCTCACTTTGAGACAGTTGCCGTCTTATGGGGTTGCAGAATCACCTGGTGCCATATTTCATGATAACACATTTTCCCTACTGTTCATTAAAGGAGCGAGATGGTGTATGTGTATAAGCAAATAAATCTCCCGCCTTGCCGCATGTAGTACTTACGCGCTACTCGCGTACAGTCGGATACGGGGTGTGAAGAAATTTATGTCTCACTGCGAAACAATGATGCATGATTTTTTCACGAACGAGCTCAAACACAACACAGTTGAGCAATCCATCATACAGGTGCACCGTAAAAGCGGATGTGACGGTTAAACTGGCACTCAACTATGTGTTACGCTCAGATGCTTGTTGGTTAAGTAAAACAAGCACGTGTTGTCGTACAGGGAGACCTCAATTCCTCAACACCCTGTCCTGTACATGATTTTGTATTTTTCATCATAGTCTTTTATTAGAAGTCTCCCAGATGATGCCGCCTGGTCCGAACAGCCATTTCTTGCTCCTTGCAAGGAAAAACTATTTATTTCGAACCTTGTTTTATCCTAACATATTCGTAATGTAGTCTCGATGATGCCGCTAGCTTTGAATAGCCTTGTTCTGTACGCTGCTGAGAAGTGGATTCACAAGGTCAAGAAAGAAAAAACCTTCCAAATTCTCACGTGAAAACCACTTTTGCACGCTTCTTCTTCCAGAGAAAGAAAAAGGAAGAAATGTATCACAACCTTGCGGCGCCATTTCTCACAGAAGAGGCTTAAGGACATCACGGTCCTGAAGTGCACGACGAATTCTTGCTCCCGGCGGCAAAACCATTGAATTGGCGACAGCATCTGCAAAAAAGGTTGGCAATTGTGGCGAAAACTTCGTACGAAAATCGCAACCAAGTATGGGCGTCTGTCTGTCAAAGGGGGGAAATCTGACGGCAAATACAAGTGTCCCTCCTGGCATGCGGCAAGCGGAGAGGCAGCTTGAGGCAGATTATCTGGAGAAAGTGTCCGTTCGTCGTCATAATGTTTTTGCCGCTTAACATCCTTCCGACACAACTTGGTCGAACAAGAATCGTCCGCCGCCACTGTGACTTTGGTCTGATAGTGAGTTTTCGCCAGTGTCGACACGCCCTCAGGAAGAAGGGAAGGTCAGGATCTAAGGTTTCACACACCAGATACACTTATGAAACGTGATAAATGCAAGAAGACATGTTTATCGTAGCGGTCTCTGGCACACCTGGCTGAGGAAAATGGATGCAGAGCTTGACAAATAACCACGCTTTAGTACTCAACGTACCACCGAAGGGGGACAGATGTGTCTGTATACTATTTCTTTCTAGGCATAGCAGTCATGTACTGCATGGAGGGACAAAACAAAATTCAGAATCAACACTTGTTCTTGTCTCTCAATTCTGCCTGGTTGTTATGTGTTGCATCACTGAGGCGCAACAAGCAGTGACAAATAAAACGAGTAATCAAGTGAACAGACTGATCATCGACCGCGCACTGTGGATGATTTGCTAACAGGTCACATATCAATTCACTGACCGTCATCGGCGTCGTCGTCATCGTCAAAGACTCCGTAATCTTGCCAGCCGCTCTCTACGACGCCCTCTGAATCGCCGCGGCCACCGTCATTTTCAAAGGTAGCCAGCGCGCCGCCGCGGCCGCCGCCGGCTAAATAGGGCGGCCGCCGCGGAAATCTCTCAGCGGAAGAACCAGGAAAGAGACCGCCGCCGCCTCCAGGAGTCGCCACCAGAGACTCTACTGAGGTATAGATGGAAGAGGCGGCGGAATCGGTAGTCTTGGAAGGCCTGACGTGGAGGTTTTTTTTACCTGACTTATGTACAATCATGATCTCTGTACTCACTTTTCTTTGTCATGTTCTTGTCCTCTCTCCGCGTTGACCGCCGCCCCGATGGCCATGGGACAGACAGACTGAGAGGATTTGCGGGCTGCGCAGGTCTTAAGGTTCCATAAATCCTCCACAGGTGCTAGCAAAAGGCTTCTCAAATTGCGTCGTAAGGAGACAGGAGCACTGACGCAGGTCTTGTTGATACACGTACGTTACACGCATATGTTGGTGTGCGCTGCCCCCTCGAACATGTTCTGGACGTTTCTGTGACTCGACATCGAATGAAACGTCAGGTTCCAGTAAATATAAGCCTTCACCACTGAAATCTAGTATTATTAATTCATATATGAACATATAATATGAGTTGCTCTTCAACACGTCCCAGGATTATTTCATCAGTCATCACCAAAGCATCTTTATGAACTGAAAAGTCTTGTCACATAAATTGCCTTCCCAGTAAATGCACTTTTACTGCGCCTGTGCACAAACAAGTTACGCCTAAAATTATTACTAACCCCCTAAAAATCCTGTTTCTTTCCAAATATTTCTGAAAGTATTATTCTCAGTACCTCACTTTTTGAAGAACTTAAAGGACCTAAAAATCTACCTGTTCAAAATTTTTGATACCCCTTCGGAAGCGATGGGAAATAATTTCCGATTATGTAAGTAATTTAAGATCTTTCTCAATATCACTAAAACAGTCTCATGTCCATGCTGAGTTCTCTCGTCATCACCGTGGCGGCCGTGGTGATTATGAACATACTTCCGCCCTTGCTTCACTACATAGGTCAGACAAATCTTCATTCAAAGTTTCTCTGTCATTGAATTGCTCACTAGGTATTAGATACAAACTAGACACAAACGATAGTATAATGATTCCAATCTTTCCCAGAGGAGTGACAAGAATTTTAAACAGGTAGATTTCAAAGTTAGCTTTAAAGTTCCTCAAAAATTACATGCAAAAGTCAATGTATAAAACAAAAAAGTGTGACCTTAGTCATGCAGTTGCTCAAGATCTTATTTGCAGAAGTGGGTGGTAACCCCCCTCCCAGAGTTTTGAGGGATGCACGAATAATTTCTGGCGTGACTGTTTATTTCCGGCAGGGTGGGGTCTCTAACATGATACGGGCCAATCGCAAAATGGTTGTCTTATAATGTTTGATACCACTTAATAAAAGAAAAAAAATGGCACACAACTTTTTTACTTCGGTCATTGGAGCTACGTAAGTGCTGTACAGCCCCTGGAGGGGCTTTGGGAACAGGATACTTTGTAGCTATGGATATGGGTCGGAGAGACCTAAAAGTCTGCTTTAGTACCTTTGGAGACACATGAGAAAACAAAGAGCATCAATATGGTTTTAAAAAGTCCATCTCTATCGGTCAGGGTGAGTCAAAATGGTTGAAGATGTGTCAACCTGATTGAGTCTGTTTCATTTAATCAAAATTTTTAGAAACGGCCCAATCTGAACCCGTCGAGGAGAACTGTCCCAGGGCTTTTTTTTGGTAGATCCCAAAAAGTGCTGGTGCAAAGTTTTAGGCCTCTCTGACCCACCACCATAGTCGAAAGGTACCCTGGGCTCTGAGCCCACTTCCAGGGGGTGCAGCTCTTATGTAGCTGGAGTGAACAAAGTAGAAAAAGTTTTGCGCCATTTTTTTTCTTTTGTCAAGTGTCACCAAAACATGGCTGATGACAGGTTTGGAATTTTCATCATGTGCAGTGCTCGCTGTAAAAAATTTCAGTGGGATGAAATGAGCTCCCCACGCTGCACTGACAGCTTTTGAGTTGGATTCTTCACTTGGAATTGATCATCCAGACAGTGCTTGACAAGGTGCGACATCATGACCTACATTGGCACTGCTCATTTTGATGTGAAAGCGCTCAAAGTGCTGCTACCCCCAGAGAGCACCATGCCGAAATGCAGCCTCTTCGGTGCCCTTTTCTAGTTCAAATCGACTGCAACATTCTGGGGGTGCTGCCCCCCTCCAGCACCCCCATATCGCAGAGATGGCACCCCCAGACCCTCTCCAAGCAACGTCTTACATCAGCAACCTCATATTCGTGCACAAAAACAGCGGTGCAGCCAAATGACAAGCAAGCTCGCTCAGCACTCCAGGAGCAGGAGGGAGCAGGGAACACACGTAAACAGAGTGTGCTTCTTTCCGCTCCTCGTACATATTTGTCATAATGGTGGTGATGAGGGTGTTGCACACGAACGGGGAAGTTAGTACGGTTGGTGTTCTCTGCACGCCCCGAAATGTTCTTCAAGGGATCTCCCCCTAAAAAAAAGGGGGGGGGGAATGGCTGGCGGAAGCATTCCCAGAAAAGTTTGGCCATTTCTGCCTTAGGAAAATCTGCCAAAAGTGTCAAAAAACGGCCAGTGCTCATCTCAACAGGGCTGCACTTTTAGCTCTCCAGCGTCAGTATGGGCAGCCACAAGGTAGCTCATGATGCTGCATCTTGGCAAGGACAAATGACTCATTCCAGGTGAAAATTCCACAACTGAATCTGCTAGTGCAGTGCATCCCATTCCCCCCCCCCCCCCTGAAATTATTTACGGCTGTAGAGCCCACCTGAGTGTACTGTATGCTCAAAGTATGTGCTGAGTGAGCCATTCTATCATGTGCACTTTTATAGTGTAACTGCATCAGTGACTGGCCATCCCCAGGCTTCCTCGCAATGAAACGTGCATTGAATCGACTGATGCAGACCCCAGTATAAAGGCTGTTCTCATCTGGGAAGGGAATATTGTGGGGATGATTCTTCATTCAGTTCAAAATCTTATTGCAAGGTTCATGGTGCTTGTGGGTTGGTATGATAAGCTGTACTGGGTCTGCGGGTCAGGAGGACATGCCCAGATCGTCGTGGCATGGTCATGGGGCTCACCTGCCACGTGAACGCCAGTTTTCGGACTGAATTCCCGGGATTCCTGTCCACCTTCTCCTTCACAATTGAGATCAAGTCCTCAGAACGTACAGATACAGGTCGACCTTGGCTGATCAGTTTGACAACCTCCCAGTCCCTTTGCAAAGCTTTTTGATCTGGTAGATGGCGTTCTGATGGATCATAAAAGCCCTGGCGATTGCGTTGAGTGTGTCCACAGCCGAGATACGCCGGCAGACATTCTTCCGCAGCTCAGACATGGTGATGCAGATTTGCTGTGCATTTATCTACAGTCATGATCTTTACCGCAAGAGAGACCTTGAAGCAAGATGCGGCATTTTCAATATCAGCCGGAAATTCAAACTCTAGTTAGAGTACTCAGAAATGTGTTTTAGAAAGTGCACACAATAACACGGCATACCCGGTGTTTGCACACATAGGAGTTTCGCTTTCTCCGGGAAATGCTGTAAACAGTACGGTACTTAACCAGGTTACGAGCGCAAAACTGCGACGTTGCCAAAGCAGGACAGCAACTGGCCCTCACTAGGATTTTATTTGTGGGTTCACTGACAAGATAACTTGTTCTGCGGCCAGGTTACTTTAGTAGTATCTGCAGAGAGCTTTACTGCGGGCTCTTGGTCCAATTCCTCCTCATAGACTCCCTCCGGGGGTCCGTCTTCGTTTTCCGTCACTAAATTATGGGTTTGTTCCATTCTTCACAGCAGGGTGCAGGGCGCTGACCCCACATGAAACTTTCCGAGGTGGATGCCCCTACCACCGCGTCAAGTTGGTCTCCGTTGCTCCACCCAAAGAGCAACCGTATGCCCAAGTAGATCCATTTATTCCTTCCCGCTGTTGTTGAGGCCAAGAGGGTGGGGTCTGATCCCTCCCCCGTAGACAGACATGGGTGCTCCTTGATGCGATGCCAAGTTTCGTCCAAATCGGTCCAGCGGCCTCGAAGGAGAAGCTCTTCGGACAAGCGCACACACTCCTTTAGGTACACGTAAGTACAAAGTGAATCTAAAAAGGAGCACGATCGATTTTTTTCGTTTGTGTGTAAAAGTGAACTGGGAAAGCTCCCACGTACATTGAGATGAGCGATACGAAATACGCCGGGGACTCCCCTCCTCCCCGGTCCCCATTGGTTGCTTGACAATTGTGAACTGGGTATAATACCACCATTGCCAATTTCCGCGATGTGGTTGATCGGGCTCTAATTTTGGCGCACCCTGTACGACATTCCGGCACTATGGTGTGCAATGTGTGCATATCTATAGATGCATGATACCTATGAGCTTGCGTACATATATCGGTCTGTTGAGCAAGTCGATTGTGCGTCTGTACCAGTGAACATATAAGCACGGTCTGTGTATATAGATGAAGTTGCATGTACGAAGAATAACTTCGAAATCTACGAGAGCACAATTATGCAACGAGCATTCCAGGTGTGGAGACGACACCGTAATACGCTTATCACGTCAGTTTCTGTTCGTGCTTGAGTGCAGGAACATTGCCAATAGATGATAGAGCCAGCTCATATAAATTCGTACATGTCTTTCTTCAAGCTTATGGCAGCTCGCGCTTAAGGGATTTAGGGATGCATCAGCTTTCTCATCTCACAGTGTGTGCTGCTGTTTTTCTTAATTCCCTTACAATGCCTTATATTCAAGGAAACAGTACGTAACGTTAAGAATACGCTAACAGATTACCGAGGAAGATCCACAGTGATGTCAAGCTAAGTCCATACGCGTGGTTCACATTCAGGTACATGCACGCACAGCGCGCTTTCCATGAAAGCAACACTGGCAATGTGCACTATCAAGTGCGCATGCGTTGCTACTGTCCTTATAACGTCAGAGTAAAGCATGCTAAAACCACAGCACATGTGCCGTCCTAAGCTCTCCGACGAATTCAAGCAGTCTTCACCTGCAGGGCCTCGCCATGTCCATCTTCCAAGCACGGGAGTGGTGGCCGGTCGAGATGGAGAATGACTTGGCTAGGGGTGCTGACGCTGGGGCCGGCACCTTTTGCTATGTCACACTGGCGCCGTTCCCATCAATGCTGGAGCATCCGGTGCAGGTCATAATCATTGGGTCGCTCAATGGGCTTCTACGCTTTCGTCCTGCCGTTCAGGTACTTAGCAAAGTTTTGTCTCTTCCATTTCATTTGCATATAGAGTACGAAATGAAGCATGGACGATGTTGTACACTTGCTGTGTGCAGAGCCGAACCGGAGGAAGTGGAGGAGGAGAGGGAAGTGGCCAACATCTTACCAAGTGAAACCTATGAGACTGGGAACCCATGTTGGAGCAACAGACAATCTGCCACTACTCAGCATCAAGGCGGGAAGGCTCATGGCATCGTGAGTGTACCAAACCGCATGAGGTCCCCATGGTCTATTGCAAAGTTGCATGTTAACGTATCCAACACTCATGGTGGCAGAGGCGGCAGCGACCCCCAGCCACCATTCCATGTCGTCACTGTCCTTGAAGAGTCCGACAGCTTCAGTTTGACTCCCCATTAACGCTTCGACTGTGTTGATCGGCATTCTCACTGACTATCAGTACATGAGATGCAAGTGTCAGCACCTTGGATTACTTGTGCGCCCAGCCCACCGAGGGCGCGTTTAACTTCTTTGGACAGGAGAACTACGCATGTAGCAGGTGATGCTCAATCACCTGACCAGCCATTTAGAGCACTTGTGCAGGTTACGGCCCGGATAGTTGCTCCCTGGATCGGTGATCCACATGGAGAGGACGGAGAGCCTCATCACTACGTCGTCAGCCTACCACCTTGAGAGCCATGGGTAACCAAAACTCCTTAACAACACATACTGCATCTCCTAGATTATGCGTTCTGTACACTACTTAGGTTCCAACACCCGGCTATTGCTACCAGTGCCGACGGATCCAACTACAAGACCACAATGCGAGCAGCCGTGAGGTGACTGCAGACTGGAACCTGAGGCTTGAAGAGGCCTGCACCGACCTGCTGGCCATCAGTTCGAACAAGAGAAACATGACCTCAATCATCAGAGCCTTTTGTTGCAGGTACATTCAGTTAAGCCCAAAATTATTGGCACTTTATTGTGGCACTTAAGTGACGAATACCGCCATTAAGATTTCCCAGACGCCGCAATAAAGGCTGCATCAGAGAGAAAACAGTCCAAACTGCATGCTTTGCTCAATGATTTTCTTGATTATGTTATAATGCATTGCTCATGACAAGCAGCGCAACATAAGTTCTGTTACAGGACACTAGCTGCGACTTTACAATATGTAATAACTGCTGCTTCCTACTCCCATCAGGGCATCGTTGTAATGCATCACTTCCATTGACATTACAATAATCCATTACATTTCAAGAGGTAGTAATAAAATACCATTACCAAAGATATATAGTAATTTATTACCTTGTGATAGGGATCATTACACATTTTAAATTTCCACAGGAGCAAAGGTGGGCTATCCTTTGACTGTTTGGGCACAGCTTTTTTGATGATCCAACAACTGAAATAGAGACGTTGTGTCAATACCCCTCTGTTATAACAAATATTTGCCCGTTTCCCTTCCTCTTTCAACTGTAAGTGCACTTTTTCATTTTCAGTAAAAATCATTTCAGTGTGACAGATACAGTATTATATTCCGGTATTTCATGCCAGAATTTTTCTTTTCTGTCATGTCACATTTACTGTGAGACCCAAAATACATTCCGGAATCACATTCCGGAACCAGAAAATACACTTTATTCTCATGGAAATTAGGAAACATGCTGTACCATCGCAAATGGGAGCCGTGGCTCTTATTAAATTTTCTTACTCTCCTTCAAGGGCGGTTCTTATTTTTTCTATCAGCTCCAACAAAATGGCCGCCAGGTTCAGCAATGCTGATAGCAACTTCTAAAGCAAGGACCATGCTCATTTCCAAGGACTTATTCTCAAGTTACTTCTTTCCCCACATGCATTTTCTACCGGTTATTGTTTTCATCTCTCATGATGACATCAAAGGCGGCGTCACCAATCTCCTCAGAGTCATCTATCACCAGCATGTTAGCCATATCGTCATCTTTTCTGGAAGTTCCTCTGTGTGACTCTCAGTGTTGTGGTCCCACAGCTTCTTGACATCATTCAGAGCCTCAACCAAGGGTTTTCCAAGCTGGAGGCAGCTGATGCTCTCAAGACGACATTGAGGTATCTGCCAACAGACGACAAAGGATTTTCGGATTATGTCCTGGGTCAATTTGACGTGTCCGAGGCCTTCTATTATCCGAAGGTTGGGGCCCAAGGACAATATGAGGGCAAGGATTCGTCAAATGACGAGGATCAACACAAGAAAAACAGCGATGCAATTTGTAATTTGACGCCAGATTTTTTCTTTCAATAGTCAGTCAGCTGGAGAGGGAGGGAGCAGCACAGTACAACTCCGTGCAGAGCAGCTCACAAAACTGGGAAATATGACAAATTTTCGTCCCCAAACCGGGATATACGGTACCATACCGTCGAAAATACTAGCCGCCTTTAAAAGAGAGCTGCCCTGGGAAGAGAACCGTATTATGTCAGAGGTATTATTCAAAATAAGAGTCGCCCTGGAGTTATCAGTATAGCCAAACACATGTACTATAGGTACCGTTAAATCCTTACAAAATCATTTTTTCAGTTACCAGTATTTGAGATCACTACAAGTACGAATCATGAGAATGGCATCCAAGAAGAAAATCAAGAACGTGCCCCAGTGACAAAGTAGAGAGCAGCAGAGGGGCCTTCACTCATACACTGGCAATTCAAAAAGAAGCAAATATAACCAGCAATCGCCTCACAGCTTTGCACTCACCAACTAGTTTGCTGATGGCACAAAGAAGGCCCTGATTCGTTTGCATGCAAGTGAGACCAAGAAGCGGTGCAAACTCCGCTGGTGTTTGAAGGGCTGTGGACGAGCAGTCAGTGATGAAGAGCTGGAGGAGAACGTCTTTGCTTGGGTGGCTGAGCGGCATGAAAGGCGCTGGAGAGACACCAGCAAAGGTCTCATGTCAAAGGCCCTGAGGCTACCAACAAATGAAGGGTTGCAGCCGGCAGAGACTGGTGTTGGAACTTCATGAAACGACTTGGTTCGTCTCTGCGTCAGAGGACCTGACAATCCCAGCGAATGCCCAGAACCTCAAAGTCGTATCATTTCTTGCCTACCTACGAAGGATTCAGGCAAAGGACAACTTCAGTCTGCATAACATTGCCGCTACAGACGAGACTGCAGTTGGGTTGGAGGCAGAATCGTCCAAGACAATCACTGGGGAGAAAACTGTATCATTGTTCTCCACGGAGCATGACAAACAGGTGAGCAATTTTCAGTAGAGCGATGTTGGTCACAAGATCCCGCGAACCATAATGCTACAATTTTTCCAATCCTTTTTCGTTTGAATGTGACTGTACTTCATGCGGCCGTAGCAGACGGTACCCATACGTGGCCTTATGAAATCTTCAAAGGGAAAGGAAAGTTTAAGCAGGACCAAATGCTGAAGACCCATCATGATATCATGGTTGGATGGACGAGCAATGGCTGGGTACAAGCTTTGAAAAGAGGAATCTCATTTGGGACTCATTTCGAAGCCGCATCAGTGATTCTAGTAAGAAGGTCCTGAAGACCAAGAGAGTGACCACTGCCGTAACTCCTGATGGCTGCACCAGCCTGCTTTAAGCTCCGGACGCGTCCTGGAAGAAGCCTGTGAAAGAGAAACTTTCTGGTGAAAGAGAGCATCAGCTTCCAATGCATGAGTACTTCACAGAGATGGAGGCTCACTTCGTCAAGCGAACAACGATGAAGACAATGTCGATAAGACTTTTGCGTTGTCCCTCATACTTTAGTGCTAGAAGGGTGTAACTTAAAAATCAAGCACCTACAATTTATTCACATATACTGTGTGCTAGGATCAACTTTCCCAGCAACAAACTCAGTTCCCGTTCATTGAACGCTGGCTGCAGTCCAGAATTTCAAGGATAAAAAGTCAACGCCACACACGAACCCTGATTGCTCCAGAAGGAGTCTTTCATTGGGTTAAAGTTTTAACTATGAATGGAAACCGCTGTTCGCTACTTTTGGCGTCAACTTGGTCTGACGTCTGTACTGGTAAATTTACTTGCTTTGAGTGTCCAAGTTGATGAGGACCTCGCCAGTGTCACAAACAAAATGCATAGCTGAGGTTAGATTGTCCGGGAGCGCTTACCAAAAAGCAAGTCTGATGCAATCAAAAACATTGCAATTTTTTTTAATTTCTCTCTTCTGACCACTCAGACAGCGGATGACATTGAACTGCAATCTTCTCTTGCAACTTTAAACCGGGTGTAGCTGCAGTGCATCCTTGCACTGCTTCCTGTAGCACATTCCAAATTCTAAAGTTGCTTAGGTTAAGGTGGGGACTTGATTAAGGCCAAATATCTTCGCCTACAAGTCTGCTTACACATATCACGATATTTGGAGGCAATCACTCAACCTCTCATTTTAGCCTCATGTGCTGCAGATAAGTGATGATATGTCAATGACATGTACGCGCATATGTGCTCCTGACTTGTACTTGTGACTTGTGAATGTATGTCAGTTTGTGGGAAAGAACATGTGTTGATGGACATTTATTATGAGAAAACAGACTTAAGCAAAGTAATGTGACTCCTCAACCTCTGTGTTTGTGACTTCTACATCTCATTTCATAATTTGGCCCCTGCAGCTTGTATCGAAATGTCTTGGCGAATCGGTACTTGAACCTGGCTGGCATCTCAACTGTCTTCAAGCACCTCGAGCCTCGGAGAGGTACGACAGCACCCTCATTCAGGAGAGACGATTCAGTGAGAATGTGCTTCAACTTCCGGCTGCAGTGAAGAATGACCACAACTGCTCATGCAGTCAGACGGCGACACCCACAGCTTGCAGCTTTGCGAGTGCACGTTGAGCTGCAGAAACGACAATGTGGAGGAGAAGGGCAACCACGACCAAATTCTTCGCAGTCCAGCGGACAGTGAAGAACAGTTATTCCAAACATTATGGGAAAGGCGGAGGAAATGATGTAGAAGTGACATGACGTCTCCCTCAGACGGTGCTTCAGGTCTTCCTCTTCTGAAGTGCTACAGATAGGAAATGGAAGTGCAGCTAAGCTTATGTCAAATAAAACAGGCAGTTTTCTCAAGATTTCATCTCTGCTCTTCTTCTGGGCGAACTTAGACTGGAAACCGTGACTGCAATTGGTTGTCATCCATACCTTATCAGACCTACCCACACAGGAGCACCTCCAGCAAGCATGACATTCTTTTCGTTCAGCTGGACGACTTACTCAGGACATGCTGGAAAACCCTTTCTAGCCTCTCTCGTGAGAGGACACAAGTCGGCCTCGGAAGAGAAGCGAAGCCTTTGAGGTGTATCAGTGCGTCAGGAAAGAGCAGCGATAATCACGAATTAGAGAATTATATATCCTCCTATACTGAAAATGTAACGGTATTACATTTGCTGGATAGTATAAATTCATTTTTCTTTTGGTCACGCCTTGCGACGACGACATTCAGAAACGGACCTCAAAAACTACACTAGAGGAAACTTAATGTGGAGCTCTTGGGATCTCTTTGAGGGAGTTTTCATCCCAGCAGAACAAAAGTTTAGATGATTCATGGATTCTCGTGCCATTACTTTAAAAGTAGTTCAATCGTTGCCGAGGGTTATTGAGAAGAAGGACATTAGCTTTGTGCGTGCCAAATTGCTACCACCTACTGACAAAGATTTTACTTAAATATTGCACAATTCACATAAAAATTCGTGCCACATTGACCAGAAAGTCCTTGGGCATGACGGAAGTGGAAAATTCTACTTGGCTCTACTTGGCAGCGAACTGGGGTTCTGAGGGAATTGTGAAAAGCAACTAATATAAAATTCATTGACGTCACAATTGGGTGTACCTTGGCATAACTTCTAAAGGTAATAAAGTTGAAGATTTCAACCTGTCAGTCTTACATATGTTCAACTTATTCCTCAACCATAAAAATCTCCTGTGTATGTACATTTGACCTACGTCTTGTACGTCGCATTTGAGAACCTTAAGGGAGGGTGTCCTATTCGAATCTCAGTCGACTTGGGCGAAAGTTTTTAGAGTCTGGGAATCTTCTCAGGATGTTAGATCCATATCATTGGTTTCTGCTGCTGGTGCCAACTATGAATGGAGATGAAAAAATATCTTTATGGGCTCAAACAGGAAGTTACTTCAAAACATCAACTGTAAGTACCCCACGTGCACATATCACGAGCTATGCGAAGAGGAAAAGTGCTTTATATTTGAAGGATTAAGCTCTCATTTTGAAAGCCACATAAGTCTAGAGCAGAGCAACTGATTTTCTTCCTCACCTTGCTAGCCCATTGAAGTAGCGTCATTCAGCACTGCAATCTTGATGCGCATTTTTGCTATTTACAAAAAACAAAAAACTGACAAATTCTGCGCCAAAGCTTACTCAAGAGTTACGCCATGTCAACACTCTGCTTCAGATCAATTTGACGCCAAAGCCTCATGTATGGAGATGCGATTTATCTCCCTTTGAAGTTCTTTAATCAGTAGGGTACCACTGTATTTTCAGCCTCCACATCGTGGTTCTCGGACGGGCAGAGGGAAGTCCAGGGTCCGTAGCACTAATTAGTTGATGTTGCCTAAGGACTTCACGTCCACTCGCCGCTGTAGTAGAAAGCATTTGTCATGGACCTCCCGGCATTGGGATGCGACCTGAGAATCCTTGGATTACGGAGTTCAATCGATATGCGGTGTAATGGACTGCTCAATTATAATGTAGTGTATCATCCCATAGTGCCTATAGTAGAGTTGTCGTTAATGTTTTCTAATGGCTTCTGTCTTTCACTAGAGAAACTGGCCCACGGCACGTAAACAACATCGTCCAAATTTGAATGATTTTCAAATGCCGCATCTCCTGCACCATTGACGGACGGATGAATATTGCAATGCACCCCTTAAACTGAGCAATAAAAGTCGCATTTACATCTGTTCTTGTCATCCAAAGTTTTTTTTCAGGCAGTTGCATCGATTTTCCGACTCTGTTGCTCCGGACAAGGCGGGCAAAAACCTGATTGTGCGCAGCTTCTCTTAAGTGACATGCACATCTTGGTCTTCTGCTATACAGAGTGAACATTAATTCTGCTATACAAAGTGTACATTAATTAGGGATGTTCATTTCCAGGGAACACACTTGGATTAGGCTCTACCTTTGATCGTGACTTGTAGTTGGGCACAAGAAACCATTGCATAGTGACATTTATGTACTCATTCATGGCAATATGCCCTGCCATGACTTGAAGGCTCTCAAAGTCAGACCTGATTATGCAAGCCACACCTGCCCAACAAATTTGCACAATGTGCAAGAGTGTGTAAGACTTTTTTGTTAGTCAAGACGTTGACTTTACGCGGTGATACTGTTTCTGTAGCAGACGAGGGGAAGAGTGTCATTTTGGAAATTTGTGCAAGGTGTGGTTTGCATATTAAGAAGCCATCTTTAGAGCTTTCAAGTCATGGCAGAGTACATTGCCATCGGAGAGCACATCTGTGCGACTTTATGAAGTGGCTCTTTGCAGGTAACTGCAAGCCATGATCAGTGTTAGAGCCACATCCAAGGGCGCTCCCTGGAAATGGAGAACCTTTAGCGTACGTAGTTATGAGGTAATTTCCTATGGTACTAAAGAATCTTCGAGTGTCATTCTTTAAAGGCGATCCCTGTCTTGTTGGCCTACGATAGCCAGTTTCACCCTTCTTTGAGAAAAAACGATGACTCCTTACTGTACCGTCACTAAAAGTGTTCTTGTATGGTTAAGTATGCGGTGTGTTTACGTCAGTCCTGTTCGGTCGTCCCTTCTGCGGTCTGACTGTTAAATTTGTAAGGCCCGAGGTCGTGATCTGTATTTTGCCCATTGAAGGTTTCCTTCTGACATCGTGGACCAAGCATGCCACGTTGTATCTTTGCCACTGTCGAGAACAAGAGTACAATGCAACAACAGACGTGAGGTACGCATTGACACATGTAACAACATGTACATCGGCTTATCTTACCCGATATTGGACAGCATTAGACAAAAACTGTACACTTGCTCATGACGACCATGACTGCCTCATGATTGTTGGTGCAGCATGATAATACTCTGATGTCTTCGGTCTATAGTTTTCAAGGTGACCTGGCTTAGTCACATAGGCGAGGGGGAAGAAATTGGCAAAGCGTTTATGGAGCAGAATTTCTTGAAGCCGACCTGCTTGTCAACCCGATGCATCCCGAGTGCTTTCACTCCTTGCCGAAAGCAAGAAGGATAGGGTCAGTCGGCCGAATTGCGGTCGGCAAGGGTTAACAACGACAGCAACACAAGTGTCCTGGATTTTAAGAAGGACCTGTAATATATAGCCTGAAGAATTTGCAGCACAGATCATAGCGCTTAGGAAGTCTTCATTTTGGGCTTGAGCGTGTCGCAGGTAAGCAGACAAGGTTGCTTTAAAAATAGACCTCACGCTGTATTCTTGTGCGAATGCTGTACTTACTTGTGGTGTACTGCAAGTAAGATCTGCTGCGCAGGTAGCTCGCAAGCGTGAAGTGTGCGTGTCAAAGCATATGACGTTGTTATCTTCTCCACTGCAGCATGACCTCTACCATGTCTCCGCATCGTTCGACGAAGGCCAAGGCCCAGTTGGAGGTGATCAAGCTCAACCAAGCCCAGGAAGAGCAGAGGATCTTAATGGAGGCTAGGATAGAGGCCGAGAACCAGAGAAGGAGGGCAATGGAGGAGGCCGAGCAACGAAGAAGGGAGGCAAAACTAGAGAGGCAAAAAGCTGTGCAAGCAGAATTGAGGAAACTTATGCAAGAAGAGCTGGAAGAGACAGAAAGGAGGCGACGGGAAGAGAAGCACAGGCGGGAGGAGGCCGAGCGGAAGCTGGCCGACGAAATCGCGGAGAGGAAGAGGGCTGACGAGCAAAGAGAGAGGCAATTGCAGAAAGAGATGGAAGAGCACATGAGACGCCAGAGGTACGAAGAGAAAAAAAGGGCGCATATGGACATGAAGCAAAGATTCGAGGCTAAGAAGGAGGATGAACCAGAGTTGAGACCAGTTCCAAGAAGAGCTTGCAGCAGAAACCCCATGAGAGACAGGTTCGAAAACATGTCCAAGTTTGCCAAGATGGAGGAGGAGTTTGTCAAGGCATCGATTCTGGCCACCAAGAAGAGCAAGGCAAATGCTAAGGTGTGCAAGAGAATGATCGAAAAATCAGCGCAGAAATTAGCTAGGGCCTTATCTAAGGAGCTGTCGGGTAGAAATGACCCACAGTTGACCGAGGCTATTGCTAAGGAGATGAGACGGACGGTGTCAAAGGGTCTGTTTTCTTCGAAGCTCGTCATGAACAGAGCCAGATCTATTGATAATATCAAGGCAAGATCCAGGAGCAGGGAGGCCATAGCCGATAAAACTCGACTTCACAGGTCGGGCTCCATAAGGTTGAAGAAGAGTTCAAGTGTGCAAAACTTTAAGAAAAAACGGAAGAGCAATGACGACAAAAGTTGCGTCGAACGAAGAAGACCAGTTACCACAGCTGAGATGCAAAATTACCTGATCTCACAAGTACTCTATGATGGTAGAGAAAATGTAAAAGCTTCGGCTGTAAGGTCAAAGGCGTTAAAGGAGTTGCTGGAAGACGACGAAGACACCCAAGAAAGAGAGGAAGAAGAGCAAAGACGACGAGAAAAGTTCTTCGACGAGTACAAAAACGATATGGAAAGATACCTTGACCTCTTTAGTGGCGATGATGCTTCTCGCAAAGACGAGAAATCAAGCAAATTTGGGAAGAGAGTCGCTATTGCTCACAAGCCCTTAATTTCTATCCACAGCATAAAAGACAAATTTGAAAATGCTTCCTTGAGAGTCACAAATAAACTCCGTCAGGCTGCATCGCCAACAGTAGGCAAACTGGATGTAGAAAACATATTCCAAAATGAAGAGCGGTCTGTAGAGAAGGGTAGAGAGGTGAAGAAAGAGTACATTCCAGTAGTTATTGACAGCGCCGCCTTCGCCCGCACCATGAGTAAGTTCGAGGAGTACAAGCAGGAGGAGGAGGAGAGGGAGAGAAAGATGCATGAAATGCAGGAGAGGGCAAAGGCGAAGAAGGAGAAGAGGGAAAAGTACCAGTTGGCGAAGGCGAAAAAGGAACGAGAAGCTGCTCAAGTACGAGACAGGAGAGACCAGCTCTTGAAGAAGATCCAGGACGAGATCTCCAGGGTAAGAGGTGCCCCTGAAAGGTTTGAGATTACTCCAATGGAGCCAGCATGTTTTACTCCTCCTGAAAAAGCTATTGACGTAGTTGGTGAGAGTACCATTGAAGATCCCGAAGAGACGCTCAGACAAGGCTTTCAAGATTCAGTGAAGGCACTCCTAGAACTCGTGGAAGACAATGAACCATCGTCCAAGAGGAATGATACCCTTGGACAAGCAAAGAACGGAAAAAGACCTTACGTGGAAACTGCCCTCAGTGTGAAGAATGCAAAGGCAACGTTACTAGAGCTATTTCAGGGCAAAGAGGAGAAAAAAAGTACATCCGCCGCCGATAATGGGCGAGATAAGAACATCCCCAATGATGCAGTGAAGCAGCTACGAGAATCACTCTTCGCAAACGTTGATGCAGACGGTGATAAAAAACAGGAGAAACCTCCTCCATCCAACCCGAACTTTGTAGCTAAAAAGCTGCACGATTTCAAGAAGAAAATAGACAAAGCCCAGAAAAACCAGATGGAATCCCAAGAAATGTTAGCGCCTCCCCAAAAGAGAAAGACGATCATCCTCTTTAATGAAGGGAATACCATTGAGGACGGGCTAAAAGCACTAAAGGACAAGAGCAAGAACAAAACTTGGTCGTACCAGCGACAAAATGCTTGCGTTCAGTGGACTCCTAATCAGTCACAAGCGCCTCCTTCAGCTCAGGTCGGTGATATGAAAGAGGAAGTTCGTCTCAACAATGAGGACGCTAAAATGAGCGGGCCACCTCAGACTAACCTCGATGAGAGAAAAGACGAAGAATTTGAATCCTTCATGAACGAAATAAAGTCGATGCTAGATAGCACTTCAAGAAGCCGTGGGGATTTTGAGACTCTGACTATTGACTCTGACAGGACAGAGTCCCTCCAAAGCTCTGCAGACCCTGCTGTCATGAATCAATCGAACTCCCTCAAGCAGCAATTGCTCACTTCGTGGCAGGTACAACAGAGAAAGTTGAAACTGGAAGAGGAGTTCAATAAGGACCAAGGCACTAATCCAGCTCCACAAGCAAACTCAAGGACTGCCAAGAAAATTCTTTCTCCTGCAGAGGTATTTGCCATTGACAAAAGAGATGAGAACAAAAAGGAAAAAGCACAAAACGTCAGCAAGTTGGACAAGAACACCATCCGCAAGTTGTTTGACAGGTACAGATCGGAATCGAGTAAACCTCTCCCGAACAATAGTGACAAGGAGAAGGCACAACGAAAAGATGCCGTTACCCCACGGAAGGAACCAGTGAAGGAAACTCAGGGGCGTCGAAATGATAATACCCTGGGCTCAACCAAAGTCGTGATAGAGAAAAAGAAAGCAGAGAAGGTCCAGACAAACTTGGGTCACTGCAAGGACCCAGAAGAAAAGAAGAAAGCTATTCTTGCCAAGTATGGCCTCAAGCCAAGATACGGGACCGAGCGGAGAAACCAGGAAGGTTCAGAGCTGGAGGATCTTGATACCATCCCCAGCCACATTCTTAAAGATGACCTTCTGTACAGGAAGTACATGCGAGAGCAATTAGAGAGCATTGATGGCGAATTCAGATTAAGCCCTGACCCTGAATCAGAAGTAGAAAGCGAACAGCACAACAATACGCATTCGTTTTCTTATGCTTCAGGAAGAAAGACGAGGTCAGAAGCTGACCTCACCTTGATTCCGGGCACCGCTCAGTATATCAAGCGTCGGTTTGAGGTCAGGGAACTGGCATCCCTTGGAAGTAATAGTGGTGTGGCAAGCAGCATGAGCAGCTCAAAGAAGAACCTCTGCTCTAAGATGAAGTCATATTGGGAGCAGCAGCTGAGCCCCAAAGTAAGGAAGCCTGAACAAGTCGTTTGTGCAGACCGTCCCAAGGTTAAGAAAACAGGCAATGTTAACACTGCGGTCAAAAGCTTCTTAAAAAGTGGTGTGGCGGCTACTGACTTGGTCAAGCAGCATTTCGATCGGTTTACGAGCAATAACAAAAGAGCGATGTCGCTGCAAAACTTGGCCACCATCCCCAGAACTACGCAGCAACAAGGCTATTCTAGCGAGGACAAAGGCCAATGCCATCAGCATTCATTATGTACGACTAGCAGAGGCAGAGAGAAAGGACTAGGAAATAACAGCAGCGGTGGGCTGGCCCGTCAAATCATCGCCTTGCTCGAGTCTGGCCGGATCTCGGCGGAAGAGGCCGAGCGGTGGTGCTTGGACGACGTCGACACCGGCCTCAAGCAGAGCGCATCTCCCGACGAAAACGATCAATGTCGACCCAGGTCATCTTCAGGGATAGAAAAGCAGCAACAGCAAGGACGTGGCCAGCAGCGCAAGGATGATAAAGAGAAGTTTTACTCCGGTGAGTCGGTCACGAGCACCCGGAGAAAGCTAGTCTATCTATTCGAGGACGGAAAGCCCGTAGAGAAGATCTCCTACCCAAAAGTGACATCAGGCAACGTAACCAATCTACAAGAAAAGCTTATTTCTCAAGGAGACAAATTCAAGGAGCAATCAGCTACTTCGCGTCATCTGCAAGGATCGGCATCGACTGGACAGATTCAGGGTCTGAAGGAGGCTCTATCTGCACAGTTCATCAGTTCGGCAGACAAAAAAGCTCCAGCTTACCCATTTCATATTCAGTCTGGCGGCTCAGTGGCGGCTAAAAGAGAAAAGCTTCTTGAGCAACGCGAAGAGAAATCAATTGAATGCCCTACGCGCATCAAGAGGAGAAGCTTTCCCCTTACTCAGCAAAGTGGAGAAGGCACTTCAAAGGGTTCAATAGGGCGCAGATTTCAGCCACCATCTGGGACCGCCGGTGAAAATGTCTCTTGCCTGCGTGAGTCCCTCAAACGCTCTGCAGACTCTCCGGAGAACCTTGTGGTGATATCGACGAGCAAAGAGAGCAGCAGCTGCAGAGGGGACTTTACCGCCATTCACGATCGCATGCTTCAATTGCATAGTGCATCACCAACTCCGATCAAAAATTTGTCTATAGCAGGATCTGGCGATCACGTATGCTGCTTGAGAGAGGATTTGGTGCAATCTTTACTAGAGACCAAAGTAGAAATTGGCCAAGGTAAGGGAGGGCCGAATTGCGCGGTTCTGCGAGAATTGTTACAACAACAAATGGCGCCGCAAAGCCGAGTTCATCAGAATTTCCCACCGGCGGCACTGCCACAGTCCGGAGGAGATCACGTGTGTTGTCTACGCGAGGCGCTCTTGCGCTCATTTACGAACGATGCTGCGATCGATTATCGGACGCAGGCTCCTTCAAGCGAAAGAAGCTCGACGACAAGAGAGCACCTTCAACGGCTGATGGCTCCGCGGAGCGCCGTTCATCGCCAGCAGCCTTTGGCTGCATCGAGGAGCAAGGAAAACGTGTCTTCTTTGCGGGACACCCTTGCTCGATCGTTGCTCTCGGAAAGCCTCTCACACAACGCAGAACAGCACCAAAGCCAAGATGACCGCGAAAATTTGTCTGCCAGACGAGAGACTCTCCAGCGACTGCTTGCATCGCAGACACCGGTGCAGAGGGCTCCTCTGGCCGCCTCCAAGTGCGGAGACAATGTCTCGTCTCTGCGTGAGGCTCTCTGTCGTTCGCTTGAAGCATCTTCTTCTGTCTCTCATCCAGAGAGAAATCAAGCCAACGGCGGAAATTTTTGTCTCACTCGCGAAACCCTCCAACGGCGAATGGCGCCGCAAAACGCGACTCAGCTTCGCTCGGTGCCGCCTCTTCCGAAAAATCAGGGCGTGGTTTCTTCGTTGCGTGACAAACTCGGCAATGACGCATATTTCTGTGGGCATGAAGCGAGCCAAAATCCGTCAGTTGAAGCAATAGCCGGAGACATCGCCTCTGGCAACGTCTCAGACTTACGCCAAAAGCTCTCAAAGTTGTGGGATGACCCTGTCAAAGACGGCAGTGGACAGAAGTCGTCACCATTCGCAGCCAGTGGAGAATCTTCATCAGTGGCTGGATTGAGACAACAGTTGGAAAGAGCCTTCTCTAAGGAGGAAGATGAGGGAAAAAGCTCGCACTCTGTTGGTTTGGTGAAGTCTGCAAGCTGTTCACAAGTGGGCAGAATTAAAGAGCTCCAACAGCAGCTGTCTGACCCGCAATTCAATGATGTCCACGTGACCGAACAGAAGCGGTTTCCTGTGCATACGAACTCTCGATTATTCAGGGAGTTGTGCGACGCCATCCAATATCCTGACTACTCGCATCATGATAGAATTCAGGGGGAGATACCGAAACCTTCTTCTCAGACGATCTCGCACTTAAGAGATAGACTGTTTAATTTCGATGGTGATAGCAAGACTCCCGCCAGACCCCTACCAGGATCTAAAAGTTGCTCTAGTTTAAGAAAATCCCTGGAAGACAACTTATTTGGGAGAAGTGTCAACGAACCAAGCAGCTTGCTGAGGGAGGAGGAAGTTTTCCAATCTGACACTGTGACCAATATGAAATCATTCTTCGATGCCTACTACTCAGGGAAAGCTTCTAATAACAAAGAGTCCGGCAATGAGGTCATTTCCAGCCGGGAAAAAACAAGAGCTCTGGCAGACCTCATCACCCGACTCGACGCCGCAGAGTTTTGTTGTGAGGAAGGCAAGAGTAGGAGCAACAGAATAGGCAAATTAAACAGGACACTCAATCTTGGGGAGAATAATTCTAATGCCGCTGAAGAGATGGTCTGGCAAAGAAAGCTTGACCTCTCCCAAGAACTTGAGGCAGTCAGACTTGCCAGGAGAGGAACCCAGACGGTCTCATCGATTGGTGAAAGACTTTTTAAAGCAAGCAGTCAGGAAGAATTTGACACCGACTACCAACATCACCAGAGATCTGGCAATTTTCACAGGATCCACAGTCTGCTGAGTGGTGCAGATGAGTCTTCCTCCCAGTACCATAACCAGAGACAGTTGCAGTCGGAGTTGGAGGCGTTGAGGGGTAGGGTGAGGTCTACCCTGCGGAAAATTGAACATGGATGCAGTGAGATAGACAGGAGTGTCTTGGAAGAAGAACTTGAAGCTGTCAAGGTTGCGAGGCAAAGATGTCGAGAGGTCTTCATGATGGACGGGGGCTGCTCGGAGAGCAGGCGTCTCACAGAAAGAGAACGCGTGCAGAATGAGTTAAGGGCGTTGAGAGAATCTAGGAGAAACTCTAGTCTGAATAAAATCAACTTCGGGAGAAGTGGAAATCCTGGTCTTCAAAGGTCAAGCAGTGCACCCAAGCTGGAGCTGGACAATGGCACCCTGGATGAGTTAAAGGCGTCCAACGAGGCCGTTAGAGCAATGTTTGAATCAAACGCTCCAAAGTATAAATTCGGAGGCTCTGGGGAGAACTTACTGAGTAGCTGCGATGACGATGCGAATCCTCCGATGAGACAAAGACAACGTCCAAGGGGACGCAAAAAGAAGAAGGAAGAGAGAGCATGGGTGGCTACTACAATCCAGAAGTATTTCGACGTGATCGTGGAGGAGGAAGAAGAGGAAGAAGAGCAAAAAGAAATTACCAAAAGCAGCGAGAATAAGGATGATTCGGACGAAGATGGCGTCTTTTACCCCGACAGTTCAGACGACGACGAGGAAAGAGACATGCCAAGAGAGGACTTTAGGTCAACCTCTAATATCAGAGGAATTCTGAGTCAGGTGCTGAACAAGGTGTCGACAGATATTGGTGAGAGCAAAGAGATGCTAGTAGACACATTCAAGCAAAGGTTAGGCAGTCAGATTAGCGTGAACGATGAGGAAGAAGCTGACCTAAGAGCAGCATCCAGAAACTTTCCATTGAGTCACAACTAGATTTTATTTTAAGGACATTCTTGAAGGAAATAAAATGCGGATGCTGCACATTCAGAGCAGCACAGAACAATGCATTGAAGTAAAGTTGTTGTCACGTTTATTCATTCAGCTGTATGTTGGTGAACATACATGTAAGTGTGAACCGCGTTAATCGCATTCGAAAGTGCGAGAAAACAGCTCGCAACATTAACACCTTTCAGAAGCCGATAACGATCACATGTTCTCTGGTAAAGTTTCCCTTTGCTCACACAACCTTCGTGAATTGATGGGTATGGGCATGTCTTTCTTCTTGTCTTGTCTATTACTTTTTGAAGGAAGCTTTTGAGAAGAGGCAAAATCATCCTAATCTCAGGCAACGAACGGCAAGAAGCACTTATGGAAAGATGCTTTGAAGTGCTGCTGATTGATGTCGACTGCCCAGAACTTGGAAAGCCAAGGAATCGAGGTAGAAGAGCGACGTCACCTTTTTGTTCCTCACAAGTGTCCTGCTCGTAGGTGTTTATTTCTGGGATATCATATCATGACGATGGCATTTCGTTCCTCTTCCTCCTTATACAAGAACAATTAGACGGAGGTGTTGGACGCGCCCGAGGAGGGGAGAGAGAGCACAGACTCCAAACTCATTTTCTCCTTTGCTGCTCTTACTATTCTCTCTCGTGAACGCTCGCGCGTGCGTGCAGTCCGGCAAGTGCGCGTGCGGACAAACAAACGTGTTTTCCTCTTGCTCATAGGTTAGCATAGCATAAGCCAGCCAGCCAGCCTCCTCAAATGTCGGAACCTAGTTCATAGCAGCGCAGTCTCCACAGTACGTCTTATGCAGTACAGCAGCAGTAAAAGTCCACCGCTCTCATGCATGATAGCACATGCCAAGATAGTTCGTGCGCGCGCGATGCGAACTTTCCTCGCCTCACTCTGTCCCTGTGAGCTCGACTTTTTCATAGGCGTTCCTGCCTTCGTCTTGGGCCGCGGCGGCGGCAGCAGAAGCAACGATGATTCTATATTTACCCCCATGACTTGAGTCCAGGTGCTTGGAACTCGGCCCAAAATCTCTTTCTCCTCTCCTTTCTCCTCTCAAGCCCGCTGCGGCTCGCCCAAGCAGGGCACAGTCGGAGAAATATCCAGAGAGAGAATCGTGACGATGGCCGTTGCCTTTTGGACTGTTTGGGGAAAATGAGTCTGTCTTCCCGGTATCACCATCGTCATCATTCCGGGACCTCGAGAAGAGAGATTGGACCATAGTCAAACTTAGTCAGCAAGTCAAGCCTTGAGGAGACAGAGGTAGGGCCGAGTTGCTGCTGCTCGAACTACCATCACTGCCTGCACAAAGACGTCATTCTCTATTTCATGAAGTCAACATGGCTTTGAGCAACGGCACCCCTGCGTTGTCCGAGGCGTCTCCGCCTGTGTTCGAGCAGATCTTTCGCAACGCTAGATTCGCCCAAGGGGGAAATGCATTCTTTGAAGGAAAAGTCAACGGAAGTCCGACGCCGCAGGTCGTCTGGACTCGAAAGGGACTGCAGATGAAAGGTGAGATGGGAGGCAGCGGTGACGCAGACATCACCTGCACAGTGCACCTGGTTTCGGTCTGGTCTTCCGAGTCATCGAGCCTCATCGTGGGTGCTCTTACAACTGTCCCGCTCGTGTACCAGCGCAATCCTCCTTGCAGCTCCTTGCATTCTACATTTTTTGCTCGGTCACCACATTCCATGAGACACATGACTTCCTCTGTGCTAACAGACATTCCTTGGTTCTGAATCTGTGCACAATCCACAAGGCTCTTGCACCCTTCAAATGTCTCCTCTCTCGTGTGCCTCATGTGCTTCAACGTTCGTTCTTTTCCCTCGGGAGACTCTGCGCTTATGCATTACAATCAATGTACTTTCGTACGTGATGAGGGCTCTGTTGGCTCGGCATGCCTAGAGTGACACATTTTCTTCTTCTTCAAGAACAGCCCTGTCAGCTCCGACTGCAATCTCATTCAATAACTCGACTAGATCGACTTAGAGCAAGCTAGTAGCTTGTACTGGAGGCTCTCTCTGGTCTCTGCCGTGGCTTCGCAGCATGAACTGTAGAACGTGGAGTGGCAATCTGCAAATTCAAGAGCAAGCACTAATTGACGGTATAATTAGTACGCAATATCTCTTTTGCTTTCTACCCCACCTACAGATTCCAACAAACATCAGATGTTATACGACCCCACCAGTGGGAAGGTGTCCCTTCAGATCCGCTCCATAGGACCTGGCGACGAGGGCGAGTATACCTGTACAGCCCTGAATCCCTACGGTGAGGCCATCTGCACTGTCTACATCTCGCCTGAGGCCACGAAGCAGGTACGTATGAAGAAGGCCTCAACTTTTCGGTAGCGATGCTTGCACAGTTTTTTGGGCGCTTCTTTCAGGTCAAAAAGAGCAGAAGTGGACAGAAACTGAACAAGAGCGCTGCTGTAAGCAATAAGCAGATGATTGCTAACCAACAACAGATTCAGCAACAACAGCAGAGGTCCATGGAATATACTCAGGCCATGCAGAGCAGCTATCAAGGTAATGAGCTGGAGCAATGCGTAAATCCTATGTTCCTCTTTCAAGAAGGGACACTTGCATTACAGAATCCTCGCAGTTTATGCAACAAAAACAGCAACAACAATATCTTCATCAACAACAACAACAACAGCAGCAGCAATACCTTCATCAACAACAACAACAACAGCAATACCTTCATCAGCAACAGCAGCTACAAACGCAGCGACAACAGCAGCAACAATACCATCACGTTCAACAACAGTCTTCATCCATGTACATGGAACAGCACCAGTCTTCTTCCATAAGCAGCTCCACCCAACATCAGAGCGCCGCCTCGTCGCTGCAGGTCCAGAAAAAGGCCACAGTGGCGCAGCAGGCTGCGCCTACGCCTGCCCCAGCGCCAAAACCAACACCGTGAGTGCAAGCAAAATGCCGCGAAATTGCTAATCCAAACAAGGGCACGCGAGAGTGCATCCATTTCACTAACGGCTGCTTTCTCTGAAATCTTGACTAGATTTCTTACGAGTAACTGACTGGGAAAAAACATTCCCACTCACTGATCGATGTATGTACGTAGAAAAATGCTCTAACGATGAGAGCAGCACATAATTTGACGGGCACACAAAGACACGCCTTCAAGTTGAACCATAAATATTCTAATAACAGCCCCGCGATGGTGGATGTGGATGAGTCGCACCTAGCTCCCAAGTTTGTGTCCACGTCAACAGACCTGACGGCAACAGAGGGCGACTCGGTGCGGGTCAGTTGCCGCGTACGCGGCCGCCCGCCGCCGCAGGTGACATGGACTATGCACGACAGGACACTCATTCAAGGGGAAAGGATCAAGATCATTGTCAATGAGGCCGACTGCCACACCCTCCTCATCACCAAGGCTGAACTCACGGATCAGGGAGTCATCGGATGCGCGGCGAAGAATAGGAGTGGCGAGGCTCGATTCAAAGTAATCATGCTCATGAAATGTGGCTACAAAGCTATACCATACAGTATCCAAAAAGGAAAAAGAGGGAAATGTCATTTTGCCTAAATATAGTGTAACTTGACGGTGTTGCCCAAAGCGAGGGAAGAGGCTCCCAGATTCGTGAAGAAGCTTTTTGCGCAGAAGGTCTCTCTGCATGAGAGGATTGCATTGAGCGTGGTTGCTAAAGGAACACCAACGCCAAACATGACTTGGCTGAAGGTGACTTAAAAAGTGGCCCTTCGGACTAACATTTAACTAACCCGAGGGATTGTGTCTCGCAGGACGGTCACTCCCTCTCTCAGCTTGAAGTGCCGCACGAAATCCATCAGGACGGCCACGGCAGCTGTACGCTGGTACTTAAGGATGTCAACGCTAGCGCTGACGGCTGGTACCAATGTACGGCCTACAACACAGCCGGATCGGATGCAACAAGGGCCAGGGTGGCCGTCGAGCTGCCGGAAGAGGCAATCCAGCTGGAGCAGCCAAGGTTGCATTTCCCGCGACCAGAGAAAGTCATTCAGCCAGAGTAAGATGGCAGTAGAGTCTGATCCAGGCTGATCAAGTGATATCACACAAAGTACTTTTTAACACACTCATACCTACTTGTTGTTTCACCATAGGCCCCAGCCAGACCCCGAAGTGATCTACCTGAAGCATGTGGAGCGCGAGCACAAGAGAGAGCTCCGCCAAGAAGAGACTGTCACTTATGGAGCACCAGTAAGTTGAAGTCGATATGTCCAGTACTGAGAAGAATTCTTGTGTGACCCACTCTGTCATATTACGCCTGATTCAATCTGGACAGATTAGGTTCGCCCGCACGTTTCTAACGTTACTTTTTGACCTTGTTTTATAAAGGTCTTCCTTACCCCTCTGAGGGATGTGACTGTGAACGAGGGAGAGAGAGCCAGGTTCGAGGCCAAAATCAAGCCCGTTGGAGATCCTTCTATGAGAGTTGACTGGTTCTACAATGGACAATCCATCGCAGCCAGTAAGTAGGACATTTCAACCATAGGTAGGGATGACAGCAGCTACCGTTGGCAAAATGACAAAAAGTGCTAATTTCCTTGCTCGGGCAGTATTGCTATTCGCCAGTGGAAATTTTTCGTCTTTTTCAATGGTTGAGTCGTTTTACTAGTCCTATGTTAACCGTCTACGTTATGTTCTCCTGCATTAGGCTCCCGCGTGAATTACATCTGTCAGTTTGGCTATGTTGCACTAGAGATGCTCAACACGTCGACCAACGACGCTGGCCAGTACACTTGTCAGGTGAGTTTGGTCTCAGTTTGAAAGTAATGTGACACTGAATATCTTATCGTACCCACTTTCGCGCGTACAGACGTCACTAAGACGCACATGCTTTGTTTGCATAGATACAAGTATTATATGTACATCTTGCGACTAATTCTACAACATGTCTGGTATAGGTAACTAGTGAGTCTGGCCAAGCCCAAACATCTGCCCGGCTAAATGTCCAGGCGCGCCGCGAGATAGAGTCCGAGATGAGCGCCCGCTCCCAGACTCTCAAGCATACCGAGACCAAGGCTGTACAGAAAGTGAACCGCACAGTGGAAAGCGAGCCCCTGCCAGAGCCGCCAAAATTCGCCAAGAGGTACTGAAGGGTGAAGTTGCCTCTGGTGCTGTTGCTGCATTTCGTTTTCCATCAATAGGCTTCAAGACCAGCTCAAGTGTCAGGAAGGTGGCAACGTGCACCTTGAGGCTCAAGTGTGTCCCATCTCCGACCACACTATGCGCATCGAGTGGATTAAGGATGGCCAGTCTATTACGGCCAGCTCTCGCATTGGAACCATATTCAGCTTTGGCTACGTGTCTCTCAACATTACCAACTTGAGGGCAGAAGACTCCGGACACTATGTGTGCAAGGCCATCAACGCCAGCGGCCAGGCAACTTCTGAGGCCAGAATAAAGGTCCAAGCCACCACAGACCTGACTGCGTCTACTGGGATTGTTGAGCAACAGCAATACATACAGCAGGTACGTCAGCAATTTTCTACAAAAGAAATGCTATGCATGCAGACGTGCCCTTATGTTTCAATTTTCCCCAGGTTACTTTACTCGAACAGCAGCAAAGTGCCAGATCAAATCTGCAACGCGCTGAGTCGTTCGTGGAGCCTACTCAAGCGCCCGAATTCAAGACACCCATAAAAGATCAGTTAAAGATCCGAGAAGGTGGCTTCGCTCATTTTGAGGCCCGTTTGGAGCCAATGGGCGATCAAACCATGACTGTGGAGTGGCTCAAGGATGGTAAACAGGTGGATGCCAGCTCCCGCATCACAACCTTCTTCAACTTTGGATACGTTGCCCTGACGATCAAACAAGTCGGTTCATATGATGCTGGTACCTACACATGCATCGCTAAGAACAAGTGTGGTCAAGCAAATACGACCGCTAGGATGACCACGGTGGCCTCCCAGGAGGCAGAGTTCCAGACCAAAAGTTGGGAGTCAATCAAGCAACTGGAGGCAAGCAAGAAAGCCCAAGCTTCGTCCGTGTCGATGCAGATGCCTCAAGAGGAGACTACTGCGCCCAGGTTTCTAAGCCAGCTGAAGGGAACAAATGTGGTGATCGAGGGACAAAGGGCTCACTTTGAGTGCCGTCTAGAGCCTCAGAATGATCCTAATCTGAAGGTCACGTGGTTGCACAATGGCCAGGAGCTGTCAGCAAGCAGTAGAATACAAACTTATCACGACTTTGGCTACGTCGCTTTGGACATCCTCGACGCTACAGCAGAGGACTCTGGCCAGTACACTTTGGTTGCTCGAAATTTGCTTGGTTCTGAACAAGCGTCTGTCAACCTCAGGGTTGATGCTCATCACAGAGGCGTGGACGAATCTACAATTCACGTCAAAGCCATTGAGGAAACTAAACGCTTTGAGATGAAGCAAGACTCCAAAGTGGAGTTGGAAATTCCAGGGCCCCAGTCCAAGCCCGTATTTAGAACAACATTGGTTGATCCAGAACCCGTGATTGAAGGACAAAACATTCATCTGGAGGCTAGATTGGAACCCATCGGAGATCACACGATGAAGGCAAGTACATTGTACAAAGCGCTGTATGTAATGTTTTCAACAGGAAGGCAGTAATACAGAGGGTTGGTTGTCTCTTGCTCAGGTTGAGTGGTTCTTCAACAACCAACCGCTCACAATTGGATCTCGATTCCGCACTTACAACGACTTCGGCTTCATCGCGCTCGACATCGTGGGTGTGACCACTCATGACCAAGGGCAATATATTTGCCGGGCGACCAATGCTTTGGGATCAGCAGACACCAGAGCCAATGTCAAAGTAGGATTAGCAAGATAACTTGAAAGTTTAGTGCACTGCAGTCATCGCATTAATATTTCCGCATAGGTCATTTCCAAGAGTAGTGTGGTGACCGAGAGTGAACATGAAGCTGCCATGCAGCAGATCTCCTACCTAGAACGCAAGGGTTCTTCAGAACTGTTACTCGAAGATGAATCCATCAAGCAGCCACCTACTTTTACCAAGAACCTAAAGAATGTGGAGGTGGTGGAGGGCAATAACGTGCACATGGAGGCCAGGCTTCACCCCACAGGAGACTCCACTATGAGGCTGGAGTGGACGGTCAATGGCATGCCGCTCAAGACAGGTGAGGGTTAAGTGATATGTGTAGTGGACTGTCCAAGGACTGTATGTCCGTACGCAACGATGAGTACAGGGTGTGCACGAAATGGCTTTCAACATCCCTGGGCACTTTGAATGAACCCAGCAGCGACTCAACGTGTCTGATCACTTCAGACACAGCGAGAGAGAAGTTCGTGCTTAACTTACATAGGTTGAAAAGACAAGGTTGCGTAGCAGCTGAAAGCGCATGAAAAACTTCCTGAAGCTGAACTGAGTGATGGAGGCACATTGCTCTGGTTCGTTTTGCCTTGTTGTCATGATCAAGTACTTCTTCAGCTACTTCAGAGTCACCGATTTTGCCTACGACAGAATTCCCTTTTCATCAATGCAGCAGTTACTCCATTTCGTGCACTAATAGCACGGGTATGAGCCGACTTCTTGTAAAGCAAAGTTACCAGCACCCTGTACAATGCTGCCATCGTGCACTCATGCGTAACAATGCAACAAACTACTCATTGTAGGTCACAAGTTCCGCCCAGCCTATGACTTTGACTACGTGGGACTCGATCTGTTATCTGTCTACCCCGAGGATAGTGGGGTGTATCAGTGCACTGCGAGGAATGCATATGGGGAGGCAGTCACGTCAGCCTCTATCAAAGTCAATTGTAAGCATTTTTTAGTACATCACGCCACTACGGGCCACATTGCATATCAAAGCGAGAACAAATACTCGTCGAAGTTGCACAATTACTAATTTTCCCTATGTGTTGACTCCATCACGTTACCTCTTGTCCTGAGTGCCGTCCTTCACATTACCTTGTTTTGCCTATACACCTAGCTGACTTTGCCATCGAGGCAGACGCTCAAAGCAAAGCGCAGATGAGACTGCTAGAGGCTGTGGAGCAGAGGTCGCAAATGGCTAGCCAGCATCGGTTGGCTGCAGACATGAGTGACCAGGTAGAGGTCATTACCGCGCCCATGTTCATCACGGTGCCAAAAAGTCACTTCACAGTGGCCGAGGGTCGCAACGCGCATTTCGAGGCCAAGGTAGAGCCCATCACGGATCCCAATCTGCAGATTGAGTGGCTCAGGAATGGCTCTCCCATCACTGTGGGTCATCGCTTCAGGCCAATACACGACTTTGGTTATGTCGCGTTAGACGTTATTGGAACCATCGAAGAAGATTCGGGCCTTTACACGTGCAGAGCGATCAATGCTGCAGGACAGGCAGAATTCAATCTTCAGTTAGAGTGTAGAAGTAAGATTCACTGTGGCACCCACGAGCGAGCACATGCAGAGCACGAGTATAATGCTCAGTAGCAGTTTTATACCGCTAATGAGCATGAGCTGAGACTGCCTAACACACATATACGCACTATAGCTAACCCCCATGGGTACTAACGTATAAACTGTATTATATCAGCCACAATGCTTGCCACACGGCATGCTGCGGTACATGTACATGACTAGGAGTACGTCCTTAAATATTTCTTTGCTTAGGTGCCGAGAAAATTGTCACGTCGTCTGTCAACCAATCTGGCCAGTTCGCTCACTTGGAACATAGGAGCAACTTGCGTCAGGAGGACGACTTGGACGAGGTGACAACGCAGGCTCCAGTCTTCACCACCAGCATGAGGAGCATCAGCATTATGGAGGGTCAGAGGGCACACTTTGAATGCAGAATCATCCCGGTCTCTGACGCATCCATGAAAGTGGAATGGCTTCACAATGGACAGCCAATCAAACAAGGTACAGTAAGTGAGTTGGGTTGCGAGCGAATTGTAAGCTGATTTTTTCAGCACCCGTAAGCTCCGAGCTCTACCGTAGAGATGGCTTCGATCTGCTTCATAGTGACCTTGAGTTGAGTTGAGAAATGTCAACTCGAGTCAAGTTAAGTGCTCGAAGATATCCCTAGAGCTCACGGATGCAAAAAAATTGCTGGAAACAGCGAGTGAAAACAAAACCTGATTTCTTCAGCACTTCATCCTTGAGCTCAGATCGCTAGGGATTGATTCAAGCTGTCTTTTTGCAAGTGTTAGTCAACTCAAGTTGAGATACAGTATGTGAGCTCAAGTCGAATCAGTCGCCCGAAGACTTTGTTTTTATGGTGCATACTACAGTGTATGTACAGCCTGCGCATGAATTAGGTTTAAACAAATCGACTCATTGCTCTACTATGACTTCAAAATTTCATGTAAATTAAGCCCAGAGTCTCTACTTTCTCTCCCTGTCGTTTCTGACTGAAGTGATCGGACACATTGAGTGACTGCTGGGTGAAATCAAAGTGGCAAGTGACAATTAAAACTAATTCGTGCGCCCATTGTGTCACACAGAACATAACAAAGATTTTAAAAAAGGTACTGTACGTGGCATCTTCACTTGAGTGCACGTAATACAGTAACTCGCTACGTTAGGAGCTGATCGGCTGTGGATGAGCGATTTTTTTTATTTTTCCAGGATCCCGATTCCGCGAAGGTCATGACTTCGGATTCGTCTCCCTGGACATCATGTATACCTATCCTGAGGACGAGGGCACTTACACGTGCCGCGCCACGAACTTGCTGGGCCAGGCCGTCATCTCTGCAGACCTGCAGGTCAAGGTGCACGAGACTATAGTGAAGGACACTCTGCACCAAGGGGCCATGGATCAAATTCATTACCTGGAGCAGACGCGCATAAGACAGAGAGACGACGAAGGTTTCACTACGCAACGACCGGCTTTCACCTGCGGCATGCGTGAAGTCACAGTCACCGAGGGATCATCCGCTCACTTCGAGTCAAAGCTGGTTCCTGTGGGAGACCCCAATCTCCGAGTCGACTGGCTCAAGGATGGGAAGTCGATTCAGGCTTCTAACAGATTATCCACTTTGCACGATTTTGGCTTTGTGGCGCTGGACCTCAAATACACCCGTCCTGACGACTCCGGCGTGTACACCTGCTGCGCGTCCAACGCCCTTGGACAGGCCGAAATCTCCGCTAGGCTGACAGTGCTGTCGGCAAAGGATGGGCCGAATGCTGACACTCTCCATGGAGAGGCTCTTGAGAAGATTGCGTATCTTGAACACCGTCCTATGCATCATCGTACTGAAGAAGAGGATGCTGCTTCTGCCCCTCCGAAGTTTGTCGTGCCACTGCATGGTAAGACATCATTGATTGAGGGACAGACAGCACATGTGGAATGTCGCATCGAGCCATATCCCGACCAAACTCTCCAAGTGGAATGGTTCCACAACGGAAGGCCTCTACCATTCGGAAATAGATGGAGGACGTCGTATGACTTCGGATTTGCTGCTCTCAATATTATTGGAGCTTACGCCGAGGACTCTGGCAGATACACCCTGAGAGCCACTAATATTTTGGGCACTGCTGAGTCCAGTGTGGACATCAACATTTCACGTAAGTCTGAACTTTGACAATAGCACAACTTGGACTCTGTCAGCACACATGATACATGTGCAATGATACTTTGTTCCACAGCGAGAAGTGGCCTACTTCTTGACAGTGAACATGAAGGTGCCTTGCAACAAATCCGGTATCTGGAATCCAAGCACCAGAAGACTGCTGAAGAGGAACTGATGATCACGGAGGCTCCCGCGTTTGGGCATAAGTTGAAAAGCCTTCGCAAAGAAGAAGGTCAATCAGTACACTTTGAGACGACGCTTATTCCAGTCAATGATGCTACTATGCAGGTAAGAAATTAGGCCTCCTCTCGATTGACTTTGTCACTCCATTGAACTGTATCCATCATCAGGTGGAGTGGACCTGCAATGGCAAGCCCGTGCCGCAGGGTCACAGATTCCGAACGACCTACGATTTTGGCTTCGTGGCACTAGATATTCTATATGCTTACCCTGAAGACAATGGCACATACACGTGTCATGCTGTAAATGCATGTGGCGAGGCCTCCACAAGTTGTACTCTCGAAGTGCAAGGAAAATCCGGACTGCTCCTCGACACACTGGACAGTGACAGGTAAGCTACGCCAAGTGTTAAGTAGATGTTCGTAATTACAGTTGTTCGTTGACAGGCTTTCACATCTACGAAACCTGGAACATAGGCGTCAACCGAGACCGGAGGAAATGGACGCTCCTATAACTAAGCCAGTTTTTACAACACCTTTGAACAATGCTGAAGGCGTCCTTGAGCAAGGACACGTTCACTTAGAGTGCAGACTAGAGCCAGTCAATGATCCCAACCTGAGAGTTGAGTGGTTTGTCAATGGAAGAGCTATCACCACTGGACATCGCTTCCGAACAACCCACGACTTCGGCTATGTCGCCCTCGACATTCTCTATGCTTATTCAGAGGACAGTGGAACCTACATGTGCAGGGCTGTCAATGCCTTGGGAGAGGCTGTCAACACGTGCTCTGTTTCCATTCTGGGTAAGTCAAGGGTGCACCGCTGCTCTTGTGGAAAGATTAGCGTCACAAGAGATCGATTCACAGCTCTACTATTAGTCCAGGAAATGGCAAGAAATGATTAAGACTCATTGATAAGCGCATCGCACCATTACAGCAGATGAAAAGACAAAAATTCTAGGTAGTTTCTTTGCTTGAGTATACTTAATAAAACAAACAAAACTATATCCTGAACCTTGAACGAAAAAGAAATTCAACATTTGCAACAGTTCAACTTCACTAGTGAATGCCTTGCTTATATAAGCCAGTACCTGGACGAAACCCACGTTGCTATTGCAGTTAGTGACTTTGATAATGCCGTCGTTATGGCGGCTTCAAAAGCTGCTACTCAGTTTGCGTCGTGGAGATTGATCACACAAATGATATCACATTCTCACAAACTCAAATTGTTCATAAAATAAGTATTAATGCGTGCCATGATGCTTGCACTTCAATCATTCTTACAGCTAAAAATTCTTTGCTGCTGGACTCGCAGCACCCGGAGGGATGGGAGAAGATGAAACACCTTGAGGCTAGAGGAACTCACAGACGTCTAGATGTTGAGGAGCTACCAATAGGCCCACCTCACTTTGTCACAGAGCTCATTGTGAGGTTACTTTTTTGACTTAAAATATGATGTTATAACTACAGGCAGGATGCTTTCCAGGGCAACACCACTTTAACAGAGGGCGGAGTGGCTCATCTCGAAGCACAAATTGAACCAATCCATGACCCTGACCTTAAGGTTGAGTTCTTCCATAACGGACAGCCCCTCAAGCAAGGCGCTCGCATTCATACTCTGTGCGACTTTGGCTACGTGGCACTGGATATATCACACTTGATTGAAGCCGACAGCGGTGACTACGAGTGTCGAGTATTCAACAAGCTGGGCGAAGCCAGATCTCGCATCAGGCTCAATGTCTCTGGAAGAGATACTCTCGATACATCTTCTCAAAGGCCAGAGGGTTTGGAAAAGATTCACCAACTTGAAATGAGGTAAAAAACACGTCACCTTCGGAGTCAACTGAGCATGAAACACTTTTATTTAAAACTACATAACCATCATGTAGGCAACAACGACGACCAGATGAGGAAGTCATCACCTTCCAGAAGCCAGTTTTCACCGTTCCCCTACAGCATGTACATCATGAAGAGGGTCAGTTCGCTCATTTGGCGACGAGGTTGATTCCAGTGGGGGACCCTTCGATGATAGTGCAATGGTTCAAAGATGGCCAAGTCATCTCTTCAGGTATTATTAGTCTTTTAGAACTTCCCTGCGATAGTGAAACATATGTGTGCATTGTATGTGCAGTAAAGCTCACAATAGAAAACTGTGTGGACTCTGAGCGGCCACCTGTCAACTCCGATTACCTATTTGTAGGCTCACGGATTAATTACGTCAATGACTTCGGTTGTGTGACCCTGGACATATCAAACTTGAGGCCATCAGACGAAGGCATCTATGAGTGCAAGGCCAAAAATGCATTGGGCGAGGCCACCTCCACGGCCAGCATCAAGGTGTCTGCCAAGGGATCGCTTTTGCTGGATTCGCAACACCCAGAAGGAATGCGAAAGATCACAGCATTGGAGATGGGAAAAACGCGGTCTCGTCCTCAAGACGAAGCTAGACCGTTTGACAAACCAGCATTCCTCACGCCATTGACTGGGGTGAGCGAACTGAGCGTGGGCCAACATGCTCACATGGAGTGTCGAGTTATCCCTGTCGGCGATCCAGCAATGAAATTTGAATGGTACTGCAATGGAGAGCAGCTCCAGATGGGATCCCGATTCATGGTAACGCAAGATTTTGGCTTTGTGACTCTTGATATCGCCTCATGTGTGGAATCGGATTCGGGCATGTACATGGTCAAGGCGATCAATGCTGCCGGAGAAGCAGCTTCTTCGCATGTTCTGAAAGTTGGAGATCAACGAGGCGGAGTTCTTGGCGAAGCACTGCATCCAGACTCATATAAAAAGATTCAAGCACTAGAAGCACGGAAGGCGGCTGCTGGACCAGTTGAGGACACCGCAATCATTGAACAGCCTCCAGTGTTCATGAAACAGTTGCCTGATATTGGCGCAGTTCCAGAAGGAACCAATGTCCATGTGGATGCAACGATTGAGCCCAAGAACGACCCAAGCCTCAAGGTGGAGTGGGAGTTAAACGGAAAGCCAATTTCTAGCGGTAAGCATGCCCATGGAAGTGTCGGATATCAGTATGCACGCATCGAAGTAGCTGTACCACGAGATTTAAATGGCATGACCACGCTACATTAAGGCCAGGGTCATGCTAAAACCACTTCGTTTTCAGTTTTGTTTAAGTACATTTCAACAGTTTACGATCTGAAATTTAAGAATTTAAGCAGGTTCATGTCAAACCTGAAATGTCGACCTAACATCCTTATGTGGTGTGCTCTCGAAACTTTGAAGGCAGACTTGGAAAAGCACATTACTTTTTAATCCCATTAGACTAGAATCTCCTGTTACATAGCCTCGCACCAAATAAAACACGCCGCAAGAGATAACAAAAAGGTCTAGCCTAATATGCACGATTATGTACCCACATAGGTTCGCGACTAAAGACTTCCTTGGACTTTGGGCATGTTCAGCTAGACATCCAAGGGGTGAGGCCCGGAGATTCGGGTCTTTATACCTGCAAAGCTACAAATAAGCTGGGAGAGGCGGTCTCTACCACGAGCATCAAAGTAGATGGTAAGTACACACGCATCTAAGCACTGAAGGAGACTTTGGCAAGCGTACGAAAGTCGTGAGCCCCCAAACAAGAACTCGTTTATTATTATTTGGAACAATGAGCGTGCCACCTGTTGTAAGTTATACTTTTCTGATTTATACGTACCGACCTGCTACACATAGTATACTGTATGCAGTACGCGTGTGTGTAGTTGTCAGTCACATAAACAGGAATTCAGTACTCCTGTCTGCTCACTTTTTGCCGTAACTCACGCTGTTACATTCGCTTCCAACGTATCACAACAAGTGTATCTGCAGACAACACTGAGTCTCTATGTTCCAGCCATGCGTGCTTTTGTACCTCAAAGTGGATAAAAGACTCCATTTTTGAGACTCGAATGTGGTTTGCTACCCCTTTGCTTTTTAGCTCATGCTGATCTGTCCCTGGAGTCGTTTCATCCAGGAGCTCTGGAAAAAATTACCTCATTGGAGGGGAAAAGCTTGCAACCAGAAGACAAAACTGTTCAAGAAGATGTCTGTGCACCAGTGTTCAAGTCTCACTTGAAGAACGTGGATTGCGATGAGGGAGACACGGCAGTCCTGGAATGCTCAGTGATTCCTGCCAACGATTCAAACCTCAAAATAGGTAAATGATTGAAGAAGGTCTTTTAGTTGATTTAAAAAACTCATGTTTGCTTTGACGCACAGATTGGACCTTCAATGAAAAGCCCTTGCCCAGTGGGAGCAGGATAACTGCTAAGAGTGACTTTGGCCACGTGCAGCTGACGATCAAGGATGTACAAGATACAGATGCCGGTGTCTACGTGTGCACGGCATCAAATGCACTGGGATCCGGAGTCACTTCGGCGGCTCTCAGGGTGTCCTCGGGACAGGGCAATGTTATTTCATCAACTCAGCATCCTGCAGGCTCCCAGGGCCTGGAGAGTATAGCATCTGTCGAAGCGAAAATGGTCGCTGCAGGCAAGATAAGCTTAGGGGAAGGATCAGAAGCAGACGAAATTCGAGACAAACCACAATTTACTACGACGCTAAAGGAGAAGCTCCTCGTGGGGTCCGAAGAAACAGAAATAAACCTTGAATGTGTCGTTGAACCAAAGAAAGATCCCACCTTGAAAGTAAGCTGGTTCCACAATGGGCTTCCAGTCGAAGCAGGTGCCCGCGTCAAGTTTGGTCTAGACTTTGGCGTTGTCAGCCTCACCATAGCGGACGTGCGTGCGTCGGATGCCGGAGTTTACACATGTCGGGCACGCAATGCTGTTGGTCAAGCTGCGACGTTCTCAGCAGTAGAATTCTCCTCCGTTGATACCGGAGGTCTGGATTTGGAGACGAAGCATCCCAGAGGCTCTGAGGGCTTGAAAGCTGTCACAGATGCCGAGACGAAAGTGGAGATTGAACTACCTGGTCAAGAGGAAACCCCGATGGAAGCGACTGAGGCACCGAGATTCCTGCAGGAATTTACGGACCAGGTTGTTGCAGAGGGTAAAACAGCGTACTGTGAAGCAGTACTCCTGCCCAAGAATGACCCTACGATGCAGATTGAGTGGACCTTGAATGGAGAGCCTCTGGGCGAAAGTAAGAAATTGCCCCGAGACTGCTTCAGCTGTTCGCATAACACATTTTTTTGTTGTACTATAGGCACTAGACTGCGGACAGTCAATCTTTTTGGCCTCGTCATACTGGAGAAAAGCTCTCTGAAGGAGTCCGAGTTTGGCAACTACAAGTGCATCGCCACTAATGCAGCCGGCTCTTGCCAATCTAGCTTCAATCTTATAATGGGAGAGGCAAGGGCAGACCTCACGCCAAGATTTACCTCGCTACTAAAGGTAATATTGAATACAACATGAAATGTATGCGAGTATCATAGATTGACTAAGGCTTTCCCCATATGTACAGGTCGCTGGGGGGAAATATCAATTACTGTTGCTTTGCTCACATACGAAAAGTAACTTGAAGTTGGTTTTCCTTTAGGAAAAGGTATCTGTAAAAGAAGGAGAGTCTGTCCACTTGCAATGCAGTTACGAGCCGGCCGATGATGAGAAGCTCCAAGTCACTTGGACCAAGGACGGAGAGGAAATTAAGGAATCTTCCAGACTCAAGACTGTCGCAGACTTCGGTTTCGTCATGCTCGACATCTCGGGAGCTGATTCCAGGGATTCCGGAGAGTATGTCTGCAAAATAAGCAACATGTGAGGGCTTACTTGGTCCAAGTTCACAATGAATATCTTTATGTACAAAGTCTCTCCTTAGGTTTGGACAGGATACCACGAGGACTGTGATCTCGTGCAGCGGAAAACACGGAGTTTTTTATGAGCCTCTGAAGACCGACAGCCTGAATAAGACCGCGGCAAAACTAATGTCTCACCCTCCTGGTAGTGTTAACCCTTCCAAAAAACTATTGAGACAAGAATTTTGAGCTTGCAAATATGCATGTAACTTCCCCCTTGAAGCTGTAGGCACGTACAGAACGCACATACTTTCAAGGTTCCATCACAGGTGTTGCATCCATATCATGCATCCAGAAAAGTGTGTGCATGTCACTCCTACTACTAATGCTGCATTGACGTTTATTTCAGAAGACGTCGCTGCCACCGTTGGCGATAGTTCTCAGCTCAGCCCACCCAAGTTCCAGACTGCTCTTTTGGAAACTTATTCTCTAAGTGAGGGGCAGAGTACACATCTGGAAGCAAGACTGACTCCGACTGAAGATCCCGACCTTAAGGTAAAGATCAAAAGTCACATTGGGATTGTATTGGACTGGGTGCATAAGCACGTGTCATCTAGAAAAGACACAAAGATACAACAGCATCTGATGATGTGACTCTGTTGACGATAGCTTCCTTCATCTGTTTAAACCCTTGGGAGTCACTCTGATACTATGTGCTGTATCATTCTGCGCAGGTTGAGTGGTTGAAGGATGGGAAACCCCTGCAAGTTGGTCATCGGTTCAGGACTTTCCATGACTTTGGCATAGTCATCCTTGACATCCTTTACTGCTATGCCCAAGATTCTGGCACCTACGAGTGCCGGGCGACGAACAAATTGGGATCCGATTCAATAGCTACGAAGTAAGTTTTAATTTTATCACATTACATAATTAGGAATCAGTATAGATAATAAGAGGCATGCATAGAATACAAAGTATACAACGCATCCTATCGTAACATCATCAGCTATGTTGCATTGCGCGTGTAACACGACGAATGTGTCACCATTACCAGCTAACATGCACATGACACATTACATATGCGTACATGTATGCATTGCACCATGTGTTTGTGCTTGATTTCAGAATTGACTGCTCAGAAAAGTCGAGTCTCATCTTGACGCCCCAGATACCTGGAGAGATGCAACAAAACACACTGGAGAAACTACAGACTCTTGAGTCCCTGAAGCTTCGGCGTCCTGGCGCAGGACCTGAGTCGTCGAGCGCAGCTGCCCCGCGATTCACAGTGCCCATCGAAAATGTAAATGACTTGCGCGAGGGTGAAAATGCTCACTTCGAAGCTCGCCTCGTGCCCATGGATGATCCAACTCTGACCATCGAATGGTTTTGGAATGGCAAAGCGCTGAAGGCGGGCTCTAGAATAAGGACGTTTTGTGATTTTGGATTTGTCATCCTTGAGATATCTCCCATATATCCTGAAGATTCGGGAGAATATTTATGCAAGGCGAAGAACGCTCATGGTGAGGCTGTCACGACAGCTACTCTGACCTGCTCGGGTAAACGCAACATCATCATGGACTCGCAGTTGCCCAAGGGTATGGAAGGAGCTATTGATAAGATTGCTGACCTTGAAGGAATGGGACGTCTTCGCTCTGCTGATCGGCCGGGAGAAGGCGATGGAGCAGGGCAGCCTCCTGAGTTCTTGCTTACGTTGCAAGATCTCCTACTTGTGGAGAATTCACTAGCCCATTTCGAGACCAGACTGACCCCGATCAATGACCCGAGCATGAGAGTGGAGTGGTTCCAAAACGGCAAGCAGCTCTCGGCTGGCTCACGCATTAAGACGATCAATGACTTTGGATTTGTCATCTTGGAAGTGGCGAATGTGCTGACAAGGGATTCGGGCAATTACACGTGCAAGGCAACGAACAAGCACGGTGAGGCCACAATATCCTGCAACGTGGTAGTGAAGAGTCACCAGGACATCATAACGGATCCACAGCTGCCCAAGAGCTTCCGAACTGGCACCGATGCCATCACCAAGCTCGAGGAAAACCTGTGGCGCAGACATGAGTTGGCTCCAGATGAAGTCGTAGAGGGACGTCCGCCCACATTTGTCACCAACATTCAGGACGTCAATGTGGCAGAAGGCCAATCTGCCCATTTCGACTGCAGAGTTGAGCCTATTGGCGACGGATCAATGAAAATAGAATGGTTGCATGACGGTCAACCCATTCAGCTCGGGTCGAGGCTGCACACGATCAGTGACTTCGGCTTTGTTGTTCTCGACATCGACTGGACATTCAAGCGGGACACCGGCATCTACACTTGCCGCGCCACGAACAGACACGGAAGTGCCGAGACGACCGCTAATCTGACGTGCAAGAGTAAGAAAGACATCAACCTGGACACGCAGCTACCTGAAGGCATGTCCCTAGACAGACTGAAGGAACTAGAACAGGGCAAGGTGGACGTTAAGGCAGAAGTTGAATCTGCTGAAATTACAGCTCCAAAGTTCATCACCCAGATCCAGTCGAGGGCCGTGGGTGAGGGAGAACCTGCTCACTTCAACTGCCGCGTTGAGCCCAAACATGATCCTCGCCTGCAGATCAGATGGTATCATGACGGTAAAGAACTGGCGGCCTCTCATCGTTTCAGAATTACGCAAGAGTTTGGCTACGTCGCTCTCGACATTCTCTATAGCTACCCAGAGGATGAAGGGGAGTATGTTTGCAAGGCTACAAACGAGCTTGGCGAGGACTTGACCAAGTGCGAGCTCAAGTGCAAAGAACTACCTGCCATCCAACTGGAGAACCAGGTTCCAAAGGGCATGAAAAAGTCCGACTACGTGGTGCAGATGGAGGCGGCCATGAAGAAGTACACTCAGGAAATATTCTTGACCGAAGATGATGTTTACGATTCAGAGAAAAGGCAGCCGCCACGCTTCGTCACCCAGATCCAGTCTCTGTCAGACTTGATGGAAATGCAGGCTACTAAGTTTGAATGCCAGCTGGCTCCGGTAGGAGATCCACACATGAAAGTGGAGTGGTTTTTCAACGGGAAGCCGCTGCCATTCAGTGAGTTTGCCATCATTTTGTACAGGGTTATCGCTGACTAATGCCGATTCTTCTCCTTCTTTCTCCTCACGCACATGTAGAGAACCGCTTCACTCCGATCTATGACTTCGGCTACGTGGCCATGAACTTCGGTTGGGTGTACCCTGAGGACTCCGGCGAGTACGTGTGCAGGGCGACCAACTTGTATGGCTCGGATGAAACAAAGGCGCTGATCAGGACCACCGGCCGACCCGGCATCGTCTACGAGTCACAGCTGCCCAAAGGCATGGCCAGCATTGAGCGAATTAGGGAGATGGAGGCAGGATGGCAACGCGCGCCAGGTACAGTTAAATGGTGATATATTGCTATGCCCATGTGAACGTGTGTAGGCCAGAAACTTGCTATTGGAGTGAATGACTGTTACGAGGCAGCGCAAAGTGTCGTAGAAAGCGAACACGCGTGTGGCACTCATCAACTCCATGTAGCTCCATACATAAAGTACATATATTTGCACATGCATACACGCTACTGCTGTACTCATTTATTAGGAATAGCAACGCTCTACGAATTGCAGCACTTTACGTACGAGTGCTATGTCAACATGCTGTATCGTGTGATGAGCCGACATCGTACTTACTGTAAATAGCTAAATCATTGCCTTATCCTCACTCCCAGACGTGGTGGAGAGCGAAAGTGAGGAGCGCTTCAAGCCCTGCTTTGTGACCAAGCCGGAGCCACAAACTGTTGGAGAGGGTCAGAGCGCCCGATTCGTCTGCAGGGTCACTGGATATCCAAAGCCCCGGGTTATGTGGCTGCTTAATGGACACACCGTTATAAACGTGAGTGCCACTTTACACCGCGGTGTTCGCTCATGTTTACTTCCGTGCGCTACATGATGGAATCTTCTTCCGCGTCGTACAGGGGAGCCGTCACCGTCTGGTGTACGACGGCATGTGGCACTTCGACGTGCCCAAGTGCCGCGATGTCGACTCTGGTAAAGTGGAAGTCATTGCTAGAAACGCATGTGGCGAGGCTTACGCAGCCACGACCTTAACAGTCACGCCAAGGCAGGACGACTACAGATCAGTGCTCAAACACAATGTCAAACGTGAGTACAATGACCGCGATAAGGAAAGTCGTATGAAGCATACACATACCATACAGTACGTCGATCACTTTTGGTACCCTTGGACGGTCTTGTTTTATGCGTCATTGTGCGTAAATTGAGAAAGAAAAGTGTCAAAAGAGGACGGTAGAGACGAGGCAAAAGAAGCAAGAAAAGGAAGAAGCCGATTGTCAACTTCACTCCACATGACAGCAGGTAAGACGATGTCATTGATGCTGTGACTTTTTTCATGTCACGTTGCTATTGATGTTATCATCAACCCTTTTTCTTTAGACTAATCTTGTGTCTAAGTATGGTGAGAATCCCTTGATTTGAATCTCATTCGCTTGCTTCGCCGTCCTCTTCGTTCATCCATACATGAGGCACCACTTCAACTAGCGTATCATTTGATGCATGTTATTGTAGCAGCAATGGCTACAGCTCCACCGTACGCACAAAATCGTTCCACAACCACACGTGAGACACGGGACTGCCAGACTGTTTAGTTGATGGCGATACAAAGAAACAAATGCAAGAACAGCACTTGACGTGTGCGTGCATTGCTCAGCATCAAAAATCTGCGCTGTATGTTATGTGTATGTCTTTTTTTTAACACCCGTTATTTTTCTGAGAACGCAACTCAATATCTCCGCGTAACAATGCAACTATTTGCTTTTTAGCCTGGTATGAAGAAATGGCCGAGCGCCAAGAACTCATGTCAGCGCAGAAGAGCGAGACTTCGTCGAGGAAAAGTGAGCTCCGACACAAGAGATCTGAACAGATCGCATCTTTGCATCACAGCAAACAGGAGAAGAGTTCTGAACGCCACGAAGCCCATACTTTGACTGACGATACCCAAGCTTTCTCCACCAACACCACCGTGCAACAATCCGTCAGTTACCACCACCAGAGGGTGTCTGCAGAAGCCAGGGAGTGGCAGGAGAAGGCGCACAAGCAGAAGACTCACGTGGAGTCTTTTGCACAGGCAGAGACTCCGCACAGTTTGAGGGTGAGAGCAAATTGCATCCTATGGGTACTGCTGAAAGGAGGAAAAAAGCTCAATATTTTTCTTCTTTTCTTAGACTAACATGCGTCCTCCGTGCGTGAACCGTCCTCTTGAGCCACTGTGCGTTCAGGCCGGCACCACCGCCACCTTCGTCGTTGAATTTGGCGGCTTCCCAATGCCGCTGGTGCAGTGGTTCAGATACAGCTTTCCCGTGCACAACTCTGCCAAGTATTACATCAGCACCGAGGACGGAAGGTGAGCGTTGGACTCAAGGAATAGCTGAAAAAGCCAGCAACCATGTACGATTGAATTTAGATTTGGGAAAGAAATGTGCTTTGGGGCCAATCCCCAGGGAAATCGTTGCCAACTACAGTAATTCAATTTCCCTTCCAAATTACACATTGCCACGATCCTCCATAAAGAATTATCATCGAAGAAAGCATGACAAGAACTTTAATTTTGCACTTGCTTTGGCACTAGGACGACCTCATCCTCCGCTTTAGACCATGATTCCGTTTAGGAACGATTTCAAATTTGGCACTTTTTGCCCTGACGAAATTGAGATTTTTCTGTATATTCAAAACGAGTCATGCAGTGCATTACAAAATTCATGCCATACACTACTCCATAGCTTAGTTGATGCACGTTAAGCGTAGTAGGAGTAGCGTAGCAGCAAAAAGGTGATGAGTTAACGTTGCGTCATCAGCTCGACCGTGCAACTCGAGCGTCTGTAGCTTGCTCATCATATCAACATATTATTTTCACATGTAAGTTCCTTGACTCTGTGCTTCTTGACTCCTCATAAGCTCTACGTGCTTTATGCCAGGTCGACGTTAAAGATATCTGACGTGAAACAAGACGATTCGGGTGTGTTCACGGCTCTACTGGAGAACATCGCCGGTGCTGTCAAGGCCAGCGCCAACCTCAGCGTATTGGAAGGCGATGCCGACGAAGACGAAAGTGCCGACAAGGAGGAGTACGTCGTCAGTGCGACAGCCAGGACTGTGTAAGTACTCATAGTATCCATTTCTGTGGTATAAATTTTTTATTAGGACTTCTACTACATGATGCAGACGCACGCTGAAGGAGATGAGCCTTCATGAAGGTGATACCATTCGTCTGGACATCCAGTTCAAGTCCGGCGACGGATCACAGCTGCGCTTTTTGCATAACGGGGTTGCTATCGAGGAAGAAGGCAACGAGCGCGTGGCAGTCGCCATCCAGAACGACGTGGCGACCTTGACCATCGCGCACGCCCATGCTAAGGACGCCGGTCTGTACGAGTGCGTAATGGACGACGCTAGATGCCAAGTCAAAGTCAATATCGAGAAGAAGAAACAAGAATCATAGAGTATTCATTATCATAAGGACTAATTTATACCTTTTTAGAACACAGGAGCATTACGTACGTGTAATAACTAGGAACTAATAATAATGCTATGCACTAATGTACGTACAAAGCCGCAGAAACGAGAATAAAGCAGTACTGATACTCATGACGTCGATGCGCATTTTGCTCTCGATTTGCTCCAGGGGTACCAAAAGTGACACAGACGCATAAATGCTTCAACTACTCTTAAATGTTACAGGCGACTATCTCCATTCGAAAGAGTATAGGAAACCAGAATGGGTCACTCGAATGGAGGAGTTGCAGAAGAGACTGAAAGGTAAGTGACACAAAAGATGTTCACTCACGCATACACTAAGCGAATGGGTATGCGTACTTGTCCAAAGTTCAGTAATCCACGCCTCTTCCGTTATTGTAGAGCAAAAGCAGTCGCCAAAGTTCACTCTGGAACTGCGAGAGGCGCGTGTTCGCTTGGGAATGACTGCGCGATTCGAGGCTGCTTTCGCGGGAAATCCTAAACCCAAGGTCATCTGGATGAAAGACGGAGAGGAGGTCAGAAACTCCAGCAAGATTCAGATCAGGGTCAAGGACAAGAAAACAACCATCCAGGTACGATCGTAAATTGATACAAGTAAGTACGTACCTTCATAAGAACTTGGGTACACACACGTGCAGTAGGTGTAAACTACATGCAGATGCCAAATCTGGCATCATCCCGCGAATTTGATTCGTCTAGAGATACAAAAGTAGAATAAAGACATCAGTGAACCTCAGTGATGTCGTCACCCACAACAGGACACTCACCTCAAGGTCATTTATCAGAATGACAGCATGTGTAGAAGTTCAGAATTAATTGAGGGGCGTCAGTTTAATCTGACGTAACTGTATGGATACTTACAGATCATTGACTGCGACAACGAGGATGCTGGCTACTACACCTGCAAGGTGTCCAACGAGCTGGGAACGGATACCTCCAGAGCCAGCCTCACACTCAGCGGTAAGTACGCCGTACTCATGACAATACATATTGTTGTGACTGATTGCAAAACTCTGACTGCAAACTGCCATGTATGATTGTCACGGCGTCCACGTTGCAGCCATTGGCAGCGCCACCGAGTCTGCCGCCATTGACGTGGAT